>Ga0209512_1000030_pt1 | contig 371909 bp, 284 predicted proteins | sample frozenSSSSmetaG_FD_184142 | JGI IMG/M metagenome (GOLD analysis project Ga0209512, IMG submission 184142) | Glacier valley bacterial and archeal communities from Borup Fiord, Nunavut, Canada, to study Microbial Dark Matter (Phase II) -... | ecosystem: Environmental > Aquatic > Freshwater > Ice...
TTAGAATTTAATTGTGGTAAATTTTCTTCTAAGATACTGATTTCTACTGATATATGAAAATAATTTAATACTTATTTTGCTGATAATCAGCATTATTTTTAATAGGGTTCAACCCTTAATTCGAATTATACACTATAAACTATCAACTATAAACTATAAACTATCAACTATAAACTATTTCCCCATTCTCTCCATTTGTTCTCTCTCAATGTCTTTATATCCGCCCAGGCGCATCAACATTTCATCGAAATCTACCTGATGGGCGTCAAATTCCGGACCATCCACACATACAAATTTCGTTTTTCCACCTACACTCACGCGGCAGGCTCCGCACATACCCGTTCCATCTACCATGATAGAATTTAGCGAAGCTACAGTAGGAACTTCGTATTTCTTAGTCAGCAGGCTCACAAATTTCATCATCACTGCCGGTCCTATGGTTACACATAAATCCACTTTTTCGCGGTTAATAACCAGCTCAACGCCGTTTGTCACTAAACCCTTTGTTCCATATGAGCCATCATCGGTCATAACTATCACTTCATCGGAATATTTGCGCATTTCATCTTCCAGAATAATCAGATCTTTGGTGCGTCCGGCTATCACTGTAATGACCCGGTTACCGGCTTTTTTCAGCGCAACGACTATGGGCATCATGGGTGCAGTACCTACACCACCGCAGGCACATACTATCGTGCCAAAGTTTTCAATATGGGTGGCTTTACCTAACGGTCCAACCATATCGGTAATATAATCCCCAACTTCCAGGGCACATAATTTGGTCGACGATACGCCCATCTTTTGAATCACCAGGGTGATAGTTCCTTTTTGCAAGTCTGCATCAGCAATGGTCAACGGTATACGTTCACCCTTTGCTCCCACTTTCACCATCACAAAATGACCGGCCTTCCGCGATTTGGCAATCAACGGAGCTTCTACTTCAAACTTTATCACATTGGCAGAGAAATACTCTTTGCTTATAATTTTATTCATTTTCGCCTGTTTTTTTTAAACAAGTTGCAAATTTACAAAAAAGTAGTCTATTTGCAATTAAAGACTGACAGGAAATATCGGCCAATTTATTCAATTTGTTCTTAATAAAGTGAAATTAATAACGATTTACAATGCTTCTTTGAAGCTGGCAAGCCAAAGCACAATGTCAGGTCATTTAGCGATTACCCGACAATATAGAAAATTTATCCCTGTTCCACGTTTTTTTCTGACTTAGCTTACAAATTAAAAGAATTGTTTTAACTCTATTTTTAGCTATTTTTGCGCGATTAAAATTAGTTTCTTACCAGGCAGCGACACGCTGTTTTCAATCATACAAGCAGGATGAAAAAATATTTTTCGATTTTCGTAGTCGTTTTAGCTTCCACAAATTTGAGTTTTTCACAAACAACAGATAAAGATAGCATTCAGCTCGATGAAGTAGTAGTAACAGGGTCCAAAATTGAGATTTCAAGAAAGATTGTACCCCTGTCGGTTTCACAAATATCCAGACAGGACATAGAAAACAGCGGACAAATAAATATTTTGCCGGCACTGAATACATTCGTTCCGGGGATATTTGTAACCGAAAGAAACATAGTGGGATTCGGAGTAGCCAATAACGGTTCAGGGTCTATAACTATGCGGGGCGTCAGCAGTTCTCCCAATACCGGCGTGCTGGTATTAATCGACGGACATCCGCAATATCAGGGCCTTTTTGGTCATCCATTGGCCGATGCGTATGTAGCTTCGGATGTGGAAAAAGTGGAAATTATCCGTGGCCCCGCTTCCCTACTCTATGGCTCCAATGCCATGGCAGGAGTAATTAATATCATCACCAAAAAGCAGCATGAGGAAGGGTTGAAAGTTAAGCTCGGTGCATCCTATGGCTCGTTCAACACTCAAAAATATTACGGCACCATTGGTTTTAAAAAGAACAAATTGAGTGTTTTCGCTTCTGCCAATCACGACCAAACGGATGGAATACGTGCCAATACCGATTTCACCATCAACAACGGATATGCCAAAGTGGGCTATGAATTAAGCAACCATGTTGATTTAACAGCCGATTTCAGCCTGGCAAAATTTAATGCCAACGATAACGGTCCGGTAAATAAACCGGCTGCCCCTTTTAATATTGATATTACGCGCGGCAAAACATCGGTCTCGCTCGAAAATAAATACGATAAGACCGAAGGAGCTTTCAAGTTATATCATAATTTCGGGACACACGATTTATCCGATGGCTTTCATTCCACCGACCGGAATAGCGGTGCCATGCTTTATCAGACACTCAAATTAAGATCAGGAACCAATATCACGGTTGGGACTGATTTTAAACAATTCGGAGGAACCGCCAATCGGGGATATAAGAGCGATTCTCTGATAACGATAAATGAATTAGCCGTATATGCATATGCCCAACAAAGATTGCTGAAGACGCTGACACTAAGTGCCGGGCTACGTCTCGAAAACAATTCGAAATACGGGAACGAAATAGTCCCTCTGGCTGGTCTTACTTATAATGTCACCGAAAACACCACGCTGAAAAGTTCCATTTCTAAAGGTTTTCGCAGTCCCACCATTATGGAAATGTATTTGTACGCACCAAACCCCGACTTACAACCCGAACGTATGTTGAGCTATGAAATCAGCTGGTTGCAATCCTTGCTCAACAGGCATTTGAATCTGGAATTAACGGCCTTTAAAGCAAAAGGAGACAATTTAATCCAGGTTGTTGGAGTTGGTCAGACAGCTAAAAGGCAAAATATTGGTACTTTCACAAACCAGGGCATAGAATTTTCTGTCGGCTATGTTATCAACCGGAATTTACATTTCAATGCCAATTACAGCTATCTGAATTCAGACAAAGCATTACTTGCCGCACCCCGTCAACAAATTAACCTGAGCGCCAATTACAGCTATAAAATATGGAGTCTGAATCTCTCGGCACAACACATAGACAAACTCTATACAGATATTGCAACCCTCACCACGCAGAATTACACCTTACTGAATGCGCGCCTTGTATCAAAACCGTTGAAACAACTTGAACTTTTTGTGGCAGCTAATAACTTGTTAAATCGGCATTACGAAATAAACAGGGGTTATCCTATGCCGGGAATATATTTCAATGCAGGTTTTAATCTGATGTTTTGAGGATGATAGTATTCGTATATTAAATAAAAGATAGAAATAACAAAAGAAAATAGATCCGTCTATTTTCTTTTGAACTAAATTTAAGCACTTTCATATATTTCATATCTACTTTTGTTATGTTAGTTCTCAAAACCAAATAGATTTCAGAAAAAGTTATTCCGGTTTAATACAAAACGGCTCCATCCTTGTTTCAAAATATACCTTTGCAAGCTAACTTCTACCAGATAATTTTTCAGAATAGAATACTGCTGAATAATAACGTCCTATAAGCTTTTTAAAACATACTTTTGTTCAGGCACACCAGCATGATTTTTTTTTAGAAAGTACTTTTGTTCGTGAACAATGACCTAAAAACTTTATAAAAATGACTGTTCTTCAGTAAAAAACGGCCTTAAAACATTGAAGGAAGTACTTTTATTCTCTAACATTGGCCTAAAATCAATTGAAAAAAGCTTTTTTTGCGAACAATTATATAAAAAAATTTTTGGAAGTACTTTTGTTCGTGAACAACAACCAAAAAACTTTTTGGGAATGACCTTTGTCCATTTACAAAATATATAAATAAAAAAAAAATCATACTGAATTTGAGAATATACAGGCCAGTGAAATTCAGGAAACAGCTGATTGAAACTGTCATTACGTTGACCTTTTTTCAAATAAGCGAAAATACTTATATCAATAATAAAAATTTAAAAGCCTTACATCATATGTCGGTTGTCTTCATTTTTCATAGTCTAAATCTTACCAGAATGTACTTTGGTTTTTAAGTATTTTTCTAATCAAATTATTTAGTTACTCTTACTCTGATGTATCTTCATTCATTATTTGAAAACTTATCAATTGCAAATTAGCAATTTAAAGAATAATCTAACAACCAATCTAAATGAGGTTTGTATCTTTGCAATATCTTTAATTAGGACCACACAATGAAGGAAAAAACTAAAATAAATAGCAGCAATCAACTGGATGATAAAACAGTTGTTATGCAGGAAAAAACTTTACATCTTGAAGAAAATATAAATCCGTTACTTATAGGCGCCGATGGATTGCCAACAAAAACATATTCACTGGATGAAATGGAGAATAGGGTTTGGAATCAACGAAGCGATTACCAGGAAGTAGATATTCGGAAAATATGAAATTTTGGATTATCTTATCTGATTGCATAAAGCAAAGGTATATTAAATCATTTTTTTGATTTTGCAATCGCTTCGCTATACTGCGATTGGTTCATTTAAGTAAATACAGCCCACTAAATGGGGCTATTTTTGATAATCTGAAATATTTTTGAACTTTTTCTTGTCATTTTGTTTGTTTTCTTCAAATTATTATTACTTTTGCATCGTCTAAACAAACGACAGCCATTATGAGAATTCAATTTTTTACATACTTCAATTTTTACTTTTACTTTAGACAGTGAGAGCAGGATAGCCTTTATGTAAAAACAAAACTATATTTATAGATAATACATGAAAATCCTGCTCAAATTTGAGCAGGATTTTTTTATTTCTATTGTTTAAAGTCGCATATTAATTTTCAACTGTCAATTATCAACTTTCAACTATCATCTTATATGAAAAAAGTAGCCATTCAGGGTGTAAACGGTGCTTTCCACGAAATTGCAGCCAGGGAATATTTCCGGGGTGAAGAAATAGAAATATTGCCATGCATCAGCTTTAGGGATTTATTCAAAGAATTGTCGGTTGATGACGATCTGCTGGGTATTATTGCCATCGAAAACACCATAGCGGGTAGTTTATTGCAAAATCACAACCTGCTGCGCGAAAGTGGTTGCCTCATAGTGGGTGAGATTAAACTGCGCATCGAACATAACCTGGCGGTACTTCCCGGTCAACGTATAGAAGATATAGAAGAAGTATACTCCCACCCTATTGCACTTATGCAGTGCGAAGATTTTTTTGATCAACATCACCACATCAAAGCCATCGAGAGTGATGATACGGCCCTTTCGGCCAAAGAAATAGCCGACAAACAAATACTCAGACGCGGTGCCATTTGTAGCACCCTGGCAGCTGAAATATACGGACTGGAGATTATTGCCAAAGGAATAGAGACTAACAAACGGAACTTTACCCGTTTTTTAATGATAGCACAACCTAAGCTGGCAGCAGAAATGATACGCGGTACTGTACTCGATAAATCGACACTGGTTTTCACTTTGCCTCACGAAGAAGGAAGCCTGGCCAAAGTGTTGTCGATTTTATCTTTTTATCATATGAACCTGACTAAAATCCAATCATTGCCCATCATAGGACGTGAGTGGGAATACCAGTTTTATATCAACCTCACTTTCGATGATTTCGCCCGGTACAAACAATCGCTCGATGCCATTCGTCCTTTGACTAAGGATTTTGTCATACTGGGAGAATACAAAGCTGCGCATACACCGGTTGGTTAATTTACATGTATTGCATAGCATAATAATTACTATTAATTTTGCGATTGAATATTTCAGAAGGTAAAATATAATAATATCAATTTAAAGATGAACATACAACCCGCCAACCGGCTAAACAGCGTTTCAGAATATTACTTTTCGGCAAAATTGCGGGAAGTAGGTGAAATGAACGCTGCCGGAAAAAACGTCATTAATCTGGGCATAGGCAATCCCGATTTACCGCCATCCCCGGAGACGATAGAAGCACTTTGTGCCGAAGCCCGTAAACCCGATGTACACGGATATCAAAGCTATGTGGGCATACCCGAATTACGCAAAGGCTTTGCTCAATGGTACCAAAAATGGTATGGAGTAACACTGAATCCAGCAACCGAAATTCAACCGTTGATTGGTTCCAAAGAAGGCATATTGCATATCACGCTGGCTTTTGTCAATCCGGGCGACAGCGTATTAGTTCCCAATCCGGGTTATCCGACCTACACTTCGGCCAGCCGGATCTGCGAAGCCAACATCATTTCCTACGATTTGGACGAAAACAACGATTGGCAACCCGATTTCGAGGCACTGGAGAAAATGGATCTGAGCCGGGTGAAACTGATGTGGGTAAATTACCCCAATATGCCGACAGGTGCCAATGCCACCACCGGATTATTTGAAAAACTGGTTGCATTTGGAACAAAACACAGCATAGTTATTTGCAACGACAATCCTTACAGTTTCATTCTGAACGATGACAAACTGAGTATATTATCGGTGGATGGTGCCAAAGACATTTGCATCGAGATGAATTCGATGAGCAAATCGCATAATATGGCTGGTTGGCGTATGGCTCTGCTGGCCACGAATGCTGAATTCGTGCAATGGATACTGAAAGTAAAATCGAATATCGATTCGGGGATGTTTCGCCCCATGATGGTAGCCGCAGTGGCTGCGTTGCAAAATTCTGAAGCCTGGCATGCCGAAATGAATCAGGTTTATGCCAGTCGCCGGACATTAGCGCTTCAAATCATGGATGCTCTACATTGCGTGTACAATACAAAACAAGTCGGCATGTTTATCTGGGCAAAAATTCCGGATAATTACACCGATTCAGGCGTGTTGGCCGATGAGATTTTGTATGGAAAAAATGTTTTTATCACACCAGGATTTATCTTTGGTGACAAAGGGAAACGTTACGTACGTATTTCACTTTGCTGTCCGGAAGCATTACTCAAAGAAGCATTGAACAGAATTTGCTAAACTGAATTTTCAAAAAAATGTTTTGATTAATCAAACTTTTCGAACTATTAATCCGTTAGCTAACGGACAAACTCAATAACGACAAACAAAAAATATGGAACTCGAATCAATTTTACTACCAGGAGTCGACGCCAAGCGTCCACTTATCATAGCCGGACCGTGTAGCGCGGAAACGGAAGAACAAGTTATGGAAACTGCCAGAGGCTTAGCGGCTCAAGGCATTAAAATTTTCCGTGCCGGAATATGGAAACCACGTACTAAACCGGGAGGTTTCGAAGGTGTTGGTGCCGAAGGACTACCGTGGCTCAACCGTGTCAAGAAAGAACTTGGCATGTACACAGCCGTAGAAGTTGCCACCGCCAAGCATGTTCGCGAAGCATTGGCACACGATGTGGATATTCTTTGGATAGGTGCACGCACCTCGGCCAATCCTTTTGCCGTTCAGGAAATTGCTGACGCATTGGAAGGCATTGATATTCCCGTATTTATCAAAAATCCGGTAAATCCGGATCTGGATTTATGGATAGGTGCAATCGAACGAATCTATAATGCAGGAGTTCGCCGGATTGCCGCTATTCATCGCGGGTTCAGTACTTCCGACAAAAAGATTTACCGCAACCTGCCTCAATGGCATATTCCTATCGAATTGCACCGTCAGATTCCTAACTTACCAATTATCTGCGATCCAAGTCACATTGGCGGAAAACGCGAATTTATAGCCTCTTTGTCTCAACAAGCCATGGATTTGAATTATGATGGATTGATTATTGAATCGCATTGCAACCCGGATAAAGCCTGGAGTGATGCATCACAACAAGTAACTCCGGAAGTGCTTGAGCTCATTCTGAACAACCTGGTTATACGCGATACAACTCAAACAACCGAGAACCTATCGGCTTTGCGCCGTCAAATCGATGAACTGGACAACAGCCTGCTCGAACTTCTTGCCCGACGCATGCGCATTTCCGACGAAATAGGTCAATACAAAAAAGAGCACAACATGCCTATTTTACAGGCACAACGCTACGACGAAATCCTTCAAAACCGCATTGCACAAGCTGAGCAAATGAATATGGATGGAGAATTTATGAAAACTGTACTGGTAGCCATTCATGAAGAATCGGTCCGCCACCAAATGGAAATCATGAAGAAATAATTCTTTTTTCAAAAATAAAAAAAGCTCCCGCTAATCAAATTGATTGGTGGGAGCTTTTTTTATCTGATACTTTCATTACTTGCCTGCATCTGAACTTGACAAATAGTGATTCATTCAGTTTCTAATTCATTTTATAGAAATTCTTATTTATTCATTCTTTTTTGTCTTTCCTCTGCACGCAATGTTTGATATTGTTGGAATTTTTCTTTTCCAATAATTGTTTCCAATTCTGCATCCTGCGAATTGCGTAATTCTCTGAATTTAGTTCTGAATTCAGGGCTTTCTCTGCTTACTTCAGATCTGAATTTTGCAAAAATCGTATCCTGTTTTTCTAAAAGAGTCTGAACATTGATTTTTTCGACTTCGGAAAGGCTTAAATCTTTTGCCATTTTCGCTGCACGGATATCCGCAGTTTCATACCTTCTCTCTCCTTGTCTCATTTCTTTCTTTTCTCCGTTGTTCGACTGAGAAGTCGTTTGATCCTGAGCAATTAAAGTTGCACAAGACATAAATACACTCACAAAAAATAACATTGCATACTTTTTCATAAATCATTTTTTTAGTTGTTGTTAATAACACTTTTAATTATTCAAGTTCTTTGACTTAGCAAATCAATAAAAGTTTAATTGGGCATACAAATGTTTTTCAGAATCAGAAACAAGAATAGAATTTCAACCTCAAATGATTTCAACAAATACAGGTCGATTCAATAAATTTCAAATAACAAAAAAGCGAATTGCACATTTCTAATTCCAGCCAAAACAAATAGAAAGTTTTCCAGACAAATTCAGGAAACCAGTCATACAGAATAAGCGGGAATCCAGATTAAACAGGGAGTGATAAATCCGTTTTTCAACAAAAAAAATCCCACCTATCAATCCGATGGGTGGGAGTCTTTTTTTTTAGGGCAGATTATTTTTTAGGGCATCCTTTGCTCATTTTTTGACCATTTCGGTGTCCTTTCCCGGCACAGCAAGTAGAGTCATTTGGATTTGCACCTTCTCGTCTTTGTTTCATTTTTTCCTGACGATTGGCACGGATAGATTCATGTTTCTGGAACTTTTCTTTCCCTATGATTTTTTCCAATTCGGTATCCTGGGCTTTTTTGTCATTATCAAATTTTGCCATTTGTGCTTGTCTCACTTTCTGCATTTCAGCCCTCTGCTGTAAACGCTTCGCATCTTGTTTTTCGAACAAAGCCTGAACTTTCACTTTTTCGGCATCTGTCAAACCTACGGCTTTTGCCATATGCTCTGCCCTTTGTTGAGCGTTCATTTTTTCGCCCATTCCTTGTCTCATTTCCTTCTTATGACCTTTGCGTCCCGCTTGTGGAGTTTGCTCCTGAGCCATCAGGGTCACACTAAACATAAATACTGTAGCCAAAGCTAACATTGCATACTTTTTCATATTACATTTTTTTAGTTGTAGATAATACTGTTTTTGGTAATCTGTATCTTTGACTTTCCAAACAGAAAAGAGTTTAATCCGGCTATTTTCTACAGGTATTTATTAACAACTAAATGTTTTTTGAAAACTTATTTTTTGGTTACAACAGCAACAAACTTTTCTGCTGCCAAAAAAGCTTCTTTCATTACTTCCCCTGCAACACCGGCAATCTGCGATGCCATAAGAGCCGAATTAATCATCGAAATATAGGTTCTTCCATCCTCTTTCCGGTAAACAAAAATTCTACAGGGTAACATACTGGAATACATTCGGGTATCACTATCTGACAGAATCTGCGATGCCAGCAACGGATTGCAAAGTTCAATTACTTTTACCGGCAACACTTCTATTCCACTTTTAATTAGAGTTCCCTGTAAATCATGTGTCATCGATATTTTCCAACCATTGCTGAGTATTGTTTCTGACAAAGTCTCAACTGTTTGATCAAAGTCATATAAACTTTGAATTTCAATAAACATTTTTTCCATTTTTTCTATCATTAATTGTAAATTATCATTTTAGAAAAGCTAAAGGCAAAAATCCATGTACACCTGTAGCAGCAGGAATACATGGATTTGATTCAAAAACAGTTATTTGACTTCTGCCACTACTTTCTTATTCAACAATACTTCTTCTATCGCTTTTTTGAAAGCATCTTTAGGCATAGCACCCTGAGACATTTGCGGTGCTGCTCCCATCGGACAAAAAAGCACTGAAGGTATGCTGCGAATACCGAAGGCAGCTGCCAGTTCCTGTTCTTCTTCCGTATTTACTTTGTAAATATATATTTGACCATCATATTCTTTGGCCAAATCTTCCAATATAGGTGCTATAGTCTTACAAGGACCACACCACGATGCATAAAAATCGATAATACAAGGTTTATCGCCAAGGTATACCCATTCGGTGGGATTGGCTTCAAAATTCGAAACTTTAGTCAAAAATTCTGCTTTGGTTAAATGAATTGTTCCCATTTTTTTTACTTCTTTAGATGATTTATTTTCTTCTGTTTTTTTATCGTTATTGGTTCCAGCACAAGCTGTAAACGTACTGGCAAGCAACATGCTCGCAAAAATGATTTTTTTCATGCTTTATTAATTTTATTTGGTTATTGTCGTATACCTAATTAAAAACATTTTAAACTTAGCGTCGAAATTATCGCTGACAAATTAGATAGTCTTTTTTTATAGTGCACAACCCCATATTGATGGTTCGTCGGCTTCAATTTCCTTTTTTATACCTGAATCTATTGTTTCCACCTTTTTTCCCTCTGGCTTCACCTGTGCCTGCTTATCTTCGGGGAATCCTAGCGACAGCAACGTTTCTGCAATTTGTTCTCTGGCAACCTCATCGGTATGCGATACTACTATGCGCCCTTCAATTCTATCCATTTCGGCTCCAAATACACCTTGCAAAGTTCCCAGCGTTTTTAGGACCTGATTATTGCATGCCATGCATTCCGTTTTCGATACTAAAAATGTACTGTACATCTTTTGTCTATTTTTTAGGTTCGTATTCTTTGATTTTCATAAGCGGTTTTTCGTCTTTGGTTGAACCGGTACTACAGCTTCCACCCGGGCAACTGATATTTAGCACTGCCTGCAAACTGAGTATAATTCCGCCAAACAGATAGATATTTTCGCGTGTATAAAAATAACCTATACCAAGAGCAACACCCAGTACCAAACGGATGATACGCGAAGTATCCCATCCGGTAAAATAATTTTTAATTTGTTTCATGTTCTTTCTTTTTAAACATATCCATCAACAGATAACCCAGCAAAGCACCATAAACCATACTTATATAGGGATTGGAAGTTATTGGGCAGGTTCCACTGGTGCAACCCACAAAATAGTAATACAAAAAGCCACCGGCACTTCCTGCCAGTACGCCAATTATTTTAAGAATATATTTCTTTATGAATTCAGTCATCTTGTTATTGGTTGATTAGTTGATTGGTTATTTGGTTAACTAGTTAATTAGTGAATTGGTTGATTAGTATTCCAGATAGATGTCTGTAGGTTAACTAGTTAATTGGTTATCCGGAAAGCTATCGGGGCTATCGGGAGGTTAATTGGATATTATTACAAGTGATTACTTCTGTCTTTACTCTTAATTCTTTTGTCTTTATTTATTCATTTATCTTTATTCTTTGCTCTTTTGTCTTGGTTCTTGGTTCTTGGTTCTTTACTCTTGCCTCTAAAATGCACATACAAACATACGTTCATATATCATCTCAAAAAAAAAGATTTTTAAATACAGTGACAGCTACGAATACAATCAATAATTTGCACTATTTGTTTGTTCTTCAGTGAATAAAAGCAATTTTTTCCATCCCTGCGGCAATTCAAAATTCCTTTGGCACGCATATCGGTGAGGTGATGGGATAACAAAGACTGCTCGCAGTGCAATGTCTCACCCAATTGAGTCACATTCAGTTCGTCCTTATCCGAAAGCAACGAAATAACACACAAACGGGTGCTGTTGGAAATGGCTTTAAGTACGTATGCTGCCTGGTCCATTACTTCATTATTCGGGATTTGAATCATATCAATTATTTTTCTGCAAATATATGAACATATATTCATTTGTACAAACTATTTTTTGATTATTTAATATAAAAGGATAAAAAAAAATGGAGGGAGAAAAAAAAAAGTATAGAATCCGGGATTTTTAGCGCTAATTTTAAAGAATAAAGTATCTTTGTAAATTAAACGACAAACGATGAGTCAACCGATTACAAAGATATGTGTGGATTTTATTTCCGAATTGAACCAAACGATAGGTGAACAAAAAGCAGAAAGTATATTTGTGCTTACCGACAGCACTACCCAAAAACTATGTTTACCCACCCTACTTCTTTCAGAGAAATTAGCAGGATGCCATATCATATGTATCCCGAGTGGCGATGAGCATAAACACATTGATTCGGCTGTAGAGATATGGAAGTATCTGAGTGAACATGGTGCTACACGTAAATCGTTGATGATTAATTTGGGTGGAGGAATGATTACCGATATAGGAGGTTTTGCTGCCGCTACATTTAAACGTGGCATCAGTTTTATAAACGTCTCCACCACCTTGCTTGGTGCCGTAGACGCAGCAACAGGGGGAAAAACGGGAATCAATTTTTTAGGATTGAAGAATGAAATAGGTGTTTTTGCACCTGCTCAGTCTGTTCTGATAAATATAGATTTTTTCAGAACATTGGATGCGGCCAATCTACGGTCCGGTTTCGCTGAAATGATAAAACACACCCTGATTGAGAGTAGATCAGAATGGGAAGAAATTCTAAAATTTGATCTGGAAAATCCGGATTTTGATGAATTAAAACGATTATTAGAAAAAAGCATCCGCATCAAGGAACGTATAGTTGAGAAAGATCCTAAGGAGGAAAATATACGAAAAGCACTCAATTTGGGTCATACCTTCGGACATGCCTTCGAAAGCTGGTCGTATAAAACTGCTAAGCCGGCTCTTCATGGATACGCGGTCATGTGGGGATTATTGTGTGAGTTATACTTATCGAACCTGAAGCTGGATTTTCCAAAAGAAGACTTACTTCAGCTTAAATACCTGATAAAAGAATACTATGGCGGCTTTGAGTTCGGCTGTAAACAATATGAAACCCTATTTGAATTAATGACTCACGATAAAAAAAACGAATCGAAAGAAATCAATTTCACTTTGCTGGCTGATATAGGGGATATCCGCATCAACCAAACGGCTACAAAAGAAGAAATTTTCGAATGCTTTGATTTTTTCAGAGAAGGCTGAGGAAAATTTACAATTTAACTATTTACAATTTACGTAATATAAGAACAATAGTCATCGGTTTATTCAAATTGAGTTTACACTTTAAACACAACGAAAATGAAAAAGACTTTAATAATTGGCGCAAGCAACAATCTCGAACGTTATGCTTACAAAGCAGCTGAACGTTTGTTGGCTCACCATCACGAAATTGAAATGATAGGGAAACGTCCGGATGTGGTTTTTGGGAAAACCATTGATACGGAGAAAAAAGCATTTAACGAAATAGACACAGTCACGTTATATCTCTCGGCCCAATATCAACCCGAATATTACGATTACATACTATCGTTGAAACCAAAACGGGTGATTTTTAATCCAGGCACCGAAAACCGTGAATTTGCCAAATTATTGACAAAAAACGGAATTATTTTTGAAGAAGCCTGTACCCTGGTGTTACTGGGAACGGAACAATATTGATTTTAAATAAAAATATATTATAAACTAATTTTCTGATAGAAATTAGTTTTTTAAAAATAAAATATGAAAATAGCATTGATAGGATACGGAAAAATGGGAAAAACCATTGAACGTATTGCACTTGAACGGGGACATAAAATTGTATCCGTCATTGACCTGAACAACACCGATGATTTTGATTCTGAAGCTTTCCGGAGTGCTGATGTAGCCATTGAATTTACGGCACCACAAGTTGCACTGAGCAATTATCGTCGGGCATTTGCAGCAGGAGTAGCTGTGGTTTCGGGGACAACAGGCTGGACCGAGGAGTTGCCCACACTCAAAAAAGAGATTGAAGCAGGCGGAAAGACCTTATTCTGGTCTTCCAATTTCAGTTTGGGAGTGAACGTATTTATGGCAGTGAACAAATATCTTGCCGACATCATGAATCAGTTTCCAAACTACGATGTGGAAATGACCGAGGTACACCACACACAAAAGCTGGATGCCCCAAGTGGTACTGCCATTACCCTTGCCGAAGAAATTCTGGAAAAAATTGACCGTAAAAAAGTCTGGGTAAAAGAAACCGAAACAAAACCCGACGAAATGGCAATTAAATCCATTCGCGAAGGACAAGTTCCCGGGATACACACCATCTGTTACGAATCGGGAGTAGATTCGATTACCATTACGCACGATGCTAAAAGTCGCGAAGGCTTTGCTCTGGGGGCGGTAGTCGCTGCAGAATTTACAGTCGGTAAAAAAGGTTTTTTGGGTATGAAGGACATGTTGAAGTTTTAAATAGCCTGTTTCATTTAATAGAAATCAAATCAACAAATAGATATTAAAATTGAGGTAATTCGTTGTTTTAATCTGAGTTTGAACTTACAACTAATAACTTGTAACTAATAAAAAATATGAATCCAGAAAAAGTTTCTACACGTTTTGATAAGCCGCTGAGTCAATGGATAAAATGCAGTGTGTGGAGTTTAATTTACATCTTGTTTATCCTATGGGTTGGCAATTATTGGTGGTTATTAGGCCTGCCTGTAGTTTTCGATACCTTCATTACCAAATATATACCCTGGAGCTGGTGGAAAAGCACAAAGAATAAAGCACTGTTAGGGATTTTCGGTTGGATCGATGCCATCGTTTTCGCCCTGGTTGCCGTGTATTTTATTAATACCTTTTTCTTTCAGAACTATCAGATTCCGTCCTCTTCGCTTGAAAAAACATTGTTGGTCGGCGATTTTTTATTCGTAAGTAAAGCCAGCTACGGACCCCGCGTTCCCAACACGCCGTTTTCGTTTCCCTTGGTACAGCACACCTTCCCTATTCTGAACACCAAATCTTTCCTTCAAAACCCTCAATGGGATTATCACCGCCTAAAAGGTTTTGACACTATTAAACGTAATGACATAGTGGTCTTTAACTTTCCGGCAGGAGATACTGTAGCTTTGAAACAACAGAACCCGGATTATTATTCACTTTGTTATTATCACGGACGTGAAGCTGTGAATAATAATAAAGCAGATTTTGGAGACATTGTATATCGTCCGGTTGACCGACGCGAAAACTATGTGAAACGATGTGTGGCCATCGCAGGTGACTGGCTAGTTATAAAAGACAACCAGGTTTACGTGAACGATAAGAAACAGGATAAGTTTCCCGGCATTCAATTTAATTATTTTATACAAACCGATGGAACCCGCCTGTCAAAAGAATTATTTGATAAGTTGGATATCAGTGTTGATGATATAATGATCATGGACTACGAACAAAATGCAGCATACCTTACCAATCTTGGGTTTGATGCAACCTTACCTGTTTACCATTTTCCTATGAATGAAGAAACATACGCCAAAATACAAAAAGTAAGAGGTGTATTGAAAATAAAAGTGGAACAATCGGGGGTTGGAAACGATGTATTTCCACTTGGTGGAGGAACAAAATGGTCACGTGACAATTACGGACCGGTTTACATCCCGAAAAGAGGAGCCAAACTGGCACTGAATTTATACAATCTCCCTATTTATGCCCGTATCATAAGCAATTATGAAAAAAACAAACTGGAAGTTAAAGGTAAGGTGATTTATATCAACGATAAACCGGCTACCACCTATCAGTTTAAAATGGATTATTTCTGGATGATGGGCGATAACCGTCATAATTCCGCTGACTCCCGTTACTGGGGATTTGTACCCGAAGATCATATAGTTGGACGTCCGGTGCTCGTATGGTTGTCGTTGGACAAAGACAAGTCCTGGTTTGGCGGCAAAATTCGTTGGAACAGATTTTTCAAAAATGCAGAAAGATAACGCTACCCTCAACCAACTTAAGTGGGTCTGTTTAACAACCGCATATTTAGCTCCGGTAGAATATTACACTGCTTTGGTGAAAGCAGATACAATATTATTGGAGCATTGCGACAATTATGTAAAACAAACCTACCGGAATCGTTGTCATATTGCCGCGGCAAACGGACCCATGGTATTGAGTATTCCGGTGGAGAAAGGCAACTCAGCCAAACAACTGACCAGAGATGTACGGATTTCGGAGCATACCGGATGGCAAATGAATCATTGGCGTTCGATAGAGTCGGCTTATAATTCTACCCCTTTCTTCGAATATTACAAAGACGAATTGATACCGTTTTACGAAAAGAAATGGGACTTTTTATGGGATTTAAATCAGGAAATTCAAGTCAAAATACTCGAATTACTGGATTTACAACCAAATATCAAGTTGACCAGTGAATATCAGTCAACATACGACGGAACCGCTTTGGATTTACGGGAAAGTATTCATCCCAAAAGAGAAAATGGATCAGGATTATTTAAACCATATTATCAGGTTTTCGATCAACGTTTCGGCTTTCAGCCAAATTTAAGTATTATCGATTTACTGTTCAATATGGGAAATGAATCTATTTTTATAGTCAATAGTTGATAGTTTATAGTCAATAGTATATAGTATATAGTTTATAGTTTAGTTTCATATGAATTTCCAATACTTTAGGAGACGAAACTAATTTATTTCCCCTTTAGGGGTTAGGGGTTCTTAGGGGTTCTTAGGGGTTCTTAAATATCAGATTAAAAGAAAAAAAATAAATCAAAAAACAACAATATGGAACAGATCGATTGGAGTAATTTGGCATTCGGTTATATGAAAACCGATTACAATATCCGCTGCACTTACAGCAACGAAGCATGGGGTGAATTGGAAACCAGTACCAGCGAACACCTGACACTGCATATGGCCGCTACCTGCCTTCATTACGGGCAAGAAGCTTTTGAAGGTCTGAAAGCATTCAGAGGTAAAGACGGTAAAATTCGGATCTTCCGTATGGACGAAAATGCAAAACGTTTGCAGTCTTCGTGCGATGGCATCATGATGGCCAAATTACCGATAGAAAAGTTTAAAGAAGCGGTTCTCAAGGCGGTTAAATTGAATGAACGGTTTGTACCACCATACGAATCGGGCGCAGCTTTATATATTCGTCCGGTAATCTTTGGAACCAGCGAACAGGTCGGTGTAAAACCCTCTAAAGAATACCAGTTTATCATATTTGTAACTCCTGTAGGACCTTATTTCAAAGGTGGTTTTCAAACTACTCCTTTTGTTATCATGCGTCAATTCGACCGTGCGGCTCCTCTTGGAACTGGTATTTACAAAGTGGGTGGTAATTATGCCGCCAGTATGGTTGCCGGAGAAAAGGCTCACGAATTGGGTTATTCTGCTGTATTCTATTTGGATGCAAAAGAAAAAAAATATATCGATGAATGCGGTGCTGCCAACTTCTTCGGGATCAAAAACAATACTTACATTACTCCTGAATCTACATCTATTTTACCATCCATCACCAACAAAAGTCTGATGGTATTGGCTGCAGATATGGGGATGAAAGTGGAACGTCGTCCTATACCTGAAGATGAGCTAAGCACTTTTGAAGAAGCCGGAGCCTGCGGTACTGCTGCCGTGATTAGCCCTATTCAACGTATAGATGATATTGACGAAAACAAATCGTACGTATTCTCACCGGACGGAAAACCGGGTGTGATTTGCGAAAAACTATATAAGAAACTACGTGGCATACAATACGGTGACGAACCAGACACACACGGCTGGATTACAATTGTAGAATAGTCATAACAAATCGTTCCTATACCAACAGAAAAATGTACTAATAATTAGCACATTTTTCTGTTGTCAGGTTTCTGTCCATTTATAAAATACCACATTTATTATCCCATGCCAAAGAAAATTCAGGAGCGGAATAATTTCTTAATTCATATGCATCCGTTAACCCGGTTAAGCATAAGTATAGTTTTAGCCCTTTTACCATTTTTCTTTTTAAACATTGGTGAGAAAAGTTTATTACTACGATGCATGGTTTCCTGGAGCATTTTTTCTTTGACATTTTTAGTGCTCAGCTGGATTGTATTAATTCAGCGAACAGTACCTCAGATTAAAAAGAAAGCTACTGAAGATGATGGAAGTACTGTATTCGTGTTCTTTATGGTGCTTATTTCTTCATTTGCCGGTATGCTTGCCGTCTTACTAATTATCATTTCTAAAGATTCAGCTATTCAGGACAGCATTTTATTTCTGCCGTCCTGCATAGCAGGAATGATTTTATCCTGGTTAATGGTTCATACTATCTACATTTTTCATTATGCTCACGAATACTATGATGGAGAAGACAAAAAAGGAAATAAATACATCGGTGGTCTGATTTTTCCGGAAGAGGACGAACCCGATTACCTTGATTTCGCCTATTATTCTTTCGGATTGGGCTGTACTTTTCAGGTTTCGGACATAGACATTACATCCCGCAAGATCAGACGAATCAGCATGTTTCATGGACTATTATCCTTTGCTCTGAATACTTTTGTAGTGGCATTGACCATCAATTTAATTGCCGGATTAAGCTAAATATTTTTTTACACATTCAACATAAATTTCCAACAAATTTCATGAAAAAACTATCCATCTTACTGCTTTCTCTGTGCCTTTTCACAGGAGTAAAAGCCGACGAAGGCATGTGGATGCTGCCTTTAATTGAGAAATTAAATATCCAGAAAATGAACGGCATGGGTCTTACCCTTTCTGCCGAAGAAATTTACAGCAATAAAAATGTAAGTTTAAAAGATGCGGTGGTAATATTCGGGAATGGTTGTACCGGGGTCATGGTTTCAAACCAGGGCCTGGTATTCACAAACCACCACTGTGGTTTCGAAGCTATTCAGAAACACAGCACAGTAGAACATAATTACCTGAAAAACGGTTTCACTGCCGAAAAAATCACCGATGAAATTCCATCACCCGGACTGACAGTCACCTATCTGGTACGGGTAGAAGATGTTACGAATCGGATTTTGCCACAACTGCCGGATAGCTTAACCGGGAAAGCCCGCATGGAAAAACAGGATTCTATTTGTAAAAGTATACGCACAGAAAGCATCAAGGATACTCATTTTACCGCACAGGTAAAACCATTTTATTCGGGTAATGAATTCTATTTATTTGTATACGAAGAATTTACCGACGTTCGTTTTGCCTACGCCCCTCCTACTTCCATCGGAAAATTTGGTGGCGACACAGACAACTGGATGTGGCCACGTCATACCGGCGATTTCTCCGTTTTCAGGGTTTATTGTGCACCCGATGGGAAACCGGCTGCTTATTCCAAAGACAATGTGCCTTATACTCCTAAAAGATTTGCCAATATTTCCAACAAAGGCTATAAACCGGGCGATTACAGCATGATTTTGGGAAATCCGGGATCAACCAACCGTTATTTATCTTCGTGGGGAATTGCCAACCGAATGAAATCATCGAATCAGGCTCGTATCGATGTACGTGGAGCCAAACAGGATGTATGGCGTTCGTTTATGCGCGCCGACGAAGCTATCAACATTGCTTATGCCAGTAAATATGCCCGCAGTTCCAATTACTGGAAAAACAGCATAGGCATGAATAAAGCAATTGCTAAATTAGGTATACTCGATCAGAAACAAGCTGAAGAAAAAGAATTTTCCGACTGGACAAAAGTTACACCGGAGCGTCAGTTGAAATATAAAAATGTATTACAAACCCTCGAAGAAGGATATACCAAAATCTACCCTTACGGTCGTGCCATGAATTATTTACGCGAAGCACTGATAAGTGGTGTGGAGATGCCTTATATTGCCGGGAAAGTAAAACGAATGGCCAAAACAGGTATGCCCACAGATTCTCTGTTACTCCAATCGGCCGAATTGTATAAAGATTATTATCCGGCCGTAGATGAAGCAAGCTTTGCAGTCATGCTGGATATGTACAAAAAATCGGTTGATGCAGATGCACTTCCCGAATTTTACCGTTTCATTCAGAAAAAGTATAAAGGTGATTATGCCCGCTATGCAAAAGTAATTTACGAACGCTCAACTTTTGCATCCTTCGAAAAACTATCCAAAGCGATTATTAAAAACAAAGTAGATTATAAAAACGATCCTGCACTGCTATTTTCGAATGATGTATTGATTACTCTCGACGGAATTAGTTCGGAAGAATACACCCAAACAATTGAACGAATTAAAGATGCCGAACGATTGTATGAAGCAGGAATCAAGGAAATGGCTGCCGAAAAAGGGAAAGCATTGTATCCCGATGCCAATTTCACCATGCGGCTGACTTACGGAAAAATCGGAGGGTACAAACCGGCTGATGCAGTTGATTATAAATATTATACTACTACCAAAGGAATTCTGGAAAAAGAAATCCCTGGCGATGCCGAATTTGATGTTTCACCCAAACTGAAAAAAGCCATCACGGAAAACAATTACGGAGCTTATATCGATGCTAAAACCGGCGAAATGCACGTGGCTTTCCTGAGCAATAACGACATCACGGGTGGAAATTCCGGCAGCCCTATATTCAATGCGGCCGGCGAATTACTCGGGCTGGCATTCGATGGTAACTGGGAAGCCATGAGTGGAGATATAGTCTTTGAACCTAATTTACAACGTTGCATCAACGTGGATATTCGTTATATTATGTTTGTTATGGACAAAGTAGGAGGAGCGAAACGTTTAATAGATGAACTAACCATAAAAAACTAAAGGATGCCTGATTCAACCGAAAAAAAACCGGAAACCTTTTTACAGCTTCTGTTAGCCAGCATAAAAGGGATTACCAATTTGCACGATGACACCCACATAGAAGCCACTATAACGACTATAAAGAATGATATAGAGTTTAGGGGAACCAATGTATGGATTCTGTTTTTTGCGGTCATAGTAGCTTCTATTGGATTAAATATAAATTCTACAGCTGTAATTATTGGTGCTATGCTTATCTCGCCATTAATGGGGCCAATCAACGGAATCGGATTAGCCATTGGCATTAATGATAATGAGTTACTACGTAGTTCATTACGCAATTTCACCATTATGGTCGTTATTGGTTTATTAGCTTCAACCATCTATTTTCTGGTAACTCCTATCAGCGATGCACAATCAGAATTGCTGGCACGCACCACTCCGACCATTTTCGATGTATTGATTGCCTTTTTTGGTGGATTGGCAGGAGTAGTTGCTGCCTCCCGAAAAGAGAAAAAATTCATCATCATTTCCGGTGTTGCCATTGCTACAGCTTTGATGCCTCCACTCTGTACTGCCGGATTTGGATTGGCAACAGGTCATTTAAGCTTTTTTCTGGGTGCTTTTTATTTATTCTTTATCAACTCTTTTTTTATTGCCTTGGCTACTTTTCTAATGGTTCGGTATTTACATTTCCCGGCCAAAGAATATACCGATCCGTCGAGAAAAAGAATCGTAAAGAGAACCATTACTGCGTTTACTATCCTGGTGACTATTCCAAGTCTGTTTATTGCCTGGAACCTGATAAATGAAACACGCTTCAATTCACGTGCCATCAATTACATTCAAAGCGTACAGGACGAGGGACTTTTTGACGATGTTGAAATAATAAATTCCAAAAGAGTCTATTCGTATAAAGAGAAATCTATTTCCCTGTCCCTAATCGGCAGACCATTAACACAAGTTCAGATAGAAAGATTAGAAAAGAAATTACATGATTTCAAACTGGAGAATACCAAACTGAGCATCAAACAAACCAACGGAAGTCTCGATTTAGGTGCACAAACCGGAATGATAGGAAAACTGCTCGACAAAAAAGACCTGGAGATTCAAAGTAGAGATTCGGTTATTCGGAGAATGAAAGAAGATTTTTCGAAACTCAAAAAAACTGATTTCAATGAATTGCAACTGGCCAAAGAACTCAAAGTACAATACCCAGAGATCACCCAATTTGCTCTTTCCAAATCAGTTTACACCAACACCAAAACCCTTCGAAAAGACACCGTACCTACTTTCTTCGTAGAATGGAGCCGAAAGCAACCCAACGAACAAATCCGAAAGCTACGTGAATGGCTAAAAGTTCGGTTAGGACTGAAAACACTAAAAATAATAGAAAGCAATTGATGCAAAAAGCACTTACAAAAGAATTTGTAAGTGCTTTTACTTTTTATACCATGTATGAGTTGAAACTAATGCTTCCTGCTTATCCTCATCTCAGGGAGCTGGTAAATCAGGATTTGAAATCAGAAGTAAATTAAAACCTAGGTCAACAAAGCAAATCAGATAATTACTTCAGTTGCATTGTAAGATCCATAAAATAAATTAAAAAAAAAATCGAACTATTTTTATATTTTAATGTTTTATTGAAAACCATTTAAAGAAACAATAGACTTTACATATTTATATACATCTCAATCTTTCCTTTCTAAACTGATTTAATATATTTTTTTAGCCAATAAAACAATTTGATTTAATTCCAACCAGCAGATAATAGCTATTTGATATATCTATTTTAATTCGATTTCAAATATTTTCCTGGTTTAAATTTTTCAACTATAATCTTAAAACAATTCAATTTATGGCTATTGATTATGTTCTGGCACAACGTGCCAATCTTAGAGATGCAACGGCTCCCCGTAAGTTTTACGCTGTAAGCAAAAGTTCAGGCGAAGAAACTACACGACAATTGGCTACAGAGATCAGTAAACGCTCCGGAATTAGTAGCTCGGAAGTATTTGCGGTTATTGAATCATTTATCGACCTTATTCCCGAAAGAATTTCGGAAGGTAAAATTGTAAGACTGGGTGAATTTGGAAGTTTTAGCATTTCATTGAGTAGTGAGGGTACTGAAAAGGCCGAAGATTTTAATTCTTCCAATATCAAAGGGAATAGCCTGAACTTTCGCCCGGGTAAAATCTTTCAAAAAGTGCTGAATACTGTCGATTACAAAAAACTAAGCGAGTAATTCCAATCTTTGTATTAAGACTTGTCTGAAGAGGGTAAAACCGATTTTAGACAAGTTTTTTTTTGTAAACTATCCTGTTGAAAAAGATATAGTATCTTTTTGTAAAAGAGATAACATCTATTTTGAAAAGATGTAGCATCTATTTGAAAAAGATGTAGCATCTATTTTGAATAGATTTAGCATCTCTTTGTAAAAGATGTAGCATCTCTTTGTAAAAGATATAGTATCTATTTTTAAAAGATATAATATACAAAAAATGATCGATCAGGCAGAACAAAACTGAATTAAATCTATTGATCCTAAAACACTTGTATAATTAGCTATAACAAGCCAAAAATAATATTTAATAAATTGCATTATCGAAACAGGCATTGATCCAAATAAGTTATATGTTTTTTTTCACCCCCTTAGTGGATCAGAAAGTATTTTTCACCACCCCCTTATTTTTAGGTTAAAACCATGCATCCCGATGGCAATATGGACGCGTTCTATTCTATTCTTTATTTAGCTATCAAGGATAACCCACCCCAAACTTAATAGAGCCATGATTTTAATATCAAATTAATTTTATTTTTATATTTACCGTCTATGTATAGGAATATGCAAAGGCGGTTCTTTATTTATGGAGAAAAAGATCAAAGTGTTAAAGTAAAAGCGTATTTTTGTAAAAGTATATAGGAATATGACGTTTTCATTATAGCTACCAATAAACAGCTACTATCCGTTAGCAAACAGGGGATAAGTTTTGCCGAAATCCGTGAAAGATTTTTTATATTGATGATTTGATTGAGGCCAGTAATATACAAATATGTATCGATAGCAAGAAAAATTTACTAAAAATATATGACCAACGAACAATTAAAGAAATTAGAGGATGATTTGTGGGCATCGGCCAATTCGCTCAGAGCATACGGCGGATTAAAGGCAGCCGATTACGCGGTACCTGTGCTTGGTTTAATCTTTTTACGGTTTGCCGATAATAAATACAGCCAATACGAAGCTGAAATCAGGGCTGAATACGAGGCAGATAAAGGCAGCCGACTGGAACGGACTATAGAATCGATTGCCCTTTCCAAATGCGGATTTTATTTACCTGCATTTGCCCGCTATGAATTTCTGCTGGATTTACCCGGCGATCAGAGCCTGGCCAAAGCCTTGCGTGAAGCCATGGAAGGCATAGAAGAATATCAGGATGAGAAGTTTAAGAATGTGCTGCCCAAAGAAGCTTTTTTCGATATAGAAAAAAAGAAAGCCGATATACTCCCCCAATTGTTAAAGACTTTTTCGGATATACCCAAAGGAGCATCGGGGGATATTTTTGGCAAGATATACGAATATTTTCTGGGCAAGTTTGCCATGAGCGAGGGACAAAAAGGAGGTGAGTTCTTCACTCCTACTTCGGTAGTCCGCTTTATTGTAGAAGTGATTGAACCCTATCAGGGTAAAATTTATGATCCGGCCTGTGGCTCTGGTGGTATGTTTGTGCAAAGTGCCAAGTTTGTGCAGGAAGTGAACCATGACCTGAGCGATATTTATGTGTACGGACAGGAATATATGGGCGAAACAGCCAGGTTGGCCAAGATGAACCTCATGGTAAACAATATCAGGGGCGAAATAACGGAAACAAATTCTTACGAAAATGACCCTTACACGAGTTTAGGGAAGTTCGACTTCGTAATGGCAAATCCACCTTTCAACGTAAAGTCGGTAAAGGAAAGCACCGTCAAGAACGACGAACGCTTTTATACCTACGGATTACCCAAAAACAAAGGCAAGAATACCGACGACAGCATAACTGATGCCAATTACCTGTGGGTTTCACTTTTTGCCACATCGCTCAACGACCAGGGCCGGGCAGGATTTGTTATGCCCAACTCAGCCTCGGATGCCGGAAATTCGGAATATGAGATCCGCAAAAAAATTGTGGACAGCGGCATGGTCGATTGTATGGTGTCTATGCCCAGCAATATGTTTTTTACCGTTACCTTACCTGCCACGTTGTGGTTCTTCGACAAGAAAAAAAGAACTTCCCCCCGAAAAGATAAAATACTTTTCCTCGATGCACGCAATACCTATTTTCAGATAGACCGTGCACACCGCGAGTGGAAAGAAGAACATATACAAAACCTCTCGGCCATAGTGCGCTTGTATCGCGGCGAAACTGACCGCTATCTGGGACTGATACAAAAATATATACTGGAAGCCAACCGTACTGCCACTGAAGTAGAGCCCTGTAAAGCAGAGCTGGAAAAACAATTAAAGACCCTGCATACCGGTTTACAGGCTTATGTAAAAGCTACCAAAGACGAGAAACGTGTCCCGGCAAAAGCAAAAGTGCTCGAAGAGGCTGATTTCTTTAAGAAGCTAAATGGTTTTAAAATTACCGAAGCGCAAGAGCATGATATTGTTTTGAATACTCTGTTGCACCCCATAGAAGCAACTCCCCTTGAAAATGATGCACAGCAACAAACGGCAGCGCATATCGAATGGGATGTTAAGCAAAATAGTTACGACCTGGCGGCAATAAAAAATGATGCCGGTGCCTTGCTGGAATTATGGAAAATGGCCGACAGCAACTTCAAGCTCAAAACCGATAAAAATTGGGCAAGCAACGATTTAGTCAGGGCCGACAAAGCTATAGAGGAAGTATTGACAACCTATACCAATGCTGTAAGCCAGGCGGCATATTGGAACGAAAATATAGTGTGGCTGCAAAGCCGCTTCCCCGATGCGGTTTATATGGACATTACCGGTTTGTGTAAAGTGGCCGATAAAACGGAATATGCCGGTGAACAGGATTATTCACTCAATGCCGGGAGATATGTGGGGGTGGAAATTGATGGGAATGAAATAAGTGAACAGTGCTTTTTTAAATTACTCAAGGAAAATAGTGACTCATTTAAATTATTAAGTAAACAAGCTTCAATTATTGAGAATTTAATTTTAGAAAATCTTACACAAATAGAGTTTTCCCAAAATGAGTAAATGGATAGAATATAAAATGGGTGAACTTGTAGATTTAAGTCAAGGTCAGGTAATTAATGCCCAAACGAATTACTTAGTTGTCAAAGAAGGTATTCCACTTCTTAGAATTACTGATATGCTAAATAATAATCAAGTTATTTTCATTGATGCAGACAAAGTTTCAGAGAAAAATATCGCAAAGCCAGAAGATATTATTTATACGAGAACTGGACAAGTTGGGTTAGTTTTTAAAAATCAATATGGAGTTGTCCATAATAACTGTTTTAAAGTTATTCCAAAGGATAACAGATTAGATAGATTATTTCTATATTGGTTTTTAAGAACTGATTTTATTTATAAATTTGTAAATGGAATTGCGTCGGGTTCTGCTCAACCTGATTTACCACATCCTTCTTTTAAAAGTATTAAAATATGCTTACCGCCACTTCAGATTCAAACCCAAATCGCCTCCATTCTCACCTCTTACGATGAGTTGATAGAGAACAACAAGCAGCGTATCAAACTATTGGAAGGAATGGCAGCCGAAATATACAAAGAATGGTTTGTGCGGATGCGTTTCCCGGGTTACGAAAAGGCTAAGTTTATTAAGGGTTTACCAAATGAGTGGGAAAAAATATACTTTAGAGATTTTATAAAGCTAAACAGAGGTTTTGACTTGCCTGATGAAAAAATTAGTTTTGGTGAATACCCTGTTATAGCTTCAACATCAATTAAAGCATTTCATAATGTATATAAAGTGGAAGCACCTTGTATTGTTACCGGACGTTCAGGTTCATTGGGTTCTGTACAGTTTGTAAATAAAAAGTCTTGGCCTTTAAATACCAGTCTTTATGTAAAGGACTTTAAAGGTAATTCACCAATTTTCGTATATTATTTCCTTAAAAATATGAATCTTGAAACGTTCAATTCAGGTGCTGGTGTTCCAACACTAAACCAAAATCATTTGCATGGGTATAAGTTGTTTCTTCCTACTAAGATATTGCAAAATGATTTTGATAAACTTATAATACCAATTTTTGATGAAGTTGAAATTCTGAATGAGAAAAACCAACTTCTCCAACAAACGCGTGATTTATTATTACCGCGCCTGATTAGTGGGAAGTTAAGCGTTGAGCATTTGGTGGCGGAAGAGATCAGCGAAGTGACTATAAACTGTAAACTATAAACTATAAACTATCTATGGCCTATCTGAACGAATCACATATTGAAGATGCCGATGTAAATTTCTTTACGGAGAAGTTAGGATATACTCATATCAATGCCTGGGAAAAACAACTGTTGGGACGAAAAAACCTGAAAGAAGTGGTGCTGAGGGACAGGTTGAAAAGCAGTCTGATAAAGCTTAATAAAGAGTTACCCGAAAGCTGTATAGACTTTGCCATAAGCGAGATAACCAAAAGCAGGGCTACGCTGGCTCCGGTATTGGCAAACAAGGAAGTATATGAACTGATAAAAAATGGCGTTCAGGTAGATTATAAAAATGCAGCGGGAGTAGAAGTGAACGATTATGTCAGGATCATCGATTTCAGCCATCCTGCAGAAAATGATTTTTTGATGGTATCGCAGTTAAGCATAGAATACCAGCTAACCCAAAATATTACCCGCAGACCCGATTTATTATTGTACGTCAATGGCTTGCCCTTGATAATGATAGAGCTTAAAAACGCCACCGAAAAGGTAAAAACAGGTTATGATAAAAATCTGACTGATTACCAACGCGACATCCCGCAATTGTTTTGGTTTAACCTCTTTGTATGCATCTCCAACGGCATTCAAACCCGCGTTGGCAGTTTCAATGCGCCCTGGGGTCATTTCTTCAACTGGTTGAAGTTAACCGACACGGCCATAACGCACGAACAACCCACCAAAGAGGAAATAGAAAAAGAGAGCGAGAGAACCGGTGAACACCTGAGCCTCAAGATATTTGGGAGAGGAATGTGCAGGAAAGAAATACTGCTCGATTATTTCGAGAATTTCGTATTGTTTCACAAAAACAAAGTAAAAATTATTGCCAAGAATCACCAATACTTGGGCGTAAACAATGCCATTTTGGCGCTAAAGAAAAAGGATCAAAACCAGGGAAGGCTGGGCGTATTTTGGCATACGCAGGGATCAGGGAAATCGTATTCCATGATTTTCTTTTCAAAAAAAATACACAGGAAAATAAGCGGTAACTGGTCGTTCCTGATCATTACCGACCGTAAGGATTTGGATGGTCAGATTTACCGTAATTTTCTGGAAACGGAAGCCATCGTGGAGACCAAAGACCAGAAAGAAAACTACTTCAGACCGGCAGACAAACTCAAACTGGCTGAATATTTACAGACGAACAGGGCTTATGTATTCAGTCTGATTTTTAAATTCGGGATAGAAAGCGGCAAAACCTTTAAAAAATTAACCGACAGAGACGACTGGATAGTGATGGTAGATGAAGCTCATCGTACGCAATATAAAAGTTTAGCGGAAAATATGCGTATCGGGTTGCCTAATGCCCAATACATTGCTTTTACCGGTACACCTTTATTGAGAAGTGAACTCACCAGGGACTGGTTTGGGTCCTATGTTTCGGAATATAATTTTGCCCAAAGTATAGAAGATGAATCTACTGTACCACTTTACTACAAAAAAAGCGTTCCAAGGGTAGAGCAGATTAATCCCGATTTAGTAGGAGATGCAGCCGCCATTCTGGAAGATGAAAATCTATCGGAAGAACAGAAGATCAAACTGGATAAAGAATATTCTACCCTTTTCAATGTGGTGAGGCGTGACGACAGACTGGAAGAAATAGCCAAACATATAGTTCATCATTTCCCATCCCGTCTGGATATGGAAAACGATGAAGGCTTTCGCCGCCCGATGAAAGCCATGGTTATCAGCATAGATAAATTCACTGCCGTGAGGATGTACGACAAAGTACAGTATCACCTGAAAGAGGAAATTAAAGAGCTGAGGAAAAAGATCAAAGTGGAGAAAGATCCGGAAATAAAAGCCCGGTATGAAAAAGCCATTGCCTTTATAACCGAAACAAAAATGGCTGTCGTGATCAGTCAGGAAGGCAGCGACAAGGAAGAAGAAGCCAAATTCAAGGAAGAAGGACTGGACATCACACCGCATAGAAAACTGATGGATCATCCGGACGAAGATGGCCGGAATATTGAAGATTATTTCAAAGATCCCAATAACACCTATCGTATAGTTTTTGTCACCGCCATGTGGATGACAGGTTTCGATGCACCATCGGTCTCGACCTTGTATCTGGATAAGCCATTGCAGAATCATTCGCTAATGCAGGCTATTGCCAGGGCTAACCGGGTTATAGAAGGCAAGAAAAATGGTTTGGTGGTCGATTATTTTGGAGTTTTCCGCAATTTAAAAAAAGCCCTGGCAGCCTATGCCGAAGGTAGCAAAGGAAAGGATGCAAAGGGAGAGGATGATGAATATCCGGCTAAAGAATTTGAAGAATTAATAGCCTTGCTGAACGAAGCCATTCTGGAAGCAAAAGTATATTGCGCGGGGCTGGGTGCTGATATGGATCACATATTAAATTTCGGAGAAAAAGGATTCAAAGATATAGAAGTATTTCAGGAATATGCCAACCTGATTTTGGCTAAAGATGAATATAAAAAGCAGTTAGGACTTTATGTAAATACCATCGTATCGCTTTACGATTCCGCCAAACCGGAAGTGTACGACTTCCCATTGATCAAAAAGAACAGGGACGTATTACAATACCTGAGGAATGTGGTGGACAGAAATGTGGATCAGGATGAAGCCGTTGAACGGGCCAAAAAGAAAATTGATGCATTGCTGGATACCAGCATTGTAGGCAAAGGTGATTTACTTTCAAGCCCGACAGGTGAATTTATCATTAACTCTTCGAAGCAAATTGATTTGAGTAAGCTGGATTTTGCCTTGTTACGGACAGAATTCCCCGAGAAAAAGCATAAAAACATCCAGTTTGCAGACCTGCGGGAATTGCTTGAAGTGAAACTCAAACAAATGTTGGCACAGAATAAAACAAGGGGTTCCTTTTTGGTTGATTTTCAGAAAATCATTGATGATTATAATACCGGCAGTTTATCCATCGAACAGGCATATGAGAAATTATTAAAGACTGCCGTGTCAATGACCGTTGAACAACAGCGGGCTGCCATGAATGGAATGACAGAGGAGGAACAAGAGTTATTTGATTTACTCAAAAAAGACAAACTCACCAAAGCCGAAGAGAAGAGTGTAAAACTGGCTGCACATACCTTGTTGGAAAAACTGTATGATGCCAACAATAAAATACTGATTCAGGAATGGTGGAAGGAAAAAGCAACGCAGGAAAAAGTTAAACGAGAAATTCAACTGGTGCTGAGTAAACATTTACCAGAACCGGTTTACGACAGAATGCTTTTTTCGCAGAAAGTAGATATTACCTACCAGCATTTTTATGAACTGGCACAGGGTGGAAGATCTGTGGTGGCGTAGGATTAATTAGGGTCTGAACTAAGAGGTTTTAAAAACCTGTTAGGTCTTTTGGTCTTTACGAAAAGGAAACATCTTCCTGAGTATCGCCAACGTAGAATTTGTTAAGTTTATCGCTGAAAAGAATGTAACATCCTACCATATGATTATAATAAAAAAAAACACTTACACAGATTATCTGTTGTAAGTGTTTGTTTTTTTTGTGGGCCCAACTGGGCTTGAACCAGTGACCCCCTGATTATGAGTCAGGTGCTACTAACCAACTGAGCTATAGGCCCCACATTTGCGAAAATATTTGTGTATCTTTGCAAAGCGAATGCAAAAGTAGTAAATTTTGTGAAACTGCAAAAATTATCCATCATTATTTTTAAACATAAATGAAACATTTTAAAAACATAACTACACTCATATTCGATTTCGGTGGTGTACTCATCAACCTGGACAAGAACCTGTGTATTCAGAACTTCAAACAATTAGGTGTTCAAAACCTGGAAAAAGTGCTTAATAATTATGCCCAATCGGGCTTTTTCGAACAGCTGGAAAGAGGGAAAATAAATGCTGAAACTTTTCGGGATGAAATCCGAAAAATGACTCCAGATACGCTGACTGACTCTCAAATCGACTTTGCCTGGTGCTCATTTTTGCAGGATATACCTACCGAAAAGCTGGATTTGCTGATTGAACTGCGAAAAAAGTACCGAATTCTCCTGCTCAGCAACACCAACAGCATCCATATTCAGTATAGTCTCGCACGTTTCAATTATAAAGATCGCTCTTTGTGTGATTATTTCGACAAATGCTACCTTTCTTACGAAATGGGGATGGCCAAGCCCGATGCCATGATATTTGAAACCTTGCTTACTGACGCCTGCCTTCAGGCAGAAGAATGTCTTCTTCTGGACGATGGGGCCAAAAATATTGAGCAGGCTCATAAACTGGGCATTCAAACCTATCTGGTCAAGGAAAAGGAAGATTTGAGTTTCCTGTTGAATGCTGAAACTTTTATTGTGGATTAATGGCAAATGATTAAATGTAACTATTTATGCGTGTAATTTATCAAACAGAGACTGTCAACATGGATCCCTGCGTAGCAACGGTGGGATTTTTCGATGGATTACATATCGGACATCGTTTTCTGATTGAAGAACTGAAAGCCATTGCCAAAGTACAAAACCTGAAAAGCGTGGTTATCACCTTTGCCACACATCCGCGCAAAGTGATGCACACCGATTTCCAGCCGGAACTGTTGACTACATTGGATGAAAAACTCATGCAACTGGAATCAACGGGTATAGATGCTTGCGTGGTGTTGGATTTTTCGCCTTCCATGTCCCTGCTCTCTGCCTATGATTTTCTGAAAACCATATTACTGGAAAAATACAAGGTCCGCACTTTATTGGTTGGACATGATCACCGTTTCGGACATAATCGTGCGGATGGATTTCCTGAATATGTAGAATATGGTAAAGCGTTAGGCATAGAAGTTATTCAGGCCAGACGCTATGTAACGAATGAAGATCAACATATTAGTTCTTCTACCATACGGCTGGCATTGCAGGAAGGCGATATAGCGCATGCCAACCGTTTACTGACTTATGATTATTCGTTTAGCGGCAATGTGATAGGTGGTTTTAAGGTTGGACGTAAAATTGGATTTCCTACGGCTAACCTCGAACTGGCAGACCCCGACAAATTAATTCCCGCAATGGGCGTCTATGCCGTGAGAGTCAGGTGGAACAACCACTTTTACAAAGGGATGATGAATATAGGCACACGTCCGACTATGGATAACAGCAACAATATCAGCATAGAAGTACACATTATAGACTTCAATGAAGATATTTACAATGAAACCCTAAAAATTGACTTGATCCGAAAAATTCGTGATGAGAAAAAGTTTAACGGCATAGAAGAACTCATTGTACAGCTTCAGAAGGACAAACAGCAAGTAATTGAAATGGATTAATAGCTGACTCATTCATTTTTAAGTAAGAACAGAAAACATTGAACTACGATATTTTCAGGCTTTTTCATTCAAAAAAATGTATCTTTGTACCGTCAAAACTATATTATCAAATTAATGCAACATTCAAATGAAAAAAACATTATTAACTCTTATGATTGGATTACTAGTGATGGGATGTGCTAAAAGCGACAATCCCTTTTTCGAAACGTATAAAAACAAGTATGGTGCTCCTCCTTTCGACCAGATAAAAACAGTGCATTATATGCCTGCTTTTACAGAAGGCATCAAACAGCAACAGGCCGAAATTGATGCCATTGCCGATAACAAAGAGGCTCCCACGTTTGCCAACACCCTTGAAGCAATGGACTATAGCGGTGATTTGCTAAAAAATGTTTCATCCGTATTTTTCAGTCTTTATTCGGCTGAAACGAACGAAGAAATGGGTAAAATAGCCAATGAGGTGTCACCACTTCTTTCGGAACACAACGACAACATTTACCTGAACGAAAAACTTTTTGCCCGTGTAAAAACTTTGTACGACAACCGTGCAAAACTGGGACTGGTTGGCGAACAAAACCGTTTACTGGAAAGATATTACAAGGATTTCATTCGCAGCGGTGCAGCCCTGAATGCTGAACAAAAAGCGAAACTTCGCGAAATAAACAAAGAACTTGGATTGGCTGAACTGGCTTTCGGACAAAATGTATTGGACGAAACGAATGCCTATCAAAAAATAGTAGAAAACAAAACTGAGCTGGTTGGATTACCCGAAAGTGTGGTTGAAGCTGCTGCAGTGGCTGCCAAAGAAGACAAAAAAGAAGGCAAATGGCTTTTCACTACACAAAAAGCAAGTTTTATTCCCGTACTTCAATACAGTCAGAACCGTGAATTGCGCAAAGACCTTTTAATGGCTTACACCCAAAAAGCTAACAACGGTAATAAAAGTGACAACAAGTCGGTTATCAACCAAATTATGAAACTACGTGTGCAAAAAGCACAATTATTGGGATTTGAAACTCCAGCCGCTTTCATTTTGGACGATACCATGGCAAAGACGCCAAAACGTGTTTATGATTTTCTGGCCACAGTTTGGACACCGGCCGTAAACAAAGCTAAAGAAGAAGCCGCTGAACTGCAAAAATTAATGGATGCTGAAGGTAAAGGCGAGAAACTGGAACCTTGGGATTGGTGGTATTATTCAGAGAAATTACGCAAAGCCAAATATGACCTCGACGAAGAAGCATTGAAGCCTTACTTTAAACTGGAAAATGTGCGTCAAGGCGTATTTGATCTGGCTTCAAAACTCTACGGTTTGAAATTCAAGAAACTGGAAGATATGCCTATTTATCATCCGGATGTAGAAGTCTTTGAAGTTTCCGATGCCGATGGATCGCTTATTGGTGTATTGTACACCGATTACTTTCCACGTGCCGGGAAACGCGCCGGAGCCTGGATGGAGAACATTACCCCACAATACAAAAAAGATGGCGTAAATCATCGCCCAGTGATATGCAACGTGGGTAATTTCACCAAGCCTACTGCCGAAAACCCATCTTTACTCAATATGGATGAAGTGGAAACTCTTTTCCACGAATTCGGACATGCCCTTCACGGTCTGTTGTCGCAATGCACCTACCCTACTCTATCGGGAACAAATGTTTCGCGCGATTTCGTGGAACTTCCCTCTCAAATCATGGAAAACTGGTGTTGGGAACCTGAAGTGATGAAAACATACGCACTGCATTACAAAACCGGCGAAGTAATGCCCAAAGCGTTGATGGACAAAATTCAACTGGCAGGCACATTTAACCAGGGCTTTGTAATGACTGAATTACTTTCGGCTTCGTTGATGGACATGGATTATCACATGTTGAAAGACACTACTAATTTCGATGTAACTGCCTTTGAAAACGCATCGTTGGCTCGTATGGGCATGATACCACAAATCATCACCCGCTACCGCAGCACCTATTTCAACCACGTATTTGGAGGTGGTTATTCAGCAGGATATTACAGTTATACCTGGGCTGCCGTGATGGATGCAGATGCATTTCAGGCATTCAAGGAAACAGGTGATATTTATAATCCAAAAGTAGCAACTGCTTTCCGTAAAAACATCCTGGAACGAGGCGACTCGGAAGAACCTATGAAACTTTATTTCGATTTCCGTGGTGCAGAACCGAATCCGGATGCATTATTGAAAAAAAGTGGTTTGAAATAATTGAATATTTATTAATGTAAGCGACTGATATTTAAATAATCAGGCGCTTACATTAATTTTAAAAATTCAAAGGAAACCAATTGAGATTATTTATTCTGATATTGTATTTCTGGAGGAAATAACAACAATTAAAAAAGCAGTCTATATTACATTCTTCGTTGCTTATGAAGGTTTCCTTAAAAAATATCATTGTTCCAAGTATTCCCCTGGCTGTATTTTCAATCGGATGTTGTGTGGCGCTTTGGATGTCAGCCTTTCTTGGGGCACGATATGCCACACAACCAACTGAAAGCAGCACTGCCACGCAAGTTTTACAATTCTTCTTTTTACCAAACACCCTTTTGTCGAACATTATCAGTGCTGGATTCACACTTTTAAACGCCTTCTTACTGGCTCAACTCAACAACAGGTTCACCATTATCCGCACACGGACATTCCTGCCTATCCTTATCTTCATGCTTCTTATGAGTACCTGGAATGAAACCCATTTAGTGAATGGATCCCATTTTGCTCTTACGCTTTTCATTTTCTCACTATTTTTCTTTTTAAACATGTACAGGGATACAAAAGCTGTAGAACAGGCATTTATGGGAAGTTTCCTTATTTGTGCAGGCAGCCTGATTATCACTCCATTAATTTATCTGATTCCAGTTTGCTGGCTTGGGTTTATGCTGGTTCAAAGTTTTTCGCTACGCACACTCTTAGCGTCTCTCTTTGGAGCATTATCACCCTGGATTATTTATATTGCAGGTGTTTTTTATTTTCAACCCGATGTTGATATAAGGCAGTTTCTCATTTCACAGTTTGGGTATGAGTTTAGTTTACCCATCCTTTCAATTCCGATTATAATTTACACCTCAGCACTAATTCTAATTCTGCTGATTAGTCTGGGTGGCATGTATTCCAATTTTCACAACGAAACTATTCGTACACGTACAAATCTCAATTTTATTTTATTTCTGCTTATAGCTGTTTCAATTATTACTATTTTACACGTAAATCAGTTCGCTGTTTTTTTGCCTGTTATCGCTTTTAGCTATTCCATGCTTGTTTCTAACTCATTTACATTGAGACTAAACAACTTTAATGGCATTCTTTTTATTGTTTTCTGTCTGCTGAATCTTGTATTCGTCATTTCCAAATATATCTTTTATTAAATGTTAGAACTCACTGCTCTCGGCTATCTCGGCCTATTTATAGCTTCCTTTCTGGCTGCTACCGTAGTACCCTTCAGCTCCGAAGTGGTATTTTCGGCCATGGTGTTTGGCGGATTGGATGCATGGACCTGCGTATTGGTGGCTACTGCAGGAAATTGGCTTGGGGGAATGAGCTGTTACTACCTCGGTTTGTTGGGTAAAATGGAATGGATAGAAAAGTATTTGAAAATAAAAAAAGAAAAACTAATTCGTTTCAATGATAAGATACATAAATACGGCGATTGGTTTGCTTTTTTCTCCTTCCTGCCAGGCGTAGGTGACATTATTGCAGTAGCATCGGGATTTTTCCGCTGTAATCTGTGGATAGTTTCCATATCCATGTTGTTAGGTAAATTCGTTCGTTACATCGTTTGGATGTACTTTAACGGATTATTTATGTAAACGATTTATATTGCTTCTCCCGCTTCAATATCAGCAATGCAAAAAGGTCTTAGTACTATTACAAAAGGTTTACTAAAAACAAAAAATGCAGCATTCCGATTTACTTTAAAAAGAAATAACTAATTTTGTGGCTGAAATAAAGTGGCTGAGACCAATATTTAAAATTGTCAGCTTCATTCTTAAAACTTTGTTCCCGCAGAGATTACTGAATATGAACCGAATTACTGTCCGCCGTTTTACACTCTTTATCATATTGATCCTTCTATGTAAACCAGTTACATGGAGTGCGAACGAATTAAACATCACAGAAAAGAATGTAAACTTTGGCAATTACTGCCCAAAGAAGACCCGCAACATCAGTGCAATTATTATCCATTCCACTTTCAACGCTTCCGGTGGGGATTTCTACGACATCAATCTCATTCTTGAACAGTTTAAACGCTATAGGGTTAGCCCTCATTATATTATTCTGCGCGATGGCAAAATTTTACGCTTAGTAAAGGAAAGAAATACGGCCTACCATGCCGGGAAAAGTCAACTTCCAAACGGTCACGGTAGATCTGTAAACTCCTGTTCTATAGGCATAGAACTGGTGAGTTCGTCCATTGATACGCCTACAGACCTCCAAATAAGTTCACTGACATTATTGGTAAGGGACATCAAGAAACGCTATAGAATTAATTATGTATTGCGTCACAGCGATGTAGCTCCTGGCAGGAAAACGGACCCATGGAATCTGAACTGGGAACTATTTCTCCAGGGTCTATCGAATAAGAAACCGGTTTTTTTCCAAAAAGAAACGAGCGAATTATTAGAATTCCCTCGCCCTTCACCATTTAAAATACTTTTTTAAATACTCAACAAATAAGCTTTGAATGCATTAAAATTTTTTGACAAGGACAGACTTTGTTTTGTTCCTTTCATAAATTCTTGCAATTTCGCAGGGATTTCCACTTTTCTTTCAATGATATTTTCTACCGTTTCCAAAAATTTAGCAGGATGAGCAGTTTCCATAAATATGCCGGTTTCATTATCTGCCAATTTATCTTTCAAGGCCTGATAGCCACAGGCACCATGTGGATCGAGCAAATATCCGGTTTCGTTATAACAAGTTCTTAATGAAGCAGCTATTTGTTCGTCATTGTAACTTACGCCGCTTATTTCGGCTGCAATAGCGGCATGTGAGCCTCCAAATAAATCAAGCACCCGTGCAAAATTACTCGGATCACCCACATCCATGGCATTAGCAATGGTGGATACCGAAGGGCGAGGTTTGTATTCGCCTGTCTGAAGATATTGCAGGAAAATATCGTTTCGATTATTAGCCGCAATAAACCGTTTCACGGGCAATCCCATGCGTTTAGCAAAAAGTCCGGCAGTAATATTACCAAAATTTCCACTTGGAACGCACATCACCATGTTTTGCGAAGCTGATACAGAAATCTTTTTCAGTTGTGCATAAGCGTAAAAATAGTAGAACGACTGGGGTAAAAAGCGGGCTACATTAATAGAATTGGCTGAAGTGAGTTTCATGTGGGCGTTCAACTCTTCGTCCATAAACGCCGATTTCACCAGGCGTTGACAATCGTCAAATGTCCCATCCACTTCCAGCGCAGTAATATTTTGGCCCAGGGTGGTAAATTGAGATTCCTGAATCGGACTAACCAACCCTTTCGGATAAAGGACATACACGTGAATGCCGTCTACTCCCAGGAAGCCATTTGCCACGGCACTGCCTGTATCACCGGAAGTAGCCACCAATACATTTACCTTGATCTTACTCTGCTTTTGAATGAAATAAGCCAGCAAGCGCGACATGAAGCGTCCACCCACATCTTTAAATGCCAGAGTTGGACCGTGATATAATTCAAGACTATATACGTCCTCTGAAACAGGTACCAATGGCACATCGAAGTTCAATGTTTCGTACACAATCTTCTTCAGTGCATCAGCTTCCACATCTTCGCCAAAGAAAGCATCGGCAACCGTGTAGGCTATTTCCTGAAAAGAAAGTTTTTCAATTGTATCAAAAAACGACTGAGGTAATTTTTTAATCTGATCGGGCATAAATAAGCCATTATCATCGGCCAGACCCTTCACCACTGCATCCTGTAAACTGACGCCATTTACTTTTTTATTAGTACTGTAATATTTCATATAATCTGACACTAAACCCCTAATAGGAATAAAGTTGGTATTGAATAATTTATACTATATATTTCTTTTATAATGCAAAAACTGTTACAAACGAAACTTGCTTGTACCCCTTCAGGGGTTAGGGGTTCTTAATCAATGCGCTCATAAACTCGGCACCTTTTAGCAAACCATAATTTCCTTTCTCAGCAGCAAATTCATCATAAACGCTAACATCATCGGCCTTTTCTCCCGGTTTATATATGATAAAAGGAATGGGTGATTTTGTATGCGTCTTTATAGCGCAGGGAGTAGGATGATCGGGCAGAATGGCAATAGTTACCGGTTCGTTCCATGTTGAAACTTCTTCAAATATTGGTTTTACCACCCGGGCATCCAGGTATTCAATTGTTTTCATTTTCAAGTCTACATCTCCTTCGTGACCGGCTTCATCGCTGGCTTCTATATGCAGATAAACGAAATCATTTTCACGCAAAGCATCAATTGCGGCTTGTGCCTTGCCTTCGTAATTTGTATTGTAAAGTCCGGTGGCTCCCTCTACTTCAATCACCTGGAGACCGGCATAGACTCCGATTCCTTTGATTAAATCCACAGCCGAAATCACTGCACCGTTTTTAAAATTATACTTTTTAAGTAAAGTTTCCATTTCGGGTTTATATCCCGGCGACCACAACCAAATGCTGTTTGCTTTGTCTTTACCCTGTGCAGCGCGTTTTAAATTAACCGGATGATTTTCGAGCAATACTTGTGAGCGAAGTGTCAGTTCGTTCAATAAATCAGCAGTTGCCTGAGCTTCGGTGGTTTCGGCCTCAATCATTACATCTGCAAAAGGGGTACCCGGTACATCATGAGGCGGAGTACATTTCAGTTGCTTTTTGCCGCCTTTCATTTTAAACAGATGACGATACGATACTCCGGGATAGAAATTGCATATTTCAGAGCCAAGCTCTTTTTGCAAAAAAAGAATCAACTCTGTGGCTTCTTCATTACTGATATGACCGGCTGAGTGATTCTTAATCTTTTTATTTTCAATACAAATCAGGTTACAACGCATAGCCATTTCGCCGGGTCCAATGGTAACGCCCATGCTGGCTGCTTCGAGTGAGCCGCGCCCTTCGAACACCTGAGCCACATCGTAACCCAGTACGCTTAGATTGGCGATTTCACTTCCCGGAGCAAATCCTTCGGGAATTGTATCCAGCAGTCCGTTTCGTCCTAACGCAGCAATTTTATCTATACTCGGTATATTTGTGGCCTGTAACGGTGTCTTATTTCCCAGTCTGGCTATCGGCTCATCGGCCATGCCATCACCGAGTATGATCAGGTATTTCATGCTTGTTTTTTTAGTTTAGAGTTTATTGTTTAGGGTTTATAGATTAGCATTTATAGCTTTGGATTTAGGTTGTTATTACCTATCTACTTACTACCGATGGAACTTGCGATATCCCGCATACTGAACTATTAACTATCCACTATAAACTATCTATCATTCATTTTCCAAAAAATCTTTGTAATCGGGCAATGCCTCTTCAAATATATTCATCGTTTCAGTCAGGCTTTTGTAGCTTTCACCACCCGATGCGTTCAAATGACCACCACCGTTAAACAAATCGGTAGCCACTTTATTGGCAGGGAAAGTTCCCTGTGAGCGAAGTGAAATTTTAATTTTGTCGGTATCTTCACGCATAAAGACAGAAAAATCGACACCTTCAATTGAAAGCGGGATATTTACAAAGCCTTCGGCATCACCATTGATAAAATTAAATTGTGACAATTCATCCCGGGTAAGCGTAATCAGGGCAGCACGATATTCGGGATAGATTTTCATCTTGTTGTACAAACAAAAACCCATCAGGCGTAAACGGTCAGCCGAATAAGTATTGAAAACCCTCCGGTATATTTCATCTTTATCAATTCCTATCTTAATCAATTCGGAAATTATTGAATAAATTTCCTGATTATTTGAATTATAGGTGAATCCACCCGTATCGGTCATCATGCCGGTATAAATACATTCGGCACAGGCCAGATTAATATCAGAATAATGTCCCATGCGACATATTAACCTAAAAATCAATTCACTGGTAGATGAAATACCGGGATATGAAATTGTAATTTTCGCAAATTTTGCCGGATGCAAATGGTGATCGACCAATATTTTAGGAGCCGTAGATGCCGCAACAACATCAGCCATTTTGCCTAACCGGCTGAGTGTATTAAAATCGAGCGTAAAAATCAACTCGGCTGACAACAGGATAGCATCTGCCTGTTCTTTCTCGTTCTCATAAACAAGCACTTTATCGGCTCCGGGCATCCATGCTAAAAAATTTGGAAATGCGGTGGGCACAATGACATAGGGTTCTTTTTCTATGGTCATCAAATAATGCCACAATGCCAATGAAGCACCCATGGCATCACCATCGGGACCCATATGCACTACAATAGCAATTTTATCAACATCGTCGATAGCTTTTTCAACCTTGTTAATAAGGTCTTCTGCTATAATTTTTGAAATCATTTGAAAGGTTTTAAGTTGAGTGCAAAAGTAACAAAAAAATTACAATTACAGAGAGATTTTTAGTTTTCAAGGAGTTAATCTGCGAAATTTAAGATGTATGCCCCTTTCTCTGCCAATGAATAGAAATCAATTTGGCGTTCAACGCAAACTCTTTTAATATGCTCTGTATACCAGGAAGAAATACTTTTGTCTACTATAACTTTGCGGGGATGAACACAGTCAAGAATTTGTTCAATTTTCGGCTTGAGTCCTTTGCCGATAATCAGGAAATCGAGGTCCATTGGTGAGGCAGTTGTTTTCTTCTTTAAAATATCACTGGTCAAAATAAGGATACGAACACCTTCGAAACGGGCAAATCCGTCTATAAACCAATTCGTTCTGAGCAGATAAATGGGCCTGTCCAGTTTTTGATTCTGCCAGTACGAGCCGGCAATACGCAAGGTTTCAAGAGAGTCGGTGGTAAAAACATAATTCCTATTTCGAATGATAAAATTCACCTGCGTATTTTTCTGACCTGCATACACTATCATTCTGCTGGATGTCAACGTTTCATATTTCACCTGTAGGTTGAACAGACAAGCTACTAAAACGGACATTAAACCCACGGTTAAAGTGACATATCTTTTTGAATAGAAATAATCCGTCAGACAGAAAATGGCAATAAAAAGCACAATCATTTGCCTTATATCCAGCGAAATGAGAGATACAGAGTACGGCATATGCTGTATGCCGACAATCAGAGAATTTAACAACCAAAGCGACCAGTTTAACAGAAAAGCAACTGCAACAGAAAGATAGGGTATAAAAGATACCATCAGCAAACCCATTGCCAGATAAATAACCACGCTGGAAAGCGGGATAGCAACCAGATTAGTCAGTAAAAAATAATTGGGAAATTGGTGAAAATAATACAGGGTAAAAGGGGCAGTACCTAACTGAGCTGCTATAGAAACAGCAAACAAATCCCAACTCCAGTTAAGAACTTTATTTTTGGTAGTTATTAACCTGGATACCGGTGGCTGAAAAAACACTATGCTCAACACAGCTGAATAGCTAAGTTGAAATCCTATATCGTATATGTAGTTTGGATTAATGAGCAGCATAAAAAAAACAGACATAAATATAGTATTGTATATCTGCGACTTCCTTTCGAAGCACGTTGCGATGGATATAAAAGTAAACATAAAAGTAGCCCGGATCACAGCTGGTGATAATCCGGTAAGGAAAGCATAGGCCCACAGGAAAAGCATGATAAAAATTGTTTTGATTACTTTCTGCCTTTGTGTTTTATCCAAAAAGCCCAGTAAAAACATCATCACCACGTACACCACACCCACATGCAAACCGCTCACCGAAAGAATATGCATAGCACCTGTTGCGCTGTAACTTTTACGTAAATCGGGTTGCAAAGCATCGGTATAGCCCAGGGTCAACGCAGCCAAGACGGCGAACTCATCACCTTGAATCTTAAATTTCCGGAATACATTCAACAAATAGTTCCGGCATTTATCGGCTTCCCTACGCAGCGAAAACCTTTCGTTCCTATCCGAGAGTTGCCAACTACCGGACGAGACATAACAGCTTGCCCCTATACCCTGTCTTTTAAGATAAGCTGCATAATCGAAACCATCAGGATTTTGGGCTTTCTCGGGAGGTGTAAATTCTGCTTCCAACATCAAACGGTCTCCATAAAGCAGGCGCGAAGCTGCACTATCTTTTTGTAAGTAAAGGTATGCTTTTCCACGTGCTGTGGACCATGAAGCAGCATCGTAAAATTGAAGAAGTTCTACCCGGCATAGATAGGACTTTGCCTTTTCGATAGGTGCTGCAGTTAATTCGATCCTGTAAATTCCTTTTTGATGCAAATGATCAAATTCACTTCCTTTTTCCCGTACTAAACTCAATGGATATGCCAGAGCAACAAAAAACAAAAAAATTCCACAGCCAAAAAGCCAACGGAATTTAAATTGCTGCTTGGGAACATGCAGCACAAACGACATAAAAATAAAAAAAATGGAAAGAAAAAAAATAGCCCAAATACCCCCTACAGAAATATCAATATACCGAAATAAAAATATTCCCGATACGAAAGGGAGTAACAACCTGAAAAATGGAGTTCGTTGCAGAAAATCCATAACCTGGAAGTTTAAGTCATTGAAACTTGCGAATGAATCATCTCAAATCAACTAACTAATGGAGCTTGTGGCACTAGCTAATGGAGCTTGCGACACTAACTAATGGAGCTTGCGACACTAACTAATGGAGCTTGCGACATCCCGCTTGCGGGACTAACTAACTAACTAACTAACTAACTAACTAACTAACTAACTAACATATTGTGAATTGTTTCGGTTGGATTTTGAGTATTAAAAACTGCACTTCCGGCAACCAGTACATTTACTCCGTGAGCAAAGAGTTTCGATGCGTTTTGCATATTTACTCCACCATCCACTTCAATCACACAATGCGCATTTTTACGCTGTATTATTTCTCTTAGCTCATCAATACGCGAATAACTCTCTTCAATAAATTTTTGTCCACCATAACCGGCGAATACGGTCATTAAAAGCACTAAATCTACTTTATCCACGTAATCCTCCAGAACATTCACTGGTATATCCGGATTTATGGTGATACCAGCTTTCATCCCTTCGCTTTTAATTTTGGCAATCATTTCCAATGGATTTTCAACAGTCTCATAATGAAAAGTAAGTATGTCGGCACCGGCTTCCCGAAAACGTGTAATATACTTTTCGGGATGAACTATCATCAAATGAACATCGAGCGGCTTGGTGCTATGTTTTTTTACAGCTTCCATCACCGGGAATCCGAAAGAGATATTGGGAACAAATACACCATCCATCACATCTATGTGCAACCATTCGGCTTCACTGGCATTAATCATTTCACAAGCAGCTTGTAAATTTCCGAAATCGGCAGATAATATTGACGGAGATAACATTTTTTTCATGAGTACTATTTTTATATATTTAAAAAGTCATTAATGACCTCCGACTTACATGGGTATCAGGCACAGATATTTAAGCAGACTTTCAGATATTTATGAAAGATAAAACTTAGTTTTTTTTGATTTTTATTAGTCTCTGTTTCGTGAAAAACAAATACTGACACAGTTTGCAAATATAATAAAAAAAAGACTTCCAAATCTATGGAAGTCTTTTTTTTATCAATTTAAATACAATTCAACAAACTGATTTTCGGACACTTGTTCAGCCCTGTAAGTAGAAGCAAATTGAAGTATTTTCTGCAATGAAACTTCTTTGGGTTGCAATTGTGGATAAATAATTGACCGTCGTTTTTCAGTAGGCAAATCAGCTTTTTTTAATGAGGTGGAAATTGTTCGCATAGGCTTTTTTCGTTTTTTTGTTCTGCAACTAAAACGCATACCTAAGCATAATAGTATGTTTTGTAATTAAAAAATAATCTATTAACAATTTACAAATAAAGCTTTTACATAACTAAGTAAAAAATAATACTTATTTACAGAAAGTAATTGCAAATTAAAAAACATTTACTTAATTTCCAGATAAACCTCTTTTTCAGCTGCTATCCTGCGCATATTCAATAAGGCGTAACGCATACGTCCAAGCGCTGTATTAATACTGACATCAGTCTTCTCAGCTATTTCCTTGAAGCTCAAATCCTCAAAGAAACGCATTCGAATCACATTCTGCTGTGTAACTGGAAGTAAGTTGATTAAATGTACAACATCGGCCAGCACTTGCTCGTTCGAGAGCGTATCTTCAAAACTTTTTTCCGATAGTTTGGCATTATTGATTATATCGAACTCCATGCCATCGGATGAAAAAGTATTTTCGTTTTTTTCCCTTCTGAAATGGTCGATTATCAGGTTATGTGCGATGCGGTTGATCCACGCCAGGAATTTACCAGATTCCACATAACGGCCCTGTTGTATGGTTGCAATTGCCTTTATAAAAGTATCTTGGAATATATCTTCGGCGAGTTCTCTTTTGCGAACAATCAGGTATATATAGGTATATACTTTCGATTTATAGCGCAACAGTAGAATTTCAAACGCCTTGTTATTGCCATTCTTATACAATTGTACCAATTCATCATCGGTTAATTGGTTCAGGATATTCATTACTTATTAAATTTTCGAGGTTTAAGTAATTTTTGGCAATAGGCGCTTTATATTTGAGTGATTAATCAGGTCGTTTTTTCGACTGCAAATATAGCGATAGTATCGAAAGAAAAAAATTATTAGGCTACTAATTTGTAAAATAAAGTAGAATTAGCACAAATTGTGAATTTTCTTTTAAAATTATTCAACCCAAAGCACCAATCCTTTCAAATATTCACCTTCGGGATGATAAATATTTATAGGGTGATCGGCTGGTTGTGAGAGCTGATGCAAAATGCGGACATTACGCTTGCTTTCGGCTGCTGCACTGAATACTGCCAGACGAAACTGATCTTTGGTAACTACCTGTGAACAGGAAAAGGTGAATAATATGCCACCAGGTTTAATCTTTTCAAATGCTTTGGCATTTAAACGCTTGTAACCTTTCAATGCATTACGCAAAGCATCGCGGTGTTTGGCAAAAGCCGGCGGATCGAGAATAATTAAATCGTACTGATCTTCAATATTATTCAAATATTTAAAAGCATCCTCTGCAAACGATTTATGACGGGTATCGTTCGGAAAGGAAAATTCTATATTTTTATCTGTCAGTTCAATTGCTTTCACCGAACTATCAACAGAATGTACCAATTTGGCACCACCTCTAAGAGCATACACAGAAAAACCACCCGTGTAACAAAACATATTTAAAACCGATTTACCGGCCGAATAACGTTCGAGCAACGAACGATTTTCCCGTTGATCGACAAAAAAACCTGTTTTTTGTCCGTGCAACCAATCTACCTGAAATTGCAAACCATTTTCGAGAGCAGCAAATTCATCCGTCTCATTTCCAATTAAATACCCATCTTCAGGAGTGATAGGTGCTTTGAAAGGAAGCGTGGTTTCCGATTTATAATAAACATGTTGAACGCCGGGAACATTTTCCACTATAGCCCGGGCAAGGGTTTCACGGGTTTCATGCATACCCACCGAATGTGCTTGCATCACGGCCGTATTATCATAAACGTCTACAATTAATCCGGGCAAAGAATCACCTTCTCCATGTACCAACCGGTAAATATTATTAGTCTTTGGATTTACCAAACCCAACGATTTGCGCATGGCAAAAGCATTTTGGATTTTGCGATCCCAAAAAGCATTATCCACCGTAACTTTTTCAAAAGAAACTATACGTACGGTAATGCTCCCAATTTGATAATGACCTATAGCCAAAAAATTGCGTTTATTATCAAGAACTTCCACTAAATCGCCTTCCACTGGCTCTCCATCCATTCGTTGTATGGCACCCGAAAATACCCAGGGGTGAAAACGGAGTAAACTTTCTTCTTTTTTTGGTTTGAGCTGTATAGTAATCATTGGTGGTTAATTGGTTAAATGGTTAATTAGTCAATTAGGTGATTAATTGCCGTGATAGATAACGGGAGAGTAATTGGATTTTCCAAAAACAATATCACTTAAATATTTTTTAAATTTAAATACAAGCAGAATATGATCATACCCAAAATTGAATACGGTCTAATTATACCAATTGGGTATGATAAAAATTTATTTATTTAAAAATTTTCAGTTTAATTAAAAAATTAAATCAGTGGAGTTTCAGGTCTTGGGTGTAGAGCCAGTTGTTCGCGGGCATTTTCAACCAACATAGCATCTATTTCCTTCTTAGTAAGCTTTTTGTCGCTCATCAATTGCAGATAGATTTGTAGGCTTGCCCAGGCATCGGTAGCCGCATAACGTTGTTGTTGTTCTGTCAACTCAGGATTTTCCCAATTGGTAAGGCGTTGCGACTTGGATATTTTTTTGCCGAAAAGTATGGCATATATTTTCTGCAAACTCAATTCCATAATGCCATAGCTTTGAGCTATCGTTTGGATGTCAACAGAATTGGCCGGTTTAAAGGCATGACGCTTATTCAATCCGCTAAAATCATCGCGAAGTGAAAGACCCACTTTTCTGATTTCAGTATCAGCCAAAAAATCGGCCAATGCAGGTGGTAAATCGATTTTATTAAGTCGAAACAAAAAACAATGATCCAACGTAGATATCTGAACCAAAGATACTTTATGGTGCGTCCCCCTGGTGAATGCGGGTTTTGTTTCAGTATCGATTCCCACTACCGGATTTCGACGAAGTTCTTCGATGGCTGGAGCTATCTTCCACTCTTCATCGACAAGGGTTATTTTGCCATCAAAGATGACAACCGGCATTAAATTGACTTCCTCTTTTGTTATTTTTACTTTATACATATCAGACTATTACAATAAGTTATTCAAATCATCATCATCCTCGTGTTGAAAATTAAGAAATGAATTTCGATCAATCGTTTTTCGGGGAGCAGATTCATCATCAACATCCTCCGCATTAAAATTATCGCTGAAACGCAAAGCATGTAAGGCGCGTAACCCATTCAGCAATTTTTGTCCCCAATGCTCTCCAAAAGCTTCGAGACAGGCTACCAGTGAATCATTCATCGCTTCCACATCCGCCAACTGATAGCTTGTAGCAAAGTCTTTAAGCTCCTGATACACATCGGCAAGACTTTCAGAAACGAAAGCGGCTATAGGTGTATCACTCAGCGACATGTCTGGATGAAAAACTTCCAGATACGAATCATCCAAACCCAGTAACTGTTCTATTTGTTCACGTACAAACTGATAATCATCTTCTGTAACAAATTTTTCAGGCACTTCGTCGGTTTCCGTACTCGGAATATCAAGCAAAGATGCTTTCAAGTATAGAAGAGGTAATATCTTAACTGACTTCTGAACAAAATCGACACGCGAAAATTCGGATGTATGCTCCAGAAACAAACATGTCTCGGCAACAACAGTCACAAATTCGATTACATTCTTGCTATATACTATATGATCGGGTAATTGGTCGGTATTCATAATGATATAAATTTTAATAGCCTACATTACAGCTGCTTAAAAAAGTATCCAAGTAAACACATTTTCGGATAAAAATTTTCGGATAATTAATAGCTTTACAATGATTGTTTTGCAAAAAAAATAAGCATTTGCAAAAGTAAGAAAAAATATCAACTTTTCGGCATTTACATATTCTTTCAATTCATCCAAAACACGATTTAAAAAATGCATTTTTAAGACTTGTACTCTCTCAGAAAGAATAAGTGATAATAAAAAGGTTGACTCACGAAACAATCTACTGTAAATATCGTTCTAACAGAAGAAAAGAGAGCTAAAACACCGCACTTTATTTTTTATCAATAATTATTTCAACTAAATTAATCGTTAAATACTGAATGCTAATTATTTATTATTAAAAATTTATGGAAGACAAAATTATTACCCTGAAAAACTACGATACCATGGTAGATGCAATGGTGGATAAAGACATTTTGCGTGTAAACGAAATTGAATGCTTTATCGGGAACGAGCAAATCGTTGAACTTTACCCCATGTTTAGCGATATAGATGAAGGATTGAAAATCGTAGTTTTTGAAAAGGATCTTCAAAAGGCGTTGAAAATTTTGGAAGAATATCATTCGCAAGATGAAGAAATTCAGTCACAAGACGAGTCTTAATTCAAAATGGATAATCAAAACCGAATGGTTTTTGTCTTTAATTAAAGCATCTCACTAATTCAAAAACAGTGATTTGTTCTATTTTATCAATTAAATAGTAAGCCTAAATTTAAGTTCCAACATCGTTTTTCCCAACAAAGGATGCACCATCTCAGGAGCTATTTCGGCCATAGGAATTAGAACAAAATCCCGTTCTGCGAATAGTGGATGCGGGATTTTTAGTGCCGGCTGATTAATAATCCGATTTTCGTACATCAATATATCAATATCAATAATCCGATCGACATAAATCTTAGCCCTGGAGGTCGCGCGTCCCAATTGACTTTCGAGCATCTGTGTCTTTGCCAACAAATCGAAAGGAGAAAGACTTGTTTCAACAAGTACTGCAGCATTCAGAAAATCATTTTCAGATTCAAATCCGTTGGGTTTGGATTCATAAAATGAAGACTGACAAAGCACCTCACCCACTTCCATTGCCAAAAGTGACAGTGCATCATTCAAATTACGCATCTTATCGCCCAGATTTGTCCCCAACCCTAAATATACGAGTGCCATTTTTTTTTGCAAAGATAGCTCTTTTTCATAAATCCGGTTATCTGTGTAGCAAGTTCTCTGCCATTTCTGCCATTTTGGCGGTGGAATTTTCAATCAGAAGGCACTTTTGTTATATTTCCCTGTCAAAAACCGAAAGAACCCGTTGCAATTTACTGATGGCATATCATTTGTAAAAAGGCAGGAGTACAAAAAAACATCAGAAAAAACTGAAAAAATAAAAAAGACAAAATAAAATCATGGGAAAAATTATTGGAATTGACTTAGGAACCACAAACTCTTGTGTTTCCGTAATGGAAGGTAACGAACCAATCGTTATCACGAATAGCGAAGGCAAACGTACCACACCTTCAGTGGTAGGATTTGTAGAAGGTGGCGAACGTAAAGTAGGAGATCCTGCTAAACGTCAGGCAATCACTAACCCTACAAAAACTGTATTCTCTATCAAACGCCTCATGGGTGAAACTTATGACCGTTTAACAAAAGAAATTGGACGTGTACCATATAAAGTAGTAAAAGGCGACAATAACTTGCCTCGTATCGACATTGATGGACGTATGTATTCTCCACAGGAAATTTCGGCTATCATTCTTCAAAAGATGAAGAAAACAGCTGAAGAATATCTTGGAACTGAAGTAACTGATGCAGTTATTACTGTACCGGCTTATTTCAACGACGCTCAACGTCAGGCTACCAAAGAAGCCGGCGAAATTGCAGGATTGAATGTTCGTCGTATCGTTAACGAACCAACTGCTGCCGCTTTGGCTTATGGTTTGGACAAAACGAACAAAGACATGAAAATCGTGGTTTTTGACTGCGGTGGTGGTACACATGATGTATCGGTATTGGAATTGGGCGACGGAGTTTTCGAAGTAAAATCGACCGATGGTGATACTCACCTGGGTGGTGATGACTTCGACCACCGTATTATCGATTGGTTAGTTCAGGAATTCAAAGACGAAAACGGCGGTCTCGACCTGAGCAAAGACCCTATGGCCTTACAACGTTTGAAAGAAGCAGCTGAAAAAGCTAAAATTGAATTATCGAACACTACATCTTCGGAAATCAATTTACCATATATTATGCCGGTAGATGGAATTCCACGTCACTTGGTTCGCACAATTACCCGTGCCAAATTCGAACAATTGATCGATGATTTGATTCAACAAACCATCAACCCTTGTCGTACAGCATTGAAAAATGCAGGTCTGACAGTCGGTGACATTGACGAAGTAATTCTGGTAGGTGGTTCTACACGTATCCCTGCCATTCAATCGGCAGTAGAAAAATTCTTCGGAAAATCACCTTCGAAAGGTGTAAATCCGGATGAAGTTGTTGCTATTGGTGCTGCCATTCAAGGTGGTGTATTGACCGGTGAAGTGACCGATGTTTTGTTACTTGATGTTACTCCACTTTCTCTTGGTATCGAAACTATGGGAAGTGTGATGACTAAATTAATCGAAGCCAACACAACTATTCCAACTAAAAAATCGGAAACATTTACAACGGCAGCCGACAATCAACCTTCGGTAGAAATTCATATTCTGCAAGGCGAACGTCCATTGGCCAGTCAAAACAAATCAATCGGTCGTTTCAACCTGGATGGTATTATGCCTTCACGTCGTGGTGAGCCTCAAATTGAAGTAACTTTCGATATCGATGCCAATGGTATCCTGAATGTATCTGCCAAGGACAAAGCAACCGGAAAAGCTCAAAACATCCGTATTGAATCTGCATCAAAATTGAGTGATGAAGAAATCAAACGTATGAAAGATGAAGCTGCTGCCAACGCAGAATCGGATGCCAAAGAAAAAGAACGCATCGAAAAATTGAATCATGCCGACAGCTTGATTTTCCAAACAGAAAAACAACTGACCGAAATTGGTGATAAAATTCCTGCAGACAAAAAAGGCCCTATCGAAGCAGCTTTAGCTAAATTGAAAGAAGCCCATAAAAATCAGGACATTGCAACTTTGGATGCTGCTACTACTGAATTGAACACTGCTTTCCAGGCTGCAAGTCAGGAAATGTACAATGCTCAAAACACACCGGAAGGTGGCCAACCTAATGCAGGTGGACCAGAACAACCTCAAGGAGAAAGCAACAAACAAGGTGATGTAACCGATGTGGATTTTGAAGAAGTAAAATAGTGACCCCTAACCCCTCCCGCGAATAGCGGGATAAATTGCAGGGAATAAGATAAGAGCAGCCCAACTGAATGAAAATTCGGTTGGGCTGTTTTTAGTAATAGCATGTTGGTTTTTTTATCTAACAATTACAGATACTTTACTTTTTACCTTGGCAGATGAAGCAGCATTACCTAAAATAAACTCGCCCGGTTCTACGTCCCATGTTTGGGTTTTGTCATTGTAGAATGCAAAATCTTTCACGTTGATTTCCAATTCTACTGTTTGAATTTCGCCTGCTTTCAGATATATTTTCTTGAAAGCTTTCAACTCCTTAACAGGCCGTAAAACTGATGCTTTGGGTTGCGAAACGTAAATCTGAGCTATTTCCGCACCATCTGTATTTCCTTTATTTTTGATAGTAAAGGATACTTTGACGATATCAGTTTTTGCATACTCTTTTTTATCGGTAGAAATTTTTCCATATTCAAAAGTAGTATAGCTCAAACCATAGCCAAACGGGAACTGAGGTTCTATCTTTTTAGTATCAAACCATCGGTAACCTACGAGAATATCTTCTTTGTATTGCTGTTTCTTTCCATCGCCCGGATACGACATTTGTCCGAATGAATGCGCTGCATTGTCCTCCAGTCTCTTAGGAAAAGAGAAAGGCAATTTGCCCGAAGGATTTACTTCGCCTGAAATAATATTAGCAATTGCATTTCCAGCTTCGGAGCCCAGGTACCAGGCTTGAACCAAAGCCGGTACTTGCGACAACCAAGGCATCTCTACCGCATTACCACTACAAAGTATCACAGTTAGATTTTTATTTATAGCCAATAGGGCGTTTATGAGTTTGTCCTGATTGTAAGAAAGCGCCATAGATTGACGGTCGTCACCTTCGCTATCCTGAAACCAGTTTTTATTCAATCCGCCTACAAAAATAACAACATCGGCATTGTGGGCAGTTTCTAAACCTGCATTGAATAATGAATCAGCTATCATTTTACTTTCAGGTTTTTTGTCATCTAAATCAGAGCTATAACCTTTTGAAAAAATAATGGTTTCGGCTCCATATTTTGTTTTTAATCCTTCCAAGGGAGAAACTTCGTAAGCCACTTTGAGTGACGAAGAGCCGCCACCAATAACTAAACTTCGGGTAGCATTATCACCAATCACAGCAATGCGTTTGTATTTACCCACTGGAATTGGAAGTGTTTGTTTATCGTTTTTGAGCAACACAATTCCTTGTTCGGCAATTTTGCGTGCAGCTTCGGAATGCTCCGGGCTTACAAATTTGCCAAAAGGACGGTTGGCAGCCATAGTTGTGCGGAATATCATGCGCAAAAGTCGAATCACTTTTTCATTTAACTCCTTTTCGCTATATTTTCCTGATTTCAAACCTTCAAAATAAGGATTCGCCAAATAATAAGACGAGTATGGCGAAATTCCTTTGGTTGTTAACCCATCGGTCCATGTTCCCATTTCCAAATCAAGTCCATTGGAAACAGACTGTTCGGTACTGTGAACACCTCCCCAATCGCTGATAACAACTCCATCAAATCTCCAATCTTTTTTCAAAATTTGATTCAACAACAAATCGTTGTGGCAACAGTGCTGGCCTCTAAACTGGTTGTACGATCCCATAATCGACCATGCTTTGCCTTCCTCTACCGCAGCCTTAAATGCAGGGAGATAGATTTCGTACAATGCGCGGTCGCTCACCTCAACATTAATCGACATACGTTCTTTTTCCTGATTGTTGAGCGCAAAATGTTTAACGCAAGCAGCAACTCCATTTTGCTGAACAGCCTGTATATAAGACACAACCATGCGGGATGACAAATAAGGGTCTTCGCCCATGTATTCAAAATTTCGTCCGTTGAGCGGTGTGCGATAGATATTTACTCCTGGGCCAAGAAGCACTCCTTTGTTGCGGAAGCGGGCTTCTTCGCCAATTGATTTTCCATATAAATAAGAAATTTCGGGATTAAATGAGGCTGCCAGACAAGTTAATGCTGGAAATGCTGTGCAAGAATCGTTGGTCCATTTAGCACCTGACCATTCGTCCCAGAACACTTCTTCGCGGATACCATGAGGTCCATCTGTCATCCATATTTCGGGAATACCTAAACGGGGCACACCCGGAGAGCTAAATTTTGATTGAGCATGACACATCGCGACCTTTTCTTCGAGGGTCATAAGTGATAATGCATTTTCAATACGCTTTTCGATGGTTTGATTAACATCTAAAAAAATTGGTTTTTGTGCTTTTGCCAAATTAGTGAGCATAAGCATGCAAAAAATACTAATAGTGATAACTCCGTTTTTTCTCATTTTTTATTTTTGGATATAGTTTTGTCAAACAAAATAGTGATACTTATTTTTTATCTCCGAATAGTTTCAAAAAGCAATAACGACATCAAATATTTAGACTAAAGACTATGTGTTTGATATCTTTCCACATAGTCTTTAGTTTAATACAATTATCTCACCGAAACTTTGGTTGAAACACCATCAATACTAACAATATAAAAACCAACATTCAATGTTTTTGAAGTAAATGTTCCATTTATATTTACCGATTGTATTTTACGTCCTGCTATATCAAACAAACTAACATTACCTTTCACATCTTTAATTTTTATTAGATTATTAGATGTTGAAATTTTGTAATTGTCAGATTTAGAAAACAACGAGCCTGTAGTTAATGAAAAATCTTTCAAACTAAACTCATCCCAAGCTATTTGGTAACCTGAACCCCACCAGGTTCCCATTTTAGCGACTAAATACTTATCTTCTGTTGCTGTAGCTGTATATGTCGTAAAATTGTTTGCATTCAATTTAAATGTTCCATCAATTCTATCACCGGTATAATTACCCCAAATATCGAATTTTGCAATCTGAGTACCTTCTCCAGTACCATAGTCAGCCCCACCACCGGCAGGCATAGATCCAATAAACACTTCCGTCCAGAAACTTCCCAAATTTGCTGCTAAGTCGCGGAATGCTCCATCAAACTCATAAACATGACCTTCTATCAGACTCACTTTTTGATATATAGCATATTGAATCCCTCCAGCACCTCCGGTAGAAGTAACAACTAAATTAGCGTCACTACCTGCTACCATAGAGTTTACAGTGCTGTTCCATGTGGCAGTAGGGTATTGATAGGCACTGGTATTTAAGTAATCAACTAGCCAAAAGTTGGCGTTTTCCATGCTACCACCATAAAGCAATTCGTCGACTGGTAATGCAGGTTTTTCGTTAACAGTGATAAAATTTTTTTTTACTAAAGTAGATGATACACCAATGCTTGTATTTGATGCTTGAAGGGTTACTGTATAAATACCTGCTGCTTGATAATCATGTACAGGATTTGTGTCTGTACTTAGTTCTGATCCATCGCCAAAATTCCATTCGTAAGTATCGGCATTTGTTGTAGTATTTGTAAATGTTACTGTCATTACAGGAAATCCGACTAAATTATCGGCAGTAAAACTTACTTGAGGAGTAGTTTTAAACTGAACAGTAGCAGGTGTTCCTTCATTACCACTAAAATCAATTGGGGTAATAGTGAGATTATAAGCGGTAGATGGCGTTAACCCTGTAAGTGTATTAGCCGAAAGAAAAAGGACTTCAGTTACGCCGTTTCCGGTTACATAATAAAACAAATCGCTTAAATCGTCGCTTCCTGTGATATTCAAAGTGACAGTAGTTCCGGCAACATCAGTTGCAGTACATGCAGTAATAACAGGTGCAGTAATATCGCCAGAAACAGCACTGTTTTTGGCAGTTATATCATAATTTACACGTTGAGTTTCGGCAAATTCATTGGGCGAAATCTCCTGTAAAAAAGATAATTGTAAAGGCGAAGAAATGGTAGCAGTTGTTGTGCCAAGCGTATAATTCGTTGTTGGAATTCGGGTTTGTAACCAGTTTTCTGTTTTAGCAGTAAAACCTGCACCGCCCCAATAACGAAGTTGAGACGACCAACCATTACCCTGAATGGTAGTACCAGTCAGGTTGGTAATTCCCCAGGATTTGGGCCCAACAGTAACCACCTTAAAATCAGATGTTTTTCCAGCCCTGGCAGTTGTAAGGTTTATTGCACCTTCGTTGTATTGATCGTACAATCCAACAGATGAACCTTTAATGGAACCATGAGTAAATGTTGCAATAGCATTAATCGAGATTATTGGTAAGAAAACCAATACCAATAGTTTTTTGAGAATTTGATTTTTCATAAAGCACATTAGTTTAACGTGAATTTATTTATAAATTTTAATGCACGAACTGAATATAGCTCATTTACGAGCCATAAAAATGGTTGTGATTTAATGGTAGTGCAATAGTATTATTGCACTACCATGATAAATTCTTAAAAACTATTTTACTGAGATTTTTGCTGTTTTGCCATCAACACGAAGAATATATAAACCGACATTTAACGGTAGTGAACTAAATTTACCCACCAAATTTACTGACTGAATACTGCGACCGGAAAGGTCGAATAATTCCACACTGCTTTGCACTCCTTCGATATTGACAATATGATTGTTAATACTAATAGTGTACTTGCTATAATCAATAGATGCAACAGCATTTGTTCCAACTACAGTTATTAAATTAGTTGAAATTAATATGTCACTCGATCCGATATTGCTTGCTGTAAGTTTTACCGTAAATGTACCACCGGAAGTATAAGTATGAGTAGGATCTTGTAAAGCGCTAGTCCCACCATCGCCAAAATCCCAACTCCACGAAGTAGCATTAGTTGATAAATCGTAGAACTGAACATCTAACGGAGCAGAACCCGAAACAGTTTCGGCATAGAAATCAGCTTTTACGGGTAATGTTTCTTTCAAAGAAAGTTCGTCGATTAGTATTTCTCTGGCTGCCGATGCATTTGAACCCATTTTAAGTACAAAAAAATAAACACCATCAACCGTTGGTTTAAATGAAGCAACAGTTGTTTTTTTGCTTAACTGAACATCGCTCAGCGATTGAAGTCCATTCCATGTATCTATTCCAAAAATTTTAGTTCCCTGAGTAGTCGTATAGTCTGCACCATCGATAGGAATTACTCCGACAAAACCTTCGCACCAGAAGTCAGAAACACCTTTTATGTCTTTGAAGAATCCATCGAACAAATATGTGTAACCGGCTTTCAATGTTACTTCCTGATAAATAGCTGTATTAAAGCCTGTTCCCGGAGACTGAATACGCAGATTACCACCTAAACCTCCAGTTGGAGTATTGGCTGTGTAGTTCCATTCAAAAGTTGAAACATCGGCAGGATTGCATTTATTTGTCGACCAGAAATTACCATTCTCCATATTTCCGCCATATAACATTTCACCTACCGGAAGTGCAGGCTTTTCATTTACTTTTACAAATGCTGTTTTACTTAAAATGCTATCGCCTTTTTCGTTGGTAGCAGTAAGTTTTACAGTGTAAGTTCCAACTACCGTGTACGTATGTTCAGGGTTTTCGAGTGTGCTGATAGCTGAACCATCACCAAAATCCCATTGGTAAGAGTTAGCAAACTTAGTGGTATTTGCAAACACGGTTTTCAAAGCAGGAAAGCCAACAGCATTTGTAGCCGTAAAGCTTACAGTGGGTTTTGTGCGCATAGGAGACAATGAAAGTTCGTCAATAGCAATTTTATAGCCCGGACCATCCCAAGTACCCATTTTCAGTACAAAATAATAATCACCTGTTGCATCGGGAGTGTAGGCAGAATAAGTGCCTGCATGAATTTTGAAGGTGCCATTTAAGCCGGCATAAGCACTACCTGCATTCCATGCATCGAATTTTGCTATCATTTTACCTTCACCACTTCCATAGTCAGCACCATTTCCTGCTGGTTGCGCACCAATATATGCTTCTGTCCAGAAATTTTTCAGGTTCGCACTCAAATCTCTAAAAGCTCCGTCGAACACATATACAGAGTCAATACTTAAATGTACTTTTTGGTAAATTGTATATTGCACACCGGCTCCGGCAGCAGGGCCTTCGATCAACAAATATCCTCCCTGACCAGCATTCGGTGCATTTTCAGTAGCATTCCATGTTGCAATTGGATTGTTGCCTGCACCCGAATTCAGAAAATCTTCTGTCCAGCTGCCTTTTGCTTCCATATTACCGTTTTTCAATAAACCTCCTCCAGATAATATTGCCAGTGGAGTAACATTGATATATTCAGTTTCGATTTTCTCATTTGTTCCAATTTCATTTGTAACAGTCAGTTTTACCGTATATTTTCCTACTGCAGCATATATGTGCGTTGGGTTCTTTTCGGTACTTGTACCACCATCGCCAAAATCCCATGCCCATGAGTTGGCCATTTTAGAATCGTCGATGAATTTCACTGTCAGCGGAGCAAAACCTGAACGTACATCAGCTTTTAATCCTGAAACTGGAGCTAATCTATCGCTGGTAAGTTTCAGTTCGTCCACAATAATATCACAAGTAGGTACTTCGGCATCCCAGGTTGTGGCGCCGATTTTCATTACAAAATAATAAACACCTGTTGTAGGAGGAGTGAAATACTTACATGCAGCGGCATTTAGTTTAAAAGTTCCATCTGCCGCAGCAGCAGGATTATCCCATGCACCATAGTTGGCTATTTTAGTTCCCAAAGCATCACCATAATCCTGACCTTCGACCGGCATTTGACCAACAAACACTTCGCACCATGACCGTTCCAGTTTTATATTTTTGAACGCAGCATCGAAATTGTAGATAGAATCGGCCGACAAAGTAACTGCCTGATAAATACAGAATTGAGAATTTCCACCGGTGGTAGTAGCTAGCACATGCAAACCTCCGGCAACTCCTGCAGCAGGCGTTGCAGCCGTATATCCCCAGGTCACTGTAGGAAGTTTATCCGCCGCCGTATTCAGATAACTTACTTGCCAGACACCCTGACTTTCCATATTGCTGTTGACCAGTTTATTGCCACCAGCAGCTACTGCCGAGAAAATACTCAGGCAGCCTACAAATAAAAGAAGAAGTTGTTTTTTCATAAGATTATTTTTAAAGGATATTTATATTAAAAAAGCTAATTATTCACCGTTTGGAAAAATAGAAATTGTGGCAGGAACGGAGTAATTATCAAATTTATCAAGTGTATAAACTGATACCGCATAACCTTTAATTTCTAAATTTGTAAGCTTATAGGTTTCTACAAGACCATCCAACATTATGGTTGAATCCTGCAACATAATGACATTTTTTACCGCAATTTTACCTTGCGGATTTTTCCACGACAAGGTTACTTCTTTCAAACCCGACACTACTGTAAGGTCGGTAACCCGAGGAGAGTAAACCTTTACGTTGGTCAGGTAATCTTTATAATTTTCGTCCATTCCTTCACAGTTTGTAAAGAACAGGGCAACAAATAAAAAGCCGATTATTTTAAGTGTTTTCATTTTTTTCAAAAAATTATTGTTGATTATCTAATCCATAAAGCGTTATTTCAGAGCCATATACATTGGTTTCGCTACCAAAGTTCGACAATACACTGAATTTCATATACCTGAATGGTTGCGAAACCGATTCGAGATTAAACTCATGACCATCAATGGCTTCTTTATATTTAGCTGGTGAAATTACCCCGGAGGCATCACGCGGATCACCAATGTCGAAAGTCCCAAGCGAATTCCATGTCAGTTTATCGGTACTCACTGCTACCGAAAATGATTTCATATTTTCCTCTTTATAATAGTAATAGTCTGTACTAACTCCATTCTGCTCTGCATTTTTATACGCAAATGCCCGCTGCCACACTACAAAACGGTTGATAACAACTGTTTTATTCAAATCCACCACTATGTCGAGCGGCCATTTGAGCATACCACCATTTTCATCGCGGTTGATAATAAAATAACTATTATCGGTATTTACTTCTTTGGTGTCGACCACATCATCCCAAAAACTGGCAAGTGTTCCTTCATATTTGTCTCCATCTACAGAAAGGTTTTGTAGAACTTTCCATGTAGATTTATCTATTTTTTGTTCAAGCAGTGGTTTATATGTTCCTACATCAACTTTTTCGGTTTTGTTGCCGTTAAAATCTTCGACAGTTACCGAAAAACTATATTCCTGTGGGTCTAATCCTCTTATCATCAATATAGGAGAACTTAAGCTGGATGAAAGTATACGTTCGTAAGCTTTTCCATCTTTATTGAAATTTACGTAAACAAAAACTGTTTTCTGATCAGGATTTTCCCATGAAATTCGAACTCCTCCCAATTGCTCTTTTAACTGAATGCTTTCCTGAACTATATAAATAAATGATTTCATTGGTGTTAGCTCTATTTCGGCAGCCTCTGAACTATTATTGTTTCGGTCGACTGCATAAAGTTTAACCTTTTGAGGTGTTGCCTCTTTGAAACCATCAATTTCTATAGAATCACCGTAATGACTTGTAACCTTAAACACTTCTTTGCCCAAAGCATTGGTATATACTACTTTTACATAGAGCAAATCGTCATCGTTGGGTGCCGTAAATTTTAGAATAGCGCCACCGTTTGTTGGCTTGTAACTAATATCCGTAACTTTTCCTGGAGCAGTGGTGTCCAGCTCTTCCTGCTTACATGCAGAAATAACAGTAAAAAAAAGCAGACTCATAAAAATGTACTTTGCTGTGTCCTTAATTATCTTCATTTGATTCTTCATCGTATTTATTTTAAATATTTGATTTAACTGACTATAAATCACCAACCTGGACTTTGTTCCAAATTTGAGTTTACAAGCATTTCACTGTATTTAATGGGATGCAGATAATCGCGAGGTGTTAGAAATGAACGTTGCCCAACAGATTTTACGATATAGAATGTATTTGTTGTAGAACCATCAACACTCCAGCCTGTTACGGGCATGTTAAAATACTTATCAGCTTCTTTCCATCGGCGAACATCAAAGTTGCGATGTCCTTCGAATGCCATCTCAATACGGCGTTCCTGCTTAATAATTTCGCGTAATCCATCAATGGTTTTATGCTTGTTTATAGTTTTTGCATAAGTCGCATTTTCCCATGCTTCCTCTACGGTGGGCACACCCGACCGAACACGTACTTTGTTAAGTGCATCGTATACCTTTTGATCCGGTCCGTAATACTCGTTGTAAGCTTCAGCATAATTTAAATACAATTCAGCCAGCCTGATGATCGGCCAGGGATAGCTTACTAATTTATTATAAGCACTACCATCTGAATTTGGGTGACAAACTTTTTTTAACACATAGCCGGTTATTAAATAGTCGTTAGTATTACCACGTCGTCCGTGCGCTTCACCTTTTTTCATCAATAGATTCCATTTTTGCCCCCATGTTCGATATATTCCTTTGTCAAAACCTATAGAAGCATAAAAGCGAGGTTCACGTCCTAAATGCAGGTTTGGAATCATAACTGTGCTTCCTGTCATAGCGTGATATTTATCGGCATCGGTAACGCGAGACAGACTATATCGATTTGCATATTTGAAAGTTAAATCTTCATCTATTGGTAAACCGTTTTTGGTATAGTACGCTTCGGCAGCCTGAATAGTAGGCGATGTCCATTGCCAAGCTCCTTCATTTGCTGATGCATCCGGATTTATCATCATCGATGCACCTTGTAATGACCACCACTGTCCATTAGTTGCAGTATTTGAATTTCCCCAAATTAATTCAGAATTCCAACGCTCGGTAAACATATATCGGTAATTGTAAAGCGCTTGCACTTCAGGCTGCTTAATGTCGAGCGTATCAAAAGCAGGTACAATACCGTTGAACTCATACAATTTTACATTGTTACCATCAGCCAGTTGCAATGCATACTCAGCAGCATCAAGGGCTTTCTTCCATTTTTCTTTGTCGTAGGTGGTGTTAAATAATTTCACGCCGTCTTTATCCTTAAAGGTATCGTAAAATGCAGCATTACCATTGAACAATGGGCTTGCAGCATAAAGCAGTACGCGTGATTTAATAGAATAAGCAATCAGTTTGTCTATTCTACCAAAATCATTTGATGATGTTACCCTTGTTGGCAAATTTTCAACAGATTTATCGATTGTAGAAACGATATAATCAATCACCTCATCTACTGGTTTTCTTTTGATACGAACCTCCTCAACACCAGCAGTAATTGGTAAATTTTGATCAATGATTGGAATAGGGCCATACTGACGGAAAAGAAGAAAATGATAATAGGCTTTCAGAAAAATAGCTTCCGATTTCCATGTTTCCTTCTCAGCTGTTTTCATATCTTTTACCAAATCAATGTTTTCGATAAAAATATTACAAGCTCTAATGGCTTTGAACAGCGATTCCTGAGAGCGCCCGTAGGGATAAGTATCGTCCCATAATCCCATAATGGGGTTATCAACAGATTGTTTGCCACGCATAAGTTCAACTCCCGGCGTTTCTTTGGCAATAGGCGTTGTTAACTCATCCGATGCAAAAGCACTGGTGGAGTAAACACCATCTTCCTGAGGCAGATAATGATAGCAAGTGGCCAAAGCACGATATGCGGCCTCTTTTCGTTCGAACATCAGTTCAATTTCCTGCGATTTATCAGGCACAATATCCAGGTATTTGTCGCAACTGTTCAATCCTAAAACTGAAATGATTGCGAACAGTATATATAGTTTTTTCATTTTGAGCATTTTCATTTTTGTCATTAGAAATTAAAGTTTAACCCTATGTTAATAATCTTTTGAGGTGGATATCCCAATCCTCTTCCACCCATTTCAGGATCCCAGAGCTTAAATTTGCTAAACACAAGTAAATTGGTTCCCGAAGCATACAATCGAGCCTTTTCTATATTTAACTTTTTTAGAAGTCTTTCGGAGAATGAATATCCCACTTCCACACTTTTTAAACGAAGAAAACTACCATCGCGTAGCCACCAGGTGGATGTTTTTTCATTATTTGAGACAGCATTTACCGACATACGAGGCCAAAATGCATTCGGGTCAGGATTCTCGTCAGACCAATGATTATCAGCAATAATTTGTAAAGCATTACGCTCTTTTACAAAAGGTGAAATAGATGTTGGGTCAATAAAAAATGAAGAACGACCCGAGCCTTGAAAGAAAAATGAGAAATCAACTTTTTTATATCCCATAGAAGCTCCAAAGCCATATACTATTTCGGGAATTGTAGGGTAGCCAATTGGAATCATGTCCGAATCATCAATTTTTCCATCTTCGTTGATGTCCACATATTTTATATCACCAGCCATGTAACTTCCCATCTGATTGTATTGAATTGGTGAGTTTAGCACATCTAGTGCATCAACAAACAAACGTTCGGCAACCAACCCTCGAGGCTGATTCATAGGTAAACCTTTTTTACTCATGTATGGGTATGGATACTGTGGTTCACCGTTTTCAATAATTTGATTGGTAGCATAGGTGAAATTTACGCGTGAAGTGATCCATATATCTTTATTTACACTCACCTTATAATCTATCGATCCATCAATACCATGCGATTCAGCTTTACCTATATTGCTGGCAACAGCAGCTGTAAGTCCCATTGAAGCAGGAATGTATTCACGCAACATATAGATATTTGATCTACTTTCGGTAAAATAATCAATTTGTATATTTGTATTTCCAAACAACCCAAGCTCTAAACCATAGTTTGTTTTTTTTGCAACTTCCCATGTAACTTCAGGATTTGCATAACTATTAATGTTATACCCATTGTAGCTATTCTTAAAATCTTCGCCCCACACATGACCTTTACCGGCATCATTCAGATTTACAGAAGATAAATAGTAGAAACGATTGCTCGAAATGGCATCATTACCTACCAAGCCATAAGTAGCTTTGAATTTAAGATTTGAAATTGTTTTTTTTAGTGTTTCTGAAAAGAATTTCTCATTTGATACCACCCACCCAATACCTGCTGAGGGGAAAAAACCATATCTGTGATTTTTATCAAATTTTTCTGAACCGTTGTAACCAAAATTTAACTCTGCAAAATACCTGTCATCGTAGGCATAAGTTGTACGGCCCGATATACCCAGATTTCTGAATGGTAACGATGAATATACATCGCTACTTGCATCGGTTAATAACTCACGAGCATAACCTACCAACAAGCCTCCAATATCATGTTTTTCGTTGAAAACACGGTTGTACTGTGCTACTCCCTCGAAATAGAAACTGTTATTAGCGGATTTAGAACTTGTACCAGTAGTTAAATATTCAGTTCCTTCACTAATTTGCTCAATGCTGTGAATTACACCTGTTTCGCCATCAACCTCTTTCAGCCCATAATAAAATGGCGTAAAACCCCTGGATACTTCACTCAAACTGTAAGAATTAAGTGAAGCCATTCCGCGCAACTTCAAACCTTTGGTAATCACGCTTAAATCCTGTTCAAGTTGGAATTGTGCTGTGGTTGTTGATGAAAACCGATCTTTGTAGCCGCGCACCATTTCGGCATAAGGATTGGGATATCCACCATTTCCTTTATTGCCAAACAGGACATGATTTGCATATTGTGTACTTTCGTCTTTGTCATAATATTTCGGAAAGTTTACCGGATTAGCCTGCATTACCATTGAAAATATATTTCCGGCATCATTTTGAGGTCCGTTATACCTGTCAATTAGCGAGTAAAATTTCACCATCGCTTTAGTTGATTTCGTAAGATTGACATCAATATTTGCCCTGAGGTTATAGCGTTTAATATTGATATTGTTATTGAAATTATTCATCTTATCCACATTCAATAAACCTTTTTCGTCAGTGTACGAAACCGATAAATAATATTGAGCAACTTCACCACCACCGCTTACGCTCATATTGGCTTTTTGATTCTGAACTGTAGATTTAAACAACTCACTATACCAATTTACGTTGGGATAAATTTGTGGATTTAATCCGTTTCTTGTACCTTCAATTTTATCTTTTGAGTAATAAAGTAATGCTTCCGGGTCGCGGGTACGTAATGCTTTGTTATACAGCTCCATATAATCAACTCCACCCAGAAACTCGTTGGTCATGGTTGGTGATGCGATTGAATTCTCAATACGAACAGAAATGCTTGCTTTACCCTTTTTACCACTTTTGGTGGTAACGAGAATCACGCCATTTGCACCACGTGCTCCATACAAGGCAGTGGCAGTGGCATCTTTCATAATAGAGAAACTGGCAATGTTATCTGGTTCCATGCGCGCCAAATCGGTTGTAGTGACTTCTAATCCATCAATCAAAATAAGTGGACTGTTGGCATAACCAAATGAAGTTACACCACGAATAAAAAACTCGGCATTATCCTGCCCCGGCTCGCCTGAACGCTGATAAGAAATTATACCCGCAATTTTTCCGGCCAAAGCATTGGTCAGGTTGGTTGGAGCAATTTTTAATTCTGTAGGATTTATAGTGTTAATCGACCCGATTACACTGCTTTTTTTCTGAGTTTGAAATGCAACCACCTGCACCTCTTCTAAAGCATTCGCTGTTTCGAGTAAAACGACATTTAGCGTTGTTTGGTTTCCTACTAATATTCTTTCGTTATTGAATCCGATGTAAGTGAATCGGAGCGAATCTTTTGTGCTTATGTTAGCAAGTGCATATTTTCCGTCAATAGAAGTTATTGTTCCATTTGTAGAACCAATTTTAAGAATTGATACGCCGGGTAAGGGATTTCCTTCTTTATCAACTACCTGCCCTTTTACTATTACTGACTGAGCAAAACTCAGTAGAGACATTGTTAAAAGTGCAAATAGTAAAATGAACTTTGTGATTTGTTTTTTCATTTTTGTAATTGAGAATTAAAATATTAAAGTATTGCTTTTTAAGGGTAGACTTGACTTCGCAGGTCAGATGATTTGTATCTTTTTTGTAAAATGGTTTTGCGAATCGGCTACTTTTATTAAATATATCCCCGGTTTTATTCCCTGAATATTGATTTTTTCGGGGGAAAGTTGACTGGAAACTATTTTTAATATTCTTCCCTGTAAATCAAGAAGTTCTATACGACGTAATTTTTCTTCGCTAAATTGTAAAAAAAAAGAATCGTGAGCCGGATTTGGATATAAAGAAAAGCTTTTAGTGATTAGTGATTCTACAGGTGTGAGCTGCGAAAATTGAATCCAGTTTAAGTTATAACCATCGCTTCGTGACAATAGCCGGATTGTATTTTTTCCTTGAGTAAGCGAAACGGTTGTTGATTGGGTTTGCCAGTTTTGCCAACCACCTGTTTGGGTAAAAGAAACTGTTTTTAGAGGTATGATACTTCCGTTTTGATCCTTTAAAACAGCTATCTGAGCAGAAGATGCATTGACTGAAATACGAAAGTCCATATTGTAAGATCCGCTACTTTCTACCCACACATAATAATCAAGATACTTATCTACAGCCGCATACGAAGTGTTTGTTCCTGCATCTGTATCGGTGCAAGTTTCGAATGAGAATCCGTTATTAGATGTGAAATTTTCGGCTTCTATTTTTCCGGGTATGGTTTGATGTGCAAAGGTGAGATTTGCTACTTCTGCATTTTGGAACGTACTAAGTGTTTGAGTCCCGCTTGTACAAGCAGAAGTTGTATAATCAATCTTTAAACTATTTGTATACAGTATTGGGTCTATAATTTTGATGTCAACTTTTGTGTTATCTGTAGCTGAAACAGATGTTGATAGTATAGATGTGGTTTTTCCATCCATTGAAATGACAAACGGATTTCCTACAAGTGAATCTATTGGCTTGTTGAAGTTTAATGTTATTGTGTTTGCCCAGTTTGCGGTTTTGGCACTCAACATTTCAAATGCTGTATTTTCGATTGTTTTGGGATTTCTGAATTGGAAATAATTGATGTTAGCACCACCTTGCTCAAAAACAAGTTTTACCTTCACCATTCCGGCAGGAACAATGACGTTTGTAATGGCTCCGGTGCGCCATGTTGACCAACTACCCGTTGGCGCCAAAGCGAAAGTTTTCGATGCACGTTTTCCATTTATTTCGACATATACTTTTGCTATTTTTGATTGGCTGGCATAGCGCAACAATAAATTATAGGTCATTGCATCAGCCGATTGAACGGTATATTGTGTCCAATCTCCATTTTCAATCCAACCAATGCAGTTACCATTTGTTGTGGCATCATTACAAACATCGATATCAACACCATCATTTCTATAATTGTACGCATTATTCCAGGCGGTATAATTATTAGTATTTAAATGATAATTGGCATCCAAACTATCATTATAAGCAAACCCTGCACGACCAAAATCGTAATCTACAGCATAAATAGTACTCGCAGTTGTGTGTAATTTGTAAGGTTTTGTTTCGGTAGTCTGTGGTTGACGAATCATGGCATCGATTACATCGTGTTGAATATCGCAGTTCTCCAACTTATGGTTATTGGCAAATGACATTACTGCCTGAAATGCCTTATCAACAGTTGGTTTAGCGGCGTTTCCTTTCCAATAGTTTATCAAATCGGTGTAATCGCTATTTGTAGTTACTTTGAGAATATTATTGATACCCGATTTTTTTACCGGCCAAAACGACCAACCAATATTATTTTTCTCCATTAGCTCAATACAGTCTGTAAACCAACGGTTTGAGTTTTCACCGGACTCACCGAGCCATATAGGGCAATTGGTACTATTACGGAGGTCGAGAACCCATTGTATAGAAGCAGTATTGTTTACAGTCCAGTATTTGTGAAAACTGTAAGCCATATTATTGTCCCAGGCAGGTGTCAATCCATTATAATCATTCGCAAAACCATTACCTTCAATCACGATCATGTGATTGGTATCCACTTCGCGAATAGCCGTTGTAACACGTCCATACAATGAACGCATCTGGGAATTATTACTTTCTGGAAAAGTCCAGTTTGTTTCGTTTAATAAATCATATCCTGCAATCCATGGATTGTTTGCGTAACGTTCGGCAATTTTTCGCCAGAGAGCTACGAATTTGGATTTATTCAATTCACTTTCCCATAAAGATAGTTTTGATGAATCATAATCTGAAATGCCCACATCTTTTCCTTGTCCGCCGGGAGCTCCATGCATATCGAGCATTACGTACATTTTATTGGCAGCACACCATTCCATTAAACTGTCTAATCGGGCAAAACCACTCTCGAACCATGTATTGGCACCTTGAAACGGTTCTTCTTCAATTGGCAAAGTAAATATTTTATAATGTAATGCCGGACGGACACAATTAAATCCCCAGCGCGCCATTGAATCTACATCTATTCGTCTGAAATGATTATCGAGCCAGGCAGTATAAAACTGAGTTGCTTTATCAATACCAATTGTTTCGGTTAGTTTCTTTTTGAATTCCCATTGCGTACCTGCAACTCCCGAAGTTTGCATCATGTAACCCTCCTGTAGCATCCAGTTACCGGTGCCAATTCCTTTTATAAGTAGGTTATGGCCACTTCCGTCAACTATTTGTTTCCCTGAAGTATGTACATAACTATTTTGAGCATTAAGTGTTAAATTAAAAATGGATAATAATAATAATAATAATAATAGCAAAAGAAATAGTAATATTTTTTTCATGATAGTATTAGAAAATATATAGTGTGTGATTATGACACAACAAAAATATACTATATTATCACAAAATATTTCTTTGGAATTTAGAAAGTATGTAAGAATCCTCCTTTAACTAACATATCATACTGATAACTATATACATATGCAGATTAGACAAAAAGAAAAAGTAGTACGAGTGGTAGTTGATTGAGTTGGAAAAATTGAACTTTATATAGTTTTCCCCTTTAGGTTAATATAATTTTCATTCTCCGATATATTCGTGTTGATATTTCAACCAGTATTTATGGCTAAAAAAAGATTTTTGCTTAGTTTTTGGCATAAAAATTTGTCACAACTAAACTTTAATTATGGAAGGAAAGTGGATAGACCAAATTCACTTGGTCTAATTTTCAAATAAAAAATAATGGGATGAAAGATTTTTTTCGATCAATACCTGACTTAGGTCACGAATAAACTCAGGTTGTTAACGAATTTGTAGTATTATATTGTCAAATTCTTCTTTCTGAAGATAAGTCCTGTTTTTAGTTTTTGTACGATAATTATAAACGGTAGTTAGTGAATAACGCAAGAACTGTGAAATTTTACTCCCATCATTAATCCCTATGCGCATAAGTGCTATTATCCTTAATTCAGGATTAAGCAATTCTTCTTTTTTAAGAATGAATTTATCTTTTTCATTTAACAATTCATTTACTTTTTCTACGAAATCAGGAAATAATTGCAAAAAGGCATTATCAAAGTTTACATACAGCTCTTCAAATTCATCATCCATTATATCTTGAGATTGTGTAATTAATTTTGCTTCATCGATTTTTCCATCTTTCAATTTATTGTTTATTTTTTTGCGGAAATCATCAATTTTATTAATATATATGGAGCATAGTTGAATAAATCGGCCTATATATACCTCCTTAATTTTATTTGATTCCGACAATTCGATATTCGTTAAATTTAAAATATGATTTACAGAGCTTATCTCATCATTCAGTATATTTAGTTCATCATTTAAATGATTAAGATTAGTATTTACAAGTTGAAGGTTTTTCTTTGCTAAAGATAACCTTTTTATTTGCCTGTAAATAATAAAGAGAGCGAAAACGAGCAAAAGCAATAAAGAACTTGTCAGTATTAAATAATTTTGCAATTTAGTTTTCTGATTTTCAATTTTTGCCTGATATGTTTTATCTATCAATGATAAGATTGTGGAGCTTTGCAAACTTCTCAGTTTTGCATTATAAAACATTGTAGCGTTCCATGAAAAACGAATATATTTATAAGCTCTATCAATATCACCTTCTTCATACAGTATTTGGGTAAGCATCATCAACGATGCCTGATCTTTAATCGCCGACTGAATATCTGAAATTGCAGATTGAGCAAGGTAATACTTTTGATTTTCTCTATCACCTTTCCATTGATATATTAACGACCTACGGAAAGTAATAAAAGCATACTGTGGTGTGCCTGAAGGAGTCTTTTTGAGCCAAATATCATTTAATTTTAAGGCCTCATCAAATTTGTGTGCATTACGTGCACTATCCTCCTTCAACTGTAAATACAAATGGTTGTCGGGGGTTAGGGCAGCTTTTATTAAGATTAAATTGGCATCAAAAACTTTCCAATATGTTTGTGATTTTCGCTTATCCTGTGTGTAAAATGCAAGTTCTCCATACACTCGAAGGTAGGTATTGAAATAGTCAACCAATAAAACTTCCGGCAGTTTCGAGCGGTCAATACTCTCCAGTAAATCAACAGCCTCTTTGTATAAACCAATAGATCCCAATAAGTATGCAAGCTCTAGTTTACTTTCATATTCTTTTCTTTGATCTTTAAGATGTATCGCAATTTCAATATTCTTGTTTTGATAATGTATTGCAGAGTCGCAAATATATGGCTTGTATTCTTTGTAAATATGGGAGTTAATTTGATATTCGGTTATTGAAAAAGGGTTTGCCTGTTGTAATTCTTTTTTGTAATTTGCAATGCGTCTTTCCCTTACTTGTGTATACGAATTCGACTTTTCGATAGCACTGTCAAGTCTTAACAAAAGTGTAGACAATTTTTCTTGAGAAAACAACACATTTGAGAATGAAAAAAAAAGAATGAAAATATATATTTTTATTATCAATTTGATATTTAAAATTTTAGACATAATTTGAAGTGTGCTTATCAGAAGTAAGTATCTTATAAATAATTTAGTACAAATTCTATAATAAATTAATATTAGTTTCAAACAAAATACTTGTTTTTACAAATATATTTTAATTAATTCTTGTACTAATATCTTGCAAAACTACATAAAGAAAATCAATTTACAAAAAATAATCTTAAATGGTATCAAGGAGTTATTTAAAGGGCAATAGCTACAGTCTAACACAGGTTCCATTTATTAGACAATCCACACACTGAGAGATGAATAGCTAAATGCAGCTAATTCGATTTAGTCTTGGGTATCTTAAAGCCAATGACTGGTCTTATCCGTTTAAAACACAAACGCTTAACGACCAAACAAAGAGTGTTTATTGCAGCAGTGTCGTTCATTTTGAACAACGCAATCACGGGAGTTTTCTCTGATTTCATCCTTGAACTTTATAAGTGTTGGTTTCTCGTGTTAACCGAATCATTACTATCGGAGCGATAGCCATCACTCCAAGTGGATAGAATAGCTTGACTTGGACTGACAATTCAAGTTCGGGTACTGCATCGCTTGCAGACAAAGAGTTTGAAGTGGTATTGAATCCTGTATGAGTTGAATCAGTTTATGAGAGTGCCGGTAGTCAAAGATCAACCGGAGCTCACTAAATTGCTATTATTGCAAATTGGTTTGAAGAAAGTTCTGATTATTTATGGGCTTCATTGCTGTAGAAGGAAAAGATGTTGCTAACAGCATTTTTTTGGTTCTGTGTAAATTGCCCAAGCTTAGGCAATAACTGTTTCCTTTCGAAAGTAGTCTCTTTTGAAGCGGCTTTTTTGATTATTTTTAAATATAAGAATTTCAATATTTTTTTACTTGTACCTTATTTGTACCAAAGTACTAAAAAAACCTTTAAATAAGGGGTTTTTGTTTTTGAAGAAGTGAAATCGTTATTGGCTACCCTGATATCTATCTGTAGGTTATTTAGTTAACTGATATATTAGTTAATTAGACATAAGAGCAGCCCAACTGAATGAAAATTCGGTTGGGCTGTTTATTTTGTTTTATAAACATTACACTGAACAAAATAACAGTTCAAGTAGTTATTAATAAAAATGATTAATCAGCATTTTTACAAAAAAAAATAAAATTGAAGCAGGTTCCTGGAGACAATTCAGAATTCAGCTGACTATCATTGAAATAAACGAATTTGGAAATACATATAACTGTTGAAATATATTTTAACTATAAAATCCAAAATCATGAGTAAAATGGCAGTATTAGGCACCGGAGTGGTTGGAGACGCCATCGGTTCAAAATTAATTGAAATTGGGCATTCAGTAATGATGGGTTCCAGGACAGCGAACAATGATAAAGCGCTGGCATTTGTGGCAAAACATAAAATCAAGGCCAGTGCAGGAACTTTCGCAGATGCTGCTGCATTTGGTGACATCATTTTTAACTGTACTTCCGGAGGAGCTTCAATCGAAGCGCTCAAAATGGCCGGTGAAAGTAACCTGAAAGGCAAAATAATTATTGACATTGCCAATCCGCTTGATTTTTCGAAAGGAACACCGGCATCCCTTTCCATTGTAAATACGAACTCGCTAGGAGAAGAAATTCAAAGGACATTTCCATTGGCTAAAGTTGTAAAAACACTGAATACCATGTGGTGTGGACTCATGATAAAACCAACGCTGATAAATGGTGGTGATCACAATGTGTTCGTAAGTGGAAACGATTTTAATGCAAAAAGCAAAGTGAAGGAGATACTGAAATCGTTTGGCTGGTTTGAGAAAAACATCATAGACCTGGGTGACATAAAAACGGCTAGAGGCACTGAAATGTATTTGCCACTTTGGCTTAGCATTTATGGAGCAACCAATAACGGCGTTTTTAACATTAAGATTGTAAAATAAGAAGCATACTTTCTACTATCATTGGATATATTCTTACTCACTCAAATTTTCCGGATAGTAAAAGCTGAAAAGTTCCGGCTACCCTCAACCGATTTAAACAAAATTCAAAACTAGCTGAAAGAGGCTAACTTAATTTTAGTTAGCCTCTTTCAGTATGCAAAATATCCATTAATTATACCTCACTTCTTCTGTCTTTCAGATAAAACTATTCCATGAACTATCTGCTTCATAATCTGCTACCACACGTGTGGGTTGAGTAAAGGAAAAATGGCTTACAAGGGTCGTAACTTCCTGCCGAAGTATGGAAACTGCACCATCAATCAGGTCGGACCGGAAACCGGTATCACCCATTTTAACAACCAAATCCAGAGAAACAATACGACTCATTACGCGTCCCAGTTCCACCAGCTTGCGTTGTGGCATTTGCATATCAACTGTAAAGCTCAACAATTCTTTGAAGTAACCGGCAGCTCGCTCGGTAAGGTTATAGCCTTTTAAAAATAAATACAGACTGGTCTCCCGGGAGGTTTTCATCAATTTGACAACAGATTCTCCAATTTGGGCGTAAAGTATATCGTTGGAACCTTCAAAAATCTGAAACGGACGACTATCCACTATGCCACGACCCGCAATGTGATTCAGTTTATAACCTTTGGCACCCACCAAAGTGAGCAAAGACTGCGCTGCATCCTGCATCAGGTCGGTAGTTACAGTTTTAACAATATTTGCCTCCATCCCGAATGGAGTTAAATCGTTTTTTATATCTGCCATTTCCACTCCTTTGAGACAAAATGCGGAGCAGATAGTATAACTAGCCTGAAGCCTTGCCAGATGCTGCTGCACCTGATCGTATGAAAAGAGGGTTCTATTACCAACCAACCGGGTTTCGCAATGCGTAATTGCATCGTCGAGCATACGTTTTATGAATCCCATGCCCATACCCGGGAAATGCAACCGGCTTCGGTGTAACAGGTCAAGCATCATTTGAACACCAGTAGTTTTCGGTTCCAGCCTTTGATGCATAGGTATTTTTACATCCAGTTTATTTCGGCCATAAGGTATCTGATAAAGGCCCAGGTTCTCAAAATACTCTTCCACCACTATTTTCTGGTCATGTTGGCTGGTATCGCAGATAAAAAAATCGACATCGCGTTGAAGTCCTCCATGTGCCACCTTCTTACGTGCGGTAAGCAGCCAAAAATCGGCCTGACCGGTAAGACCTGCCCAATGCTTGGTGCCACGAATGTGAAAGTTATCCGCTTCTTCAACATAAGAAGTTTTCATGCTAAGTGCGTCGCTACCAAAGTCAGGCTCAGTGATCATCAAACCACCCATGTTTTGATGATTCAGGAAGCGATCGAATACCTGAGCTTTAGCACTTTCCTGTCCGTATTTGGCAACCGGTTGCAGGAATAATGCACTATTGATTCCCAGCGTTAAAGACAAGGGCAACGATTCGTATGAGGCAGCCGACAGAAGAGCTAAGCTTTCGTGTACTTTTCCGCCACGCCCACCGTACTGAACCGGTATGCTAACCGACAACGGATTGCAATCCATTATCTTGTGTAATACACCACCGGGGAGTCCGCGGTTAATGCTCATACGGTTAATGTCATCTTCTTCATGAAACACTCTTTTTAGTGTTGATTTGAAATCATTAATAAACACTTCGAATGATGACAAGTCTGTTGAATGCCCGTTAAGAGAAACGGATTTATCGGGGACATTTGAATTTGGTTCCTGCATTGTTATTTCTTTTATTTAAAAATTAGCTTTTTGAATAAAACAATCCCTTACCTCAAATGTTTTGCCGGTTACTGAAATAATCCTGCCAATAGAAGAGCCAGTGATTTTTCATAGTTATATTACTATCCAGTCTCTGCAAAAATGAATGACTATTTTTCAGGAAAATATTTCCTGAAAAATTCATCTTTCTTATCTTTCAAAATATATTTTTCTACTTCTAACCTGAATGTTAGTATTTCTTTCATTCCAAACTTTTCGGTTTGATATTCTGTTATAATTATTGACTTTCAAATATTTATCAGAAGTTATATAATGATCTGTTCCTTTAATTTAAAGATGTTAGTAATATTAAAATATTTTTTTTAATATTTGATTATAACATGGCAGCAGGTTTATTTTTTTAGAAAATAACTTTCAAATTCAGTATTTCATTTAGCTGCCTTCGTTATATACTCCAAAAAAAAATTCATCCAAATCTAAAAGTGCGGGGTCAGCACTATAAACACTGACGGCAAAAAAATGAAAAATATTTACTTGTTTTTTGTCGGATTAATGCTCTCTTTTAATTCGCAAAGTCAGATCATGCAAATTAATGATTCATTAATGTATGGTGGAAAAATCAAAGCATATGCCAAAAACTCCGGTTGTGTACTTGTAGCCACTGAGGGAGGAATATTTAAAACTACCAATGAAGGTCAGAGTTGGTCAAATGCTACTCAAACTTTTGATCCAAATTCCGTTAGTTGCGGGCAAATTGTTAGCATTGGAAACGATTTTTATGCAAAAACAAATTACAGTTATGGTACCAGCATTTGTAAAAGCATTGACAATGGTGAGACCTGGATATCCTTATCATTTACATCCTGGTGGCCGCAATCATTAGGCAAAATATCAAATACCTTGTTTGCGATTGGTAGCGACAACATGTCCGGAGGTCAATTATATTCGTCTTCAAATGGGAGTACATGGACACCCAAAGCACAGATTTGGAGCAACATGGGTCAAAGTGGAAATTGCGAACTATTATCTTATAATCAGGATAAGCTTTACATTGTTTATAATAATGCCTTGTACTACACCATGGATGGTAATACACTGGATACTGTATCTTTAAATGGACTTGAAACTTCCGGTTTTTTGGATGGTGATAATGAAATAGATGGGAATGCATTAGGCAATCTGTATTATAAAGGCAATAATCATCTGTATGAATATGATTTCATTACTAAAACATGGATAGATATTTCAACGGGTAAAATTCCGGTTGAATATCAGATTATGAATCTATCCGCTACAGATCACGCCATTTTTGTAACTACCATGACACCTACATTCGGAATGAAATTATACCGGTCGAATGATCAAGGGCTTAGCTTTACCGAATTAACTTCAACAGGCGTTGAGATGCCAATGATTTCGAACATAATAGAAGTTTCCGCCAACGGATTTATTGGGAACGGACTGGATGACAGGATTATGGTATCTTCGAACGGAGGGGATAGCTGGTCAGCGAATGCAAATCAATTTATTGCCAGTTATTCAGGGAATCTTACCCATTCGGGAAATACGATCATTTATTCCAGAGAAATCAAAGGATTAATAAAATCCAACAATAACGGGATAAATTGGATTTCCGGCAATAACGGAATTCCCGGATTTGGAGGGATAGCCTTCTTTGTTGACGAAATAGTGCAAGTAAATGACACTCTTTTTTCATTTGTCAGACCAGACCCATTCTCTAAACAGGTTCAATTGTTCAAATCAACTGACAATGGCAGTTCATGGAAATCATCTCCAATCCCGGCACCTTTTGATACCGGCGAAGAGTATACCTTTGCAGGGAAATGCGATTCTGCATTATTTGTAAAATACTTTGACACGAACAGTTCTAAATATGCTTTGATTGTTACGTTCGACAACGGAAGTTCCTGGGGAAAAGCAAATAGTCAAAACAGCAATGAACAGATTTACCTGAAAGGCCCCAAAAACAGTTTATTCGCATTTTATGCTCCAATTAATAACTGGGAAGATTTTACCAATATTTTTCGGACTTCTGATTTTGGGACCAACTTCACCGATATAAATATTGGCAACTTGTTTAACAATAATTTTTATATTAAAAGAGCCAATAATAATAACTGGGAAAAAGGTGAAGCCATGTTGGATTTTGACCAGGCAAACCAAAAAGCTATTTTCGCAGTCAGAGACCGAACTATGGGAAGCGGCATTGACAGACTTTATTTATACAATATAAATTCAGATGCATGGTCCGAAATAAGTACTTCGGGACTGCCTACTAATTATTTGGCAAACTGTATTAAATATATCGACAACAATACCTGGCTTCTTGCCACCAATATGGGATTATACAAAAGCGTGAACGGAGGTGTAGAATGGATACCAACCCATAATGGAACAAACTGGCAAAAAGGGATTATAGTTAACAGTATTCAGAAAATTGCGGATAAAGTGTTTTTGGGAACTATTGCAAACGGAGTCTGGATAGCAGACCTTACTACTGGGGTTTTGGAAGAAAGTATTGACAATGATGTTCAGGTTTATCCAAATCCAACGCTTGGTATTATTCAGGTTATCATCCCTGATTTTAATGGGTTCGCTTCGGTTTCATTGATGGGACCCGATGGAAAAGAAATTCTGGCTAAAACACTTGATGACAATCAGTTCCAACTCGATTTGAACAATTACCCATCCGGAAGTTATTTTCTCGTTATAAACTCAGATAATCATACATATAGAAAAAGAGTCATTCGGAAATAAGAAATGTATTTTAGTCAAATACAAATCGGAATATCGGGAAAGATGGAGTAAGTATTGGGGAAATACAATTTATAACAATCTGACTTATAGACTTTAAATAAGAAACTTTACATCCAATTAATATAACAAAATAGCTGGAAGAATCGTTCCATTATCAGCTGAATTTCTGTTTTGAAGTTCAGCTGATTTTTATTTGGGATGAAAATTTAGAAAGATAAAATAAAATAGTATTTTTGGAAGTTGTAATTACAACGAAGAGTATAAATATTTTCATTAATATTATTAAATTTATTAGGAAAAAAAATGGATGAGAAATCTGTGAATAAGAAAGTTATACTTTTTGTAATGACCCTTTCGTCGTTCCTGACAACGTTTATGGCTTCGTCATTAAATGTTGCATTACCTACCATTGCAAAGGAGTTCACGATTTCGCCCGTTATGTTAAGTTGGGTGGCAACAGCCTATTTGCTTACTGCTGCTATATTCCTTGTACCTTTTGGTAAAATTGCAGATATTTATGGAAGAAAAAACATCTATTTCATAGGAATTATATTATATGGTGTATCTACGCTTGCTTGCGCAATTTCTCAAAATGCTACTATTCTGATAGTTATACGTGCGATACAGGGCATAGGAAGTTCCATGATTTTTGCAACGAGTATTGCCATACTATCTTCAGCATTCCCACCGGGCGAAAGAGGAAGAGCCTTAGGATTTAATCTGGCGGCAACCTACCTCGGACTTTCAATCGGCCCATTTATCGGAGGCATTCTTACCTATCAAATCGGTTGGCGATCAATTCTTTACATAACCGCTATTGCAAGTTTTTGCATGGTTCCTCTTGTATTAACAAGGATAAAAGGAGAATGGGCAGAGGCGAAAGGAAATAAGTTTGATTGGAAAGGTTCTGTCGTTTATATGATAGGTTTATTTTGTGTTTTGTATGGGTTCTCCGTACTGCACGATCAGTTTGGAGTTAGTTTGGTGATAACCGGAGTGATAGCTCTGGCTGTTTTTTTTCGAATGCAACAATCAACTTTATTTCCGTTACTTGATCTGAGTCATTTCAAGAAAAACGTCGTATTTAAATTTTCAAATCTTGCAGCATTTATAAACTACAGTGCCACATTTGCGGTAGGATTTTTACTGAGCCTTTATTTACAGGATGTAAAAGGTCTGAATCCACAGTCTACAGGATTAATATTGGTGGCACAGCCTATAACCATGGCATTATTCTCTCCGATTGCAGGCAGATTATCGGATAAACTAGAACCAAGACTTGTTGCAACCATAGGCATGACAATAACTACGGCCGGACTTATACCATTTATATTCTTAAATGAACAAACTCCCATATTCCTTATTGTTGCCACCTTGTTATTTATTGGTATTGGGTTTGCACTTTTTGCTTCACCCAATACAAATGCGATTATGAGTTCTGTGGAACCCAGACATTATGGAATTGCATCGGCATCACTAGGCACCATGCGCTTATCGGGGCAGGTAATCAGCATGGGTATAGTAGTATTGATTTTAGCAATCTATATTGGAAAAATTAAAATCACAGCAGAAAATACTTATTTATTTTTAAACAGTTTACGCACTTTATTCCTGATATTCAGCATTATTTGCGCAGTTGGTATATTTGCTTCTTTGGCAAGGGGAAAACTAAGGTAGATTTGTTTGTTTTTCAAGCGCGAATGCACATCGAAATTTATCAATAGGACTCATTAAAAAAAACGCGTCCCAAATAGTTTTAGGGACGCCTTCAATTTCTTTTATTCATGTACTAAGAACTTTCCATCATGCTTTCTTCAGTTGTTTATAAATTTCGAACCAAAGAATGCTGGAGAAACCCGCCACCGTACAAACTAACAATTCCAGATAACCAATTCTCTCGAATTTGAACATATCCAAGAAAAACTGAACATTCAAAATCAGTATCAGAAAGAAAACAGCTCCACCGACTACCCATTTCACAGCACTATTAGGCGAAACAAGTATCTTAAATATATTGGATGTCCAGGAACGATTCGAAAGAATTACAGCAATATTAGATACTATTAATGTTACAAAAGTAAGTGTTCTGAGTGCTTCTTTCGAATACTCCATTTTTAAACCGACAAAATATACCAGTAAGCAAATAGCTAAAATACCCACTCCCTGCGAACAGCTTAATGCGATTTTTTTGGCACCAAAAAATGGTTCATTAATATCCTTTGGAGGTCTGGACATCACATTTTTTTCTTCTTTCTCAGCTTCAAAAATGATAGAACAGGCCGGATCTATAATTAATTCGAGGAAAACAATATGCACAGGTAAAAGGATAAGCGGCATGTCGGCAAAAAACACCGGAATCAAAGATAATCCGGCAATAGGCACATGGATAGCAAAGATATATGCCAAGGCTTTTTGAAGGTTATCGAATATTCTACGACCCATTTTCACAGCACCTACAATGGATGCGAAATTATCGTCCATCAATACCAGAGAGGATGCCTCCCGGGCAACATCAGTACCTTTTTCGCCCATGGCAATACCAATATTGGCTGCTTTAAGTGCCGGTGCATCGTTGACTCCATCACCTGTCATCGCCACGACTTCCTTGTTTCGTTTAAGGGCGTTCACAATTTTAAGTTTTTGCTCAGGTACCACACGGGCAAAAATATTCACCGTTTTAATCCGTTCACAAAGTTCATCCTCAGACATATCCTGCAGTTCGGGACCAGCGATGAAAAGTTCCGGGTTCTGTATTCCTATATCTTTCCCTATATTGGTTGCCGTTACCGGGTAATCGCCAGTTATCATTATCACCCGTATGCCGGCCTTGTAACATTCAGCAACTGCAGCAGGAACATTTTCACGGATAGGATCCGACAACCCAATTAGCCCTAAAAATTCAAAATCAAAATCGTGTTGAATGGATGGTAGTTCTCCGGGATTTATTTTTGCCCGGGCTACTCCAAGTACCCGTAAACCCGTAGACGCCATTTCGGTTACTGCTTTATCATATTTTGCTATTTCATCCTTTTTCAGGTGGCAAAGATCGAAAATAGCCTCCGGTGCACCTTTGGTGGCTATTACCTGTTCTTTTGTCCCGGTATTTGAAAACACCCTCGACATAGCCAGCAAATCTTTTGACAAGGAATATTCTTTTTCCATTACCCAGTCGGTATGGATATGTTCTGAATTTTGAAGATACTGATCTCCTATATTGATAATGGCCTTTTCCATGGGATCGAAGGGATTTGCCTGACTCGACAAAATTCCATATTCAATAATTTCATGGAATGGATCAGTAAAAGTTTTTCCTGATAGGACATTAGAGAAATCGCTGCCATTAAAAAGGCGCGTTACGGTCATTTTATTTTGAGTCAAAGTACCTGTCTTATCGGTACAAAGAACTGTTGCAGAGCCTAATGTTTCTACGGCAGCCGGTTTGCGTGTTAATACATTTTTTTTGGACATCCTCCAGGCACCCAGAGCAAGGAAAATTGTGAGGACTACCGGGAATTCTTCCGGTAACATAGCCATGGCCAGCGTTATTCCAGCCAGGAATCCTTGCAACAAATCACCTCTGGTGAGCGTATAAATAGAAACTACTAAAACGCATAAAATGACACCAATAATGGCAAGGCGTTTCACCAAAGTTCCCATTTCGCTTTTCAGCTTGGTAGGTTCTTCTTTTACAGACTCCAGTGCTTTCCCAATTTTACCAATTTCAGTGTTTAAAGCTATGGCGGTAACCTCTACTATACCATTTCCCTGAATAATCATTGAGCCCGAATACACAACCGGCAGATCATCACCTCCGGGAGTAAAAGTTGCATCTCCTTCTATCCATTCCCGCTTACGTACAGGTACTGGTTCTCCGGTCAGCAAAGATTCATCGGCCGATAAATTAATACAGTTCAAAACTATAGCATCGGCTGGGACACGATCGCCCTCTTGTAATATCACAATATCTCCTGTTACGACCTCTCTTCCGGCTATACGTATAGTTTCACCATCACGAATCACCAATGCCCTTGGGCTTGCCAGGTCTTTCAGGGCATCCAGTGCTTTTTCAGTTTTTTTCTCCTGATAGAATTCAATTCCCATCACTACAAAGACAAAACTTAACAACATCAATCCTTCCTGTATGTCACCCAAAAGAAGATACAAAGATCCGCAGGCAACTAACAAAATGAACATGGGTTCTTTTACCACACCGAATGCAATTTGAAATACATTTTTAGGTTTTGATGAAGGTAATTCGTTGTACCCTTCTTTTAATAGTTTTTCGGCTGCTTCTTGTTTGGTAATCCCTTTGAAATTTTCAGTTTGAGATATTGTAGACATAATATTAATTTATTTTAGTTAGTATAGACTAACTATATTAATAAAAAAATTATTTTTCTGATAAAACTTTTGTCAATAATCGGACAAGAGTCTCCATTTCTTCGTTATTGAGCTTTCTGCTAAATGATTCTGCTATTCGTTTATGGGCATAATCGTGCATCTGGTTTATTAATTTTCCTTTTTCAGTGAGGTGTAAATGGGCACTGCGCCTATCTTCATCCGACTGAATTTTATAAACGTAATCCCTTTCAATGAGTTTATCTACAGCGACTTTTACAGTTGGTTTTGAAAGTTTTAATTGCAATGCTAATTCTGTAATATTTGGATTATCAAGCATATTGATAGTTTCCATATAATGCATTTGAGTGATCGTCAGATTGAGTAGATTAAACTGATCTTTAGCAGTCTCTTCCGTATGGCCAATTAAATTAGATAGCCTGGATATAATTTCTATTAAATTTTTCACAGCGCAAATATAGTTAGTTTTTACTAACTATAAAAGTTATTTTTGATTTTTTTTTCATTATCTTTGTTCAACGTCTATATCAGCAATTATTAGAAATAGAAATTGGGGTTAACAAATATATATCCCTTACACCCCAATTGATAATCATTACCAAAACATGCTACACTACGCCCGACATTGTTTACCTTTGCAATCGTGCAGTTTCGTGCGGACTTATTAGGGTGTTAAAACAATACTAAACGTTAAATCTGATTTACAGCAATACACAACAAACTCAAATCCATAATGGACAAAAAGAAAGAACAAACAAAAGATAAATTCAAACTTCATCCACGAAACAAACATCGGGACCGATATGATTTCGAACAATTAATTGTTTGTTACCCTGAATTAGTTCCTTTTGTCACAAAGAATGTTCATAATGAAGAGTCAATTGATTTTTCAAATCTGGAAGCAGTAAGAATGCTCAACAAAGCAATTTTGAAGTATTATTACGATGTTGAAAATTGGGATATTCCTTCAGACTATTTGTGTCCACCTATTCCGGGAAGAGCAGATTACATCCATCACATAGCCGATATATTGGGAAACCATAACCAGGGAAAAATCCCGACCGGCAATCATATAAAGTGTCTGGACATCGGTGTTGGAGCCAGTTGTGTTTATCCAATCATTGGAAACTCGGCATACGGGTGGACATTTGTGGGTGCCGATATTGATGCAGTTGCCCTTGAATCGGGAAACACCATACTTGAAGCAAATCCCAAATTAAAAGGACAGGTGGAGCTCAGATGGCAAAAGAATATACGGGACATTTATTATGGGATGATTCAAAAAGACGAACTTTTTGATTTATCAATTTGTAATCCTCCTTTTCATGATACGTTGGCAGAATCAGAAACTTTACAAAGTTCAAACAGTTTGCAAACTTCAGAAAACGAAAACCCCACTCAAAAAACAGGAATTCACAACAGTGAATTATGCTGTGAAGGCGGTGAAGAAAGATTCTTAAAAGACATGATACGTCAGAGCAAGAATTTTGCAGCTTCCTGTTTGTGGTTTTCCACCTTGATTTTAAAGCAATCGCATCTCAAGAGTGTATTGGAAGCTTTACAAAATGCTAATGCCACAGAAGTAAAAAATATTCCAATGGGTCAGGGTAAAAAAGCGATTCATTTGGTTGTCTGGACATTTCAAAGTTGGGAGAAACAAAAAGAATGGATGAATGCCAGGTGGAATGAGGGAGTGAATAAAGAAATGTCAACAAGCAATGATCCTGTAAATGAGTTGATATGTTCAAATGAAACAGAATAATATGAAATTTTTAAGCTATCAATAAAATTTTTACTATTCTGGCTTTAGTAAATCCGACAGGTTCCCACATATCAAACCTGTTGGTGCTATTGGATTTATTTCTTCTAAAGTGACCATAAGCAACAGACATCCGGGAGTAACAATTTATTTTTCAGCACAATACAATTAACAAAATAAGGTAAAACAGAAGAATCATGAAAATACCATTCACCACAGAACAGTTTTTCAACATTTTTGGAAATTACAATTTAACGGTTTTTCCGGTTCAAATAATCATCCTTATATTGGGTTTTGCTGGATTATTTTTTCTTCATTCAAGAGAAACATACAGAAATAAAATAATTGGCAGCTACCTTGGTCTTTTGTGGATATGGATGGGAGTAGTTTACCATATAAGCTTTTTTAGTAAAATAAATGAAGCAGCATCCGTATTTGGAGGCATTTTCATTCTTCAGGGAATATTGATACTTCTAAATACCATTATTCATGACAAGCTAACTTTCACTTTTGAATCAAAAGCAAAAGATTACTTGGGATACTTTTTCATCCTTTTTGGGCTGATTATTTATCCGATTATCGGATATTATGCAGAAGGACCAATAAGCAGAACCATATCACTGGGTCTACCCTGCCCCAGTACAATTTTCACCCTTGGGTTTTTTATGCTTACAAATGACAAATTTCCAAAATACTTACTGATAATTCCTACTCTATGGGCTTTTGCAGGCTTAAGTGCTGCTATACAATTCGGAGTATATCAAGACTTTATGCTTATATTTGCAGCATTAATTGCCAATATATTCTTAATTAAGAAAAAAGATTTAAACCTGTATAAGCATGTAAAACCGCATACCCGTTACAATTAATTGATTATATCGAATTCAATATCAACTATTTTTTTCAAATAAATATAGCCGGTTTTAGAGCAAGAGAGTTTCTGGAACAAAATTTATTTTTTTTCAAAACTATCTGAAACCAATTTCCATTATATTACAAACAGAAATAAAAAACTTAATTCCCATGCCTGATAAAAAAAAAGAACACCCAGCAGAAAAAACCAGTTTACACCCGCGCAACAAACACAGGGAACGCTATGATTTCAAATTGCTAACTGGCAGATGCCCGGAACTTGCAAAATATGTAAAGCTGAATGCTTACAACGATGAATCGATCGATTTTGCCAATCCGAAAGCAGTGAAATGGCTAAATAAAGCCTTGTTGAAACAATATTACGGCATCGAATACTGGGATATTCCTACCGGATATTTATGCCCACCCATCCCGGGAAGAGCAGACTACATCCATCACATTGCCGATTTACTGGGTAGCAGTAACAACGGGAAAATCCCAACGGGTTATAAGGTAAAATGTATGGACATAGGCGTAGGTGCCAGTTGCGTTTTCCCCATCATTGGTAACTCTGCCTACGGTTGGTCGTTTATTGGTTCCGAAACCGATCCCGTTGCCCTGGAATCGGCCAGCAAGATACTTAGAAATAATCCTTTTTTACAGAGTGAAATAGAACTTCGGATTCAGGAGAATCCCAAAGATATTTTTCATGGTATAATGGACCGAAATGAGCCTATTGATGTGACAATTTGCAATCCGCCTTTTCATTCTTCACTGGAAGAGGCACAGGAAGGGACTTTACGTAAGTTAAGCAGTTTAAACCACAAAAAAATTACCACCCCAACGTTGAATTTCGGTGGTCAGAACACAGAATTGTGGTGCGAAGGTGGCGAAGAAAGATTCGTTCGCGACATGATCCGACAGAGCAAACAATTTGCTTCAAACTGTTTTTGGTTTACGACCTTAATTTCTAAACAAGCTCATCTCCAAAGTGTTTACGATGCGCTCGAGAATGTAAGTGCTGCTGAAGTGCGAACTATCCCCATGAGTCAGGGCACCAAGACCAGCCGCATTGTTGCCTGGACCTTCCTCAAGCCTGACCAGCAGAACAGTTGGCTAAACACGAAGTGGAATGTAATGTAATATATTCATTTATCGTGAGGTTCTTTGTCAAACTGAAAGAAATTGATTTTAAAAAAATCATTTTTTTCCCGGATTTTAAAATATAACAGTAACGCTCTTTTCAAAAAATGTTGAAGTGAGCCATAAACACGATATCTTTTTAGTATAAATATTCAAATCAAATTTTTAATTAAAAAGTTTAAAAGCTTTTTTTAAACTGCTCGATATGCAAGTAACTGTCATTAGAAAAAACATCCTATTTTCACCAGATCCGTCCAGGGTTATTGCCCGCTTTCTTCATGTAAGTGATGAAAGGTCAGCTGATATCATCAGAAAGGTTTTGGCTATGCCCACAAAAGAAGTAAATATTGCCATGAACCAGTTGTTGAGAGATTACTCAAGGCGTCACCGTAATATTTCGCGAATCTTCGAAAAACACTTCAACAAACTGGCACCTATATTTGATAAAATAGAAGTAAAAGAAGAGGATCTTAGTTCAACTCAAAAAGCGCTGATAGGTTCGTATTTCACTCTGGAATATTCCATTGAATCAGCAGCGTTTTTCAATCCATCCGTTGTCGAAAGCCCGGACCAATCAGAAACACGTTCTGATGAGAAAAGGGTTATTTTTAGTTTCAGAGCTACGGGTGAAGGGCATATATCTTCAGTAGTTTTCCGTTCAGGGATTCTTGATAAAAATAACAATTTGATTATAGAACCTGTAGGGAAGATGTTGGCAGAAGCAGACGTAATTAAACGTCATGTTTACGAGAAAAAAACCTTTGAGGAAAAATTGGTTGAAATTTTCAAGCAGGAGAATGCCATTGCCCCGGCAATTTTAGATGAACCGAATGATAACCTTGACAAGGGTGATATTATGGTGCCTGTGATTGTTGACAAACCGGAAAAGACACAAAAACCCGGGAAAGTTATTTCTCCAGGCTTTATATTGGACAAGCTGAAGGAGAATTTCACCTATGGCGAATTAATGTTTGTCCTGGTGAAAGAGAAAAAGGATCCCAAACTTACTGAGGATCATGTAAAAATAATAAATCAGATGATGCGGCTTGCTTCATCACATTATGAGATTAATTTTTCAATTGATTCAGCCATTTCCGAAAGAGTCATTTTCCCGATTTCGGCAACCGAGCAAAAAGGAATTGAGGATGCCCGTTTTGTCAAATTTACAGATGACGATGGAGAAATTACTTATTATGCCACATACACTGCATACGATGGTATAGCTGTTATGCCTAAGTTAATAAGCACAAAAGACTTCTATGATTTCAAGATATTAGCTCTTAATGGCGATATAGCTCAAAGTAAGGGCATGGCCTTATTTCCCAGGAAAATAAACGGGAAGTATGCTATGTTGTGCCGGATAGATGGAGTCAATAATTACATTGCATATTCTGACAGTATCAACATCTGGCGGAAGGCAAAAATAATTCAGCAACCCAAATACCCATGGGAGCTGGTACAGATAGGCAATTCCGGTTCACCCATTGAGACCGAAGAAGGTTGGCTGGTTATTACACATGCAGTAGGTTCAATGAGAGAATATACACTGGGAGCATCCCTGTTTGAGCTTGAGAATCCGGAGAAAGAAATCGGAAGACTCAACAATCCGTTGATGGTTCCAAACGAGACAGAAAGAGAAGGTTATGTTCCTAATGTAATTTATTCCTGCGGATCAATAATTCATAATGAAGACCTGATCATACCTTACGCTATGTCAGATCATTCTTCATCCTATGCAACTGTAAATCTCAAAGAGTTACTGGATGTGCTTAAAGCATCAGGCACAAACAACAAAGATTGATGTTATTTGTTATTTGGTTAGTTGGTTAATTGGTTAATTGGTCAATAAGTTATTTGGGGTAATGCTACAAATAACTAATACCAGTAACATTTGATATTTTGCATCCTCTCATCTATCGGTTATTTAATTTTTTTTCATCACAAATTTAATATCGATTCAATATGAAGTTATTTGCCACTTCCGCTATCGGTCAACTTGATAAGTACACCATAGAGCATGATCCTATCTCTTCTACAGAACTAATGGAGAGAGCTGCAGATGCCTTATTTTGGGAGTTTACAGCTCAAAGTTATTATCAGCGTTCTGTTTGCCTGTTTGCAGGACCCGGTAATAATGGCGGTGACACATTGGCTTTGGCTCGTATGTTATTGCATGCAGGGTTTCAGGTTTCGGTAATTTTGATACACTCAGGGTCCTTATCCCCCGACTGCGAAATTAATCGTCAACGCTTGCTGAAATTATTTCCTGAAAATTTAACAGAACTAACAGCGGAATTTACAGCACCTGAAATTTTACCAAAGACTATACTGGTAGATGGTCTTTTCGGTTCCGGATTAAGCCGGCCTTTAGATGGATTATATGCCGATGCGGTTAATTGGATGAATAAATCGGGTTGCACTATCATTTCTATCGACATTTCTTCGGGATTGTCCGGTGAAGAGAACGACTTATCAGACTCATCAGCCATTGTTAAAGCCGACCTCACCCTTAGCCTGCAGTTCCCAAAATTAGCCTTCTTTTTTGCCGAAAATGCACCTTATGTTGGAGAATGGAAGATCATCGATATTGGTTTACATCCTCAGGCTATAGAACAAACTCCAAGTGAATTCTATTATCTGGAAGAGGAAGATATCACTCCGCTGATTATCAAACGTCCAACGTTCGGGCACAAAGGGACGTTTGGTCATGCCTGTATCGTTGCTGGTCGCATTGGAATGGCAGGTTCGGCTGTTTTGGCTGCGAAAGCTGCATTGCGATGTGGTGCCGGTTTAGTCACTGTACACAGTGCTGCTGCTAACCGCAGCATTATTCAGACTACCATCCCCGAAGCTCTTTTTATAACAGATCATACATCCGACTACATAACTGATGTTATTGCGCTGGAGCCTTATAATGTACTTGCTGTTGGGCCTGGAATTGGCAAGCACATCGATACGGCACGCATGTTGCGTAAACTGCTTGAGAATCATCGTAAATCCTGTGTGCTCGATGCGGATGCACTAAACATAATAGCCGAACAAAAAGATTTATTACACAGAATACATCGGAACAGCATATTAACACCCCATCCAAAAGAGTTTGAGCGGTTATTTGGTCAAAGCAAAAATTCGTTTGAGCGTATGACGAAAGCTCAAAGGGTAGCTCAGCAATTCAGTATCATCATTGTATTGAAAGGCGCTTATACACTGATTGCAACACCCGACGGCAAACTATTTTTCAACAGCACTGGTAATCCGGGGATGGGCACAGCCGGATCGGGCGATGTACTTACAGGAATTTTGGCGGGTCTACTTGCTCAGGGATATGTTCCCGAAGAAGCTGCCAAAATCGGAGTTTTTATCCATGGGCGTGCAGGCGATCTGGCTTTACGGTCTGAATCTGTAGAATCGCTGCTGGCCAGTGACATCATTGCACGACTGGGAAATGCTTTTCAATCGGTCAAGACAATAAAATAAAATAAAAATAATTATTGCCTGATTTCCAAAATATTAAATTTTTCGCATTTATTCAGGATACAAGTAAAAAAGGTGCTTCACTTAACGAGTGAAGCACCTTTTTTTTTCAACCGATTATCATTGTATTAATTGCTTCTTTTGAGGAAAAAGGACAGAAAGAAGAACAGAAACAACCAAAATACCTAAGATTGTCAATAAAGAGAATACAATGGGAATTTTATAAAAATCAACTATTACCATTTTCACACCAACAAAGACCAAAATAGCTGATAATCCATATTTTAGATAATGAAAATATTGTGTTATTCCGGCGAGCGCAAAATACAAGGCTCTTAATCCCAGAATGGCAAAAACATTGGACGTGAAAATTATAAACGGATCGGTTGATATTGCAAGAATAGCCGGAATTGAATCGACAGCGAAAATCAAATCGGTAAATTCAACCACCAGTAGCACTACAAACAAGGGAGTTGCGAATGTTTTTCCATTCAGTTTGACGAAGAAATTTCCTTCGTGCATGCGATCAGTTACAGGAAAGAACTTTTTAAATGCCCTGACCAAGGGGTTTTTATCCGGCTCCATTTTTTCATCTTTACTGAATACCATTTTTATTCCGGTGTAAACAAGGAATATCCCGAAAATATAAATGATCCAATGGAATTTACTGATAAGGGCAACACCTGCAAAAATAAAAATCGCCCTTAAAATCAGCGCTCCCAATATCCCCCAAAACAAAACTTTATGTTGATAGATGGGTTTGACATCGAAAAAAGAGAAGAGCATGATGAATACAAACAAATTATCGATGCTCAACGATTTTTCTATCAAATAGCCGGTCAAAAATTCAAGGGCTTTTTCTTTTCCCATGAAGAAATAAATTCCGTAATTAAAAACCAACGCAAGCGAAATCCAAACGGCACTCCAGGCGAGTGCTTCTTTAATTTTCACTACATGCGATTTGCGGTGAAAGACGCCTAAATCCAATGTTAACATCAGTATTACAAAGGCGATAAATGCAATCCAAACATATATATCAATAATCATAGTCAATATTTTAAAAAATTAGAATTTTATTTTTAAAAAAATATTTGTTTGAGCTTTTAAAATTAACGTTAAAATCCCAAACATATCGTCACACATATTTATAAACAAAATAGTTAAACAAATGTTGTCAGCAAACCTACATAAATCATTTAAAGAATTCTGTTCGCAGAACCTACTAACAATTATAGCTAGTTCTTTTTTTCAAAACAAGAAGTCAGGAGACAATTTCATCCATTTTTTATTGACAAACGGGATTCAACAATCAACAGTGTTTTCTCTATAAAAAAGAGAACAGATAGAGTGGTTTAAAAAATTGAAATGGAATTCTTCTGGCGGTTGCCAAATAGAAAAAGAAGATTTTTTTAATACAAAAAAACTGAATGCAGAGGGTGTTAGAAATCTATTTACTTCAATTGAATGTAAATCATGCAAGTAGTAAATTTGATCATCTGAAAAGGAATCGGATTCGTATCCTGAAAAACACAACTCACAATTAGCCTCTGATGGAAATTCAATAGCAAACGATGGAACTTGTTTAGATGAAAACGCATTGATTCCATAGGAGAAAAAAACCAAAAGTAAAGTTATTCTGACTATTATCGTTCTTAGCATTTTCATGATGCTATAAAAGTAACAGTATTTTTTTTATATTCTAAAAAATCTTGTTCAAAATAGTTTTAAATTAGTTTTATTTTTACAATTTATACATAAAGGGCATAAACAGTTACAGGCTTTCCATATCAAATATTCACACAAGAAATATCCCATTTTCGGGCATCAAAACAGCTATAAATCAGAATATTTTTGGGGATATGCAAAAAAGGTATAAGCATCAGAAGGCGACCATTAAACGTTAAATAATCTGATTATTCAAAAAATATCGTTGAAAAAATAAAAATAATTGAAAGAAATATCATTCCTTTGCAGTTATTAATAGAGCTATTAAATAATACTATTAAATATGGAAATTAAGGACAAAAAAACTACCGAACAATCCATTCTGGAAGAAGCGGAAAAGCTATTTCAGGAAAAAGGTTTCGCATTGACTTCGACGACCGCCATTGCCAAAAAAGTGGGATGTAACCAGGCATTAATACATTATTATTTCAGGTCGAAAGAAAACTTATTTAATGTCATTTTCGAAATCAAATTCAAAACATTCTTTCAACAAATATTTGAACTGAATAAATTCAAAGATTTGCCATTTAAAGAAAAATTGAAACACATGATCGAATCTCACTTCGACATGATCAGAAAAAATCCCCGAATGCCGCTACTTATCATCACAGAACTTTCCAGGCAACCTGAGCAGCTTAAAAACCTTAGGGAAAAACTTCACGCTCTGCCGGAACAATTATTTAAACAACTGGATGCAGAATTACAAGCTGAAATCACAGCTGGCAGGGTCCGTGAGATTAGCTTAATGGATTTGATTGTAACTATGTTATCTCTGAACATATCGTTATTTTTATTGATGCCTATAGCGGGAGAACTCATTCCACTGGATGAAACACAAAAACAAATCTTAATTGAGCATCGCCGGACTGAACATGTGAATTTAATTTTGAATAATTTAAGACCATAAGAACCGCTTAGTCCAACCCGGACGTTGGTATTTAATGAAAAACAAGAATAATCATGAAAAAATATTTTTTATTCGGCTTACTTTTATTTGGTCCACTAAATCTGAATGCACAGGGTTTATCGGTTGAAACTTGTCAGGAAAAAGCAAGAGCAAATTATCCACAGGTAAAGCAATACGGATTGATCGAGCAAACAACTCAATTCAATATCAGCAACGCCAACAAAGGTTATTTACCACAGCTTTCGCTATCGGCACGTGGCACGTATCAATCGCAGGTAACAGAGTTGCCCAAGGGTTTACCCATAAGTCTTCCGGGACTCAGTAAAGACCAATATCAGGCAGTATTGGAGGCGAGTCAGGTAATTTGGGATGGTGGCGTCATTAAAGCGCAAAAAAGGATAAACAATGCCGGTTCGGAAGTGGAAAAGCAGAAACTTGACGTTGATTTATTTACGTTAAACGACCGGGTAAATCAATTATTTTTCGGGATTTTGCTACTGAATGAACAGATAGTACAAAACGATATACTTCAAAACGAGTTGCTCACCAACTTCCAGCGTATATCTGCATATATGCAAAACGGCGTGGCTAATCAATCCGATTTGGATATCATCAAAGTGGAACAAATCAATGCCATCCAACACAAAACAGAATTAAACAGTACACGAAAATCATATTTATTTATGCTTTCTACGCTCACCGGGTTAGTTATTAACGACCAAACTGAATTGATAAAACCTGAAATCAACCTTTCTACCGTAGAAATCACTTCAAATAATCGTCCTGAACTTGGACTATTTGACGCCCAGAACAAATTATTTGAAAGTCAAAAAGACTTGCTGAATGCAGGTAACCGGCCAAAAATCGGGTTATTTGTTCAGGGTGGTTACGGAAAACCTGGACTAAACATGCTCACCAACGAATTTTCAGCTTTCTACATTGGCGGAGTACGGTTAGCCTGGAATTTAAGTGGATTTTATACTCAAAAGAACAATATCAACAAACTGGAAATCAGCAAAAAATCGGTAGAATTTCAAAAGGAAACGTTCCTGTTCAATAACGGATTAAAAACCAGTCAGCAACAAACTGAAATTGAAAAATTGCAAACAATAATTGGAAACGATGATGAAATTATTCGCCTGCGTGAAAACATCAAAAAATCCACAACGGCAAAATTGGACAATGGGACATTGACAATGAACGATTTAATTCGGGAAATTAATGCGGAGAACCAAGCCAGGCAAGTAAAATCTTTGCATGAGATTCAACTGCTTGTAGCGATATATCAACTTAAAAACAATATAAACAATTAGACCACAACCTCCTGAAGGGAGATAAATAAGTCAAGTATATGAAAACAAACATCAGGAACCAACGGCAATTTAAGGTTTTAAATTGTCCATTTATTCTTTTAGTATTAGTTGTTAGCTTTATCCTTGTTTCGTGCGGAAAATCGAAGGATGAGTATGACGCTGCCGGAACATTTGAAACAACAGAAGTAATTGTTTCAGCAGAAGGAAGTGGTAAAATACTGGAATTAAATATAGAAGAGGGACAAGCGCTGAAAACAAACGAAGTTATTGGAACAATCGACAGCCTGCAACTTTTTTTACGCAAACAGCAACTGCTTTCAAATAAGAAAGCCATGCAAAGCCGACGTCCAGATGTAAACAAACAAGTTGCTGCTATAGAACAACAAATCGTCACAGCCAAAACGGAACGCAAGCGGGTAGTAAACTTATTAAAAGCAAATGCAGCCAATCAAAAACAATTAGATGATGCGAATGCTCAAATCGCAGTGCTGGAAAAACAACTGGATGCACAGAAAACAATGTTGCAAACTAGCAATCAGGGTATTACTGATGAAAGTACGGGTGTAACCTTACAAGTGGCACAAATTGAAGATCAATTACAAAAGTGTAAGATTGTAAGTCCGATCAACGGAACCGTATTGGTGAAATATTCCGAGATGGGAGAAATTGCTATGCCCGGCAAGGCTTTATTTAAAATGGGAGATACCGAAAATATGATTCTACGTGCTTATATTACTGCTGATCAATTATCTCAACTAAAGATAGGACAAAAAGTAAAAGTATTTGCTGATTCGGGAAAAGAAGAAATGAAAGAATATGCAGGTATTGTAGGTTGGATCTCAAGTAAGGCGGAATTTACGCCTAAAACTATTCAAACCCGTGATGAGCGGGCAAACCTGGTGTATGCTATAAAAATTAATGTGAAAAATGACGGTTTTTTGAAAATCGGGATGTATGGGCAGATAGAAGTCACCCCCAACCCCTAGTCCGTTAGCTAACGGAGAACTAAATTAGTATCGTCTATTTAACGCTATGATATGAAAATTCAAAAGAAAAATATAGGAGATGAAAGTAACCTAGCTCCTCGCAATTTATCCCACTTGCGGGAGGGGATAGGAATTCGATCAACTAACATGTTCTACGGTGCAATGCCAATCCTGTTTAAACTTGCCAGAGAGTTAAGAGACAATCAAACTTAAGCAGAAAATTTTCTTTGGAATCATTTGTCAATAATTCAAATAAAGGGTATTCGTTTTAAAAGACAGCATCCAATTCTATATTTTGTTGCTGATTTTTATTGCCATAAAGCCAGGTTAGTGATCGAAGTTGATGGAGGCTATCATGATAGTCTTAGCCAATACGAATATGATAAAAATCGTGATTCAGATTTAGAAGATTTAGGTTTAAAGGTAATCAGGTTTACAAATGATGAAGTGTTGTTTAATATTGAAAACACTTTAAAAATTATTGAAAAGGTTATTAGGGAAAGAACCTCTAACCCATAAATAAAGGGGAACTAAATTAGTATCGTCTATTTAACGCTATGATATGAAAGATCAAGATGAAAACATAGGAAATGAAAGTATTGAAAACGAAAGTAATAATAATTCCTCGCCATCTATCCCCCCGATAGCCATCGGGGCGCGAGAGGTTGGGGATTCTTCTTTAGGGCTTAATTCATTTGCAATTGAAGTAAATAATTTATCAAAAAACTATCATTCTAAAAAATCCGGAAAATTTGCAGGAATTGGTAAAACACCAACGGTAGGAGACGAGAGTAACTTAGTTCCCCTTCAGGGGCTAGGGGTAATAGGAGACAAAGGTAATATTAACTCCCCGCCATTTATCCCGCTTGCGGGAGGGGTTGGGGGTTCTTCTTCAAATTTTGGTGGTATCTCTTTCTCAGTTCTTCCCGGTGAAATCTTCGGAATTATTGGTCCGGATGGTGCTGGCAAAACAACCCTGTTTCGCATCCTTACAACCTTAATTCTGGCAGATAGCGGAAAAGCTTCTGTTGATGGTTTTGACGTTGTAAGCGATTACAAAGAAATCCGCAAACGGGTGGGTTATATGCCCGGTAAGTTTTCGCTTTATCAGGATCTAACCGTTGAGGAAAACCTGAACTTTTTCGCCACGGTCTTTAATACCACTATAGAAGAAAACTACGATTTAATAAAAGATATTTACCAGCAAATAGAGCCATTTAAGACACGCCGTGCCGGGAAACTCTCGGGAGGAATGAAGCAAAAACTGGCATTGTGTTGTGCATTAATTCACAAACCGAGTGTTTTATTCCTCGATGAACCTACTACCGGGGTAGATCCGGTTTCGCGAAAAGAATTCTGGGGAATGCTGAAGAAACTGAAGGCTCAGGGAATTACAATTTTGGTTTCTACGCCCTACATGGACGAAGCCGGCTTATGCGACCGTATTGCGTTGATACAGAATGGTCAGTTTTTAAAAATTGATACACCACAGAATATCGTCAGTCAATATGAAAATAAGCTTTGGGCTGTACAAAGCGACAACATGCCGAAACTGCTAAAAGATTTACGTAACAATGAATTGACAAAAAACTGCTTCGCATTTGGAGACAAGCACCATCTTTCAATTGACAATTTGCCCTCGATAACTATCGGGATTACAATTGACAATTTGAAAGAACAGTTAGAAAATCTGGGTCATACAAACATAGAAATCCGGGAAATTGAGCCTACAGTAGAGGATTGCTTCATGCAACTATCCCAGAGATAATTGGATATATTCAAACGAAATTAGAAAATGAACAATACCATTCAAAATAATTCCAACAAAGTAATAATTGCCGAGAATCTGACTAAGAAATTTGGGGATTTCACGGCAGTAGATCATATTTCGTTTGAAGTGGAACGTGGTGAGATTTTCGGATTTCTTGGTGCTAACGGTGCAGGAAAAACTACGGCCATGCGGATGCTTTGCGGATTGAGTATTCCAACCGGTGGAAAAGGCATTGTTTCCGGCTTCGACATCGAAAAACAAACCGAACTCGTCAAAAGAAGTATAGGCTATATGAGTCAGAAATTTTCGCTTTATAACGACCTGAAAGTCTGGGAAAACTTAGAACTTTTCGGTGGAATTTATGGAATGAAAGACGACGAGATTAAAGAGAAGACAGATGAACTGATGAAAGTGCTTCATTTTGAAGATGAAAGAAATAAACTTGTGGGTTCCTTACCCTTGGGATTTAAACAAAAACTTGCCTTTTCAGTTTCCATTTTTCATAATCCACAAGTAGTTTTTTTGGATGAGCCAACAGGAGGTGTGGATCCAATCACACGTCGTCAGTTTTGGGAATTGATTTATGATGCCACCTCCAGAGGAATAACCGTTTTTGTTACAACTCATTATATGGACGAAGCAGAATATTGTAACCGTGTTTGCATCATGGTAGATGGTAAAATTGAAGCACTCGATTCACCAAAAAATCTTAAAACTCAGTTTAAAGCAAACAGCATGGAGGATGTTTTTCATCAACTGGCCCGTAAATCGACAAGAGTTGATAGTTAGCAGTTGACAATTGACAGTTGACAATTAAAACTAATCTATAAAATTAATTATTATGGAAAAGAATACAGTAAAATTTAAATCTTATGAATTTGCTTTGCGGATAATCAAAGCATATAAATTTCTCAGTACTGAACAAAGAGAGTTTGTCTTATCAAAACAAATGTTAAGAAGTGGCACTGCCATAGGTGCTTTAATAAGAGAAGCTGAACATGGCGAATCGAAACCGGATTTTATTCACAAGATGAGTATAGCATTGAAAGAAGCTAACGAAACAGAATATTGGTTGATGCTTTTGCACGACAGTGATTTTTTTGACGATAAATCCTTTTCATCCATTGTTGCTGATTGTCAGGAATTAATAAAAATGTTGATAAGCATTATTAAAACATCAAAAGACAATAATAAAAAGAAATAAAATATCAAATCAACTATCACCTATCAACTATCAATTGTCAACTATCAATTGTCAACTATCAACTGTCAACTCAAATGAAACAATTATTCTCATTTATACGAAAAGAATTTTATCATATTCTGCGCGACAGAACAACTATGATGATTTTGCTTTTAATGCCAATTATACAAATCATTTTGTTTGGATTTGCATTGACAACTGAAGTAAAAAATACCGAAGTGGCCGTACTTGCCCCAACAAATGATGACGCAAGCAACAGGATAATAGAAAAGATAAATGCCAGCGCCTATTTCGAGGTGGTGCAATCCATTCATTCGAATGATGAAATTGAACCTGTTTTCAGAGATGCAAAAGCCAAACTAATAGTTGTATTTGAAGAAGACTTTGCGGAGAAACTTCGTCAAACAGGGAAAGCTCATATTCAGCTAATTGCCGATGCAACCGACCCAAATGCTGCCACATCATTCACATTCTATGCTAGTAACATCATAGCTTCTTACCAACAAGAATTAATGGGACCCAATGTCAACCCGTACCAAATAACACCGGAAGTAAAAATGCTTTACAACCCGCAAATGATCGGTGCTTTTAATTTTGTTCCGGGTGTTCTGGGTATGATAATGATTCTGATTTGCGCCATGATGACCTCTATTGCTATTGTCCGCGAAAAAGAAATGGGTACCATGGAAATATTGCTGGTTTCGCCCATGAAACCAATTTTCATCATACTTTCCAAAATCACACCCTATTTTGTACTTTCGTTTGTGAATTTCGCTACCATTATGCTTTTGTCGGTATTTGTTCTTAAAGTGCCTATTGTGGGAAGTTTGATGAGTTTGGTTGCTGTTTCATTGCTCTATATATTTGTATCCTTATCGCTTGGATTGCTAGTTTCAACCTTAACTAATTCGCAGCAAGCTGCCATGTTGATATCGGGGATGGCACTCATGATTCCTGTCATGCTGCTTTCGGGAATGATTTTTCCTATCGAAAACATGCCACTCCCACTACAATGGGTTTCCGATTTAATTCCGGCAAAATGGTATATAATAGCCGTTAAATCCATTATGATCAAAGGACTTGGAATCGCATCCGTATTAAAAGAAGTCGGGATTCTTTGTTTGATGAGTGTGGTTTTGGTAGGGATAAGCCTGAAAAAGTTTAAGATCAGGTTGGAATGATAGTACCCGATTTATCTGTTCAGAAAACATAGTCATTTTTTCACTTTGTTCTTCGTTCGTATTTATACCAATTTCACACATCTGGACTAATTTATCTAACAACCTTCTGGAGGTTAGAAATCATACTAAATATTATGATAAGATATCTTCTTCGAAAAGAGTTTAAGCAAATACTTCGGAATGCATTTCTTCCGAAGATGATTTTTATATTTCCGTTTATGGTGTTAATGGTTTTTCCATGGGCAGCCAGTTACGAAATTAAGAACCTGAATTTGAGCGTTATTGACAATGATCACAGCACTTATTCCCGACAACTTACTCAGAAAATAATTTCATCCGGCTACTTCAAGTTGACAAATGTTTCACCGAATTATGAAAAAGCGCTTAAAAGCATTGAAAAAAACGAGTCTGACATCATTCTTGAAATCCCGGCTAATTTCGAAAAAAACATCGTCAATCGTCAGGGTGGAAAAGTGATGATTTCGGCCAACGCAGTAAATGGTATGAAAGGAGGAATCGGGATGACTTATCTGGTCAGCATCCTTACCGATTTTAATGCCGGAATTATTCAGGAATTAATGCCAACCGGAGCCGGAGTAATTTCAACGCCAACTATTCAAACAGATTCACAATACCGCTTCAATCCGCATCTAAACTACCGCGTGTTCATGGTTCCGGCTCTTATGGTGATGATATTGACATTACTGTGTGGTTTTTTACCAGCCGTGTCAATAGTATTTGAAAAAGAACTGGGAACCATGGAGCAAATCAATGTAAGTCCTGTACCAAAAACAACCTTTATTTTGGCAAAATTAATCCCATTCTGGATTATCGGGTTAATTGTTATCAGCATTGGATTTCTTATTGCCTGGGCGGTTTACGGTTTGGTTTCGGCCGGATACTTCTCCACCATCTATTTATTCGCAGCCATTTACATCCTGGCCGTGTCGGGATTAGGAATTGTGGTATCCAATTATGCATCCACGCTACAGCAAGCCATGTTTATCATATTTTTCTTTATGATGCTTTTTATTATGTTGAGCGGTTTGTACACGCCTATCGACAGCATGCCTGAATGGGCAAAATGGATAGCAGCATTCAATCCATTGAAGCATTTCATGGTAGTAATGCGATCGGTATATCTGAAGGGAAGTAATCCCTTGCAAATGGCGAAAGAATTAGCCGCTTTAATAGGTTTTGCGGTATTCTTTAATAGCTGGGCAGTACTGAGCTATAAGAAAATTCAGTAAGGTCATTTTTAGGCATAAACAAAGGGTTGGCTCATAATGAGCCAACCCTTTGTTTATAATATATCCAGATGATTTATCTCACTATCATCACTGGAAAGCTTCCAACCTCATTCTTCAGTTTTACTTTTAAAATATAAGTACCGGTTGCAATATCGCTCACATTCAGTTGATTCGAATTGATTTCTTTCAACAACACTCCACTGATGGAATAAAGTTGTAAAAATGGGACTTCATCAGCTATGACTGAAACATGTAAAACGTCACTCGTCGGATTCGGATAGATTTTTACACTATTTTTCAATAGTTCGGGAACCGAAAGTATGGCTTCATCATAAAGGAGCATATTATCAAAGTACAATTCACCGGCAGAAGATAAAACACCCGACTTTCGGATGACTCTGAATCCAGTCAATTTATAATCAGCTGATTCAGAAAGTGATAACAATTTAGTTTCTACAAATTCCCAACCGAAGAAATTCAGATCGCACAACTTCACGTAACGGATATCAGTACCGGAAGTGAATTGCAATTGCAATTCATTGCCCGACAAATCGCCGTAAATATGCATACCGGCAACTTTATCGCGGGTGACCGAAATAGCCGGAGTCAATGCTTTATAAGTTACCTGAGCCTGAAGTTCAGCGAAATTATAGCTAAAAAGGCTGGAATATGTACCAAACAGTTTTTTGGAAGAATTCTGAGCAACCGAAGCTGAAGTTACAAGTGAACTTTGACTTGCATCGTAGCTGTAAGAAGCCAGTTCAAAGCCATCAACCAATGGTTGGTTTGTAACTAAAACTGTAGATGTATGGAAATTGATTTCTATCGGTTCAACAACAGCCATACCTATATTATCTACTATATTTGCCGGTATTAGTATTTTATAATCTTCGTTTGGATTCAACAAACTGGAGAGTTCGAAATAACACGATCCGAAAGGAGCAGCTACTTTATTATTCAGAAAACTTCGGGCATTTTTAGTCAGTTCAGTCCCATTTTTATCGAACACTTTAATTGCCGATTGTAAATTACTCGTATTAAGTACTTTATCAAAAACGAGTCTAAAAAGAGGTTTTGTATATACACCATTGTCACCTTCGAAAGGATAGGATGTCAATAATGTTAACCTATTTCTGCTTTTAGTCAAAAACTGGAAAGAGAAGTCTTCGGTCATACTTAAATTATCGGGGTGTTTAGCCGATTTAGCGAGCTTCACCGTATAAACAGTCGATTTATCGAAAGGTTTATTAGGTGTAAAACGCAAACGATACTGACTATCTTCAAATGATATTATTCCGGGCACAGCAGGCGTAATGGAAAAAGCCTGAGTAGTAGATTCAACATCCATATCCCAGTTAAAATTCAATGCGATGCTGGTAGAACAATCCACGCTGTCAGTAATGGCAACATTTGGCAGATAGGAAATAACCTGAGGCGGTGTATTACGGATTTTATTTAAGTTAAAGTTAGTATAGCTAATGTCACTGGCATTAACTGTCACTTGAATTGTCTGTGAATAGTATCCTGTTGCTTCAGCTTTTACGTTATAAATGCCAGGTGCTAAGTTTTTAAAAACATAAATGCCATTATTCAGTTGATCGGCGGTATAAGTTTCATTCGTTTCCACTACCGTAATTTTTGCTCCGTTCAAAGATAACAATTCGTCTCTTCCTTTCAATTTATAATAGGTAGAGGTATTTAAATTTCTGCTATCTTTTACTGAACCGGCAATATTCCCAGTTAAGATAGTTTCAGTTGGTGTAAAATAGTTACAAAACGATTTAAAAAAGTTCCAGGCTTCCAGCCATTTATACTCCATGTTCATCAAGCGATAGGTTTCAGGAATATAGTCGTGCATCGATCCTTCGGAAATAACACCCGGTACAGTGAGGCCACGTAATACTCCATATCCATCGTCCCAGCCCATGGCTGTACGTGCAAATGTTTTATCTCCTGCTACATTATAAGTTGAAGACCAAGTATTAATCTGATTTGCATATAAGTTTTTTGCGATTACAGTACTTATATCTCTACTCTTATCAGACCAGGGAGTAGCTGTTGGATAAACAGTTACATCGTTTGCATCTTTACCTGCATAAAGCTGTAGTACATGATTGGCAACACCGTTTCCAGCATTACTATGAATAGAAAGCATAAAATCAGCATTTCCTTGATTGGCCATAGCAATGATAACAGAGAGATTCAAATCATCGTCAGTAGTATTAGCTGTGCGGGTCATGATAACCGAAGCACCCGCTGCCTGAAGCATATCACGGAGTTGCTTTCCTTTATCCAGATTGCTTTGTGATTCCCAAAAACCATTAGGGTCACCCTGTAAATAAGGGGCAATAGTCATATTTCGGTCATCGCTGTCATAACCACCATGACCAGGGTTAACACAAATCTTTATTCCAGTCATATTTTGAGCTTGAATAACTGAAAATACGACGGTTAGTAACAGCAGAAATAAGTATTTTTTATTTTTCATTTTCCAAGTATTTAATGGTTTACAGTTAATTCAACAACATGGATGGATCCGTCGGAAGTGTTATAAGCCACTTTATTGCTTTTGGCAGAAGTAGAAGGATACATAGCAATCTGATTTACAGGACTAATTTGTTTTTTTAGTTTGCCGTTTGCCGACATCATCATAATTTTTGAAGCTGTGACAAAAGAGCCATCGTCTTCATCCTGCATTCCTACAATAAAATCGTTATCATACCAGACAGGAGCATTTAATTTTCCAAGAGAAGCCAGAATTTTCCCATTCAAATCACAAATAAAAGTTCCTTTTCGTACAGCAGTGAAAACGATCTTTTTGCTATCGGGAGACATTGAAATCCACAGATATCCACCGGCATCAGCTCCCATTGGATTTAATTCCACTCGTTTACCATTACTATAAAGAACCATTTTCAGGTCTTCGGAACAAACATAAACCGGAAGTTGTCTGGTATTTTTACCAAAAGTAGCTTTCAGTAATTTTTTATCAACTGAAACAACAAAGCCGTTTTGAAAATTCCGGGCTTGCTTTAAATTCCGTTGTGGGGTCAACATCTGAACTTCCTGATTATTTGATAAATCATGACTTTGTATCGCATCGTATTTTCGTCCGGTTTTATAACTGGTTTTCCGAAAGAAAATTTTAGTAGAATTTTCACCAAAAATAGGTTCATAACCCGCACCGGGTTCATCAGATATATGCTTTAATGTTTTGTTTGTAACATCATACATATTGAGACCTTGATAGCTTTCGGATGTAAACAGCAGTTTATCTCCGTTCTCGTTAAATACCGGATAAAATGCTTTCGTCCCTTCTGTTTTACTGAATAAACTATACTGTTTATTTACTGTCACTGTTTGAGCCCAAACAGAGACATTGAACGATAATACTAAAAACAGACATGCAATTTTCGTCTTCATAATTATATTATTTTTTCTGTTAGCGTTTAATTATTTTAATTGTATCTATTGTTTTTCCCTGATATATTTTCAAGAAATAAGTACCAGCCTGAAGACCAGGCAAAGGCAAATTAACATCACCCATTTGTTGAATACCAAGATTATCGGCACGAATTAATTGTCCGGTAACAGTATAAATCTGCATACTGATTACTTGTGGCAAGGCATTTTTCAAGCTTATCCGTACTTCATTCCCCACAACGGGGTTCGGATATACCTTCAGTTTTGAAAGAACTCCGGGAGTATATGAACTAATGATAAAGCCGGTATAGCAAAGCGAAATTTCTTTGATTGCCAGTGTATAGTTCGTATTTACAATTTGTGAAGCTGCTTTAATATAAAACGTCATATAATCGAACCAAATAGGATACGAAGCTATATCTGAAGCATTTGGAATCAATTTATTTACAGTAATTGAAACCTGAGTGTCAATATTTTTGGGGATATTGATAAATTCCGTAGAAATGGATTGTGTTTGATTATTTGGTTTTAAACTTACTATTAGTTTACTTAACTCAATAGCACCGGTATTAAATACTATTTTCAATGTATCGGGTAAACTGTACATCGGCATCGTTTGAGCCAATTTAATAGAAGGTGCCCGGTTTGATTGATATTGATAATTAATGGCACAACCATGTTGCCAGGCAGTTGGTAAGTTAGCCGTGCTTAAAGAGGCATTCCAGTTGGTTTGAGCTGTCAGTTTCCACAAAAGAGGCGTAGAAAAGTTATCCTGAATCATTATTCCCGAAGTTGGAATTTCGACATGAACAAGTAAAGAGTCTTTTAAAGCTCCTAAATATCCAAAAACCAGGGTTTTGCCGTTTGACAAACCTTTTAGAATTCCATTTTCAACAGTACATATAGAGGGGTTTTCAACTATCCATTCTAAATCGGCGGGAGATACAACCATTTCAATAGCACCAACTTTACTCAGGACTTCAATTGGGTACTGATATTTACTATCTATTAAAATAGAATCCAACCGAAAATTGACAATACCATCCACTATTTGAATTCGCTTAGTAACAGAGACACCATTGTATGTAGCAGTTAAAGTTCCGGATTGTGTAGTACTATTTGCAACAAAAATCTCATTTGTTTTTATTGACCCAACTTCAGGACTACAAGTTAGCGTAAAACCCTCAACATGCTGATTGATTAGGACACCGTATTGATTATAACCAACGATTACGGGATTAAAAGAGGCGAAAATTGGTACTTCCAATTTATAATTATCAAATTCAATTCGGGAAATTTGATTATCCTCCGGAGCATTCTGAAAAAGCATCCATCCATTAGCTACTGCACGTTCCTTTCCATCGGCTGGTTTATTCATAATCAAACCATTCAACATCATTTGTGCAGAACCACCTCCATCCATTGAAGTTGCACTGTATGCGCCACTCGATTTTAGTATGCCACACATGGTTGCCGTACTGGCACCAATAGAAGGACTATACTTATCAATCACAATTAAAAACATTTTTTTGCCATCTTCGGACATCCCAATGCCAGTTCGTGGATAGAGTTGAGAATTATACTCTTCATTATAGTTTCGGTTAGTAAGTACACCGTTTTTCATCACCAATGCATTTCCTGTAAGCATTTGTTCAACTATTGGCCTTTCCTTATTAAGCATCGTATAAATACCCATATTCACCTTGATAGTTTGTCCAACTAAAAGGGTTTCCAAGAATTGTTTGGCTTTCCCATTACCTGAAAGCACCGACTCTCCGGCTTCCAGCAAATTCGATCCTTTATCTTTTACAATACGGGTTACAATGCAGTTTATATCCTGATTAACGCTCCATTTGCTACCGGTTACCGGTTTAATAAAAACCTCGGTACCATTATCATCGGTGCGGGTAGTAGGACCTACATAGCTATTAAAGAACACAAGTTCATCTGTTTTCCGGATACGGTTTATTTCTGAAATCGGATAATCACCGCCATCAATTGTGACTTTGCCATCAAAACCCATATCATCAATCCAAGCTTTACGGTTTTCGTCAATCACAGCAAAACCAATATCTTGAAGTAATTCTTCGGGAGTAGCTCCACGCCCTCGATTCCAACCATTCGGATCAGTTATCATTTCTCCGTTAAGCACACTTCCACTATGCGGAACGCCTAATAGAACATCCGGCTGTCCTTGGCCAGGTACTATCCAAAAGTTCCCATTAATACTACCTATGGCCTTGTGGCCGGGCAAACTTAACCGGTTATAGGCATTAGTCATTGCCTCTGTTTTTCCTGCCTGATTACTTGCCTGAAATGTTTCAACACGATTATACGAATTTTCCATATCAATGGTCATCATATAAACAGACATAGGATATTCAGGAAAATACAAATGTGCATACATTGCCCCGGGACCAACCGATTTGTAACTTAAGGTGTCTATAGTTTTAGTCACCCCTAAAATATCGATACTTCCTGCAAACATCGTAGTTGCAAAAAGCAGGAACAATATTGAGAGTATATTTTTATTCATTCTATTATTTCTTAAAAAAATTCGAATAAAACAAAACACTTCATGAATCAAAAATAATTCAAAGAATAATTCACCCTTTCCACGCCGATCGGAATGGACTGGGATAAATTACAACTAAATAGAATTCAGGTTATTTTACAACTATCTTTACAGTTTCAATTTTATCATTTTGATATATCTTCAAAAAATAAGTACCGGTAGTAAGTCCATGCATGGGCAAGATAACATCTCCGGCTTGTTGAATCCCCAAATTTTCGGTACGAACCAGTTGACCCGAAACATTATAAATTTGTAAACGGATTAATTGTGGAGCAGCATTTTTCAAACTAATCCGCATTTCATTCCCCACTACCGGATTCGGATATACTTTCAATGTTGAAAGAACTGCGGGAGTATATGAACTTACTGTTAGACCTGCATAGCAAAGCGAAATTTCTTTGATTGCCAGGGTATAGTTCGTATTTACAATTTGTGAAGCCGCTTTAATATAAAAGGTCATATAGTCAAACCAAACAGGAAATGATGCTATATCCAAAGAATTCGGAATCAATTTATTTATAGCTATTGAAACCTGAGTATCTATATTTTTTGGTATATTAAAAAACTCTGTGGAACTAAATTGTGTTTGATTGTTTGCCTTCAGACTCACAATTAGCTTACTCAACTCAATAGCACCGGTATTAAATTCAATTTTCAATGTATCGGGTAAACTGTACATAGGCATAGTATAAGCCAATTTGACAGAAGGCGCACGGTTTGATTGATATTGGTAATTAATGGCACACCCATGTTGCCAACCGGCTGGTAAGTTAGCTGAACTTAAAGTTGCATTCCAGTTAGTCTGAGCAGTCAATGTCCATAAAAGAGGTGTAGAAAAGTCATTCTGAACCATCGTTCCCGTTGTCGGTATTTCGACCTGAACCTGAATAGAATCTTTAAAAGTTCCTAAATTACCAACGACCCAGGTTTTTCCGTTTGACAAACCTTTTAAAGTCCCATTTTCAACAACACAGATATCAAGCTTTCTTACTTCCCAGTTCAATGCAGAAGGTAACACTTTCATTGTATTTTGGCCAATAACACTTTGAATTTCAATAGGATATTCAAATAAGTTGTCGATTAATACAGAATCTAACCGAAAAGCGATTTGAGCTTCATCCTGCAAAATAATATTGACTGTAGTTTGAATGCCATTTGAGGTGGCAGTTAAAACGCCATTTTGAGTACCGGAAGCAACCAATTCGCCCAGGTCATTAATGTACCCAAGTTCAGCAGGACAACTGAGAGTTACTCCTTGTACATCTGTATTGAGCAAAGTACCATACTGATTATAACCTAAAAACTTAGGTTTAAAAACTCCAAACTTAGGCAATTCTATCGAATTTTCATAAGCTTTTATTTCACTCATAATCAGATCGGCAGGTGCTGAGGAAACGGCAAACATACCATTTGCCACCGCACGTTCAGATCCATCACTTCCGTCATTCATCACGTTAAACTCCTTCACATACATACAGCTAGATCCACCACCATCGACATTTAGTGCAGTATAAGCACCAGCACTTTTCATAATGTCAGCTAATTGTTTGGTAGAAATACCTACCGATATTCCGGAACGTCCATCCACTACACAAAAATATATTTTACTTTTATCGGCTGAATATCCTATAGCCGTACGGGGATTTGGATCAACCCAGTCATTATCGGTAACAAGCCCATCTTTCAGTATAAAACGGTCACCGCCAACCATATCACTTAACAAAGGTTTCTCACTTGTGCCAACCGATATTTCTAAATTAATATCTACCTCATCATCCACTTTCAGTGTGTTCAAAAATGTTTGTGCAGTTCCATGTCCCGACAATACTGCACTCCCGGCAGGTATAACCATATTTCCTTTTCCTGATACAACATTCAGCACTTTTGCTTTCAGGATTTTGTTTACGTCCCATTTAGTGTCAATCAATTGAACAAGAACTTCTGTTCCAGATGTATTTGTATGGGTAAAATGTCCATTCAAACTATTGTAAAGAATTAATTGATTAGTATTCCGGGTGGTGTTAACATTGGAAACAGGAAAAGAATTTACACCAAAACTAACCTTCCCTGAAAAAGTCTTCGTTCCTATAAAAGGCATTGTGTTTCTATCGAAAGCAACAACAGGACGCGAGTTTGGGACTACAGCTATTTCTCCATCCACCATGCAACCTGCAACGGGTAAACCGACCTGACCTGCAGTAATAAAAAAATCGCCATTTGTTCCGGCAAAATAGACTGCACCTTCTTTGGTTTTTCGTTTTGCCATGTCCGAAGGACGTTCGGTAGTTATGGTAGAATCTTTCCCTAAGACAGTTTTCATCTGAATATATGGATTTTTGGCATCCACTTCCAAAAAGAACACCCGTAGAGGTTTAGCAGCATCTATCAATTGTAAGGCTGTGTATTGAGTACCCGGACCAACTTTGAAATGTGCCAATGTATCAACGGGATATGATTTTGATCCGACAAGGATATTTCCTGCGAAAGAAAAAGAAACAAATAAGAACAGGAGTATGAAAAAGGATAGTAATTGTTTCATAATGAAGAAGAGTTGATAAGAATGAAAAAAAATGTATTTCTTAGAGCAAGCCATTAACTTCGCCTACAGGAAGATTTGAAATAAAAAAAGAGGTGGTGAAACACCACCTCTTTTTAATAATTCAATACCAGAAGGAATTAGTTGATAGCAACTTTTTGAACCTTTTTAGCACCTGCTTTATCTACAATAGTAATAATGTAAATTCCTTTAGCTACAGGAGCATCGATAGAAGATACATTCATTACCAAAGCCATCTTTTGACCGGTAACACTATAAACTTCTACAGAAGCCACTTCTTCTGAAACTACAATCTTATTATCTTTCAAAGAAATAGTAACATTAGACGCTTGATTTTCATCGATAGCATTTGGAACACTCTTAGCAAATTTATAAGCTCCCAATCCATTATTACAACCATACACATAAATATAAGCTACATCACCAATAACTTCAATACGTGGAAGTGCTGTACGAACACCATTTGATATTGATCCCATACCTGCTGCAGGAAATACGGTTAATGGATTAATAGGAGCAATTCCACTTGGATCTATCTCAGCAATAGCCCATGACGAAGCCGGTGTTCCAGTAGTATTTCTGTACGAAAATACCATGAAGCTTTTATCTCCAAGCATAAATTCATCTACCCCATTGTTTCCTGGTATCATGTTTTTGGCAAAGTCAGTTGTTAGATTATTTTTGAAACCATCCACATAGTTTCCATCCATATCATACAAAGTGGCATAAGAAAGTTGTCCATCCAAATAGAATAAAGTTTCACTCAAAGGAGTCACACGAGAACCTGTATCATTACCTGTTGCAGACGCTGGAACATATTCCTTAATAATAATTTGATCCATAAAATCATTAGTCACACCGTTAACAATACCCCATTTAATTACAGTATTACCATAGTTAACGACAATTCCACCAACAGATCCCATTAAATAACCATTGCCCATTACATCACCAAATACATTAAAGTAATCGATACGCATAGTACCAGGTGCAACTGCACCTTCAAAAGGCTCTTTGTAGTTCAATATTCTTTTTGCAGCCGTTACAGTACCCGCAGTAAAATCAATATCAATTTTATAGATTTGATAAGGTGAAGTGTAAAGGTTAGGTGTATAGTTAGCAATCAAGATATTACCAGCATCATCGATTTGAATATCGTTTGCAGGTAAACCGGTTTGAGAAACAACACCATCGGTACCTTTAACGGTGAACATAGTATCGGGCAAAGCTACTGTTTTCAGTAAATCGCCTGTTGCTCCATCGTACACCAATACCTGGCAGACAGTAAAATCAGTTGCAACTGCAGGTGGAATACGTTTTGTAATTAAAATTTTACCACCAATAACGGCCATACCGCGTGACATATCTGTGGCACTATAGCCACCCGTTGCTGGGAAACCACCGGCAGTTCTGGATTGAATCCATACATTTTCAAAAGTGTAATTAGCTCCTACATTATAAGTAGCAGGATCTGTCACCAAACTGGCTGCGAAAAGCGAACCGACTGCAAATAAACATGCAGCACTAAGTAATAGTTTTTTCATAACTGTAAATTTTTTAAATTAATAATTGGTAAATTGATTTATATAAAACAATATTAAAGGATATCTATACTATTTATTATCTGAAAATAACGGGACATAAAACCCTAACGAATATATTTAAGCACACATTGGCCCTCTTCTGTTTTTACAACTATCAGATAAACACCACCCGGAAGATTTTCGACAGAAACAGGAAATAAATTTGATCCAACTACCAAAGGCTGATTGTAACATAACTGTTTGATTTGAATTCCTGATAATGATAATAATGAAACAGTAGCACTTACAACATCAGAACTAACAAGCTCAACCAAAAATTCTGAGTCATTATTCTTCAAAATATTACAACTAACATTTCCCACTTTCAGTTCATTAATTCCGGTGCCATCATTCAAAACGACTTTCAGTGTATCTGACCATTCCGTAAATAAATTATTGGAATAAATAGCTCTGACTCTGAAATAATAATCGGCGGCAGTAAGCCCTACATAGGTAGTTTCGAAAACATAAGGTCCAACTGAATTAATTTTGGTATTTCTCGGAGGAAATGTTGGCTCTTTCGACATTTCAACCCGATATCCGGATGTAATACCTTCCGACCAAACCACTTTAATTTGAGTTCCGGATAAAGTACTGTTATTTGCCGGATTAAGAAAAACAGGAACTTCCGGTATAATGGTAAGGGTGCTGAAATTAATTACGTTCGTAATGGTTTTTACTCCGAGTATTTCGGTAGACACACGTACATAATAAGTAGTTGACTCTGACAAAATTTGTTTGGGCACAGAGAATCCTGAAGTTGAAACAGTTGTTGAATAGACGATACTACCTGAATCGAACGAACTTCCGGAAGAAATTTCAAGCAAGTAGGTATTGCCGGTATTTACGTTTTGCCAGCTAATATCTGGAGTCAATGACACATTGGTAGCACCGGTCAAAGGCAATAACATACTGAAACGTTGCGGAATAAAACTTCGTACTACAGAAACACCATCTGATGCATTCGGTTTACGGGTTTTCACTCTCCAATAATAGGTTTTATCCGATTGTAATATATCCAGTTGAGTCGAAGAAAAGCTATTAACCAGTAATTCGCGAGAACAGACCGGCTTGGTGAAATTCTCATCTTCGGCCACTTCAAACAAATAAAATTCAGCAGTAGCATCATTTTGCCAACTAAAATTAAACGGAAGTATCTTCTGTTCTCCATTTTCGGGCAATAACAAATTAACAATTGACGGTGTACCTTGCAATTGACCTAACAATTGTGGTGAAAATTCATTTCCAAATCGATCCAAAACAGCCACCGCAAAAGTATGGGTAGTTGTAGAAATAGTTTTTGGTATTGTAAATGTTGAGGAATAAGTCATTCCTAATAAATTTTTAGAAGTACTAAAATTCCCGACAAGAGATAATTGATCGTTTGGAATTGCATATACCGAAAAGCGTACATCGGGAACAGGTGAGGTCCAACTCAGGGTTGTACCGTTTAAGATTATATTACTCACCAATCCACATTCAGGTCGTTGTTTCCAGTCAATGGCCGGCGTAAGAGCTTTTTGAGTAAACTGGAATTTCTTTAAATAATTAATAAACCCTTTCGTTAAATAGAGTTGTTTCGTTGAAAAGAATATGCTACCCGGAGCTCCGTTTTCATCTGCACTGCGGTTGATTGATATTTGATTTCCAATTTCTTCCTGAGCAAAATTTCCTGCCGTAACGGTACGAAAGGGTTTAGTTGTTGCCAACTTCCGTTCAATCTGCGTCATTCCATTCATATTTACCTTTTGACCATTTATTTCGACCATGGTATTTCTTTTTGGATACCTCAGTGCAGGAACATAACTTGAAGTGCTTAATCCCTCCAGGTCCTGACTTGAGTAAAAATGTTTACCAAACCGATTGGCTATATTCGACCACCATGGACATAGAGTTCCATAGTCCTGTGCTCCACCGGTTCCCCAATAGAGTTGAGGTGAAATATAATCAACTTTCCCTTGTTTTAACCAGGCAATAGGATCACAATATATTTCGGCATACATATTTCCACCGGTTATACTTGGAATTTCGATACCTTCTTTAACCGCAACGTTTTTATCGGTAGTCCAAATGCCAAAGGGAGATACGCCGAATTTCACATAGGGTTTCACCAATTGAATAGTATCGTAAACAGCGGCAACCATCTTGTTCACATTGGCACGGCGCCAGTCGTCCAAACTTAGATTGGCCGGCTTATACAGAGCCTGCGAGTTGGCATCGAGAGAAGATGGGGTTCCACCATAAGCATAAAAGTAATCATCAAACAAAATTCCGTCAACATCATAATTATGAACTATTTCGGCAACAATATCTTTAATGCGTTTAACCACGGCCGGATTTCCAGGATCAAGAATGGATGTTCCACTGGCATAAGTCAATAACCAATCGGGATGTGCTGCACGATAATCAGTAGCCCCGGTCCATTGGTTAACCGATGATTCATACCGATAAGGATTGAGCCATGCATGCACTTCAATACCACGCTTATGACCTTCTTCAATTACAAAAGCCAAGGGATCGTAGCCGGGATTCATTCCACGCCTGGCAACTAAATCGGTAGACCAGGGTTCATATGATGACTGATACATCGCATCGCAACGAGACCGAACCTGGAAACATACCGCGTTCATATTGGCAGAAGCCAGCGAATCCAAAATGCGAATCATTGCATTTTTTTGACTCGTTATTTCAGCCACATTCCCGGTTGTGCTAATCACACTTCCCGGCCAGTCTATTTGCCATACAGTTGCTAACCAGGTAGCACGCAATTCTCTTTTCGGCGACTGAGCCAGAAGAATGAAAATTGACAGCGAGAAAAACAATATGAATTGGAGACGTTTCATTCAGAAATAGTATTGTATATTTTTTTATATTTTATTGACAAATCAATTACAAATCAGACTTATAAATTCTTCTAACATCTTTTTTCTATTCCTCCTCCTTTTCAACTCTTCCTTCCAAATCCAATTTAGAGAAGAAGTAAGAGCTAAAAAAAAGAGAAATTATTGCAATGATTATCGACTATTTGTAAAATTTATTTTTTAAGAATTAGAACAGTTTTGATTTTGCATTATTTATTGTCACACCATAAATTTCAACATTATCAATCACACTTTCCACTTTATTCGTTGTGGGGTTATATCGTTTCAAACCCGATTTCATTTTGACAGGATCACCTGAACGGTAGCCAAAATAGACAGAACCATCTTCGGCATCTAATACCATTTGACAAACGGAAACATATTCGCCAGCACTACCTTCTGAATCAGGCACTAATTCCACAATTTTTCGTCCCGCTACTCTTAAGCCTGCAAAATCGAGAATACTTGCAATTTCGGAAAGTGGTACTTTATAAAATCCGGCATCAGAAGCATTGTAAACGGTAAAATACACGAAACCTCTAGGTTGATCCACAACAAATGATTTGATGAACATATTTGGTAAAACAATCCCCGATGCAGGTCGAACTCCACCACCTGTTATAGGCGTTTTTAAAATATCGGCGTCTTTAAATCTAAAAAGACCTTCTCCGGCGTAAGTTTTCGACCACCACCAGGTATCACCAACTTTCATAAAGTTAGAATTCATAGATCCAAACACATAGCCATTTCCATAATAACCCAATGTTGCATTTTGTACCCAATACGGGAAATTTTTTCTATCTGTAGGTTCTTTACCTGCATCCATTGTTTCATTCCGCTTATCGAGATTAATTGTGCTTATTCCTAAATTTCTATCTGAAAAATAAAGAGTTCTGCTTGCGGCATCTATATATCCATAATAGGGATCATTAAAAGCATAACCTCCATTATTGGTAAGCATGGTTTCTACTTTTTTACCATCTCTGGAAACAACAGATATTTTTCCATCGCCCAAATTCATATCCACATCGTTCACATAATAATATTGTTTCCCTGCATCCAAAACATAAAGTAGCGAATCATTGAACAATAAATTAAAGGAATGTTGACCTGACTTCACTCCCAGATCAAATGGATATATCTTTATATCGGCGGGTACTTCTTTAACCAATTTATAAGCCATAATATTACCACCTTTTACGGCATAATACAATGTTTTAACAAATAGATTGTAAGCAACCTGTACATTTACAGTTCCTTCTTCTAGTGTACGGCCTCCTAATTTTGTTTGTAGTCTGACTTTTTGTGAACCGACATTCAAAAATTTAATTTTTCCGGGGTTAGCCTGCGTACTGCTTGTAATCGCACTTCCATCTTCGGTCACTGTACCTTCAGGGAATATCCAATTATACTCTATTTCTAAATTTTGTGGGTTGGGTATATCAACATTTAACTCGATAGAAGTAGTTTTTACCTCACACAATCCTCCGGGAATATCTCCAACGGTAATAGTTGGAAAAATATCACTAATGAGAATTTTTTTTATAGATGTACCTTCACCTGCAATAGAAAGTTTCACCAAATAGGTTCCAGCAACCTGATAAATATGTGTTGGATTTTCTTCTCCCGAAACTGCAGGTGTACTATCTCCAAAATCCCAGGTAGTAGTACCTGACACCTGAGAATTGTTCGTAAACTGAATTACAGAGCCAACTAAATAATCGAGAGAATAATCACCCGTAACAGCATAACTAAAGGAAATCTTCTCATTTGGGAAATCCTCTACATTGGGTTCATTGTCCACACAACCCGAAATAATCGTGAGTAGTAACAAGACTATCGGGAAAAATATTTTTTGTTTTTTCATGAGTCAATTCTTATTATCGTAAATCAATTTCTTTCTTATCGGAAACACCAACTACCTGATTTTTATCAAATGCTTTAAAACGAGCATTCAGCTTATAAAGCCGGGTGTATTCTACCTGATATAACTGAGAACTTGGATCGTAAATCAAATCCTTAAAAAGAATGGCATCGTATTTTGTTTTTAATTCCGGTACTTTCGCATCTTTAATAAAGTAATCCCAACCACCAGTGTTTTCATTTTTAGTTGAATCAGTATAAGTAATAAATTCCACATCAGTCATGACATTTAAACTCAGCATGATTTTCCGAAAGTCGGAAACATTTAGCAGATTGTACATGCTGTCTTTAAAATTAGTGGCAAAACCAGCAGGAAAATAGGCATTAAACTTAGCATCTTCGAATGTCTTTACTTCTTTCCATTCAACAGTTCTTAAAGTTTTGCTGGTTGGAAAAACGGTATCTAAAATATACGCCTTTTTTAGGCTATCCCAATTATTTTCGAAATGCTCATATACGGCAATTTTTTGAAATTCGCGCGAAAGCTTTGATCTACTGGAACTTATAGAATACTTAAAAGAGCTAACTAATGGACAGCTAACCAAAGTTTGAATATTTTCGTTCACATCGTACCAGACTTCTAGTCTATCGATTTTCGCATCACCTACTGTATAGTATTGTGCATAAAAAGGGACTGAAGATCCTGCTGCAACACTACTTGATGGTAATTCCCAGTATACGTGAGGAGCAACCTGTCCAACCCTTACCACGTTATCAATGGGGTCGTTGATTTCACAACCGACCAGCAGGGAAGCCATCAACATGAAGGATAAACCTTTACTATTTAATGTCTTTTTCATATTTTGAATTTTCGATTTATTATTAATTTGAATTGTCAATTTTAAATATTGAATTGTCAATTACCTTTTTGCCTGGTTGTAAACTGCCCAAATCATTGGTTTCTTCAACCAATCGGCATTACGAAAAGCTCCCAGACGCTCCAGCTCCGCTTTATTATATTTCTCTTCGGTCTCAGGGTCGTAATTCAACCGTTGAATCCATTGTTCTTCGGCTATTGCCTGTGCAGTTCTCCAGTAAGGTTCATATAAGTTATAAGGCCTTTTTAATCCGGGATAAATAACCGTACCTTCATAAGTTTTACCATTGGTGCTGTTGCTATAATTGTAACGACGCATATCATTCCATTGTTCTGGTTGCAAATACATACTAACATATTTTTGCCGCATAATATGACCGATGGTAAATTTATCGATGGTTGGGAAATATTTCGCGCCATTAGTAACACTTAATGCCTGGTATCTTTTTTCAGTAGCCCCAGCGTTTGCTGCAATGTACGTACCTTCATACATCGACACCATATTTTCACTTGCACTATGTCTAACCATACTGGTATCAACAGCAGCTTTCATTACATCCATGGCTTCCTGCTTTTGACCTTTCCAATATAGTGCTTCTGCTTTCATCAGCAACAACTCCTCGGTAAGCATTAATGATACATATCCGGTATTTTGAGTATAAACATTGGTAGAAGCATACAAATCGGGGTAGTTCGATTCTTTATAAGAAACACCCATACCTATATTATTCTCCAGATAACGATATTTGGTTCCCGTATCACTCCCTGTGGTAGGGCCAGCTCTTTTCGCCATAAAACGCATTAAACGAGGATCTTCAGCATCACCTGCTTTTGCACCTTGTGAGGTGGAATATAATCCCATCATATCCACTACAAAGAACTTGGACGGAATTGATTTATCCATTTCATTTTTTCGACTTTCCCAGGCATTAATGGCTGGTTGAGCAGCACCCCAGGGACAACTTTTTTCGCCGGAACCACCATCATAGTGGTAATCAGGTTCTTTCCAATCAGCCGTCAAGGCTCCATCAACAGCGTCAATAATTGCCTGACAAGATGCCGGAGTGTTATCCATATTTGGTAATTTTCGTAATAAAATACGGGCTTTCAATCCGGAAGTAAATAGTTTCCATTTCAACAAATCACCACTGTAAATTCTGTCCATTGTTTTGGTAATCGGTTTATTGGTGATTGCTTGTGTCCATTCAGGATTATCATACAAAGCCAACAAATCATCTGCTTCCTGTATCATCCAGGCATATACCTGTTCCTGAGTATCGTATTTCGGTGCTACGGAAGTATAGGCTTCTGAAAGTGGCATATCTCCAAAGGCATCGGTAGTAAATAAGGTAGACATCAAACGAATAGTACGACCAATTAATATGAAATTATAGGATTTTTCCTTTTCGGCTAATTTCATCATTTCATTGATATTAACTCCTAAATCGTAATAATGACGCCTCCATTGCGGGTGGCGATTCATAGACAAAAATTCCCAACCACTTTTATATGCATAAGTGCCAGTTTGACTGCGTCCGGCGGTTGTTAAAGCCTGAGATAGATAATTACCATATTCAGCATGATCGTAATTCAGTTGAGATGCATAAAAGGTAATTACAGGCAACTCTTGTTCGGGTGTAACAGAAACCCCTTTGTCCGGATTTTTGTTGACATCCAGAAAATCGTCGCAACCAACAAAAAGGAGCATCAATAAAGGGAGAAATATAAAACTTATTTTTTTCATCATGACACAATTTTTTAGAAGGTTAAACTTAGGTTGAAATTGAAACTACGAGTACCTGGCACTGTAAAATTATCAATTCCCATACCGCCGGTACCACCCGATGCCGGATTTACATTGATTTGAGGATCGGCTCCGGAATAACGGGTCAACAAAAATAAATTACGTCCTGTAATAGTTAACTTCAATTCTTTGATCGATGTTTTCTTCACTAAAGGAGATAAATCGTAACCAAAAGAAACGTAGCTCAAACGGATATAAGATCCATCTTCAATGAAATTAGAACTCACAGAGGTGAAGTAATTATTCATAGTTTGTTGATCGAATATAACCGGAGTTACATTAGGTGTGTAGGATCCATCTGATTGTTTCACGACACCATCAAAAATCATTTCACGATTTCGGTATATTTCAAGTCCTTTATGTTGCCCATTCATATATAATGAACGTGCTGTCAGGTTAATCACATCTCCGCCTTTACGAGTATCTAACAAGAATGAAAACGATAACCTTTTATAGTTTAGTGTTGAAGAGAATCCCAACAGAAAATCCGGTTCCCGGTTCCCAATAAGATTTCCCTTTGCCGGGCTAATAACAGGATAGCCTTCTGCTGTACAAATTATTTGCCCATCGGAGGTACGTTCATAGTCTTTTCCGGAGATAGACATCGTCGATCCATTGAGATAGGCAGTTGGGAAAATATCACCATATTGTGTACCTTGAATTTCGGTAAGTTGATTAGGAAGCGAAACTACCCTACCACGATTTAATCCGAAATTTAAATTGGCATTCCATTTCAAATTTCTGGTTTTAATAATTTGTTGATCTAATGTGGCCTCAATACCGTAGTTTTCAACCGAACCTTCATTTCTGGTTTCCAGAATATTACCTGAAGCAGGTGAAACACGTACAGTTACAATCTGATCTTCAACGAGTGTTGAATAATAGGCTATATCAAGTCTTGTTTGATCTTTAAAAAATCTGAAGTCACCACCAATTTCCCAGGATGTAGTCATTTCAGGGCTTAGATTTTTAGCTACACTGGAAGTAGGATCTGATGCATAACCACCATCAGGGAAAGTGGGAAAACTTTTAAATTTACGGTCAAACAAATAAGCAGTAGCATCTTTTCCCACTTTAGCCCAGTTGGCTCTGATCTTACCATAAGTAAAAGTATCATTTGATATTCCCAATAATTCGCTAAAGATAGCACCTGCGGTGATTGAAGGATAAAAATATGAATTTTTATCCGGATCCAGGGTGGATGAATGATCGTTTCTACCGGTTACACTAATATGCGCAAGTCCCTTATAGTCAAGCTTTATTTCACCATAAAATCCGAAATTTCTTTTTTGAATACGGTACAGAGAAACATCCTGACCATTTATTACCTGAGCCAGATTTTGTTGACTGTAAAAATCTCCAGGTATAATAAAATCACGGCCACCAAGTGCTGCTGAAATTGAATTTACTGTTTTTAATTCGGTACCACCCAAAAAATTAAGACCAAAATTATTTGTAATATCTAATTTGTAGGTTGCCAAAGCAGAAGCTGTAAACAATTTACTCTTGCTTTGAGTATAATTAAAAGTTCCAAAATTATCTAAATCAACACTCGGTAATTGTTCTGCTGTAAAATCAGATTCGGCAAAACGGGGTGTTTCACTGGATGTTGACGAAGTATTTGTTTGGTCGTAATTCAACCGGCCTAATATTTCGAAGTTTTTAAATGCTTTCCAGTTTACTGAACCCTGCATCAGGTTGCGGGTTGATTCAGTCTGTCCGTAATCTTCGTGTCTTGACCAATAAGGATTCAATGGAGAATCTTCTTTTTTGTCAGCCAAATAACGCCACCGGATAGATCCATCCGGATTTTTATAATTACTCATATTATCGTTGATAGGCCAGTTATATATGGATGACATACTTGCCCCGAAACCACGCGATTTATTATTGATAATATTGGTCATCATATTTATGGTCAAATTTTTAGAAACCGTATAAGTTCCTTTCAACAAAACTCCAATTTTATTTAAATAATCGTTAGGTACAACCCCTTGATTATCGGAATAACTGGCAGATGCGTAACCAACAAAATTATTAGTACCTCCTGAAGCCGACACATCGTACTTCTGGAAAACACCTGTACCTAAGAAATCGGATACATTATTATAAGTCCTCTCGCCGGGTTGAATTAGGGGCCCCCAGCCACCGCCGGTTTGTTCTTTGTAAAAGCCGGCAGCACCAGGTCCATATAGCGATTGTATTTCGGGAACCCGAATCGCATTGTCTATCTGCAAGCTACTATTCACATTTACTTTAACTTTCCCCTCAGAACCTGTTTTAGTAGTAATCATGATAACACCGTTAGCTGCTTCTTGTCCGTACAATGCTGAAGCTGCAGCACCTTTCAGCACCGTTACATTTTCAATATCATTTGGATTTATGTCACCGGCTTTTGAAGCTCCACCGGAAACCTGCATTCCATCTACAATAAATAAAGGTTCATTATTTTGTGAAGGATTGATAGAGGACACACTACGAATAATCACCTGAGATCCGGCATTAGCTGAACCTCCTGCATTTGATACTGTTATACCGGCAACTTTACCTTGCAATGAATTCACGAAGTTTGCCGATTGACCACCCATCAGTTCATCTGAGTTTAGACTCTGCACTGCAAAATTCAGTTTTCTCTTTTCCGATTTGATACCCATGGCCGTCACCACCACTTCATCGATAGCATAAGCACTTGGATTCAGAATAAAGTTAAGGCGCGCAGCTCCTACTACCTTTCTTTCTGTTTTTTCCATACCCACATAAGTAATGACCAGTGTGGATCCGGTTGAAACTGAAAGAGAATAAAATCCATCAAGATTGGTTACTGTTCCGTTTGTAGTTCCTTTTTCTACGACAGAAGCACCAATAATGGGCAAACCGTCTTCCTTAGCTGTTATGATTCCTGTTAAGGTCACTTTTTGGCCATAACTGAATTGTAACATAAAAAAGAAACCTACAAGTAAGAGGTTGATTCTTTTCATAAAATGATTTATTTAATTGAAATATTTATTTTTGATTGATGAGCGAAACAAAATAATTAATTTCCCTTATGAAATGCAAAGGAACGAAAAAACGTTCAACCTGCAAACGTTTGCATTCATGTTTTAAAACATATAAAAGGATTATTCCCCGTTTTTTAACCTATATTCATCTACCGCCTTTTTTACCGAACCATGGATTAACAATATATTTTTGGCTTGTTCGTAATCGAGTCCCAATTCCTCTATGATCATTCTGGCTCCGCGATCTATTAATTTCGCATTGGAAAGTTGCATATTCACCATTTTATTCCCTTTTACACGGCCCAATTTAATCATAGTTACAGTAGTAATAAGGTTAAGAACAAGCTTTTGAGCCGTTCCGGATTTCAGACGCGTGCTTCCGGTCACAAACTCCGGACCGACAATTGCCTCGATCTTTATTTCGGCTTCCTGAGCTATAGGCGAATTAGGATTGCAGGATACAGAAGCAGTCAGAATGCCTTTCTGGCGAGCGTTTCGGAGAGCTCCAATAACATAGGGCGTGGTTCCCGATGCAGCTATACCTATAACCGTATCATTTACATTTACATGATGTTCCAGAAGTTCTTCCCAACCTTTATTGAAATCATCTTCTGCATTTTCTACCGGATTACGCAAGGCTGTTTCTCCGCCGGCAATAAGTCCGACTACCAAATGAGGTGGCATGCCAAAAGTGGGTGGAATTTCGGAGGCATCCAACACGCCTAAACGCCCACTGGTACCGGCTCCCAGATAAAAAATTCGTCCTCCTTTTTTCATTCGCAAGACAATCTTTTCCACCAGCTGTTCAATTTGAGGAAGCGCCTTCTCCACTGCCAGAGGAACCTTTTTATCTTCCTCATTCATTTCTGAGAGCAACTGAGCCACTGATTTTTTATCCAGATTCTCGTGCAAGGAATTTTGTTCGGTAATTTTTTTGAAGACAGAGCTCCTAACCGTCGCAGGAGAGCTTGTGTTTACCTCTATTTTACTCTTTTCTATATTATTCATATTTTCAATTTCAACAATCTTTGTATTATTTTTCACTGCTCTTTTTCAGTAAGAGAATCATGATTTATGATACTTCACTAAACCTTCCATGGGGCTTTGATCGATAGCTGCAACTTCAATTCCGCGTTCAGAAGCAACAATTTCCAGGGTATCCTTAAAATGAAAGGCAATGGAACCGATAAATCCAACCTGCACATCTTCAAGCGGATATTGCATCACGTTTCGAACAAAGAACTCATCGAAACTATCGTATACCAGATTAAAAATGGAAGATTCCTCTATGTTTTGCAATAAAAAAGGTGCGAAACCGGCTAAAAAACGGTTAGGAAAGGGCTTTTTATATACATTCTCCAGTATCAGTTCGGGTGTTAATTCGTACTGAGCCATAAATTTAGTTTTTACCTCAGCAGGAAGTTGGTTTTTCAGGCAATCGGCAACAAGCTTCTTACCCAGTACCGCACCGCTACCCTCGTCACCCAGCATAAAACCGAGCGGGGAAACATTTTCCACAATAGTCTGCCCATCGTACAAACAGGAATTAGAACCTGTACCCAATATGCAGGCAATACCTTTATTCCGTCCAAAAAGAGAACGTGCAGCTCCCAGCAAATCGCTTTCTATTTCTATAACGATACCTTTGAAATGATAACCCAGCGCCCGGCTTACCATGGCTTTCTTTTCAGGAAAAGAACAACCGGTACCATAGAAAAAGATTTCATCTATTTGTAGCCCTTCAACTTCAGGCATCAAATGTAAATTCACTTCATTCAGAATTTCATCCTCTGTTTGATAGAACGGATTAATCCCTTTGGTGAAAATATTTTTCACTACTACCGCATTATCTGTCACACACCAGTGCGTTTTGGTTGAACCACTATCGGCAATCAGCTTCATAATTCAATATTTTTAATTGTTATACATATATATTTCACCACAAATTAAAGCAAAAGTATTGACCCGACCAAAGAAATTGGAAAAAAAATAGAAAATTTCTGCAAACGTTTGCATTATATTTGAGAATTGAGAAAAATTCATTACTTTTGACCCCAATAAAGAGATAAAACATCAAAAATAAATTAAAATGAGGACAAATCTGAGCTCACAAATTACACTGACGCGTGTTCCAAAAAGATATTATCAACCCGATGATGTATTTGAATTATCGCGTGTGACTCGCTACGAAAAAACTTCAACAGAGATTTTTGACAACGAAAGATTAGGAGCATTAAATGTGGCTAACGAAATAGCTGCATTAATAAAGGAAAAACAAGCTACCGGGGAAAAATGCATTCTAGGATTAACAAACGGGAAATCAACCGTAGGTATATATGCAGAGCTGGCGCGTTTACACAAAGAAGAAAACCTAAGCTTCAGTAACGTGATTGTATTCAATCTATTCGAATATTATCCACTTAGTGGAACCACACAAGGATGTTTTTTGCAAATGAAAGACATGCTTTTCGATCAGATAGATATTAAACCCGAAAATATTTTCTCTCCCGATGCCTCGCTGGATAAATCGGAAATAATAGCTGCCTGCAATGCTTACGAAAAAAAGATCGCTGCTTATGGTGGTATCGATTATCAGATCTTGGGAATTGGACGCTCCGGAAATATCGGTTTCAACGAACCGGGATCACAGGCAAACTCCATAACCAGACTGATATTATTAGATAATATTTCACGAAAAGATGCATCCGAACTTTTCGGTACCCTCGATTTGGTTCCAATCAGCGCCATTACCATGGGAGTTGGAACAATACTTAAGGCTAAACGAATAGTATTGGCAGCCTGGGGCGAGCACAAATCAACTGTTATTAAAAATGCCGTTGAAGGCGCCATGTCGGATGAATTCCCGGCTTCATTTCTGCAACTTCACAACAATGTAAAAATAGTGATTGACTTACCGGCCGCCGGTGAGTTGACCCGTATCAGCCGTCCCTGGTCGGTAACTTCGTGCGAATGGGACGACAAACTGATCCGCCGTGCCATCGTTTGGCTTTGTATGAAAATAAAAAAGCCGATACTAAAACTAACAAACAAAGACTACAATGAAAACGGATTGAGCGAGTTATTGGCCATTTACGGCTCAGCTTACAATGTCAATATCCGCATTTTCAACGACCTGCAACATACCATAACCGGGTGGCCGGGTGGTAAGCCCAATGCCGACGACACCAACCGTCCGGAACGTGCCAACCCATTCCCCAAACAAGTCCTGATTTTAAGTCCTCACCCCGACGATGATGTTATTTCGATGGGAGGAACCTTTAAACGCCTGATTGACCAAAAACACCACGTACATGTGGGTTATCAAACTTCAGGAAACATAGCTGTTGCCGACGAAGAAGTGATTCGCTTCCTGGCTTTTTTAAAGGGATTCAGAGATATGTATGATGATGACAACGAAGTGTTGGAGACAAAATACAAGGAATTTCGCAAATTTATTTTAAACGACAAAAAAGAAGGCGACCTGGATACCCGCGAAATATTAGATCTAAAGGCTTTGATTCGTCGTGGCGAAGCAAAAGCAGCTTGCCGTTATATGGGATTACCTTCTAAAAATATTCATTTCTTGAATTTGCCTTTTTACGAAACAGGCACCATAAAAAAAGGGAACATTGGCACTGAAGATGTAGAAATTATATTAAATTTGCTCAATGAATTGAAACCGGACGAAATCTTCGTTGCGGGCGACTTAGCCGATCCGCACGGAACGCACAAAGTCTGTTTGGATGCAGCTTTAGCGGCCATCGATGTATTAAAAGATGAAGCATGGATGAAAGACTGCCGGATTTGGATGTATCGCGGCGCCTGGAAAGAATGGGAAATCGACCACATTGAAATGGCTGTACCTATCAGTCCGGAAGAATTGCGCAACAAACGTAATGCTATCCTGCGCCATCAGTCGCAAATGGAAAGTGCCCCTTTTATGGGTAACGACGAACGCCTCTTCTGGCAACGATCCGAAGACCGCAACAAAGCAACTGCCGAACTGTATTCTCAACTGGGATTAGCATCGTATGAAGCCATAGAGGCGTTTGTACAATATCATCTTCCAGAGGAATTTTGAAATTTGAAAAAAAAAAATTGATTCATCAGCCTTTCATATAAAAAAAACTAAGAAATAATATAACTTCACTTATGAAACAAATCAATTGCTTTATAACGTATAATGATGTACATCAGGCCGAAAAGACAGCTCAAAATTTGCTGACATCGGAATTGGTGAACACTGTTTATCTGCTGGCAGAACGCGGTAACAGTTCAAATATAGCCGGTTGCGAACGAATTGAGATCGACACATTGGAAAGTAGCGATACCATACAGAAAATTGCCGAAAAATCGAACACCGCCTATTCGCTCATTTATACCAAAGACACTACTTTGGAACTGGGACAATATGCCTTAGAACGTTTTTTCCATATTGCCGATGGTACGAAAGCCGGTTTGGTATATTCCGATTATTTTCAGGTGGCAGAAGGTGTACGCTCCAATCTTCCATTGATCGATTATCAGCAGGGAAGTTTGCGCGACGACTTTAACTTTGGTTCGATGCTGTTTTACAATGCTGAAAACCTAAAAAAAGCGGTAGCTGAAACTATAGAAAATTACAAACATGCAGGTCTTTATAATCTTCGGTTGAAAGTATCTCAACAGGCTGAATTGGTTCATATTAACGAATACCTATATTCGGAAGTGGAATTTGATACGCGTAAAAGCGGTGAAAAACTTTTTGATTACGTTGACCCTAAAAACCGGGCGGTTCAAATTGAGATGGAAGCTGCTTGTACCGACCATTTGAAAAAAATTGGTGGTTACCTGGCTCCTCAATTTAAAACAATCGCTTTCGATGAAGGAACTTTCCCGGTGGAAGCATCGGTAATTATTCCCATTCGCAACCGTGTAAAAACCGTTGAAGATGCTATCAAATCGGTTCTTCTTCAAAAAACAAATTTCGTTTTCAACCTGATTATCGTGGATAATTTTTCCACCGATGGCACCACTGAAATTATCAAGGAATTCGCAAAAACCGATAACCGTATAGTTCACATCCTTCCATCGCGCAACGATTTGGGTATCGGTGGATGTTGGAATGAAGGTGTAGATAGCCCCGCATGCGGAAAATTTGCCATTCAACTTGACAGTGATGATGTTTATCAGGACGAAAACACGCTACAAACTGTAGTAAATGCTTTTTACGAACAGAATTGCGCCATGGTAATCGGTTCGTACACCATGACCGATTTCAACATGAAAACCATAGCCCCCGGACTCATCGACCATAAAGAATGGACTCCGGAAAACGGCAGAAACAATGCCTTACGCATAAACGGATTGGGTGCTCCACGTGCATTTTACACACCCGTTCTTCGTGAAATAAAAGTACCAAACACAAGCTACGGTGAAGATTACGCATTGGGATTATATTTCAGTCGCGAATATCAAATCGGACGGATTTTGCACTCCATTTACCTTTGTCGCCGCTGGGATGACAATTCGGATGCAGAACTGGATGTGGTAAAAATGAATGGGCACAACCTGTACAAAGATAAAATCAGAACTATTGAGCTTAAAGCCAGACAGAACAAGAATAAGAATTAAAAGTAAAAAGTAAGGAATGAGGATATGCAACATCTGCGAGGCTCATTCCTTACCTATTAACTATAAACTCTTACATCTTAGCCCTAAAATTTTCATGAAAAAAATAAATTCAGAAGTATCCTCCCTGTTCCATGAACAATTAGTTCATTGGGAATTGGCCCGAACAAATTACAACGGGCTGAAGACAGTACAGACCAAGATTTTTTCGTTTGGAAACTTCAATATCCAGGTGCAATTCAATCCTGCACGTATCGTTTCATCGGGAGCCAAAATGGATGCCAAAACCATAGCCGAACGTAAATGCTTTTTATGTACGGCCAATTTACCTGCTCAGCAAAAAGGATTAGACGCAGGTAATTATACCGTTTTGGTCAATCCCTTTCCCATTTTCCCGGAACATTTCACTATTCCTTGCAAAGAACATATCGACCAGCAAATAAAACCCTATTTTGCAGATATGCTTGAATTGGCTGAGGCGATGGACGAATACGCTCTGTTTTACAACGGACCCAAATGTGGAGCGTCTGCTCCCGATCACCTGCATTTTCAGGCAGGAACCAAAGGCTTTTTACCACTGATAAGCGATTACAAGAAGCTGAAACCTACACAGGGAGAGTTAGTGGAACAAGGAGAAAACTATCGTTTATTTTCATTAAAAGATTATCTTCGTTCGGTATATTGCATTGAATCAACCACCATAGAATCCGCTAAAGTTGTTTTTGAAGCACTCTACAACGAATGGCAAGGTGAAGGAACGGAAGAGCCGATGATGAATATCATTTGCACATTCGAAAAAGGCACCTGGTACACTTTCCTAATACCACGCTCCCATTTTCGTCCATGGCAATTCACCGCCGTAGGCGATAATCAGTTACTCGTAAGTCCGGCAACGGTAGAAATGAGCGGCATATTTATCACACCTATTCAGAGTCATTTCGACCGGATTACGAAAGAAGATATCATCAGCATACTGGAACAATCGGGTAAAAATTGAGAGTAAAAAGCAAGTACAAAAAATCAATTATTGGAAATTTTTAAATTGAAATTATGAAAAACGAACCAACCATACATGTAGGCATCCTCTCTCAACCAATAATTGAATTTGTTTTGAACGGAGACTTTGTTTCGTCAAACGGAAAAACCTATACGGGGAAACAAATAGCTGAATGCCGCGACGGCAAAGTATTTTTCGATGATAATTGTGCGGATGAAATCATTTTCGAAGCCGCAGCAGAAGATGCTTCTTTCGATTTAATCGATGTGATCATCGGTATCAATTTTCATTGGGAACGAAAGGAAAATCAACGGTTCAAAGGTGCATTGAAATTGATTGTAGAGACAACGCACGTAGAGACAACACACGCAGAGACAACGCATGCGTTGTCTCTGCTAACCGCCATCAACCGCGTAAAGGTCGAAGATTACCTCACCAGCGTTATTTCCAGCGAAATGAGCGCCACAGCATCCGATGAATTACTGAAAGCCCATGCCGTAATTTCAAGAAGTTGGTTGCTAAGTCCTTTAGAAAAAGACAAAGACGAAACACAGAACGCAGAACCAGGAACGCAGAACGCAGAACACAAAACGCAAAACACAGAACCCGGAACACAGAACATTACAAAGTGGTACGAGCGCGACGCACATTTGCATTTTGATGTTTGTGCCGACGACCATTGTCAACGATACCAGGGAATTACACGCGCCAGCACCAAAGCAGTGGAAACTGCCATCGACGCAACACGCGGAGAAGTATTGATATACGACAACAAAATATGCGATGCCCGTTTTTCAAAATCCTGCGGAGGCATCTCTGAAACTTTCGAAAACTGCTGGGCTCCGGAACATTATCCTTACCTGACAAAAGTCATTGACAATCCTGAAGTACCGGAAGGTTTTGAACTGGATTTAACCGTTGAAGCAAATGCACAAAAATGGATACGCCAATCACCCGAAGCATTTTGCAATACTACCGATACCAAAGTTTTATCGCAGGTACTCAATAATTACGATCAGGAAACCACCGATTTTTATCGCTGGAAAGTAGAATATTCGCAAGCTGAAATTGCCGAACTATTAATTCGCCGCTCGGGTATCGATTTTGGTCAGGTACTTGATTTAATTCCGGTATTGCGTGGTGAATCTGGAAGGCTAATTGAATTAAAAATTATTGGAACCAAACAAACGGTTACTGTAGGCAAAGAACTGGAAATACGTAAATGGCTTTCCAACTCACATCTGTATAGTTCAGCCTTTGTAATAGACAAATCGGAAATCATCGATACCATTCCGCAACATTTTACGTTAATAGGTGCAGGCTGGGGACATGGGGTAGGTTTATGTCAGATTGGTGCAGCCGTAATGGGCGAAAAAGGATATAAATACGATCATATTTTGTTGCATTATTTTAGGGGAGCGGAGCTTAAGAAAATTTATTAGGTTCGAAAAGTTTGTTGTTTTAAAGGTTTGGAAAGTTTTGTGAAAAACGGCCTTTAAATGTCAACTGTAAAATGCGAAGGATCGAAAGAAAAACAAAATTATTATACGGTGATACATTAATGTTCAACTTTTAAAATTAAACGGAATGAAACATTTAATAAAGCTTTTTGGGATCGTTTTTCTATTCACTGCTTGTATCGATAATACCGTTTATTTTGAGAAGCCACAACCCGAAGGCCTGAAGAATTTGGCTGCGTTGCCTACGTTTTACCTTGGTGAGTATTTGGACAAAGATTCAAATCAACTGACTATTGATAAAAAACGCGTCATTCTGAAATCATATTACAGCATGTCGTATACCAAAGCGGAAATAGACAGGACGAAAAAATTTTACATTGACAAAATGTATTTAATCGACAGAAAAACAAATGAAAAGTTTGCTTTTAAAATGGCTCATGATACTATCGTTGCTCAGGAATATAATATCGACACAATTTTCAACCTGTCGGATGATAATATAGCCCGCCAATTTAAAGGAAATTTGATATTGAATTACAAGAAAAACAGTTCCTGGCGCGTAGAAGTTTTGAGTCTGAATTCGTGGATTCTGAAACACAGTAATTTTACATCGAAAGATCTGTTTAATAAACTGACAACCATATCGAATAGTGAGGTCGTTACCGATTCCACTAAAAAAGTAACAGTCAGAAAATTCCTTAAGCCAACCAAAAAGCAGTTTGAAAATATACTCAGCCAAAAAGACTCTTTACTGATAAATACGTATAATAAAATAAAATAAAAACGTCGTTATTTTCATCTCTGCTAAAATGAATATAAGCAGCTTTAATTCTAATTCAGATCATTAAAATACAATTTTCTAATATCAAAAGAATGAATAACACACCAACTACTCCGTCACAAAAAAAATCCACTCCCTGGGCCTGGATTCCAACTTTATATTTTGCACAAGGAATACCTTACGTGGTAGCCATGACTGTAGCGGTTATCATGTACAAACGCCTCGGCATTTCTAACACCGACATTGCACTTTACACGAGTTGGCTTTACTTACCCTGGGTAATCAAACCTTTTTGGAGCCCGTTTGTTGATATGATAAAGACTAAACGGTGGTGGATAGTTTCTATGCAATTGCTTATCGGAGCTGGATTGGCAGGAGTGGCTTTTCTCATCCCCATGCCCTTTTTCTTTCAGGCAACATTGGCAGTACTTTGGCTGGTTGCTTTCAGTTCGGCAACACACGATATAGCTGCAGATGGCTTTTACATGTTAGCTTTGGACAGCTCGCAACAATCGTTCTTTGTGGGTATCCGCAGCACATTCTACCGCCTGGCTATGATTACCGGACAAGGAATTCTTATCATTATTGCCGGATCGCTGGAGAGTTTCACCGGACTGGAACCCATGCAATTCACCGTTCAAACTTCACAAACCGCAAAAACAGAGATGGTTTTGCACGAACAAAACTACACAGTGCCCCAAACCGCCGAAATGACCTTCGTGGCATTTCCATCGAATCTGGTGCTGAACACACAAAACATTACACCGGACTCGCTCAAAAAAATATCAACTTTCGCTCAGGAAGAAAATAAAAAAAACGGGTTTGTGAATATCGAAAATCAGACTTCGCAACTAAAAACGAAAGACACCGACTCTTGGTGGACAAAACAGGTATCGGCTCCGCTGGGAAGCTTTATTAAGGATAATTTTGGTCAGAAAAAAATTATTACTACTTCCCAAAGCGGGAACGTGGGCAACGCCGGAATAGTGGCCATACGACTCTCAAAAAAGCCGGAACCCGGAGAAACGGTAGTACTGAACTCCAGCTTCGCTAAAGGAGATAAAAGCATCACCATGTCTTCGGGCGAACGCTTTGCCTTTACTACCGAGAACTGGAACAAACCGGCTTATGTGGTTGTACAACTCGACTACAAACTAAAAGACCAGGTAAAGAGCGAGTTCAAAGGTATTTCGGGGAATATTAAGTTAGCCTGGAGTATTACATTCTTTATTTTAGCCGGTTTTTTTACCCTGATTTTCGTTTATCACCGCTTCGCCTTACCTCATCCGGTTTCCGATCATGCAACTGTAACGAATTCGGCCGGCGACGTTTTTCGTGAATTCGGCCGCACTTTTGCTACTTTTTTCCAAAAACCGGGAGCAGGTCTAGCCATCACCTTTATGTTGCTCTACCGACTGGGTGAAGCGATGCTCGTAAAAATGTCTTCTCCTTTCCTGCTCGATGCCCGCGAATTGGGTGGATTGGGATTAACTACCGGACAGGTTGGATTGGTATACGGGACAGTGGGTGTTATTTCACTTACCCTGGGTGGTATCGTGGGCGGAATTGCCGCTTCGCGCAAAGGCCTGAAATACTGGATTTGGCCTATGGCTTTGTGTATCACTTTCCCTCATTTGGCTTACTTGTATTTATCGTGGTTTACACCCGATAGTTTGATTCTCATCAACATCGCAGTGGCCATCGAACAATTTGGGTATGGTTTCGGTTTTACAGCCTATATGCTTTACATGATTTACTTTGCCGATGGCGAACACAAAACGGCGCACTATGCCATTTGTACGGGTTTTATGGCCATGGGCATGATGTTCCCCGGTATGATAGCCGGCTGGTTACAGGAACTGTTAGGTTACAATCATTTCTTTATCTGGGTCATGATTTGTGCTATTCCAACGTTGGCTGTTATTCCGTTCTTGAAAATTGATAAGGCATATGGAATAAAGAAAACCGAAAAGGTTTAACGTTCGGCGTTCAGGGGTTCAACTTATGTAAAATTGAAGTTTTTTTTGTATTCACGATTTCTGGTGTTGAACAGAGGAAGTTCTTGGGTAAAAATGGATAGTAAAAGGGAATTACTAAAAATCGGGAATTGATTAATTGGCAATTTTGATTACTTTTACGGTCAAATTCAATTGCAACAATGAAAATTTTAATTTTGGGTGCCGGCAAAATGGGCACTTTCCTTACCGATGTATTGTGTATTCAGCACGAAGTAGCTTTATTCGATACCGATGCTAAACGACTTCGTTTTGTGTTCAACACCTATCGCATGACTGGATACGACGAGATCAAGGCCTTTGAGCCCGAACTGGTCATCAACTGCGTAACGCTGAAATACACCATCGAAGCTTTCCGTACTGTAATCCCATTTTTACCAAAGAACTGCATTATCTCCGATATTGCGTCTGTAAAAACCGGGCTTCAGGATTATTACCTAAGCACCGGGATGCGTTACGTTTCAACACATCCCATGTTTGGGCCAACCTTTGCCACACTCGACAACCTGAGCACACAGAGTGCTATCATCATTTCCGAATCGGACCATATGGGTAAAGCCTTTTTTAAAGACTTATACGGCTCACTACATCTGAATATTTTCGAATACAGTTTCGACGAGCACGACGAAACCATAGCTTACTCATTGTCCATACCCTTTGCTTCCACCCTGGTGTTTGCATCGGTCATGAAACCGCAACAAGCTCCAGGAACAACTTTCAAACGTCACATGGACATTGCTAAAGGCTTGTTATCTGAAGATGATTATTTGCTTACCGAAATTCTTTTTAATCCCAATACGTCCAAACAGGTAGAGAATATCCGTGCTGAGCTGAAAACATTACTGGAAATTATCGATACCAAAGACACAGATAGCATGCAGGCATTTTTGAAAAAAGTAAGGAAGAATATTGAATAACAAAAATCTATACCGGGAGAAATATCCCAACATCAAATATCACAATCAATTATTCGTGTAATTAGTCCCGGGATAATTAGTGTAATTAGTGTTAATTAGTTTAATTCGTATTTATTATGGAAATAAAAGAAAAAGTATTGGAAGCCATTAAAAATGCAGGAGAACCTGTAAATGCTGGCAAAGTAGTAGAAATAACCGGTCTCGACCGCAAAGAAGTGGACAAAGCCATGAACAAACTGAAAGCAGAAGATGCGATAGTATCACCCAAACGCTGCTTCTGGGAAGCAAAGTAAAATAAAAAGAATTTTTATAAAGTAATAGTCGTCTTGCAGGTTGCAGGGCGACTATTTTTTTTAAAACAAAAAACTCCTTTCTGTCGAAACATTCACCCTTTCCGTCGAAACTAATTGTCATATTTTGTCATCTGTTCTACTTTTGATTCGAAATTAAAAAAAAAGAACGATGAAAATCCGAAATATCCTTTTCTGTTTATTGATAGTACTCACTACCAATAGTAAAGCACAAGAAAAGCCTTTACAATGGGACTTAACAACTTGTATTCGCTATGCATTAGACAATAACATACAGATTCAGAAAAGCAAAATAAGTCTGGAAGTCAGTACGATTACAAGTAAACAAGCAAAAGCACAACTATTTCCTAACTTATCGGCTTCCATCAACCAGAATGTCACAAACTACCCCACTTTAGTTTCAGGTGGAACATCAACCAGCTATTCGGGAAGTTATGGAATCAGTAGCTCCATGACTCTATTTAACGGAGGCAAGACACAAATGAACATTCGTCAACAGAAGTTGGAAGAAGAAGCCAGTCAGTTTGATGTACAGGAAGCGGAGAAAAACATAGAAATGTCTATACTTCAGACCTATTTGCAAATTTTATATGCCAACGAGGCAGTCACCATCAACCGCTCCACCCTGGCCGTATCGGAATACCAACAAACACGGGGCGAAAGTTTATTGAAAGCAGGAAGTATTTCAAAAGCTGATTTAGCTCAACTGGAATCGCAAAACAGCTCGGACAAATACCAACTGGTGGTAGCCGAAAATTCATTAAGCAGCATGAAGTTGGAGTTGAAACAATTATTGGAATTGACATCGGGCGATGAATTTAATATTGTTATTCCTGAACTTAACGAAATCAATATTTTAAACCCCCTACCAAACTTACAGAGCATTTACTCAACATCTTTAACCGTAATGCCGCAGCTTAAAAGCAGTAGATTGGACCTTCAGATTGCCGGATTGGAAATAAACAAAGCTAAAACCGGTTATTTACCCAAAATCAGCCTCAATGCCAGTGTAGGAACCGGACATCTTTCAGGAACCGGTTATAATCTGAGTGAGCAACTGCAGGATAGATGGAATGAAGGTATAGCAGTTTCGGTAAGCATACCCATTTTTACCAACCGCGAAACCAGGTCGACCGTAGAAAAAGCCCGGTTAAGCGAAAAAACGACGAAACTGGACCTGCAAGTTGCCGAGAAAACGTTGCTTCAGGAAATCGAATCAGCCTATCAGGATGCATCATCAGCCCAAAGTCAATACGTAGCAGCCGCCGAAAAAGTAAAAGCCTTACAAACCAGTTATAACCTGATTGAACAACAATTCAATCTGGGGCTGAAAAACACGCTGGAACTATTAACAGAGAAGAATAATCTGCTTGCCGCCCAACAAAGCATGTTGCAGGCCAAATATCTTAGTATAATGAATACGCAGATGCTAAACTTATATCAGGATTTACCACTTGAAATAAAATAAGCATACCAATCGGTTACGCTATTCGGTTTCAAACAGATTTAGGCAACAGAAAATACAACTGAATTAATCTGACACTACAAATTACAATACAGCAAATTAGCTCATTGCTCTTTTGTCTTTTGTCTTTTGTCTTTTGTCTTTGCTCTTTGTTCTTTGCTCTTTGTTCTTTGTTCTTTGTTCTTTGTTCTTTGTTCTAAATAATCAAACTACTTTTCATTCACTATTAAAAAGCAAATATATAATTTCAATAAACATGAAAAAAAATAAAATCATTCTTATTACCGTGTTGAGTATAGCCGTATTGGCAATATGCCTGCATTTTTACCTGAAAGCTACACCGAAGGATAGTTTCAAATTAGAAACTACGAAAATAGAGGTGAATAAAATTAGCACAACAGTAACTGCTACAGGCACTATCGAACCCATCATCAAGGTAGATGTGGGTACACAGGTATCGGGTATCATTTCCAATATTTATGTGGATTTTAATTCGGTGGTAAAAAAAGGCCAAATTCTGGCCGAATTGGAGAAAACGACCCTACAATCTGAACTCCGTTCGAAAGAACTGGAAATGAAATCAACCAAAATTGAATTCGAGTATCAGAAGAAAAATTTCCAACGCACCAAAGGATTGCATAATCAGAGTCTGATTAGCGATATCGATTACGAAACAGCAAGATACACATACGAAAAAGCCGAATCGACTTACAAAAAAAACCTGTCGGACCTGGTAAAAGTAAAAAACAATTTAAGTTACGCCACCATTTATTCTCCCATCGATGGTGTGGTACTTTCCAGGGCAGTGGAAGAAGGTCAAACCGTTGCAGCGAGCTTTAGTACACCGACCCTTTTTACTATCGCTAAGGATTTAACCAAGATGCAAGTGGTAGCAAACGTCGACGAGGCTGATATAGGTGAAGTCAAAATGGGTCAGCGGGTAACTTTTACAGTGGATGCCTACCCCAATGATGTCTTCGATGGTGTGGTTAGCCAGGTTAGACTGGAGTCTACGGTTACCTCCAATGTAGTTACTTACGAAGTGATAATAAATGCACCAAATCCAACCCTGAAACTAAAACCGGGACTGACAGCTAACATCAGTATTTTTACGATGGAAAAAGACAACATATCCACCCTCCCCAACAAAACATTTAGCTTTAAACCCGATTTCGAAGCCATGAAAAACAATGGATTTACTGTTTCCGAAAACCTTGAAATAGCCAAAAAACTCGGCAAAAACGAGAAAGAAGTGTGGGAACAGGATGGAAAAATAATTCGCAACAAACGCATAGTTATTGGCAGTACAGATGGAATAAACACAGAAATCGTATCGGGTGTTAGCGATAAAGATACAATCATACTGAATATGAAAACGGTGGATGTAAGCGAAGCTTCAGATAAAAGTTCCGCCGAGAATAGTCCCTTTATGCCACAACGTCCGGGTGCAAACAAACAAAGCGCAGCCAAAAAATAAAAACAGTATGAGTAAATCAATAATAAAACTGGAAAATATAAAACGAAACTTTCAGGTGGGCGATGAAACAGTTCATGCGCTGCGTGGGGTTTCGTTCACTATCAACCAGGGAGAGTTTGTAAGTATTATGGGCTCGAGCGGTTCAGGAAAATCAACTTTATTGAACCTGCTTGGTTGCCTGGACACACCCACCGAAGGCGAATATTATCTGGATGAAATTGCCGTGAAATCGATGGATAAAAACGCACGTTCTACACTTCGAAATTTGAAAATCGGTTTTGTTTTTCAGTCGTACAACTTATTAGCTAAAACCACAGCACTCGAAAATGTAGAATTACCGCTCCTCTACAATCCGGACATAAACACGAAAGACCGCCACGAGAAGGCTATAAGAGCACTCGCAGCTGTTGGACTGAGCGACCGGTTGTACCACAAATCGAATCAAATGTCCGGCGGACAACAACAGAGAGTTGCCATTGCCCGCGCGTTGGTGAACGATCCGGTATTAATACTGGCCGATGAGGCCACCGGTAATCTCGATACCAGAACCGCTTATGAAATAATGGTTCTTTTTCAGGAATTACATCAAAAAGGACGTACAATAATTTTCGTCACTCACAACCCTGAATTATCGGCATTTAGTAGCCGAAACATCGTTTTACGCGATGGCAAAGTGATAAAGGACACAGTAAACGAAAAGATTGAATCGGCCAGAAAAATTTTGGAAGGATTACCAAAAAGTGAAGATTGAATTAGTCAATTACCTTGTATCTTCTCTCTTTAAAAAACCCAAACACAATGAATATAGGAAATTTAATAAAAATATCGCTCAGGGCTCTCAGCAACAATAAAATGAGAGCCTTCCTCACCATGCTGGGAATCATTATTGGTGTTGCTTCGGTAATCACCATGTTGGCAATTGGCCAAGGTTCCAAGAAAAGCATCCAATCTCAGATTTCGGAAATGGGTTCGAACATGATTATGATACAACCCGGAAGCGATATGCGTGGAGGAGTACGCCAAAGCGGTGAAAATATGCAATCGCTCAAACTGGAAGACTATTATTCCATGCGTGATAAAACCAGCTACATTTCGGCTTGCTCACCATCGGTTAGTAGCGGAGGACAGTTTATTTTTGGTCCCAATAATTATCCCGGTTCAATATCGGGAGTTAATCCCGATTATCTGGAAATAAGAAAACTAAGCATCGATGAAGGAACTGTTTTCAGCGAACAACACATTATCAGTGCCGCCAAAGTTTGTGTCGTTGGCAAAACGGTTACCAAAAACCTTTTCCCTAATGGCGAGGATCCCATAGGAAAAGTCATTCGGTTCAATAAAATTCCGTTTACAATTATCGGCACGTTGAAAGAAAAAGGCTACAACAGCATGGGAATGGATCAGGACGATATAGTACTGGCACCCTACACTACCATCCAAAAAAGGGTATTGGCCATCACCAACATTCAGGGAATTTTTGCTTCAGCACTTTCGGAAGATGCTACCGAACAGGCTACCTCCGAAATTGAAACCATACTTCGCGTAAACCATAAACTCAAAGCTACCGATGATGACGATTTCAATGTCCGTTCACAAAAAGAACTCAGCACCATGCTGACCTCCACTACCGACATGATGACTATCCTGTTAGCCTGTATTGCCGGCATATCGTTGCTGGTGGGTGGTATAGGGATTATGAATATCATGTACGTATCGGTAACCGAACGAACCCGTGAAATCGGGTTGCGCATGTCCATTGGTGCCAAAGGGCGGGACATTTTATCACAGTTCCTCATCGAAGCCATTCTCATTAGCTTCACCGGTGGAATTATAGGAGTTATACTGGGCATAGGCGCATCATTTATGGTGAAATTTGTTTTCTCGTGGCCCATTTCCATTCAAAGCTATTCGGTGATCCTGTCTTTTGTAGTTTGTACCATAACCGGAGTGTTTTTTGGTTGGTATCCGGCAAAAAAAGCATCTGAACTCGATCCTATCGAAGCCATCCGATACGAATAGAAACAGGAACTTTTCGAATGTAAGTCATGAAATGATTTGATTAAATACACTGGTCAAATCATTTCCTCGTCACCTTGCTCTTATAAAACAAAAAATAACCCATAGTCCGTTAGCTAACGGAGAATTAAATTAGTATCGTCTCCAATTTTTAATGGTTTCGTCTCCTAAAAAAGAAAACCAAAACGGTTAGCAAACAGAGAATTAAATTAGTATCGACAACTATAATTCTCGCACTATTATTTCATTTGATTTTTAGACTGGTATTCCCTGTCTGGGATGCTATAAACTTCAATTAATTATGAAACTAGAAAACAGCTTCTATTCACTAATTTATAATCACCAATCTCTAAACTACAAACTGTAAACTTCTAAACCCTAAACTATAAACTAGAAACTATAAACTATTATCTATCTTTGCAAATAATCAAACTGAATATGAATAAAACCCGAAATAAAACCATTCTTCAACTCCTCATTCACATCTCTGTTTGGGGACTTGTCTTCGGATTGCCGTTTCTGATTTTTTGGAAATACAACGATTTCGATTTCCTGGATAAAATGTTACATCAAAGTGTCATCGTTCTGTCACTACTTGCAGTTTTCTACCTAAATTATTTTGTACTGATTGAACATCTTCTGTTTAGAAAAAAAACCGGGAAATTCATCCTTTACAATATTCTACTCATTTTATCGGTTGGTGTTGCAGTTCATTTCTGGAATGAAGCGAATTTCCCATTACCAATGAAACATGGTAATATTCCCCCTCCGGAATTTTTACCACGTACTATTGCTTTTTTGTTACGCGACATTTTGTCCTTGCTACTCACTGCCGGATTAAGTGTAGCCGTAAAAATGACTGCAAAATGGTATAAAATGGAAGCAGACTATCAGGAAGAAGAAAAAAAACGCAGTGAGGCCGAACTCACCAACCTGCGTCATCAGCTTAATCCACATTTTTTATTTAATACCCTTAATAATATTTACGCACTTATAGCTATCAGTCCCGACCATGCTCAAAACGCAGTACTTGAACTCAGTAAACTTCTGCGCTATATGCTTTATGAAAATAACGAAAATCTGGTTCCGTTGGAACGCGAATTGGATTTTATCCGTAACTACGTGGAACTGATGCGAATCAGGCTAACGGCTGATGTGGAAGTTAAAATGGAGATAAACACACCTTCGGGTTCAGGAAAAGCAGTAGCACCTTTGCTTTTTATTTCACTGATAGAAAACGCCTTTAAACACGGCATTAGCCCAAGCCGACCCTCGTATATTCATATCGACATCCATCAAAGTGATGGTAACCGACTTGTTTGTACCATCCGAAACAGTTATGTCCCCAAAGACGAAACTGACCGTAGCGGTTCAGGCATAGGATTGGAAAACCTGAACAGGAGGTTGGAAATTCTTTACCCTCATAATCACATCATTCGCACCGAACAGGAAGGTGAAAGTTTTATTTCAGAACTAATTATTCCACTTAATAATATAAATAATTTATGATACTCAGTTGCTTTATTATCGACGACGAGCCATTAGCTCTGTTATTACTGGAAAGCTATGTGAGCAAAACACCTTTTCTAAAACTAACGGGTAAATTTTCATCGGCCATTGCAGCCTTATCTACAGTTCAAACAAATCCACCGGATATACTTTTTATGGATATCCAAATGGCCGAACTCAGCGGAATGGATTTTGCCAGAATGGTTCCTGAAAAGTCGCGCGTTATCTTCACTACCGCTTTTCAACAATATGCACTGGAAAGTTACAAAGTGAGCGCGCTGGATTACCTGCTCAAACCCTTTAGTTACGCCGAGTTTCTGGTGGCTGCGAATAAAGCTATACAGTGGTATCAACTCAGCGAAAACAGTAACTCAGAAATGGCAAAAACGATTAATGGTTGCATTTTTGTGAAAGCCGATTACAGATTGATACAGGTAGAACTACACCGGATATTGTATATAGAAGCACTGAAAGATTATTTAAAAATCTATCTGGAAGGAGATGAACAGCCCATTGTATCACATATTACCATGAAAGCCATGGAAGATATGCTGCCTGTTCCACAATTTCTACGCGTTCACCGCTCGTTCATAGTACAAACCGACAAGATAAAAGTGGTGGAACGTAATCGAATTATTTTCGGCAAAGCCCATATCCCGGTTTCCGATTCTTATAAAGAAACTTTTCAGGGATTTCTCAACAAACTGACTTTAATTTAGTTAAGTATATAAATATTCGAAGTTTATTTTAAGACAAAGCATTGCAGAAAACGTAAAATCTAAGTTTTCTGAAATGCTTTTTTATCCCAAATTTATATGCTCGGCCTGAATATCTTTTTTCAGAAAAAGAGAGGCTGAAGATGAAAACTTCTCAACCGACTCCGTAGTCAGATAGCGACACGTTGCATTTTTTGTGCAGCGCTCATCCATCCCCGGATGTCGATGAAGATACTGTGCCAGGCTGTGTGCAACTATTTCTCCCTGCGACACGATGGTTATTCCCTTCGGAAGATAAGTTCTGATTTTATTTTCCAATAAGGGATAATGCGTACAACCCAACATAACTGTATCAATTAACGGATCCGCAGCAAGCAATTGTGAAATATCTTTTTGTACAAAATAATCGGCACCTTCCGAATTGTGTTCGTTATTTTCTATCAATGGCACCCACATGGGGCATGCCTGGGAAGTTACTACAATATCCCCGTTTATTTTTTTTATTTCAAGCGGATATGAATTCGATTGTACAGTTCCGGAAGTAGCTAACAAACCAATGTGCCGACTCCGGGTTATTGCTCCAACTGCTTCTACCGTGGGGCGAATGACTCCCAATACGCGCCTTTCAGGGGCTAACAATGGCAGATCCTGCTGTTGTATGCTGCGTAACGCTTTAGCCGAAGCCGTATTGCAGGCAAGCACAACCAACTGACAACCCATTTCAAACAAATGAGTTACGCACTCCAGCGTATATTTGTATACGACCTCAAACGATCGTGTGCCATACGGCGTCCGGGCATTGTCGCCCAGGTATATAAAATCGTAACCGGGTAATTCGGTACGTATTTGTTCCAGAATGGTCAATCCGCCGTAACCCGAATCAAAAACACCGATAGCCCCCATAGCTATCGGGGCGGGAGTGCGTGGAAGTGATATATTGTTTTGCATAAACGGAGTATTCGTTAATTAGTTATTGGTTGATTAGTTAGTTGGTTAGTTGGTTAGTTGGTTAGTTGGTTATAGGTTGACAAAATATTGGCTAATTATAAACTCAAAGCACTATACTATTAACCTTTAATCTCTAAACTCTAATCTTTAAACCCTAAACCAGAGCATTTAGTTCTTAATCTGAAGCATTTAGCTACAACCATGAAGCATTTAGTTCTTAATGTGAAGCATCAAGCAACAAACATGAAGCATTTAGTTCTTTGCATGAAGTATTAAGTTCTTTTCATAAAGCATTTAGTTCTTTTCATGAAACATTTAGTTCTTTTCATGAAGCATTAAGTTCTTTTCATGAAACATTTAGTTCTTTTCATGAAGCATTTAGTTCTTTTCATGAAGCTTTAAGTTCTTTTCATGAAACATTTAGTTCTATTCATGAAGCATTTAGTTCTTTTCATGAAGCATTTAGTTCTTTTCATGAAGCATTAAGTTCTTTTCATAAAGCATTTAGTTCATTTTACGAAGCATTGAGCTACAAACCTTAAGCATTATGCACTAAACTCTAAGCCTTAATCTATAAACTATAAACTATTAACTATAAACTATAAACTATTAATCAAACATCTGCCCTGCATTATTACTCAGTTGAACCATGCGGTCGTATTCAGCTGGCGACAAATCGAGGAAATAATAATTTTGTGGATTCATCACTTCTCCTTTATAATGCACTTCGTAATGCAAGTGAGGACCGGTAGATTTTCCGGTACTTCCAACTAAACCAATTATATCACCCCGTTTTACAGACTGTCCTGCACGTACTTTAATAGAACTCATGTGCCCATATAAAGTAATATAGCCATATCCGTGATTAATCTGCACGCAATTTCCATAGCCTTGCTCCCAACCGGCACTCTGTACCCGCCCGTTACCGGTCGAATAAATATCTGTACCCATAGGAGCTGTGAAGTCCATGCCCGCGTGGAATCTCCGGGTATGATATATAGGATCAATACGCCAGCCATAACCCGAAGCCATCCTTTTCAAATCCTGGTTTAGAACAGGCTGAATAGCCGGGAGATTTGCCAACATGGTTTCTTTATTTTTGGCCAATAACACTATTTCATCGTATGACTTGGACTGAATGTAAAGCTGTTTCTTTAATTCATTTAGCTTTTTTGAAGTAGAAACCACAATTTCCGAATTGGTCATATCCAACAATTGCTCGTAATATTCGGTGTTGGAAGCTGTAGCCCTTCGAACGGAAAAAGGAATAGGATCGGCCTGAAACACCACCCTGTATAAGTTATCATCTCGGTCTTGCAAATCGGACATCACCAATTGCATTTCGTCAAACTGACGTCCTAAAACTTTATATTGAGCCTGCATACGGTTTTTTTCCTGACCGAGTTGTTTCTCTTCCGGCGATTGAACGGTAGAAACAAAAATAAAAAAAAACAAAGCACCCGAAAATGCACCTGAAAATGCATGTATAATGAAATTTTTTAATTTATGAGCAATGGTATGTTCTATTTGCTCATAACTTAATGATTCGGGATTAAAATGGAATTTTTTTTTCTTTGCCATAAAAATTGAACGGTTTGTACCTGGGTGTATAAAATTGGAACACTCAAGCCGAAAATGTGTATAAAAAGTAAGTTAATCAATCTTTAGAACTATAAAATCATCAGCTAAACTCAACTTTTATATCCGCAGTTGGTACAAAAATAATAAATTTGAGCTACTTTTGCTGTCTTTATTTGAGATTATTAACCTTGGAGTGTTATAAGTTGCCTGTTCAGGCTTACCCGAATGCGTAATATCATACCGGTAAACGTCACATAAAAGCTTATAGAGCTAACAACAAGAAGGTATTACGGGCTGAATTAAAGCCATTTAGATTCAAACAATTTCACGATTCAACAATTACACTTTGCCATATGACTTCACAAGAAATTCGTCAATCTTTTCTCGATTTTTTTTCAGCTAAGCAGCACAAAATCGTTTCATCGGCACCAATGGTGATAAAAGATGATCCAACGCTCATGTTTACCAATGCCGGAATGAACCAATTCAAAAACATCATCCTGGGCAACGACCCCATTAAATATCCGCGGATAGCCGATTCTCAAAAATGTTTGCGAGTGAGCGGGAAACACAACGACCTGGAAGAAGTGGGACACGATACCTATCACCACACCATGTTCGAAATGCTTGGTAACTGGTCGTTTGGCGATTATTTCAAAAAAGAAGCCATAGAATGGGCATGGGAATACCTGGTAGATGTACTAAAACTCGATGCCGGCCGACTTTACGTGACCGTATTCGAAGGTTCACCTGCCGAAGGCCTCGATCGCGATGACGAAGCAGCCGAAATATGGGCGAAATTTCTGCCCATAGATCGTATTATTAACGGAAATAAAAAAGATAATTTCTGGGAAATGGGCGATACAGGTCCTTGCGGCCCTTGCTCCGAAATCCACATCGACATACGCAGCGATGAAGACCGCGCCAAAGTCGACGGTTTAACGCTGGTGAATGGCAGTCATCCACAAGTGATTGAAATATGGAACAACGTATTCATGCAATACAACCGCAAAGCCGATGGTTCACTCGAAGGACTTCCTGCCAAAGTAATTGACACCGGTATGGGATTTGAACGTCTATGCATGGCCATACAAGGCAAACAATCGAACTACGACACCGATGTGTTCCAACCCATCATTCAGGAAATCGGGCGTATCTGCCACGCTGAATACGGCAAAAACGAACAAACCGATATCGCCATGCGTGTTATCGCCGACCACATACGCACCATTGCTTTCTCCATTACCGATGGTCAATTGCCATCCAACGCCAAAGCCGGGTATGTAATCCGTCGCATCCTGCGCCGTGCCGTTCGTTACGGGTACACTTTCCTGAACCAACGCTCGGCATTCATGTATAAACTCATCAACGTACTGGGCGAAAACATGGGCAAAGCATATCCAGAGCTGCTATATCAACAATCACTCATCGAAAAAGTGATTAAAGATGAGGAAGAATCGTTTTTAAGAACGCTCGAAACGGGTATTCGTCTGCTCGATAAAGTAATGGGCGATGCTAAAAAAGAAGGAAGAACAGAAATTGAAGGCAAAGTGGCCTTTACACTGTACGATACATTTGGTTTCCCGCTCGACCTCACCGAACTAATTTTACGTGAGAACAAATTCACGGTAAATATCGATGAATTCACATCCGAAATGCAAAAACAAAAAGATCGTGCACGGAATGCAGCGGCCATTGAAACCGGCGACTGGATAACTGTTCGGGAAGGCGACAGCATATTCACCGGATACGATCATACTTCATGCGAGACAAGTATCCTTCGGTACCGGAAAGTAAAACAAAAAAAACTCGAATACTATCAGCTCGTATTATCAAATACTCCTTTCTATGCCGAAATGGGCGGACAGGTAGGCGATAGCGGTACGCTGACTTCGGAAAAAGGAAGCATTGAGATAGTTGACACTAAAAAAGAGAATAACCTGGCTGTGCATATTTCCATGAAATTGCCCGAGGATGTTACCGAGACTTTCACCGCCGCCATTAATACAGAAAACCGTCAGGCAACATCCTGCAACCACTCGGCAACTCACTTGCTGCAGGAAGCCTTGCGCGAAGTGTTGGGTACACATGTTGAACAAAAAGGCTCTTTCGTAAGTCCCGAGAACCTGCGTTTCGACTTCTCACATTTCCAGAAGTTAACCAAAGAGGAAATACGAACTGTGGAACAAATTGCAAACCGTAGAATACGCGAGAACTTTGCTTTGAACGAAATGCGAGATACTCCCATTGCCGAAGCACAGGCTATGGGTGCTACGGCTCTTTTTGGCGAAAAATACGGTGAAGTGGTCCGTGTGATTCAATTCGGTACATCCACCGAACTTTGCGGTGGAACTCACGTACAGGCTACCGGTGAAATTGGCATGGTACGCATACTCTCCGAAACTTCAATTGCAGCAGGAGTACGCCGCATCGAAGCCATCACCGCCAAAGAAGTTGAAAATTGGGCCGATGCTCAGCAGGACGCAATAACCGATGCCCGTGAGCTGCTCAACAATACACCCGATTTGCTGAGTGCCATTCGCAGATCGATAGATGAAAACAGTGAAATGAAAAAGCAACTGGAAGGCTTTATGCACGAAAAAATCATGGCATTGCGCGATAAACTCATTGCTGAAGCATCAATAGTTAACGGGGTAAAGGTGATACAAATTGAAACCGATTTATCGGCTGATGCAATAAAAACACTGGCTTTTCAAATTCGCAATATACTGACCGAAAAATTATTCTTTGTGGCAGGAAGTGTATTTGAAGGTAAACCGTCACTCACAGTTTTACTCTCCGATGACCTGGTTGCCGGTGGACAAAATGCAGTAAATATAATCAGGGAAGCTGCAAAAGAAATACAGGGAGGTGGAGGTGGACAACCCTTCTTCGCTTCAGCCGGTGGCAAAAAAGCGGATGGGATTCAGAAAGCAATCAGTACTGCCGTGAATTTATTGAAATAAGAATCTGATATTTCTGGTTCTACAAAATGAAAAGAGGCGATTTTCCAGTTGGAAAATCGCCTCTTTTTATATATTTCGAACCGTTATTTTAGAAACGATAACGTGCTGCTAAACAAATACCTTCATACGAATTATAGTACGATGGGACAAAATAAATTCCCGGACGATAATCCAGTGAAAGTTGTAATGGAATTTCGAAATTGTATTCGATTCCAATTTGTCCCAATAAACCAAGGCTTAATTCATTATTGCCATAACGATCATTATCGTAGTCAAAATTATAACTACCAAGACCTGCACCTACACCTGCATACCAGTTAAATCCCGGTGCCAGGTCAGATAAATCCCAAACCCATTGGTAAACACCACTTAGCCCAAAACCCCAGTTACTTAGACCGAGATCTAATTCCAACCGGTTAGCAGCACCAAGCGGTTGCTGATACGAAAGTTCAGCCCCGTAACCCAGACCGCCACCAAAACGAACACCAATAGCCTGATCTGTAGCCTGAGCGCTTAATGCACCTGCCATACTCACAACTAAGGCGAGTGTTAGAAATACTTTTTTCATACTTTACTTTTTTTTAGTTACTACTACCATTTAAATTATGGACAGTACAAAATTAAACAAAATTTTCTTGGCTTTGTTCAAATACAAAATTTATTCGTACCAGTCCCCATTAATTTTTATTAATTCAATTAACTTATCTACAGCATTATCTTCCGGAATATTACGTTCCATACATTCCTTTTTTTTGTACAGACTAACTTTTCCGCGCCCTGCACCTACATAACCATAATCGGAATCGGCCATTTCACCGGGACCATTCACTATACAACCCATAATACCTATTTTCAATCCTTTAAGGTGGGATGTGCGTGCTTTAACTTTGGCTATAACGGTCTGTAAGTTAAACATGGTCCGTCCACAACCGGGACAAGAGATAAATTCCGTTTTCGTCACTCGTACCCTTGATGCCTGAAGTATCCCAAAAGCAACGGAATTGATAGCTTCTACCGGTAAAGTTCCCTTATTTTCGAGAAACACGCCATCACCAAATCCATCAATAAACAAGGCTCCCAGATCGGTAGCCGCTTTTATCTGCAAATGCTGAAGTTCATTTTCGGTATATTTACGGCAAAGAACTACCGGCACCTCACAATCATTGTTCAACAAACTATGAAAAAATGCACGCTGCTCCCCCACTCCATTTACATGATTGGTGGAAAGCATTACAACCAGATTCGTGTGTTCTTTTAAAAGTTGAATAACATCCATCTTTAAATCGGAATACATCATCTTCAAAAATTTTATATCAGATTTATCCTGTAGGAGTTCGTCCGTGTTTTCAACTGAAAAAACCGGATAGATTTCACCCTTCGAATCGTAGACCTTATTGTCTGACAAAATAAAATCGGGAATAACCTTAAATTTCCCATCCTCAGAGCTAAACACTACCGGCACATTTTCGCCTCCAATGATGCCTACGGCATGTGATTTCCGACGATTATACTCATAACGCGAACGCAGGGTGTTCTCTGTTACCTCTATCGGTACCTGATTTATACGTTCCGAAACATAAGAAACCAACAAACGCGCCACAGGTATTTCGGCTTCCGGTTCTTCGCTCAGAGATACCCGGATGGTATCACCTATACCATCGCCCAGCAATGCACCTATGCCTACTGCCGATTTAATTCGTCCATCTTCGCCATCACCGGCTTCGGTAACACCTAAATGTAACGGGTAATGAAGACCTTCGCTTTCCATCTCATCCACCAGCAGCCTTACAGTTTGAACCATCATCACGGTATTCGATGTTTTCATGGATATAACCACCCTATCAAATTTTTCTTCCTGACAAATACGCAAGAACTCCATACACGACTCCACCATTCCCCGCGAAGTATCGCCGTAGCGGTTCATAATTCGTTCACTCAGTGAACCATGATTCACTCCGATACGAATGGCGGTGTGGTGTTGTTTACATATATTCAAAAAGGCTACAAAACGGGTCCGTATTTTCTCGTATTCCCGTGCATACTCCTGATCGGTATAATCGGATGGATCACCAATCTTTATACTTCCTACATAATTTCCGGGATTAATACGTACTTTTTCTACATACCTTGCAGCCACGTCCGCTGCATTGGCATTAAAATGTATATCTGCCACCAGTGGGACGTTGCAACCCTGATCACGCAAAGCTTTATGAATTTGGTTCAGACTTTCAGCTTCGCGAACTCCCTGGGATGTAAATCGAACGAGATCACCGCCTGCTTTAACAATGCGTAGGCATTGGGCTACTGAATTCACGATATCGTTTGTATCGGTATTGGCCATGGACTGGATTCTTACCGGCTGATTGCCTCCTAACAAGAGCTCGCCGATTTGAATAGTATCAGATGAACGACGGGTATAATTGAATTGATTGAGTTTCCACATAATAAATTACTTATAAAATTAATGTTGAGTTATAAACCAAAAATTTTCATTTAAAGCATAAGAAGGAAAAAAAATATACGCAAAATTACGCTTTTATTGACGTCAAACGCTGAAAGACATGAAAAAGTTATTTTTTCATTCATCGTCTTTTTTTTTATCTTACCTAAAACAGGAAAAATCACAGTTAAAGAACAAAAGATGACCTCGAAATTTCAGTTACAGCAAAAAAGAAAAAACGTCAACATGCCTATTTTCTGCAACTTACAAAATGCCATACGGGAATAGTTTAATAAATCATTAATAATGTGAATAATATATTACATTTTAAATCGATCCTTCTGCAAATAGTCAAACAGGATCAATTTAATATTAAATTATTGATTACCGGAACAAAATAGCTCAAACTATGGCTATTGATAAAATATGATTTTTATGCAATTCTATAGCCAAATAATAATATTTTATGGAATAAACCTCAATATATTTTATTAATTCAAAGCAAAACAGTATTTTTGTGTAGAATTTTTCGAAATATGACTAACCGATACAAAGAACTTATAAACGCATTTGAACAAAAACTGCGAAAATTAATTTCGGAGTATCAGTCATTGAAAGAACAGAACTCATTGCTGAAAGCCGAATTAGACCGAAAACAAACCGATTTGATGCAAGCTCACCAGGACGTTCTGGAACTTCGAAAAAATTACGACCATTTGCGTATGGCTAAAAACTTAAGCGGTTCCGACCTTGAACGGGAAGAATCGAAGTTGCGCATAACCAAAATGGTGCGGGAAATTGATAAATGTTTAGCACTGTTGGATGAATAGAGTGTATGGAAAACGATATTTTTTCAATAAAGATTAATATTGGTGGCACAAAACTGCCCCTGAGTATTGCTCGTAAAGACGAGGAATTGTATCGCAAGGCGGAAAAATTGCTGGTAAGGCATTTAGATAATTACCTGCAAAAATACAGAGGAAAATCCAGAGAGGAAATTCTTACCTATGTAGCTTACCAGTTTTCGGTGATGTTGTATAAGCAAGAACTTGTGGAGGAATTTGTTCCGCTGGCCGAAAAAATACAATCCCTGGATAAGGAATTAGAAGTATTGCTGTCCGGTGAGTAAAATCATTCTTATCGTTTTATAAACATAATTTTCCGCATTTACGTTGTTTCATGAATAGCTCCGATTTTCGGGTGTTATTACATCTACATCGTCAATGCGTTTTTTTTTACGTATTGATTATTAATTAATAAGGATTTAAATTTACAATTACATACTAATACTTACAAAATGGTAAACATATTCATCGGATTAATTGCTTTTATTGTGGGTGCTGGAGGATGCTTCTTCCTCTTTCGCCTATTCAACAAACAAGCAGCCGAAAAAGCCGAAGCTGAAGCTGAACTGCTAAAAAAAGACAAGCTGATCGAAGTAAAAGAAAAATTCATTGCCCTCAAGGTTGAACACGAAGCGCAAGTTCAACAACGGAATGCAAAAATTCAAGCTGTAGAAGTTAAACTTCAACAGAAAGAAATGCAACTGAGCCAGAAACAAGGCGATGTGCAACGAAAAACAAATGAAGTTGATGCCTTGAAAGAAAACCTCGAGCAACAACTGAATATTATTGACAACAAGAAAAAAGAACTGGAACACCTCAACCGTCAGGCGCACGAACAACTGGAAACAGTTTCAGGTCTGTCGGCAGAACAAGCCAAGGAACGATTAATTGAAGCGTTGAAGGAAGAAGCCAAAACGGAAGCCATGTCGTATATTAACGATATCATGGAAGAAGCTAAAATGACTGCAAACAAAGAAGCTAAGAAAATCGTCGTTGCAAGCATACAACGGGTAGCCACCGAAACGGCCATTGAAAATTCAGTTACCGTTTTCCATATCGAATCGGACGAAATCAAGGGACGCATTATCGGACGCGAAGGACGAAATATTCGTGCTTTAGAAGCTGCCACCGGAGTGGAAATCATCGTTGACGACACCCCAGAAGCCATTGTTCTTTCGGCTTTTGATCCGGTTCGCCGCGAAATTGCCCGCCTGTCGCTTCACCAACTGGTTACCGATGGACGTATTCACCCTGCACGTATCGAAGAAGTAGTGAACAAAGTTCGCAAACAGGTAGAAGACGAAATTGTAGAAATAGGTAAACGTACTACCATCGACCTGGGTATTCATGGCTTACACCCTGAATTGATACGCATGGTAGGTAAAATGAAATACCGTTCATCATACGGACAAAACCTCTTGCAACATGCCCGCGAAACAGCTAACCTTTGTGCCACTATGGCCTCTGAGTTAGGTTTGAATCCTAAAAAAGCCAAACGTGCTGGTTTGCTACACGATATTGGAAAAGTGCCTGATGATGAACCAGAATTGCCACATGCTATTTTAGGTATGCGACTTGCTGAAAAATACAAAGAGAAACCCGATATTTGCAACGCCATTGGCGCTCACCACGACGAAGTGGAAATGGAAACACTGATTGCACCTATCGTGCAGGTTTGTGATGCTATCTCGGGAGCACGTCCAGGTGCACGTCGCGAAATTGTGGAAGCATATATTAAACGGTTGAACGATTTGGAAGCCCTGGCATTATCTTATCCGGGCGTATTGAAGACTTATGCAATTCAGGCAGGACGCGAATTACGCGTAATTGTTGGAGCAGACAAAATTGACGATAAAGAAACTGAATTATTATCTTTTGATATCGCCAAAAAGATACAGGACGAAATGACCTATCCGGGTCAGGTGAAAATTACTGTTATCAGGGAAACCCGCGCAGTAAGCTATGCAAAATAGTTTATAGTTAGTAGTTTATAGTTTATAGTTTATAGTTTATAGTTTATAAAATAGATTCTACAATCTAAAATTAGAAACGATTAGCTATAAATTAAGCTTTTGAGGAATTGATGAGAAACGGTCGTTAAAAAAAGCGGAATAAAAAGAAATGCTTTAAATATTCCTTTTTGTGTAATTTATATTGAGTAGTATACACAATTCGGAAATTAGCATTATCTTTGCATAAAGTAAAACAACAAGTACCAAAACGATGGTACATTTGTCACCAGTCTGACTACTCGCTCACTGTTTCATCGTTGTTTTATTTTAAATATCAATCAGTTAAGAGTACTATGGGGCTGTTTGGTTTTGACAGCAGGTAGAAAGAATATGTAAGCATGTCGAGCATTGAGAAAACGGCTCGTAAATCTCGGATTTCACAACTATAACTGGCGAAAATAACTACGCTCTTGCTGCTTAATCGAACTAAAGTAGATTAGGCTTAATTCCGGTACTAGGTACTGGAACGGGACATTTCCCGAGTGCCCTCTCCTCGAGGCTTCTTGAATTGGAAATGCAGCTAAATCGGGGATAGTCGCACTTAGCCTTGGAGGCGCGATGAAATAAAAAGGATAAGATGTAGGTTGGTGGCTTCGGTCTTGCCTACGTACGAAAACTTAAGCGAAGATAAACATGTAGAAAGCTTATTATTTCCTTGTTTGGACGAGGGTTCGACTCCCTCCAGCTCCACCAACCCAATTTAAACGCCTGTTATTCAATAGAATAACAGGCGTTTATGTTTAATACATTTGCATTTAACTCTCCGTATTGTAGTATAAATTGATCTCTTCAGTTTGAATTGAACTAACCAGTTAATAAAGTGGCTATTGCAGCATCGTCATTAGCCAAGCCTACCAATCCGACTCCACCAAAATAATAGTGGGCAGTGCGAATTGATTACGAAAAAAAAAGTCCATTTATCTGCATGCATGCTGTAGAATTCGAAAAGGATATGAATTAATAAACGTCTTGTTATCTGAATATAAAAACTGATCGATTTATCTGTAAAAGGAATTACCTTGAACCAGAGTAGACTTCACTCTGTTTGTTTTATCGATAAGGGATTAGGAATAGTTTTAAGGACTATACAAAACGATAAAGATTAGAATAAAATATTGATTTAGTATCATTTTTGTCAACAAGAAGCGACAAAAAATAAGGTGAATATGACAGTGAATATGAAATAAAACATCTTGAAAGCCTGAATAGCTTCGAAGTAGCAAGGTCGTTTACATGGATAATAGAAGATAGTTTTCACCTGTCATTTCTGTCTGACACTTACTCAGAATCGCAATTAAAATTTCAAAACCAGGAGCACGCGGAAAGTTCTGAAACATTTAAATTGAAAAATTACGAATAAAATGCAACCTACGCGTTAAAAACAGGCAATTCACCTTCATATTGGATGGAAAAATAGTTGTTAAATGAAGAAAAAAATCTATCTTTGCGGACGAATTATGTATTTTTAATTTTACATCCAACAGAATGAAAAAAGTTCTAAAATCAAGCCTTTTAGTTTTATTTTTGACATCCGTTTTTACCGTAAATGCACAGAAGTATGCCATCGAAGGTGGGTATGTCAACACAGTGAGATATGGTTCCAGCGCAAGTTCAACCTATTTCAAAGGTGGACAATTGGGAGTAACAGCCAACTTCGATTTAAAAAATAACTTTAGCCTGCTCACCGGAGCACTTTACGCTTTTGTTTACTCGGACAAATTACAGAAATATACAAGTCCCGACTCGGTAAATTATAAAACGATGGGACATTTTTTGAATATACCACTTCGTTTAAGGTATTCGCTTCCTATAAATAAAAACCTGAAAGTTTTTGGATATGTGGGACCAAATATCAGCATTGGATTATCTCAAACACAGAAGGTAGCATCAACCTTTGCTGGTGTGACATCGGGTAATTACGATTTATATAAAGATGCACTTCTGAATCGGCTTAATTTTCAACTTGGTGCCGGTGGTGGTGTTCAATGGAAAAACTATCAGCTCAAAAGTGGATATGATTGGGGAGTTAACAACTTAAATAAAAAAAGCACGGGTAACTTCTACCAAAAAGGCTGGTACGTTTCCTTTGCATATGAGTTCTAAATTTGCATTAGTGGATTTAAAACAAGCGTGTTAGTATAGATTATAATAATGAATGGTTTTAATTAAATTTAGCATTGGCATAGTTTTTGTAAAAGATTGCTTTTTATTCAACCGATTTGTGAATGATAACAAACAATTTATTAACTAATTAACAACACTAAAAATGAAAAAAACGTTGAAATCAATATTGGTAATTGCCTTAGTTGCGTTATCAATGAATGTAAATGCGCAAAGCGTAGGGATTCAAGCAGGATATGTAAGTTCAACTCAGACAGACAATGATGCCATAAGCGGCTTTCAGGTTGGTCCAACTGCAGAGTTACAAATTCAGGGAAACTTCGCTCTTCAATATGGCATATCATACACCTATTTATCAAACAAAGAAACAGTTTTAGGAACTGACATTAACTACACTGGGCATTTTATAGACGTACCTGTACGTTTAAAAGCCAGTTTTCCAATATCAAGTGACTTAAGTCTTTTTGCTTTTGGTGGTCCTAATTTTCAAATTGGTATTGCCGAAAACGTAAAAACATTTACTCAAATTGGGAGTACTGATTTCGAAACCAATACGAACTTATACAAAATGGATGAAGACGAAGACAACAAGAACGATTTAGATCGGTTGAATTTACAACTTGGAGTTGGTGGTGGAGTTCAGTTTAAAAGCGTTCAACTAAAAGTTGGTTACGATTGGGGACTATTTGACTTAAACAAAATGGAAGATGTAAATATGAAAAGGAGTCAATTAACAGCTTCCATCGGTTACATGTTTTAAAGAACTATAATTCAACATCTAAAGGCTAAATCACTCAAGTGATTTAGCCTTTTTTTTATTTAAAAAATTGATTTGCATATAAATCTTAAGAAAAGCCTTAAAACCTTTCATTCACTCAGGGATCCCGGTGTTGGCACGTTTATTGATTTGGGAGTTCAAGTATTAGCTTATTTTATTGAAAAGAATCAATATTAAATAACAGCTAACAAAACAAGGATATGAAAAAAATAAATAAATCAATATTGGTAGTTGCTTTAATAGCATTATCGATCAGTGCAAATGCACAAAGAGTTGGGATTGAAGTTGGATATGTAAATTCAACAGAAACTACAGAAGACGGATCCGATGCCGTAAATGGCTTCCAGGTTGGTCCAATGGCCGAAATAAATCTTCAGGGAAATTTAAACCTTCAATATGGGATTTTATATACTTATTTAAAGGACAGTTACAGTCCGGGTTATGGCATGAATGACACCTACACGGCTCACTTTATAGATGTTCCCGTTCGTTTCAAGGCAGACTTCCCGGTAACCAATACCTTTAGCTTCTTTGCTTTTGGAGGGCCAAATTTCCAGCTGGGACTTGCTCAAAACACAGAAGAGAGCACCGAAGATGAATATGGCGATATTTATATAGAAAATTTCAACAGATATGAAAATGATAACGATAATAACGGTGAATCGGATTTGAATCGTTTCAATTTGCAATTAGGAGTTGGTGGTGGATTTCAGTTTCAAAACATTCAATTTAAATTGGGTTACGACTGGGGATTATTGGATTTAGATAAAACCCGCGATTTAAACTTGAAATCAAATAAAATGACTGCATCCATTGGATTTCAGTTTTAAACGACACTAAAAAATATCAAAAGGCTAAACCCGCTCGTGGGTTTAGCCTTTTTTTGTTAATAATGTAATTAGTATACCTTTAGTTCTTACTTTTATGATTATTTTTGCACTACAATCGCTCAAATGATCGATCCCCTAATAAATGGAACTATATTCACTCTTTTTACAACATCCGATAATATGCACCGATAGTCGCGTGTGCCCGCCAAACTCGCTGTTTTTCGCACTCAAGGGTGAAAATTTCAATGCTAACGCATACGCTTTATCTGCGCTCGAAAAGGGCTGTGCTTTCGCCGTAGTGGATCAGGCTGAATACGCCATTGACGACCGGTTTATATTGGTTAACAACACATTGGAAACACTTCAACAGCTAGCCACTTACCATCGCAAGCAGTTGGGGACAACTATTCTAGGCATTACCGGTACCAACGGGAAAACAACGACCAAAGAATTGATAGCAGCTGTACTGAAAGAAAAATTCAACATTCTTTACACGCAGGGCAATCTGAACAACCACATTGGTGTGCCGCTCACCCTGCTACAACTCAAATCAGAACACGAGATAGCGGTGATAGAAATGGGTGCCAACCATCCGGGAGAAATAAAAATGTTGGCGGAAATTGGCTGTCCCGATTTCGGAATTATTACCAACGTTGGGAAAGCACACCTCGAAGGATTTGGTTCACTGGAAGGTGTTATGAATACAAAAGCAGAACTTTACGAAAATATTTTCAAACACGGGAAAGACATTTTTATCAATAGAGATAATAACCGGTTGGTAAAAATGGCAATTAAAGCCGGATTCAAAATGGATGAAGGCCGAATTCGGGAATACAGCTTAGATCCCTCCGATGACCTATGTTTTATTCACGGTCGTGTTACAGGTTCTTCCCCATACCTGGAAATGAAATGTGCGATAGATATTTTTAAAACATTTCATATTAAAACCAAACTAATCGGCGCTTACAATGCCGAAAATGTTTTGGCAGCTGTGGCCATAGGTGAGTATTTCGGAGTAGAAATCGAGAAAATAAAACAGGGTTTAGAAAATTACATCCCACAAAATAATCGTTCGCAACTCACACTTACTGAACATAATAAATTGGTTGTTGACACTTACAACGCGAATCCGACCAGTATGAGTGCTGCTGTTTTAAATTTTGCACAGATGGACGTTGAAACAAAGACACTCATTTTGGGCGATATGCTCGAGCTGGGAGCTCAAAGCGTAGAAGAACATCAAAATGTAGTGAATTTATTACAACAAAACAAGTTTGAACACGTTCTGTTAGTTGGGGATGAATTTAAAAAAACAAAAAACTCGTACCTTTGCTTCGATAATGCAACAGAACTTAAAAATCACTTGGATGCACATCCAATCCTGAATCACTATATATTAATCAAGGGATCCAGAGGAATAGGACTCGAAAAAGTACTGACATCACTTTAAAAGAATCTCAAAAACAAGGAATTATAATTTAAGAAGGGAAATTTCAATTCATGAAAAAAAATAATTTAATTGTATTAATTGTATCAGCAGTAGTCATTGCGATACTGACGGTTGCTGTAATATACTTCGTCCGAAAAGCGAATCAGAATGAAAAAGAGATGGCGGAAGTCGTAGAAATGATGAATTTTGAAAAAGAGCAACTTCAAAATGAATATTCCGATTTGGATATAGAATTCGGAGGTTATACAACTACTATTAAAAACGATTCAATCGTACAATTGCTCGAAGACCAAAAAGTAAAAGTGCAACAACTGCTCGACGAACTGCGGGTGACAAAATCGACTAATGCACGTCGTATTTCTCAATTAAAGAAAGAACTGGCAACCGTCAGGGGTGTAATGATCATGTATATTACTCAAATTGATTCACTCAATTCGCTAAACAAGGAACTAAAAACCGAAAACGTAGCTGTCAAACGTCAATTTCAGGCAGCTTCAGAAACTGTTGTACAATTATCGAAAGACAAAGAGAATCTTCACGAAGTGGTAACCCGGGCAGCTATGATGGAAGTTACCAATTTTAGCGCAGTGACTCTCAATAACAAAAATCGCAAAACTGATCGGTTTTCACAAATAGCCAACATTCAATTAAATTATACCATTGCCAGAAACGTAACTGCTCAACCGGGTGAAAAAACGATGTATGTGCGTATTACACGTCCCGACGATGATGTCCTGACCAAGAGTCCGGGTAATGTTTTCCCTTTCGAAGACAAAAACATAGCTTATTCGGCCCGTAAAGACTTTGAATTTGAAGGTGAAGCCATTAGAGACGTGATTTATTGGAAAGTGGAAGAAATTTTACAAATTGGAACCTATAGGGTCGATTACTTCGTGGATGGAAACCGGGTAGGAAGTTTTTCGTTTGCAATAAAAAAATAATATAATTCTGTAGAACTGAATAATTGGTAATTTATTCAGTAACTCATTAAATTTCAATCAAATTGTAAATCGTAAATTGTAAAATTGTAAATAAACATGTTGTCTCAAGCGCATAAGTTTACCCTGGATGCCGAAAAGATCGCTTTCGATGAAAAACACCGGAAAACGATACAATTCAACATTTCACGCTACAACACAGCAGTGAACAAGGGAATGGCGCGTTACAATGATGTGGAGAAAGCTAAGAATCAGGCAGCAGCCATCAAAAGAGATGTGCTGAGAAACTGGGATAAATACCTGATACAGTTTGAGGAAAATATAAGTGCACGTGGAGTGAAAGTTCTTTGGGCAAAGGATGCGAAAGAAGCTACAGAATATATTGAACAAATTTTACAAGAAAACGAAGCTCATTTGTTAGTCAAAAGTAAATCGATGACTACAGAAGAAATTGAGTTGAATGAAACAGCAAAGCGAATGGGCTGTGAATCGGTAGAAACCGATTTAGGTGAATTTATTGTACAACTGGCCGGCGAACGTCCGTATCACATTGTCACACCGGCCATGCACAAATCCAAAGGTGATGTTGCAAAACTGTTTAACGAAAAATTTGGAACGCCCATTGACAGCACACCTGAAGAAATGACCGAATATGTTCGGAAAATGCTTCGGAAAAAATATACAACTGCACAAGTTGGCGTCACGGGTGCTAATTTTTTAATTGCTGATATAGGCGGTATATCGGTAACCGAAAATGAGGGGAATGGATTAATGTCGACTGCTTTCCCCAAAGTGCATATAGTCATTGCCGGTATCGAAAAAATAATCCCGGAAATGAAACAACTCGGGCTTTTTTATCCTTTGTTGGCAGCACACGGAACCGGACAACAAATGACGGCGTACAACACCATTTTTACTGGTCCGCGCACGAAAAGCGAAGTAGACGGTCCGGAAGAAATGTATGTTATCCTGTTGGATAACGGAAGAACTACAGTTTACGCCGATGATGAAGCATACGAGACATTGGCTTGCATACGATGCGGGGCTTGCCTGAACGGTTGTCCGGTATATAAAACCATAGGAGGATATACTTACGACACCACATACAGCGGACCCATAGGATCGGTTTTAACCCCTTTTTTTCGAGGTTTCAGAGACTTTTCGCATCTGAGTTTTGCATCCACACTTTGTGGAAAATGTGTAGAGGTTTGCCCGGTAAAAATACCGTTGACTAACATTCTGCTTTCGAACAGGAGAAAAGCGGTAGAACAAAACCTGCGTCCTGTTTATGAAAAGGTATTGATGAAAGGATTTCGGCTTCTTAGCTCTAAACGTATGGGGTTTAATTTATTTCCGGGCATGTTGAAAAACATGGGAATGTATCCTTTTAATTTTATGGGCTGGGGTCCTAAACGGACTTTACCCAAATTTGCAAAACATTCATTTTCTGAACAATACAAAAAGAAACAATCATAATTTTTAATTATCAATAAAAAAAAGACTTTTCACAACCATAACGCTTAAAAAAAATGAAACGAACATCACTCATCTCACTATTTACTTTGTTTTTTGTTATTGCCTTTTCTTCTTGCAGCAAAGAGGATGAATATATTGACTGGAAAATAATAAATGAACAATGGTTAGCGGACAACCTGAAGAACGACAGCATCGTACAGACTGCCAGTGGATTGCAATACAAAGTAATTCATCAGGGCTGGACAGGCAGCCGTAAAGCTAACTCAGCCAGTTATGTAGTTGTGAATTATGAAGGAAAGCTAATTAACGACTCGGTTTTCGACTCGGGGACGAAACAAGGTTTCTATTTATCAGATGTCGTAGTAGGCTGGATGGAAGGAATCAAAAAAATGAACGAAGGTGGTAAGTATATTTTATACATTCCCAGTTCATTGGCTTACGGAAAAGATGGAAACAGCGATGATATTCCTCCCTACTCTACTTTGATTTTTGAAATAGAATTAATTGCATCGTACGATTGATTTATAAATCTAAAATTCAACATCAACAAATAGCTTATGAAAAAATACTTTCTAATCGTGTTATGTTCATTTGCCGGATTAGCTTTTGGGGCGGAATACACAGTTCAAACACTACCAAACCCTAAAATTGTCAATGCGAAAGCCTTTGTCAGTAATCCGGATGGAATTTTGAAACAGGAGACTGTGCAACAAATGAATATATTTCTGGATTCACTGGAAGCACAAACCGGAGCCGAAGTGGCTGTAGTAGCAGTTAACTCTATAGGACAAGCTGACTATTTTTCTTTTGCCAACGAGCTTTTCAAATCTTGGGGAATCGGAAAAGAGAAACAAGACAATGGAATACTGGTGTTATTTGTACTCGATCAAAAAAAATTAAAAATTGAAACCGGTTATGGTTTAGAAGGTGTTTTACCCGATGCAATTTGCAGCAGGATACGAACTCAACTGATGAATCCCGAATTCAAGAAAGGGAACTACGATGCAGGTTTATTAGCCGGATTACAAGGCATATCATCCGCCATTCGCAAAGAACCAGTAGCCGAAGCAGTCGTAATTCCAATTGCCTGGAACGAAATATTGCCCACAGCCATAGCAGCCTATCTAATTTTAATACTTCTTACCTGGATTTGGCTGGGAAATTCTATACAAAAGATCAAAAAGGATCCGAAGTTCAAGAGTAACCTCACTCGTTATGTAGCCATAAAAAGTGAGAAAGCAGGTATATTTAGTCTGGTAGCCATTGTCCTTCCTGTAATTGGATTTGTAGGTATCTTATTCTTTTCACAGGCCATTTACCTGCTTTTACTGATACCCATTCCATTTACAACCATTCCTGCAAATATTTACGGGAAATTACAAATGCTGAGAATACGTCGTGCACCCATTCCTTGTACGGCTTGTGGAGGGAAAATGCACATTCTTTCAGAAAAAGTGGAAGATACACACCTGAAACTGGCACAACAATTTGAGGAACAACTGCATGCCATTGATTACGATGTATTTGTATGCGACGATTGCGCCAACGAAGCAATCTTTACGCTGGATAAACCAAGTTCCTATTCTGTTTGTCCAAAATGCGGAACTAAGGCATTTATACTGAAAGAAAAACGAACACTCGTTGCACCTACTTATATTAGCTCAGGGACCGAAAGAACAACATATCATTGCAAGTTTTGCGGTCACGAGGAAAACAATAACACACACCTTCCAAGATTAACCCGTAACAGCAGTGCAATAGTAGGTGGTGCAGCAGCCGGGGGATTATTCAGCGGCAGCGGCGGTTTCGGAGGAGGCGGTGGCGGCGGTGGCAGTTTCGGAGGCGGTATGTCCGGAGGCGGAGGTGCCGGTGGCGGATGGTAAATTAGTTTATAGTTTATAGTCGATAGTTTATAGCATCTTAGTCTCGTAAGGACGAAACTAAAAATCTAAAGAAACAATAAAGCGCAAATTATAGGAGACGTAACTAGAAAAATATAGGAGACGTAACCATTAGAATATAGGAGACGAAACTAATATAATTCTCCGTTAGCTAACGGATAAGGGGTCGTTTTTGTTTAATAAGAGTCGATAGTTTATAGTTCACTCATTTTAAGAGAGAGAAAAGAACGAAGGCGATACTAATTTAAGTTCCGTTTTAGATTTGAAGTCATTTATATTTCAAGAAAACATTCTATTTTTTATCTTATTATTATTATTATTATTATTATTATTAAAAAAAAATTCCATCAATATGAAAAAGAGCACAATTATCATTTTAGTAGCAGTTGCAGCCCTGGTTTTATGGGGTGTTTCCGGATTTAATGGTTTAGTTACTTCACAAGAGAACGTAAACAGTCAATGGGCTAATGTTGAAAGCCAATACCAACGGCGTTCAGATTTGATTCCTAATTTAGTAGCTACCGTAAAGGGATATGCCACACACGAAAGTTCAACGCTCGAAGGTGTTGTTGCAGCACGTGCCAAAGCCACACAAGTCACCATAGACCCGGCCAATCTTACCCCCGAAAAGCTGCAGGAATACCAGGCTGCTCAGGGTCAGGTTAGTTCTGCATTAGGGAAACTGTTGATGATTACCGAAAATTATCCTGATTTGAAAGCCAATCAAAACTTTTTGGAATTGCAGGCACAACTGGAAGGTACCGAAAACCGTATTTCGGTAGAAAGAATGCGTTTCAACGAAACGGCTCAAAATTACAACAAGTCAATTCGTAGGTTCCCGACAAATATTCTATCCGGATTATTTGGGTTTGATAAAAAACCATATTTTGAATCCGAAAAAGGGAGTGAAAAAGCCCCTGCTGTAAAATTCTAAAATCAGAAACCTCCGTCTAATGGCGGAGGCTTATGATTTATGGTTTAAACAATTGAATATATGTAAACTAAGTGAATTAAAAAAATAAATTGATATTTCACTTTTATAATGCAGTTTCACACTATTGTACTCCCGATAGCTATCGGGAGTAAATAGTAAATAGTAAATAGTAAATAGTAAATAATAAGACATGTCCCACACAAAATATACACCAGCTTCCGATCGTTATTCAAATTCAGTAGGTTATCAGCCTTGCGGTAAAAGTGGTCTAAAACTTCCACGTATCTCACTGGGCTTGTGGCATAATTTTGGGGATGTGGATGATGCCGACGAAGCGCTGAAAATGATTCAGTTTGCTTTTGATCACGGCATCACGCACTTCGATTTGGCAAACAACTATGGAACGCCATTTGGCAGCGCTGAGAAAAATTTCGGTAAAATTCTGAAAGATCACTTTTCCTCGTATCGCGATGAAATGATTATCAGCACCAAAGCTGGTCACGAGATGTGGGCAGGACCTTATGGTGATGGAGGCTCACGTAAATACATGATTGCGAGCTTAGAGCAAAGTCTGAAGCGAATGAAACTGGACTATGTGGATATTTTCTACTCGCACCGATATGACGAAAACACACCCATAGAAGAAACAATGGGCGCCTTGTCGGATATGGTAAAACAAGGGAAAGCTTTATACGTGGGCATTTCTAAATATCCCGAACCAAAAGCCAGGGAAGCTTACCGTATTTTACGAGAAAACGGAACGCCCTGCCTGATTAATCAGGACAGATTTAATATCTTCACCCGACAAGTTGAACAGCATGTATTTCCTGCAGTTCAGGATAATGGATTAGGTTTTATTGCTTTTTCACCATTGGCACAAGGAATGCTTAGTGACAAATACCTGAACGGCATACCTGAGAATTCCCGGGCAGCTCATAGTTATGGTTTCCTGCAAAAAAGTCAGCTGACCCCGGAAGTGATTGAAAGAATAAGTAAACTCAATGAATTAGCTATTCAACGAGGACAAACCCTGGCTCAAATGGCTTTAGCCTGGTGCCTGCATTTGCCTGTGGTTACTTCGGTTATCGTTGGAACCAGTTCGGTTAACCAATTGCAGGACAATATCGATGCTCTTAAAAACCCTTCATTCACCGACGATGAGTTGTGGAGAATTGGTGAGTTGGGAGTGTAGAGTTTAGAGTTTAAAGTTTATAGTTTATAGTTTATAGTTTGAGGATTAAAGGTCAAAGGCCTAGATTTCAAGATGTAAGTTTAGAGTTTAAAGATGTTTTGGAAAGGCGAAAAAAATCACGATTAGCAGCTGCCTAAACTTTCATTCGAATCAACTAACTAACTAACTAACTAACTAACTAACTAACTAACTAACTAACTAACTAACTAATGGAGCTTGCGACATCCCGCTTGCGGGACTAATTAGCCAACCAATAACTAATTAACTAATTTACAATCATCCATTTCAATGAATTTTTCCCGGATAAAACATCTTCTCTTTTCAGCATTCCTTACTACAACTTTAGTGAGCTGCTACGATAATGTTATATCTTCCATCCCCGATTATCCGGTGAATTTAAATTTGGATCTGACAACAACATACCCGACGTTCAGGAATTCAGTCAATCAGTTTTTGCTTTTTGAAACAAGAATAAAAGAGTATGACAGAGTTGGTTTTGGCGGGATTTTAGTAAGCACAGGATTTGATGGTAATTATTATGCTTTCGACATGGCCTGCCCTTACGAAGCAAAGTATAACGTTCGGGTTTACCCGAATGAAATAGGTCAGGCTGTCTGTGAAAGTTGTGGTTCCGTATTCGATATCAGCTATGGTATCGGCAATCCTTCGACGGGACCCGCCACCGAGACCCTCAAACGCTATCGGGCAACCTTATCTGGCAATATATTGTATATTAACAGGTAAATTCACCTGTTTAATTCAAGGCCAATTAGTTTCATCTTCATTCCCGAACATTACATTACCATTCCCGAACACCGCGATGCCATTCCCGAATGCTGCAACTCCATTCCCGAACTCCGCGATGCCATTCCCGAATGCTGCAACTCCATTCCCGAACTCCGCGATGTCATTCCCGAATGCTGCAACTCCATTCCCGAACTCCGCGATGCCATTCCCGAATGCTGCAACTCCATTTCCGAACACCGCGATGCCATTCCCGAATACTGCAACTCCATTCCCGAATACTACAAATAGAAAAGGGACTGCTTCCCTTTGAAACAGTCCCTTTTGTGTTATATTAATTAGTAAAGTTATTAATATCCATCATTTTGCCAGAATTTACCAACTTCGCCTTTACCACCCATGTTTGTTGTGGCATCGATTTGAACCTGTGGAATAGGGCGTAACCGGTGGAACGGTTGTATATTTTGTCCAGCAATTTTATTTTTTGAAGTCAAATATGCTGAAGTTAAGTTACCCGTTCGTTTAAGGTCAAACCAACGTTGTTGTTCACCACAAAGCTCACGAGCTCGTTCATCCAAAATGGTTTGAACGGTAACAGCGCCGGTCAGCGAATTATCTTTTCCGGAAATTGCGCGGGCAGCTTTCAGCACATTCAAGGTTGCTGCAGGACTACCAGTATTACTACCCAATTCGGCTTCAGCTTTTATTAAATACATTTCCGAAAGTCTGAAAACAAAGAAATCGCGAGGACTAAGATCACGTATTAATGGAGCACTACCGTCATTAGAAGTACCAAAATCGTCAAATTTTCGTAAGGAAATAAACAGATTATTGCCATAAAATATATCGTTACCAGTAGATGCACTAGTCACGGTCAGTTCAGAACCATCAGCATTAGTATACATAGGGTATTTAATTGTTTTAACAGTACCAGATGTACGTGATCCCATGATATATCGGTTTGAAGAAAATTTGCCTTGCTCAGCAGTTGTAAGTGTGCGATTTTTCGACAAATAAATAATGGTATCACAGGTTTTCGCTGCAGCATCCGTAAAAATTGCCGGATCTTTTTTAGGGGCTAAAGCCAACGGTATTTTATATGTATCTCGAAAAGATGCTTGATAACGTTGATCAGTTTGATCATTAAATAAATCTAACAAATAACCCGATGGAGCCATACGACAGAAACCTTTGCTATAAGTTTGGAAAAAGCTTCCTACAGCTACACCATTAATTGTTTTCTTGGCTTCTGTGTCCGTCCGATCCAGGACTTTATAAGTTCCGCTATTCAATTTAGAATGGTTACTCCACATTCCGGTGTACATTAAATGTGAAACATTTCCACCTGTGCGATTCGTGTTATCACGCATTACCATTTGCGTCCATGAAACTATATTTCCACTTGCATCTTTTTTGAGCCTTGAAGGTAGTATATTATATGTTAGGTTAGTAGCATACTCTATAAACCAGATAGTTTCATTATTTTTAATTCCATCTTCATTTGCCTGACTCCAACAATCTTCATAATTGGAATAAAAAGAGGCGCCACTTCCCGATATTACTTCTTGAGCAATAACGGCAGCATCTGAATAAGCTTTAACTTTTCCACCCGGATAGTTTCCGCCATCGTATTCGCTTGCAAGATATAGCAATAAACGGGCTTTCAGTGCTTTGGCTGCCCACAAATTAACTCGTCCTGTTTTCGCAGTTTTATCCGACAAATTAGCAATTGCAACATCTAAATCGGCTAACATAAAATCATAAACTTCAACTTCAGAATTACGAATCACTTCACTGGATGCGCTTGTAATCAGCTTCTTGTTAATTTGAATAGGGCCCCAGGTTTCAACCATATGCCAATTATAAAAAGCTCGCAGGAATGAAGCTTCTCCTTTATATTGTGCACGCAGAGCTACAGGAATATCAGCTTTATCTACATAATCTAATGCTGTATTACAAGCATTCAGTGCAGCGTAAAACATTTCCCAGTACTCATCTAAACAAGCATTTTGCTTTTCAGGATCAGATGATGCTGCTGCCTGGAGTGATGAATATTCAATTAAACCAGTTTGACGGTTATCGCGGGCTTTCAACCATAAATCCGTCCCCGCTTCACTTAAACCAATACCAGGTTCTTTGCCATACCAGCCACGGGTATAAGAATAACATGCACTTACCAACCCGCTTATTCCCGATTCGGTGAGGTAATTTTCTTCGGTTTTACCCGACTTGTTATCCTCTACCAAAAAGTCAGAACAAGAACTTGCCAACAATGCAAGACCCGACAGAATGCTAAGGAAATATATTTTTGTTTTCATATTGTAATAATATTTTAAGAATGTATATTTAAAATTAGAATTCCAGATTTAATCCGAAAACAACCTGCTTCATCAAGGGGTTTGATACACTCCCATTTTGTTCAGGATCATAGTTATCTACATCACTAATAGTGAAATAGTTTTTCAAAGAGCCATATATTTTCATATTCGATATACCCGCTTTCATAGTCATATTTTTTGGTAATGTATAAGCTAAAGTAATATCTTTTATTTTCCAGTAAGAAGCTTTTACTTTATTTAAAGAAGTATATTCAGCAGTGTTAGATTCCCCTGGCCGTGGAAAACGAGCACTTTGATTTTCAGGTGTCCAGAAATCCATATCTGGAGTTCCATCTGCTACTGTAGGATTATAAGCACTATATAAATCATAACTCATCCATTGCCCCAGACGTGCAAAAGTAAGAACAGACAAATCGAAATTTTTAAATGAGAAATGATTGTTCCAGCCAAAGACGAAATCAGGACTTTGATTGTACACGATTCTATCTTTTGAATCTATAACCCCATAACCATCTTCACCTTCATTCTGTTGATCTTTTACTTTCAATTGACCCGGGTGTCGCGAATAAACAGCTGCTGCTTCTACTTCGTTTGTACCCCATACTCCTAAAGTTTCATAGTCATAAAAGCTCTTAACTGGTTTTCCAACAACTAAAGCATGATTTACATCAGAAACATCTTGAGTCAAACCACTGGATAATGATAATACTTTATCACGATTTAGTGAAAAAGACCAGTCACTAGACCATTTAAAGTTTTTACTATCGATATTGCGAGTATTCAAAGCCACTTCGATTCCTTTATTTTCGGTTGAACCAACGTTATCCCATGCAGTAATATATACAGAAGTAGCAGGTAGTGTCTTTTGCATCAATAAATCGGTAGTTTTGGCATAATAGATATCCACACTCCCTGAAATCCGATTACTGAAAAGTCCAAAATCGAGACCAATATCAAAAGTTGCAGTTGTTTCCCAGGTCAAATCCTTATTCCCCAATTGACCTGGTATTAGTCCTGTAGCTAAAGCATTTCCGAAAGTATAATAATTATAATTGGAAGATAATGTTGTAAGTGTTCCGTATGGATCCACAGCAGCATTTCCGGCTTTCCCCCAACTTGCCCTAAGTTTCAGATTATCCAAAACTTTAGCATCTTTCAAAAAGCTCTCATCATTTAGACGCCAGGCAGCTGCTAAGGATGGAAAATAGCCCCATTTCTTACCTTCGGATAGTACAGAAGATCCATCAGCACGTAAAGAAGCCGTTAATAAATAACGATCAAAAAGTTTGTAATTAATTCGGCCAAAAAAGGATGACAATGCACTCTTTAAATAAGGTTTAATAATATTGTCTCCATCACCTACAGCCAAAGTAGTTGGAGTTATATTACTTAAATCATAATAACCATTTTGAAGGAAATGGACATTACCCGCTGTTCCTGACGTTTTGTTATAAATTTTCTCTGAGGTTGTAATACTTTGACCTAATAACCCTTGAAAATCATGAATACCTAAGGTTTTAGAATAATTCAACGTGTTATCCCAGGTAATATTGGTCTTATCGGTGTAATCCTGAGATATAGCCGTTCCTCTGTTAGCTTGATTTCGTCCGGTACACTGATAATCTTCATATATTCCTTGTTTTGTATTTTGAAGATCGGCGGCAAACATCGTTTTGAATTTCAAATCTTTAATAATTTGCCAATTCAGAAAGACATTTCCAAAGAAACGATTCGATTGTGTATTGTTTTGATAGTATCCGTCTCTTTCATTAATCAACGGATTAGTATGTGAAGGAGCTAATTCAGAAGGTTGATCTTTTGTAATGTCGGCAATGGCATGCATTTTAAGCAACTGAGAGAAAACTCCATCTTCTCTGCGGTTCCAATTACGCTTAGTAAACAAAATACTAGCTCCAACATTCAGGCTATTACTTATTTTATGGTCGAGGTTTAGTTTTGCATTATAACGACTTAAATCGTCATTTTTCATCAAGCCCATTTCGTTCAGGTATCCTAACGAAAGATTGAAAGAAGTTTTCTCACCTCCACCCAACACTGAGAACTCATGGTTGTTGGAAGTAGAATTTTGTAAAATTAAATCGAACCAGTCAACGCTAACACCTGAATTATACAAGTCTAGCGTTGAAACTGAGAGTACGTTGGAAGCACTATAATCGGATCGTTTAGAATTTCCATAAACAATAGGAGTCGCCTTTTTTTCGTCAATTAATCTGGCTCTTTCAATTAAGAAATTTATATCTTGGTCAGCTGACATCGTGCGAGGCACATTGGTAGGAGAATTAGAGGATACATATCCGTTATATGTGACACGGGTTTTGCCACCTTTAGCACCTCTTTTAGTAGTAATAATTACAACACCATTTGCACCACGGGTTCCATAAATAGCTGTTGAAGATGCATCTTTCAACACCTCCATAGATTCAATATCAGAACTGTTAACATCAATGGTTGAGCCATATTCAACACCATCAACTAAAATAAGAGGGGCGTTGGAAGCCGAGATTGACCTGTTTCCACGAAGGTTAATGCTTATTCCTTCTCCAGCCGAACCGCTACTTTTAGTGATATCCAAACCGGCAATTTTACCTTGCATTGCTTCCATGGCATTGTTTGATGCAACAGACTTCAAGTCGTCGGCTTTGAGAGAAGAGACCGAACCCGTTAAATCACGCTTTTTCATTACACCGTAACCCACCACTACCAGTTCATCAAGACTGGTTGCTTCTTCTTTAAGAACAACATTCATCTGATTCCCGGTGATAGGAAGTTCTTTTTTTTCCATACCAACGTAAGAAAACACCAATACTTTAGCTGTAGACGGTACCTGAATGGAATATGCACCATCCAAATTAGTGATGGTACCTGTAGAAGTACCTTTAACAACTACCGAAACTCCGATAATTGATTCGCCGGTGGCATCTTTTACCACACCTGTAATTGTTTTTGTTTGAGCCAACAACATCCCATGTAAGGCAATGACTAGCAACAAAAGCAAAGTACGCTTTAAAATTAACTTGTTTTTTTTCATTATGTAAATTAGATTTTAAGGATAAATTAATATTCTACTTTATTCTTTAAGAGTTAACGGTACAAATATACAAAAGATCAATATATTCAATGTGGATTAATTGACTATATCTGTGGATATTCAATTTAGTTCTTATTAGAGAAAAAAACTTAAAAAAGCACTAAAATAATATTAAACAAGTATATAGCAGGTCAGTTCCATTTAAGCGGCTTAAACAACAGAGCGGAAATGCCAACAAAAACTACATAAAAAGGATAGATGAATGATAAAAGGAGGGCTGTAGTCCAAAAACTACGAAGTTGAAAAAAAGAGCGGACAGAAGCAAGGAAAAAAGTATCAAGCAGGTATTTAAAACCGAAAACAAACAGTAATATATACCAACAAGGTATTCCAAAGGTTGCCATAATGAGCAAGAAAAAAGGCAAAAGACTAATACTGAAAACGACACAGGCAGTTACAATGGTATGCCAATCGGTATAAGATGGAGTTTTAGAAGCCCAGCGACGACGCTGATTATAGAATTCCGTTAAGGTTCCGGAAGATTCTGTAGTTACAAAGGCCGATTCCGATTTTAAAAAACGAATCACACCTCCTCGTTTTTTTATACTCTGCAATAAGAAAATATCATCCCCCGACTGTTCTTCCACATGCAAATCGGCTCGACTTTTCAGCCAGGCAACTTTGGAAAAAGCCAAATTAGCTCCATTACATAAAATTGGCATACCGGCTCCCGATGCACCGGCTCCGGATGCGATCAAAGCAGTAAATTCGAGGGATTGCAAACGCGTGAAGACCGATGAACTATCAGTCATCTTAACAGGGCAAATGATTAAATCACTTGGGGAATGAGTTTGGAATCGCAAAATTGTTTCAAGCCAGGTTGTGCAGGGAATGCAATCAGCATCAGTAGTTACTATCAAATCGCCTTTTGCGTGCAAAATGCCTTCACACAAAGCGTTTTTCTTTCCGGTTTTTGAGGCTTGGATGCAGGTTACAGGGTTCAAAAAGCCGGATACTTCTGCCAGCAGTTCAGCCGTTTTATCGGTGGAATGATCGTTTATAAGAATGAGTTCAAAATTCTTGTACGATTGTTCTGCCAGACTCTTCAGGAGGCGAGGCAAATGCACTTCTTCGTTTCGGCAAGCCACTACTACTGATAAATCCACATGAATAAATTCATCTTCAGAAGGTACAAAATCCGGAATTTTCGTCCAACCCACAAAGAAAATGCTTATGAGTATAAAATATAGAACACAGAAAAAGATACAAAAAGTAAGTAACCACATGACATAATAAAATCAAAGATTCTCATTTTCAAAAAACTTGAAGAAACTCTAAGGGCTAAAACAAATAATTTAATCCAATATACATGCCTGTTTTTCCATCCTGTTTATTGAAAGCCTTTCCGAAATCGGCAGAAATTACAAAATTCTCATTCCATCCAATTTTCAATCCCATACCTGCAGCAGAATGAAATTTGCCTGCCTGATAGTCACCAATTTTCAGTTCACTCTTTTGAGAATCTGTCAATGTGGATAGCTGGTTTTTAATATCAATCGGTTTCACAATAATGCCCGAATCGAAAAAGACATTTGTTCCCAGGTAGAAATTCTGATTCAGCCATTCGAAGCGCAAAAATTTATATCGAAATTCAAAATTACCAAATCCTACTGCATCACCTACTACGCGATTCCTTAGAATTCCACGAATGGAAGTTTTGCCACCCATACCCTGATTGGTAGCTGCCGTTAAGAAACTGGTGATCAACAACGGTTGAGCAAAATATGGAACGTGGGCATTCCCAAGGGTCATCTGATAATCGAGCCTATATGCAAACGAAAAATCCTTTGTCAGTGTAAAATATTGACGGTGAACGATAGACAGTTTAGTGTGTGGTAATTTATTGGCAAACCCGGGAGCAGTTTGTATTACCGCTTCCGTCCAAATTCCTTTCATAGGACAAGCTAACTGATCGCGGGAATCGTATTTTAGTCCTAACTTAAAATAATGAATACTTCCGCCACTTGCTTCGTCTGAACTTATCAACCCGGTTGACAGATAACGTTGATATAAATTACCTCCGGGAATGTGAGTTAAATTCAATTTTGAAATATTGACTGTATCTATAGCGAAATTATAATAAGAATAACCCGCTACCCAACCGAAATTACTCTCAGAAAAATTTCCCTGAAAATCGGCCTTTACCCGAAACATATTTCTTTCATTCTTATAAAAGATCTTGCTTGTGGTTTTAATATTTGTTGTATCATAAATACTCTGGTAACCATTAAAACCATAAAAGTCCATCATTTGATCGGTTACATAAGCCACATCAATGGTTGTTCTTACCTTAGGGATTAAGCGCTCCGAATCATACCTTATGCGCGCTATGCTGGTACCTTTGGTGTAAGTCGAATATTCGAGATATAGGGAATGGTCATATTTAGGGAAACGTGAACCGTCACCGTAGTGAAACAAATTGACCAAAGCACCATACTGGAAACCCAAATCAGAATCATATGAAATAGCAGGCAAGGCACCAAAGCCAAAACCTTTCTTAACTTTCTGTTGCGAAGAAACAGTTGCTATAGTTAGTAGTAAGGTCAAAAGGAGTGTTGCTTTTTTCATGCAGTAAGCTTTAATATTTACGTCAAAGGTATAAAAAAAGTGGAATAAAAAAAAAGCATACTTTGCAGCACACTTTTTTTAATAAAATATTTTGAAGAAGTTTAACTCTCCTTACATTGATTACAAATACCGGAATACGAAACTTCTACAGATTGTATCAGGAACTCACTGTTTTCGGGCAATTGAAACACCTCCGGTTTTACACTGAAAATGTCGTGAACAGTACCGCAACTGCGACAAATGAAATGTGCATGAGCAGTAATGTCTACATCGAAACGGGCATTTTTCTCATCTATAGCCAATGCGCGAATAGCACCCCGTTCTACGAATAAATTGAGAGTATTATACACAGTTGTTTTGGAAAGTGTTGGCATCATTGGACTTAACGACAAATAAATTTCTTCAACCGTAGGATGAGTTCTATTGTTCAATAAATAATTCATTACCGCTGTTCTTTGCATCGATGGTTTGATGGTATGTTGAAGTAAATAATGATGTGAATGTGAGATTGGATACATAGCTGGTGAGTGTTCTTTAATGTTTTTGTTGTTTCAACAAAGATAACAAGAAAAAACGGCAACAGGAAGTTAAAAGACAAGCGTCAATAGCCACTTAACATGCTTATTGTGAATTAACAAAGTTACCATTAAAAAAACAAAACTCAAATGATAAGTTCTAATAATAGAAGCTCAGCAATATTAACCAAAATTAAATATTTACACTTCCTTGCTGGTTTCTTGTCAGAAAGCTAAACAAATAAATAAAAAATAAAAAAAAGTTGCAATAAAATTAATTATTGCAACTCCTGAATATTTAATATTAAAAATATTTTACAAGGCTTTGATCTCTTTTAAAATATCGTTCGTAGCACGCACTGCGGCAGCACTCTTGTCGAATAACGCTTTTTCTTCGGCATTCAGTTTATAATCCAGAATTTCTTCTACACCGTTTTTGCCAATTATCACAGGTACACCAATACAAATATCGTTCTGACCGTATTCACCTTCCAACATAACGCAGCAAGGGATGATTCTCTTTTTATTGTGAATAATAGATTGTACCAGATAAGCAGCAGCAGCACCCGGAGCATACCAGGCCGAAGTCCCAAGTAATCCGGTCAGGGTAGCACCTCCAACCATAGTATCAGCGACTACTTTATCCATAGCCTCTTTACTCATAATTTCGCTTACAGGACGTCCCTTGTAAGAAGCAAAACGAGTCAACGGAATCATGGTTGTATCACCATGACCACCGATTACCAGACAATGCACTTCGCTTTGATTTGCATTCAAGGCTTTACTCAAATAACATTTAAAACGTGCAGTATCGAGTGTACCTCCCATACCAATCACTCTGTTCTTTGGAAGTCCAAGAGATTTCAATGCCAGATATGTCATTGTGTCCATTGGATTGCTTACAATCACAAAAATAGCATTGGGTGAAAATTTAAGAATGTTTTCTGCAACCGTTTTCACTATTCCTGCATTTACACCAATCAACTCTTCACGAGTCATACCTGGTTTGCGAGGAATTCCAGAAGTAATCACTACAACATCCGAATCAGCTGTTTGAGCATAATCGCTTGTACAACCCACAATTTTAGCATCAAAATCCAACAAGGCTGCCGTTTGAAGCATATCCAATGCTTTACCTTCCGACACACCTTTTTTCACATCAAGCATAACAACTTCGTCAGCTACCTGATTGATTAAAAGAACATTTGCACATGTGGCACCTACATTTCCGGCACCTACTACGGTTACTTTTGACATAATATTTTTATTTTTTGATAGTTTGATTACGATTCTTTTTAAACAGACACAAAGATACGAATATTCCTCGATTAAAGAAAAAATTCTTTAATATTTAAGAAAAAAATTAGATTAATCTATTATAAATTCAGGTTGCTAATCTCACGAATCTATAAATATCATACCAATTCTCGTTCAACTAATTTACTACACTGACAACCAATATATTAAAACAATATAAGCTTAGGACTAGTATAGATATATACGGATTCAGAAGTATAATTACAACCGGTAAATTACTTTCGAATTAAACTTTATACGCACTTCTTTGGTAAAAAGCAAAAATAGCCGTATTTTTGTATTTGTCATCAACCTTATTCATTCACACTCCATGAAAAAAGTAATTATTTTAATGCTGATTATTGCAGGGCTAATCTCCTGTAAACAAAACGACAAATTCCAGGTAAGTGGAACAGTGAAAAATGCCGAAGGTGAAATGCTTTATATCGAGCACACCGGGCTGATGAAAACAACTATTCTTGATTCCGTTAAACTTAATGGAAATGGAAATTTCAAATTTAAGTCAGCACGTCCTCTCTATCCCGACTTTTATCGCTTACGCCTGAACAATAAAATGATTGCCTTTGCAGTAGATTCATGTGAAAACATAACCATAAAAGCCAATCCAGAACATTTTGCCACCGAATATACACTCACAGGTTCTGAACCTTCCATTCAGATTCAACGCTTGAGGAAATCGTTAACGAATATTCAGCTCAAAGCAAACGCACTAACATCGAACTTATCTGCAGAAGAAAGAAGTTCAAAAATTATCGATATTGAAAAAGATATTGAAGCGCACAAAGAAATGGCACGCAAACTAATACTGCAGAATCCACGCTCCACAGTTGCTTATTATGCCATCTATCAGAAAGTCAACAATTCCTTCCTTTTCTCACCTTATATCAAACCCGACAGAGCATATTGCGCTGCTGTAGCTACAGCCTATAACGCCTTCATGCCCGAATACGACCGAAGCAAAAACCTCTATAGCCTTGTCATGGATGCTATTCGTAGCGAACGTAAAGCTAAAAACAAAGAAGCCTGGAACGAGATATTAGCCCAATCGGGCACTGGTTATATCGACATAGCATTAAACGACAGAAAACAAGTCACCCGTAAGCTTTCAGAATTGGAAGGGAAAGTTATTTTAATCGACTTTTCGGCTTACGAATCAGAAGAAAGCGTACAGTATACTTTTGCATTGCGGGAGTTATATAACAAATACCACGATCGTGGTTTTGAAATTTACCAGATATCGCTCGACAGGAACAAACAAAAATGGGAACAAGCCACAGAGAATATCCCCTGGATTTGCGTTCGTGACGAAAACGGTCCAAATACTGCCTACGTTTCGTCCTACAATATTTCATCCATCCCTACTACTTTCCTAATGAATAAAGAGGGCACCATTATTGCAAGGAGTCTCGAATTTAATGAATTAAGTAAAGAAATTGAAAAGTGCTTGTAAACCAGCTTAAAAGTTGTTAGGTTTGAAAAGTTTGATGTATGAAAGTCTGACAATTCCAGTACATTAAGCAATACAAATGACATCAATAAATACAATTATTTTAATTCCGAAAGAAACGTGAATTAACAAATAAAGTCCTTACAAAACAATTCGTGTAGTTCTGTTCAATTCGTGTTTTTTTATTTTTTTTATCCATCAAAATTCTATGTTCGACATCAAGGGAACCGCTATTTCGCTTGGATTTGATGCCTGTGGCATTGCCAAAGCAGATATATTAACTGAGGATGCAGCATTTCTACAGAAATGGCTTAATGAAGGGAAGCAAGGAGATATGCATTACCTGGATCGAAACTTCGAAAAGCGTACCGATCCACGAAAATTAGTACCGGGCTGCAAATCAGTGGTAGTGGTTTTGATGAATTACTACCCGGAAAAACAACAGGTTTCTTCAGCTCCCCAAATTGCCAAATACGCTTATCCCGAAACAGATTACCACATCACAATCAAAGCGAAACTCAATACGCTGGAAGAAAAAATTTGCGAGGCCTATGGAGTCGATGCCGTTTCACAAGAACATCAACATACCTTTGTAGATTCGGCGCCTGTATTGGAACGCCGATGGGCTGAGCGCGCAGGACTGGGCTGGATTGGAAAACACACCCAATTAATAAATCTTTGTTTTGGCTCCTACACATTTATTGGGATAATGATGCTGAATATAGAACTGGCATATGACCAGCCCATTCGCCCCAAATGTGGTACATGCACCCGATGTATCGACTCTTGCCCAACAAAAGCATTGACAAACGGCTCGTTAGATGCACGACGATGCATTTCATATCTCACTATAGAGAATAAAAAAGAAATACCAATCGAATTTCACGCCCTATTATCGGACCGTGCTTTAGGTTGTGATATCTGCGCAGATATATGCCCATGGAACACCAAATTAGCTAAACCGCACCAACACATTGATCTACAAGCATCTCCCAGCTTACTCGAATGGAAATGCGCTAACTGGCAACAACTCACAAAAGAAGATTTCGACCAGGCCTTTCGGCATTCAGCGATTAAACGCGCCGGATATGCAAAATTAAAACAAAATATAGATGTGGTTACAAGAAATTTAATGATGTAACTTTTGGGTCACGACTTCCAAATACAAGGCTTATTTATCTGTGTTTGAATACAAAACAAAAGCCCCAACATGAATATACATGCTGGAGCTTTTTTATGGACTTTTTAATCTCCGATTTTCAGTTCTTATAAAATCACTTTCGTTGTTTGGTTGCCCACTTTTACCAATACCACCCCACGGGCTGATATTGCTATCGTATTTTTTCCATCAACAGCTAATTTACTTAGCAATTTCTGGCCGATAGCGTTATAGATTTCTACGGATACTCCTGCAACGGCCGAGAAGCTGATTTTTCCGTCCAAAGCTGTTACCTTCAACAAATTGGTAGTGTTATTAAGTTTAGTTGCTGATGTTTCAACCGATATTTCATTTGAAGGAGCCGACATAATTCCTTTAATTGCCTTAACTTCATAATAATAGGTCGTACCTGCCTGCAACCCGCTTACCGAGCTGGTTGTACCCGTTACTGCAAATGGCGAACCCACTACCGGGTCTAACCGCGTTCCTGTAGCTGCAGGAATGTTCATTGTATGAGAACCAAGATTTGCGGTATAATCTATCGCATGAATATCCCATTCCAAAGCATTGAAAGTAGTTGGCGTTACGACTGTACTTTTTCGTACCAAGGTAATATTCTGACCCCAGGGTGCAAGTTGATCAAAAACACCTACCTCGTCAATTTGCATTCCATTTTCAAACAGGGCGATAGCGTCATTTCCACTGAAGTTGGTAACAACATTATCAACTACATCTTTAACAGCAAGAATTTCTGAGCCAGCCAATCCATTTGCAACAACATACACATCTCCACTTGCTAGAATACCAGACAAGGGTGTTCCTCCTGCATATAAACCAAGACCATCTGTCTGTTTTTTCAATGAATAGGCACTTAAATCAACTGATTTTCCAGTTCCATTATATATTTCAATAGCTTTATTCCCTGAATTTCCTTCCACATATTCAGAGATAATCAATTTAGGACATACCGTTTTGGTATATACATTCAATTGATATTCGGTGACACCTGCCACAGCTTCCCAATTGGCAGTAAAGCCTTGGTTATTAGCACTCGTTGAAGAGGTTGCTACCGGAGCATCTAATGGAGCCCATGCAGAAATTCCGCTCAATCCCCGGACAACAGAAGCAGCACCTTCACTCGACAATGTCAATATAGCTGTATGAGATCCAGCTTCTTGAGGAGAGTAAGAAACAGTAACCTGCACATTTGCTGTTCCCGACGAGTTAACTACCGTTTTTTGCGAAACATCAAAATAAGCTAAATCGTTTGCACTTATTGCCAGTGTTATGTCGGAATTCAATCCGGCACCAACAATCGTAATAGTTTCCGTTTCGGTGCTTCCTACTATGGCGGCTATGCCGGGAATACTTGCCGGTGTAACGGTAATGGTTGGATCGGCAGCCAGAACACACACATTACTTGCCAACAATATCGTCACAAGTAAGTTAATTTTTAAAAAAGTAAATTTTTTCATGTTTATTATTTAAAATTATTATTAAGAAATTGATTATTAATATTTAGAAATAAAGAAATAAAACCAAACAAGTTAAATTATTTGATTTACAGACACATACATACACAAAGAAGAATAAAAAATACATTCTCTAAATAAATGTGACGACAAAGATATAAATGTTTCCAGAATAAACAAATAAATAACAAAAAATATATACTTTTTATTAAACAAACAATCTGGTGTAGATGAAGACCTTCGGCTCCTTATTCAATAAAAAATAGAACTATAAAAGCAGGGATCAACAGAGATACAAATTAAATGCTGCTCAATAAACCTGCGCAAAACCAGATGAATCACGACAAAAACATTATATTTTGGCTATAAAAAACTCACTCCTTTTATCGGAAAATTCAGAATTTAAGGTTATGAATTCAGAATCAATGGTAGCTTTACTAACGACTTTATATAAATAAAAATTTATATAATAATAGAAAAAAGATGCTCTATGTGCTTTTATACACATTGAGCATCTTTCAAAATCGAAAAAGGTACAAATTCCAAACTAATTATATATTTAAAATTTGTCCAAATCTCATTGAATTACTTTGGTAATATGGTTGCCAACTTTTACAAATACCACGCCATGTTGCCCCAGGGATATCGAATTCAACCCTTCAACCGATGTCCTACTAAGCAATTTTTGACCAACTGTATTATAGACGACTACATTTTCACCTGAAGAAGCAGAAAAATAAATGACTCCGTACTTCACCCACACTTTCAAAGGAACTACTAATTCGTTCAAGCCTGTACTCGTATCAGTTCTAATCAGGGTATAGCTGGCCGATTTTGCACAATAACCCTCCCCTACTTCCTGCGAAGCAGTAATAATTGCAGAGCCAAAACCCGTATAGCTCACTTCACCGGTCATCGCATCAACCATAGCTACAGCTTCCTGAGAACTGGAATATAAAATGGGAGCTGTATTTGCCGAATATGCAATTTGAGTAAACGCTGCATCTCCAATTGTTTTATTCACTGTAACTACATCAAAATGAATATTGGAATTAGCACAAGTCACAGAACCGCTGCATATTATATTTTTTGAAGTTGCACCAGCAGAAGTGATGGTTATATCTCCCGAATAATTATTGACTATCATCCCGGCTTTTAAACGCGCGTAAATCACCCTTTCTGCAACTACACCGTCAACAGGAGTTAGCTCTATTGGATTAATTGCTTCGAACAAATTGCCACTAGTAGTTGAGATCTCATAATTCGCCGATGAGGTTACAATCAAGTTACTGGTAAGAAGACTACCCCTTACAGTAAAACTCTTTTCGGCCGAAGGTCCGGCTCCCGCTCCATAGATAAAGTCATTAAGAGAGGAGGGAGAAACAATTAAGACTGGACCCGAAACTACATTTAAGTCATAGGAAGCCGTTGCAGCTGAAAAGCCCCTGCCCGCAGCCTGCGAAGCGGTAATTGCAGTAAACCCGGTCTTAACGATAGTAACTTCACCAGTAGTAGGATTAACATTGGCCACTGTAGGATCCGAACTAGAATATCCAATAGCAGAGGTACCATCAGAAATTCCCAATTCGGTAAAAGGATCTTCACCTATTGTTTTATTAACTATACTTGTTGCAAAATGCAAGTTAGGGTTAGCACTAATCACACTTCCACTACAAGCAACAATTTTTGAAGTTGCGCCGGTAGAAGAAATTGTAATATCTTCATTATAAATTCCAACATTTTGAGCTTCCTTTAAATGCACATAAATAGTTGTAACAGGTACTAAACCACCATTCTGAGTAAGGGTTTTAGAATACAAAAAACCATAACCCGAAGTCAATGAAACCTTAAAATTAGCTTTTGAGCTTACAACAATATTGTCAGCCAAATTAGTTCCAGTTACCGTAAAAACTAGCTGAGTCGAAGGTCCGTAACCAGAATAGGTCAAATCTGAAAGGGAAGTTACCGAAACAGTCAACTCGGGTGAGACTGTCTTGATATTCACTTGCGCATACAGGTTGGATGTAAGTACCGAAAACACGGCTATTGCAAATGCAATTGCCAAAAATCTCATTTTTTTAATAGTAAAATTTCTCATGATGTAGTTTTTTTTTAGATGATTATTTTTTTTGGTTATTGATTTTTTCAGTTTAAAGCAAAAAAAAGTAAAAAAGCACAAGCATTATCGAAATAGTTATAAGAGAAAGAAAAAAAAAAAGGAAACTCTTTTATTTTGGAAAAATATGGTAAAGAATATAACAATATTTTTTATTTAAAAAAGAGCAAAAAACTGTATTTTAAAAATAAACGCATTTTAATGTTATTTTGTTCATTTTAGTTTAAAATAAAGTTCAACATTTAATTACAAAGTAAATTATTTTGACATAAATCTGCTTAAAAATGGCAAATAAAATATTTCATAAATCACTTCAAACGTACTATTTAAAGTACTTATCATACTCATTCTTTAAAAAAATATATTGATTTTACGAAGGCTTTTAAAAGCGAATAAAAATAGTAAATATTTTAAATAAAAAAAATAAAATGGACAGTCGATTGAATCATTTTTTCATAAACCTTTCAAACCCCAAAAAAAGAAGTCACCACCTTCGATTGAATTCGAGGGTGGCAACTCTTTGAATTTAGGCAGGATGCACAAAGTATGTAATTGATCTACTGAGACCTACAAAATAACTTTTGCAACGCGGCTTCCTACCTTTACTAATACCAAACCATGAACAGGTAAAACAATCGTATTTAAGCCTCCTACAGCCAGTTTGCTGATTAACTTTTGACCAATTGCATTAAATACATCAATTCTTTCTCCATCAGAAGCTAAAATCGTCAGATTCCCATTTACAACCGAAACTTTCAAATCAACTGAAATTTGATCACTATTGGTAACAGGCCCACTGGTAGCAGTTCCTGAAAGATTAAGGATCACGTCTACAGCACCATCACTTGAAAGAGTCAATATAGCATTACTAATACCAATAGACATTGGGTTATAAGTAATAATTACTGATTTATTTAAAACAATGCCACCGGATTGGGTTAAATATTCATCAGAGATTGAAAATAGAGATTTGTTGTCGACCTCCACTTTAATATCAGCAGTTAAGGCTGTACCATTTACGGTGATCGTTTCAGTATCTGTAGCTCCAACTTCACAATTCATTGCTGGAATTAGCGCTTCGGCAACTGTAATAGTTGGAACTCCTACATTCAAAGTATAAGTATCCATCTCACCACAATAGCCACCTCCTTCCGACTGCGAAGCGGTTATTGAGGTTGAACCTTCAGATAAAATAGTTACAAGTCCACTTGTTGAATTTACAGTAGCAACACCGGGAACCGAACTAGTATAATTAATAACAGCATTTCTAAGTGTGCTTGCAGTTTCAGTAAATGCAGCATCTCCAAGTGCTTTTGTTACAAGAGTTACTCCAAAGTCTAAATCATATGGATAACACAAAACACTTCCTTTACAAGCCACAGATTTTGCAATGGCATCGGTTGATGTCAGAGTAATATTTTCAGAATAAGCTCCAACATTTATCAAAGTTTTCATACGAACATAAATTATCGTAGGTTCAACCACACTTCCAGTACGAGTCAATGTTATCGCATTTGCAGCCTGAAATAGCAACCCCGAACCAGTTGAAATCTCAAAATTAGAAGGTGCTGTTATCAAAATATTATTAGTCAACAGCGTTCCACTTACTTCGAAACTCATTTCCGGTGCAGCACTTCCTGCGGTATAGGTAAGATCACCTAACAATGTTGGAGCAACCGAAATGGTCGGTCCTACAGCTACAGTCAGTGTATACTTATCCATAGAATTACAGTAAACTACAGAATTGTATGAATCGCCAGCTTGAGAAGCAGTAATTTCAGTTTCCCCCTCACTAACGATAGTTACTTCACCGGTAATTGCATTCACAGTTGCAACAGTTGGGGATGAGCTTGAATAAATAATGGACGAACTTCCGTTGTCTGAAATCGGCATTATTGAGAAAGGAGCATTCCCCATTGTTTTATCTACATGATCCACCAAGAAAGCCAATTGAGAAGGAGCACAAATCATGCTACCACTACAAACAACAGCTTTGGGTGCTGCAAGAGCAGAGACAACAGTTACAGACTCATTATTGTAATCAGCCACTGGCAACCCTGCTTTCATGCGAGTATAGATATTAGTGCTCGCAACAGTTCCATTCAGTTGATCCAGGGTTAGAGAAGGGCCAAAAGCGGAACCGGAAACTGTAGAAATCTCGAAATTTGCCGGCGCTGTTAATTCAATATTATTTATCAAAAAGACGCCTTCTACCGCGAATACCTGTTCGGCAGATGGCACAACACCACTAACAGCTGTGAAGCCGCTTAAAACAGCCGGAGAAGCTGTTACTAAAGGGGTCTTAACGACATTCAATGTATAGAAAGTCGTAGCGGCACATAAACCTGCACCCGCAATATGTGAAACAGAAATTTCGGTAGAACCTTCACTCAGAATATCTACTTCTCCAAATTCATTAACGGTAGCCACTGCTGGATTTAAACTGGAATACACAAGAGACACTCCAACCGGTTTAGAAAGTTGAAATATAAAGTTAGTATCATCCACCGTTTTAGTGACCGAAGTTTCCGTAAAGGCCAAATTGGAGATTCCGCAGGTAACGTTTCCACTACAGGAAACAGTTTTATTAAAAGCATCCTGAGAAGTAATTAAAATATCCTCAGTATAATTCAAAATATACAAACCGTCTTTCAATCGAACATAAATCAATGTAGCAGGAACGTCTCCCAATACATGATTCAAGTTTATAATCCCACTAAAATTAGAACCCGAGTTCGTCGAAATTTCATAATTGGCGGGAGCTGTCAAGGTAATTTCACCCGTCAGATTACTCCCATTTACCGTAAAGCTCTGTCCCACAGAAGGACCTGCACCCGCAGAATAAGTAAACCCGGAAAGCAAAGAAGTCGAAACATTCACAACTGCACCCAAAAACACAGTCAATGTATAAGAAGCAGAGGAAGCGAGATACTCAACCGAATTATGCATCCCGGCAATTTGCGATGCTGTAATAACAACCTCTCCTAAGCCAACGGGGGTAACTTCACCGGTAACAGGATCTACCAGAGCGACTTTATCATCGGAACCGCCATAGGTTATGGGAGTTGTTGTATTTAACGATGTAGCCGTTCGTATAAACTTCGGGCTATCTAAAGCTTTACTCACGGCTAAACCAATATTAAGGTTGGTCACAGCGCGGCTTACACTGCCACTACAGACTACAGATTTGGGAACTGCTAAAGTGGAAACGATAGCAACTACCTCATTATTGTAAAACGTAGTAGGCAATCCGGCCTTTAATCGAACATAGATATATGTATCGTCTATATTTCCATTCACCTGAGTCAAGGTTAGCGAAGGGACAAATGCTGAACCCGAAACTTTCGAAATTTCATAATTTGCTGGTGCTGTTAATTCCACATTATCAATCAAATGACTGCCGCCCACCAGGAATAGTTGTTCGTCCGAAGGAATTATTCCACTTACAGCTGAAAAGCCGCTCAGCATGACCGGAGTAACAGTAATTTGGGGAGTTTGAACAACATTAAGAGTATAGAAATTAGATCCAGCACATAAACCAGCCCCTGCTTCATGTGAAGCTGTAATAGTTACCTGCCCGGTACTTGCTCCAATAGTTACCTCACCTTCGGAGTTTACCGTAGCAACATCAGTATTTGAACTTGAATAGACCACAGTAGGCGTAATGTTAGTTGAAGACACCTTTTGAGCAAACAACGGACTATCCAGAGTTTTAGTCATTTCGGATAAACTAAAAGTCAAATCTGAAGGTATGCAATTTACATTACCACTACAAGTAATAATTTTTGAAGTAGCCCCATTCGAAGTGACCATAATGTCTTCAATATATCCAGAAATAATCAGTCCGACTTTCAACCTTACATAAATCATTACATCTGAAACAACACCTTCGGATGGAGCAAGAGTAATTGAAGAGCCAAAACCACCAATCAAAGTAGTAGAAATTTCATAATTCACAGATGGAGTCAGGATGATGTCAGCTGTAAGATTACTCCCATTTACAGTAAAAGTCTGACTTTGTGATGGACCATTATTAACTATGTAGGCGAAGCCGTTAAGCGTACCTGAAGAAACTGTTATATTCGCTTGTGCAAATATTTCAGATGTTAATCCCAATAAAAATGCTATCACAAAGATGACAGCCTGTAACTTCGTTTTAAAAAAAATAAAATTTTTCATGTTGTCGATTTTTTAATGAATATTCATAGTGCCTTTTTATTCTATAAAATCTATATTTATATCTGTTTTTCAATTTATTAGAATTATAAATTTGTTTCAATAAATGGAAAAAGACAGACTAAAAATGATATCTTGACTTGAAAGTGATAAATGAAAAATTTTATTTCAAGAAAATCACTTAATTATATCTAAAATACCTTTTGAAAAAATAAAACGCATTGAAAAGGTTTTTTGTTCTTTCTTATCATAAAATAGTACTTAGAAATTCAAAATAAAAAAGTAAACATCAAAAACATAGTGTTCGTATCAAGTTAAATGCTCACGAAAAACGAGTGTATACATTTATTCATCATGTCATTAGCAAAGTTCAACCGAAAGAATGCATTAAAATATAGAAGGACTATTTTAAATTAATTTATTAGACTTTAAAGTACATACAAAAGGAATAAAAAAGAACAATATTTTATATAAGTAATAAAATTCAATCCCGATAGCTATCGGGAGTCGTATTTCTTTGTTAAATACAAAGAAATGGAAAGCGGATTTTTTTTGAAAAGCGGATACAAAAAAACGGACTTGTATGTTTCTTTCAGTGATATGATATTCATATACTTGCAGCTTAAACCGCCCTGATTTACCGGGGAAATATCATTCTTCTTTTATCCGTCATTTTCCGCTATTCCGATAGCTATCGGAACAGCGAAAATCAGCGTTCTATTAATACTTTTAAATGGTACATTATATAGTTCCATTTACTTACTGAAATCTTTCGCTACAAATAACAATACTTTAACTATATTCAAAAAGGGAACCAACTAACCAAAAATAAAATTAAATATTAAAATGCGTGTTCTACAATCTTTATTTTAAATCATATCTTCTCTAATGTATAAATACTATCCAGAACTGAGGGCACAGATTATTATCCATAACTTTTCCACTCAAATTAAATGAAATCAACCTGCTAAAAATCAAAAAGCGAGTTAAAGAGTCTGACTTAATAAAAAATACAAGTCATTTCGCCTATATAAACGAAAATTAATTGTTACTTTTGCGCACTTTTTGGAATATAATTTTCATATCCGATCATCCCGGATGATAAATAATGACATCATCTAACCTACTTACTTATAAATTGGAATACCTGACAAAGACAAAGAGATGAAAAATAAATATTTAAACCTAATCGAACAAAGCTTCGAGTTTCCCAACGAAGAATTCGACATTGTAGAAAACGAATTGGAATGGTGCGGTGTCCCTCTCATGGACATCATTAAGCAATACGGAACACCATTGCGCATCTCCTATCTTCCTAAAATAGCACAAAACATTCAAAAAGTCACGCGAATGTTCAACGTAGCCATGGCCAAAGTAGACTATCATGGCGACTACAATTATTGCTACTGCACTAAAAGTTCGCATTTCTCATTTATAATGGAAGAGGTACTTAAACATGGCGTTCATTTGGAAACTTCTTCGGCATTCGACATCAACATAATGGAGTCCTTATACGAACAAGGTTTACTTAAACCGGATGCCTTTGTTGTATGTAACGGATTTAAACGACCTCAATATGTTGAAAACATTCAAAACCTAATGCGATCAGGGTTCTCAAATGTTATTCCAATTTTGGACAATAAATTTGAATTAGACCTGCTACTTAAAAACTTCGACATCAAATTCAAAGTAGGTATACGTATTGCTGCCGAAGAGGAACCAAAATTTGACTTTTATACTTCTCGTTTAGGCATTCGATACAACGACATTATTCCATACTATACCAAGCACATCGCCACCAACCCACAAGTAGAGTTAAAGATGCTTCATTTTTTTATTAATACCGGGGTAAAAGATACAGCGTATTACTGGAATGAATTAAACAAGGCTGTGAACTTGTATTGTGAATTAAAAAAGAAATGTCCGGAATTAGACAGTCTGAATATTGGAGGAGGTTTTCCTATTCAAACTCACCTGGATATGGTGTACGATTACGAATACATGGCAGAAGAAATTGTAGCACAAATTAAAACAATTTGCGGGCAAAACAACATACCTGAGCCACACATTTTCACAGAATTTGGATCATATACCGTTGGAGAAAGCGGTGCCATTCTTTATTCCATTGTAAACCAAAAGAAACAAAATGACCGTGAGTTATGGAACATGATTGACAGTTCATTTATGACTACACTACCAGATACGTGGGCTATCAATCAACGATATGTATTTTTAGCAATAAACAATTGGGATTCGGAGTACGAGCGGGTGAATTTGGGTGGATTAACATGCGACAGTGAAGACTTTTACAATGCAGAAGTGCATTCAAATGCCGTATTTCTTCCAAAAATACATGAAGACCGAGTTCAGTACATAGGTTTCTTCCATACAGGAGCTTATCAGGAATCGTTGAGCGGTTATGGCGGCATTCAACACTGCCTTATACCTTCTCCCAAAATGGTAATTATAGACAAGGATGAGGATGGCGAATACTTTACAAAACTGTTTGCCAAAGAACAAAGTTATAAATCTATGTTGAAAATTTTAGGATACTGAAAATTTCACTATCCTTTAATGAGAAAGCAGAGAACAATATCAATCAAAAAAAAAAAAAAAATGCGCATCAAATTAAGATGCGCATTTTTTTTGATTAATATTTATTTTTCAAACGGTAAATAACTGAAAAACGAACCTAAATTATCCTTTAAAAAGCACAGATCCCTTTCCAAATTAAAAGCATTATTGAATTGCCACTAATTTATTAATTAATGGATTAGCATACATTTCGAGTAATTTATGCAATAAAAAATTATCATCTTTATTTTCGATTTCAATTTTAGCTATTTGCTTTAGTAGGTATTGTTCAAAATCTAATTTCTCAATAGTAGTATAGTCATTTGCAAACCGATTATCTTTATTCAACTTATCATACGCTATCTTATTGTTAGCGAAAATAGTATAATTGGCATGAATCCGCTTATCTATCAACCCGGCTGTTCGTGAAAGTTGTTCGTTACGAATAGAAGTTTGACTTTCAATTAGTTTCAAGTCATCGTTAATAGTGCCTGTTAACTCATATACAACTTTTCCTTTATACCCCATCACACCTGTTTCCATATTGATTAAGTCATCTTCAGGTTGCTTCTTATAGTCCGGATTATCCCTTCGTTGTTGATATTCTTTGGCTTTCAAAAAATCGCATGAATCATATTCATATGATATACTTAGAGGACAAATATTTAGCCTTCTTAGATTTTCAATAAGACTTCCGTTACTGCACATATTAAACATTTTCAACAGACTTTCCTGAGTACGGTCGTTAGAATCTTTTGAACGACCTTCGCGTTGAGCAATCCATATAGACTGATGTTTATCGTTAATAGTATGAGCCATATAAGCAGACAACCGTCGTGAGCTCTCAAGGATCTGGCGCGCACTCAGGTCCCGTTTCACGATAAAACTCTTATTAACACGCACCAGATCTTCTATCCACGGATAAATAAGGAGATTATCCCCAATGGCTATTTCCACGGTATCCATCCCTCTCTCGATAAACTTTCCACATAAAAAAGCAGAATCAAGAATAATATCGCGATGATTGGATATATAAAGATATGATTCGGATGTATCCAACTTGTCTAATCCATTAAGATCAATACCTTTAGTTTTATTTGCTTCCAGGTATTGCAAGAAAGGGTAGACCATTTCTTTCTGAAATGCATAATTTGACTGATAGCTCATTAGACGCTGTTTAATCACTTCTTTTGGGAGAAGTGGATAAATAGTACTAAGCACCTTCATAAATTGTTTTTCGTCGCTCAACCGTGCTAATACTTCATGCACTTCCTCATTGGCATAGCAGCGTATTTCTTTAAAATTAAATTCCATATCAATTATTTATGATTGATTATATTGAATAAGATTCATGTTTATTTTTAACAAAACAAATTTACACACAATTGTTGTTGTCAATTCTATAGACACATATACCCACAAAATCATTTATTATATCGGGGTAATTTGTCACATTTATTTATTGAAACAGGTAGATCAGGTAAATGAAAATAACCGGAGTTGCGAGTAGCATGCTGTCAAAACGGTCGAGCAAGCCGCCATGTCCCGGCATGATGCTTCCGGAATCCTTAACATGTACGGTTCTTTTCATCAATGACTCAATTAAATCACCAAAGGTAGAAAACACAACTACAATTTCAGAGAGAATGAACCATTCGACAAGGCTTATTTCGGGAATAAACAACGAGAAAGTATAGCCCGATAGTAAAGCAGCAAGTGCCCCACCAGCAAATCCTTCCCACGATTTTTTCGGTGAAATACGTTCAAATAATCGGTGTTTACCAACAGTTACCCCCACCAGATATGCACCAGTATCGTTCACCCATATTGTAATGAACAAAGATAAAAGAATGATTGGCTGATAACCGGACATATAAAGAATGAAGTTTAGCAAAGAGAAAGGCAGAGCGATATAAATTTGTCCTAGAACAAAATAAGCCCAATTATTTAAAGGATTTGGTTTTTGGCGGTAAAGTTCGAAAACAAGAACTGCAACAAAATAAACACCGTACAAGGAAAATATGATATAAGGAAGGGTTTGCGAAGCATACAAAAAAGAAGAAACGAAAAGCCATACAGCACCAACCAATGATACCCAAAGATTAACGTTCACATCCGGTTGTTGGTTTGTCAGCTTTTGGAATTCATGAATAGTAATACCAACAATGACAGTAAAAACAATCACAAATGCATAGGGACTGAGCAAAATAGAACCTGCAGTTAATGTTACAAATAAAATTCCACTTAGGGTTCTTTTCACAAAGTTATTCATAGATATTCTGAAGTAAAGATAAATCGTTAAAAAAAAAGTTGATTGAGATTACAAAGATAGCAAAACTTTAGTCTTTGCAGAGGAAAACCACGAATTCTTTTGGCCCGTGCGCGCCCAAAATCAGAGTTTTCTCTATATCTGCGGTACGACTTGGACCGGTTATTAAGGTCATTGAAGAAGGTAAAGTGTCACTATATTTCAACGGAATATCATCAAGTGCTTCTTGAGTAAAATCAACAAGTTGTGACACATTTGCTATCACTATATGAATCGGTGGGAATACATTCATTTGCCTTCCCGATGGAGCACCAGAAGATATGAGCACACTACCAGTACGGGCTATTAAAAAATCACATCCTGTGATACCAGCTTGCATATTCTCAAATTCAAAAGTATCACTCGAGGAGGCAATTCCATGAATTTGTAGTTGATGTAAAATATGAGAATCACGACAGTATACAGATGTTATTAATCTTTGAAGTAAGAAAATTTCGATCTGGGAATATAAATCAGAATTATCAACACACAGAATGCATTTTCCGTTTATTGCTTCCAATTCATTACAAAAACAAGTAATGGCATCTGGAAGAATTGGTTTATATATGGAATTAACACACTCCAATGGGGTATCAATAAAAGCAGGCCGCCTGTTTGAGGCGGCCGCTATTTTTTGTAATATATCTTGGCGAGATGAATTAGTGGGCATTTCCTGAAACTTTCGCCTCTGAATTTGCTTCGGGTAATTCAGTTTTGATGGATGGTGATTCAAACATCTCGTCCAGATCTCCATTCTGTGCCATCAACTCATCACTTCGGGATGTCCATGGGCGCTTTCCGAAAATTTTCTCTAAATCTTCAGCAAAAATGACTTCTCTTTCAATTAATAGTTCAGCCAATTTATTGTGACCTTCACCATTTTCTATAAGTATTTTTTTGGCGCGTTCGTATTGATCGGCAACAATCTGTTTTGCCTCAGAATCAATAAGTTCGGCAGTTTTTTCGCTATAAGGTTTTGTAAAACCATAATCAGAATTACCTGTTGAATCGAAGTAGCTCATATTGGCCAATTTTTCGCTCATGCCAAAGTAAGCTACCATGCCATAAGCACGCTTAGTAACTCTTTCCAAATCGTTAATAGCGCCAGTAGACAATTGATTCAAGAAAACCTGCTCTGCTGCACGTCCACCTAAAGTAGAACACATGTCATCTAACATGTGCTCCCTGCTGGTAAGTTGTCGTTCTTCAGGTAAGTACCAGGCAGCACCCAAGGCTTCGCCACGTGGCACTATGGTGACTTTCACTAACGGATTGGCATGTTCCAGCATCCAACTAATAGTGGCATGTCCGGCTTCATGGTAAGCAATCCATTTCTTTTCAGAAGTAGTAGTTATTTTAGATCTTTTTTCCAAACCGCCAACAATACGATCCACAGCATCCATAAAATCCTGTTTATCGACGAATGATTTATTTTTACGGGCAGCAATCAAAGCCGCTTCGTTACAAACATTCGCAATATCAGCTCCCGAAAATCCGGGGGTTTGTTTGGAAAGGAAATTGACGTCCACCGTTTCGTTAATTTTAATTGGGCGGAGGTGTACATTAAAAATCTGTTTACGCTCGTGAACATCAGGTAAATCCACATGAATCTGACGATCGAATCGTCCTGCACGTAATAATGCTTTATCAAGTATATCGGCTCTATTGGTAGCAGCGAGAATAATCACGCCACTGTTAGATCCGAATCCATCCATCTCGGTGAGTAACTGATTCAGGGTATTTTCACGTTCATCGTTACTTCCCATATTCGGGTTCTTACCACGGGCACGTCCTACAGCATCAATTTCATCAATAAAAATGATACAAGGTGCTTTTTCTTTGGCCTGACGGAACAAATCACGAACACGTGACGCGCCGACCCCGACGAACATTTCAACAAAGTCTGAACCTGACATAGAAAAGAAAGGCACATCAGCTTCACCGGCTACAGCTTTGGCCAGCAAAGTTTTTCCGGTTCCCGGAGGGCCTACAAGTAATGCACCTTTAGGAATTTTACCACCCAACTCAGTATATTTGGATGGATTTTTCAAAAAGGAAACTATTTCTTCTATTTCTTGTTTTGCTTCGGCTAAACCAGCTACTTCTTTGAAAGTGATTTTATTGGTAGTATCACCCTTATCAAAAAGTTGAGCTTTAGATTTTCCAACATTGAAAATTCCACCACTGCCACCGCCACCCATTTGTCCTGACATGCGTCTGTTCATGAACACAAAAAAGATAATGAGTAACAAGAAAGGCATGATGCTATAAAGGAAAATATCCATGTAATTTCTACTTTCCTTATATTCAACAATGCCTTTAAAAGCATATTGTTCCTTGGCAATCTGGATGAATTTCGAGAATTCTTCAACAGAGGGGATACGAACGCTGATCAACCGATCTTTGGCATAAACCTCATATTTTTCTCCAAATACTTTTTTCAAAGAATCTTTTACAACGACTGCTTCCAGTGAGTTTTTTGTAGAGTAGACATCTATCTTTTCTACGATTCCCACTTTAACATACTCTTCGAAAGTAGAAAATGGGACTTCCTTCACTGGAGAACTTTCATTAAAAAAGTACGAACCGAGAAGAACTAAGATGATAATTCCATAAATCCAAGAGATGTTAAATTTAGGGTATTTCCCTGTTGGCTTTGGAGGATTTTGATTCGGTGTTTTATTTTCCATTATTTTATTCCTGTTGTTTTCGTATTGTTAAATTACAGATTAAACAAAAAAGACGCATTCCTTGTTCAGAAGCGACTCAATAAATCTGCTCAAAAAAAATCAGAGGACATCTTCCAGTCTTTTCAGATCGGCATCAGCCCACAAATGTTCAATATCGTAAAAAGCACGTACATGACGCTGAAAAACATGTACAATTATTTGTCCGTAATCCAAAGCTATCCATTCGCGATTTTCGAAACCATCAACAGCATAGGGTTTTATCTGGATTTGTTCGCGGACCCAATCTTTTATTGACAACGCAACAGCGTTGACGTGTACATTTGAATCGCCTTCACAAATTACAAAATAGCTGCAGGGAGCTTCTGGTAATTTGCTAAGGTTAACTACAACTATATTTTTTCCTTTTCGTTCTTGTATTCCTTCAACAATTTTTGCTACTATTTGTTCGTTCTCCTTCATTCTGTTGTCCTAATTATTTTTATTTTTAGAAATGGCTGTAAAGATACGGTTAAATGTACGAAAATTAAAATGTTGATGACCGCATACTTCCATAATGTTCTTTAAATCTATCCAAAAAAAAGAATAAATAAACATCTTTCAGGTTCACTCATAGAATTAAACTCTCGCAAAACACGAATCAATCAGTTATTTACGTAAAAAAAAACCGATGCATATGTATGCATCGGTTTTTTTTAAAATTATTATTCAATCCTTATTATTTGATAATAGCAAGGAATGCTTCATCGGTAGCAAATTTTGAAAACTCGATATCCTTAGCAGCTTTCACAGCTAAAGTACGGTCTTGTTTAACAGCTTCTTTCATGTTGCTGTAAACAACTTCACGGTCGTTGGTGCGGGCACCAATGATAGCCCCTAAATAAGAAGTCAATGCATTAGGTTCAGCAACAGCAGCTAAAGTCTTACGAGCGCCATTATAATCGGCATTCAAAATTTGAAGTAAAGCAGCATTATTGGTTGCAACTGATCCGAAAGAAGTTTTTGCTTTTGCATAATCACCTTTCAATAAATACATTGTACCCAGAGCCTGATTCAGGTCACCCGAAGTACCGGCAGCTTTACCGAAATATTCTTCGGATTTTGCCAATTCACCTTTTTCCATTGCAACTAATCCGGTATTGAAGTTTGCATCAGCAGATTTTGGATCCACTTCCAATGCTTTGGCAAAGTATCTTGAAGCGTCATCTACGTTTCCTTGTTGTAATTTGATTACTCCCAAATTGTTGTAACCACGTACATCAGAAGGATAAAGATCAATTACTTTTTGGTAAATAGTTGCTTTTTCGTCCAGGTTTTCGGTTAATGTCGCTGCATAAAGCAACTCTTCAACAGAAAGTAAAGATGCATCATCTTTTGCCAATTGGGCAATATTTTCATCTGATTTTCCGGTTACATCCACAGTCAATTTCAGACGTGAACGACGTAATTGAGGAAGTATTTCATCGGCAATCTGCTTGAAGGCAACCGAAAGGTTTTTGATTTCACGTTCGCGTTGTTCAGGATCGGTATACATAGTTAACACACGTAAGATAACTTCTTTATCCTGAATAGTTGAGCTTTCCATCAATTTCTGGAAACCATCCCAGTCTTCTGCGGTAAATTTGGCATCAATTTTTACACTTGATTTGAGTTTTTTCAATTCATTATTCAAGTGGCTTACTGTCACTTTTTGACGGTTTTCAGCCAGATTAGTATTCAGATCCAAGCCACCATCGGGAGATGCATAACCTGACACTTCAAAACTTGCAATTTTCTTGTTTTGAGCATCTTTTACTTCTTTAATTTTTTTAGTTAAAGCAACAACATCTTCTTTTTTTGTTTCGTTTTTGCGAAGACTGGATTGCTGAATCAGGAACAAGATATCAGCTTCCTGCATTTCCTGAATCACGCGTTGAAATTTATCGGCAGTAAGTGCCGGAGCAATTTCATTGGCATCGGTAGAAGCCAATTCAGATGTTGCAATTACACCATCAGCAACTTTAACAGCCGGGATTTGATAGGTTTTCTTTTTGGTAACCACATTGAATTCTAAAAACAATTCAGAAACAGCCATTTCTGGAACATAATCGAATGAAGCTTTGATAGTATAAGAACCACCAGCTTTGTACATGATAGTTTGGTTATTACCAACTACTTTTTCTCCCTGGAAAGAAACCGGAGCACCCTTTACTTCTGTACCATTAAATCTTAATACAGGAGTAACTGTAAGTGTAGCTTTTTTCGAGAAATACTTAACAGGAAAAGTTCCGGTTATCGTAGCATCTACTTTACCACCCTTTGCTTCTAGGGGGTTCGGAGTGCATTTGAAATTACTTGGATCTAATGCTGCCATATCTTTACTACATGAGCTAAAGACTAACGCAAGCACCATTGAAACAGCGAAAAATAATTGCTTTCTCATAAAATTGTGTTTTAGTTATGAATTAATTAAATATCTATTTTTTTTGAATTTTGACTACAAATATACAATCTTTCACTGGATTTTGTTTTACTTTGTAATCGATTTTGACATTCTTTTTAGAAAAAGTAGCATTAACACAGCCATTTAGTTTTACTTCACAGCTTATCAATCAAAGTTATTTACCCTATTTCTATATTTCTATGCATTCTTTCATACAATACTTTCAACGTATATTCATTTTCATAAGTTATTTCACGCTTCATAGAGTAAGTAATTGGTATAAATTAAGCCTATCTTATTTATATTCATTTACAGGAATGCAAACCAATTTTATTTGCTTACCCAACTTTATTTCGGTGGAAGCATCAAACTTTTGCAATTTGCAATGTCCTGAATGTCCGACAGGTAAGAAACAACTTTCTAGCTCCGATTGTTCTACCATTGATATAATCATGTACAAAACGCTGATAGATGAATTAAAGGGAACACTGATGCACGTGATCCTTTATTTTCAGGGAGAACCATTTCTTCACACGCAACTAAATGAATTAATACAATATGCTCATGAAGCAAGAATTTATACTTCGACTTCAACAAACGCGCAGTTTTTGACTAATGAAAGAGCTAAAAAAATAGTATATTCGGGCTTGGACAAACTAATCGTATCGATAGACGGTAGCACGCAGGAAGTATACGAAATGTACCGCATTGGAGGTAATTTGTATAAAGCCATCGAAGGAATTAAAAGAATTGTGGCGTGGAAAAAAGAGCTTAAATCAGCGACACCTTTGGTAGAAATTCAATTTTTGGTTCTCAAAACCAATGAGCATCAGATGAAAGAAATGAAGCAACTGGTTAAGAATCTGGGAGCAGACCGACTGACATTTAAAACTGCTCAGCTCTCTAATTTTGAAAATGGCAACAATTTACTACCGGTTCAAAAGCTATACGCCCGCTACAAAAAAGGAAAAGATGGTAAATTTCATATAAAAGGAGGTCAACCAAATCGGTGCTGGAGATTATGGAGTGGTGCCGTAGTAAATGTACAAGGAGAAGTATTGCCTTGTTGTTTTGATAAAGCTTCTGAATTTTCGTTTGGAAACATTCAGGATAGTTCATTCACCTCCTGCTGGCATAGTGAAAAAGCTTCTGATTTCAGAGGAAATATTCTCCAAAACCGGAAGCAATTTGACATGTGCAGGAATTGTACTAGCCATTAAATTTGCAATATATTATCCATGTACAAAACTTAATGCATTGATTTAGTTGTATTTATTTCTATTGAACTTTATCTCTTTTACAACTATCAGACACTCAGATTTTATAAATTTCGTTCAGCAAAAAAATAAAGATTTAGAAGTCAACTTCCAAATCTTTTTTTTTGCTGAAAAATCGGATAAAAGAACTAATTCTCTCAGCTATTTCTTATTTATCAACTTATTCCATTCCTCCTCTTTAAACCCAACCAATACAGTGTTTTCGAATATCAGAATAGGTCTTTTTACCATCAATCCATTCGAAGCAAGTATTTGAATCAACTCCTCTTCGGGTAAAGTTTTCACCTTATCCTTCATGTTCTGTTCTTTGTAAAGCAAACCACTGGTATTGAAAAACTTACTAATCGGTAGTCCACTTTGTTCAATCCATTTATTCAACTCGTCAATAGTTGGATTTTCTTCCTTAATCGGTCGATACAAATATTCAATTTCGTTTATCTTCAGCCATTTTTCGGCTTTTTGACAGGTTCCACATTTGGGATAACATAGAATTATTGGTTTCATCTTCAATGATTGGTTGATTGGTTATCCCAAAAGATATCGGGATGGTAATTGCATAATTGGTTTAAAAATTATAATATCCGAATTATCTGAGATACCCAGATCAACTTATTTGAATATTGCTTTAAAAATATCATTCCCATTGGCAAAAAGAAGCAGGGCAAAAAGCAGCAACATACCGGCTGTTTGTGCGTACTCCATAAATTTATCGTTCGGTTTACGACCAGTTATAATTTCATAAAGTAAGAACATAACATAACCACCATCCAAGGCCGGAATTGGTAAAAAATTCATAAATGCCAGAATTACTGAGAGTAAGGCAGTCATCATCCAGAATACCTGCCAATCCCAGGCTTGAGGAAACATTTTTCCTATAGCACCAAAACCACCCATTTGTTTTGCTCCTTCTTTTGTAAAAGCTAATTTCAATTGTTTTACATAGCTTGTCAATGTTTCCCAACCCATATTTATTCCTGCCGGGATAGATTCAAAAAAGCCGTATTCGATTCGTTTGGTTTCCATATAATCGAGAGGAGACCGAACACCTACACCTATTTTTCCGTTTTCGTCGAGTTGAATTTTCGATTGAAGAACTTTACCTTCACGTACGTATGCAATATCGACTAACTTATTACGAGAAGAATCTAATACAACGGCAATATCTTGAAAAATAGACAGTTGCTTCCCGTTAATCCCAACAATACTGTCACCAACCTGAAGTTTGACTTCGTTTGGCCCTGATTTTTGTGACACTGAAGCAACGACAAAAGGACAGCGGACAGAAATCAAATCAGATTCCGAAGCTGCCAAAACTTTTTGAGCAAAATCGACTGGCAATTTAAAATCAACTAGTTGACTATCTCTTAAAACTGCAACATTTTGGCTACCTTCTATCAATATCTTTTCAATAAAATCAGAACGTTGCTCTACTGGTTGACCATCTACTGTAACAATTTTATCGCCGTTACGGAAACCATTGTCCAACATAGTTTGGGAAAATTGAAATCCGTATTTGGCATTCTGAAGCGGAAGATATTCCATGCCCCAGGTAAATAATACGGCTGAGTAAATAACCATGGCCAGTATAAAGTTCACCACTACCCCGCCTACAATTATGGGCAATCGTTTCCAAACGGATTGCGCACGATACTCCCAAGGCTGAGGCTCTGATGTTAGCTGGGTCGAATCCATTGATTCGTCGATCATACCGGCAATTTTGCAATACCCACCAAGTGGTAACCAACCGATTCCCCATTCAGTGTTATCGGGATATTTACGCCAGTCACCATCCGCTAATTCCGATTCAGGAATTTGTTCCATAATAGGTCTCTTTTTATCATCGACCATAACATCGCCATCCGCATCCAATTTAGGACGTTCGTTAGCCGGAATATTCGGAGCAAAAAATCTGACGTTCCATTTCCCGTTTATTTTTTTTGCACGAAGCAACGAAAAATTGGGATTGAAAAACATATAGAATTTTTCAACACGCACTTTGAACAAACGTGAAAACGCAAAATGTCCAAACTCATGCAGAACCACTAAAATCGAAAGACTAAGAATAAGCTGTAAGGCTCTGATAAAAAATGTTTCCATAAAAAAAAAGGTGTAATCTTGTATTGATGAAATTGGTGATTTGTTTTTTTAATGAAGGCTCATGCCTTCAATCTTAATTATTTTAGAACTAAAGCCTAATTATTTAATTCTAAATCTTATAAAGAAAAATTATATTAATTCTTTAGTCAATATACGAACCAGTTCATCTGTCTTCACATAATCCTCGTAAGTGGGTTTAGCCACAAATTGCGCTTTTGCCATGACTGATTCAATGATGTCACTCATTTGTAGAAAACCTATTTTGTCATTTAGAAATGCAGTCACTACCACTTCGTTAGCTGCATTTAGGATACAAGGCATATTTCCACCTTGCTCCATAGCATAATAAGCAAAAGAAAGGTTACGAAAACGTTCCATATCGGGTTTCTCGAAGGTTAATTGAGAATACAGCGAAAAATCGACCCGCGGAAAGGTTGATTTCAACCGATCGGGATAGGTAAAAGCATATTGTATTGGTAATTTCATATCAGGAAATCCCAGTTGAGCCTTGATAGATCCATCGGAAAATTGCACCATGGAATGAATAATGGATTGGGGATGAACTAACACTTCTATCTGGTCGGGCGAAACGCCGAAAAGCCATTTAGCTTCAATAATTTCGAATCCTTTATTCATCATACTGGCAGAGTCGATGGTCACCTTGGCACCCATATCCCAATTGGGATGCTTCAATGCCTGCGCACAGGTAACAAGCTCCAGCTCCTTGAGCGATTTTGTGCGAAAGGGGCCACCCGAAGCCGTTAAAATCAATTTTTCGATCGGATTATTTCCTTCACCCACCAAACACTGAAAGATAGCCGAATGTTCAGAATCAACAGGTATAATAGCAGCATTGTGTTTTCCAACCAGATCACAGATTAACTCACCGGCCACAACGAGGGTTTCTTTATTTGCCAATGCGATTTTCTTTCCTGCTTTAATAGCATTGATGGTAGGTTTTAATCCTGAATAACCGACCATAGCTGTCAGCACCATATCTATCGGTTGCATTTCAGCAACCTGAGCAATGGAATCATCCCCTGCAAACACCTTAATTGGCAAATCAGACAAAGCCTCTTTCAGCCGGATATAGTGGTCTTCGTTGCCTATAGCCACCAGATCGGGCATGAATTTACGCGCCTGAGCAATTAATAAATCGACGTTATTGTTCGCTGTTAATGCATAAACCTCAAACAACGTATCGTTTGCGTCTATTACTTCCAAAGCTTGTGTTCCTATAGAGCCAGTAGACCCTAAAATGGCTATTTGTTTTCTTGGACTATTTTCCATGCGTTTGTTGATTGTTTTTTCTTAGCTCAAATTACTAAATGCTAAAAAATAATTACGTCTTCTGGATTCACGGCCTTTCCCTGTTTCCACAATTCGAAGTAAAATTGTGCTCCAGCCTTCTTTCCTGATTCATCGCCAGTAATGGCAATACTTTCTCCGGCCTTTACCCTGTCGCCCACTTCTTTAAGCAAACGGGTATTGTTCTTATATATTGAGAAGTAATTATTTTCATGTTGTACTTGAATCACCCAACCAAAATCGAATGTAAATGCAGCGTAAATTACCGTTCCGGCAAGTACACTGACAACACTTTCGTTGGGTGAAGTAATAATAGAAATGCCATATTTCCTTTCGGGCAGGTTAAACGTTGAAGAAATCACTCCTCGTGTAGGCCGAAAAAACACATACATATCCTGGTTTGGCTTAGTATCAATACTTGCCAGATTAAATTTTTCATTTTCCTCAAACTTCTCGCAATATTCTTTTTCTTTCTTCGATTTTTCGAGCAAAACATGAGCCCTTTCTTTCATCGCAATCGAATCTAAAGAAGCAATGGTGTCGGCATTTATATCCCCGGAAATAATTCCTTTCAGGATGCCCTCGTATCCGGCCCGTAGCTCGGTTTGTTGCACCAGTGAGTCCGCCAGCATGGATTCCTGCATGATTTTGGACCGGTTACCTACATCTCCGTATCCGGGAAGATAATATCGTATGGGGGTAGTAAAGATTAAAATAGTAAGAACTATAAAAGTAAGCAAGGTAAAAGTTGAACCAAACATAAACACACTAACCCGTGACAACCGAACATGCCACGACTCTTCAAGGGTGTTTTCATTTAAAATGGAAACACGATATTTAAAACGCATTTTTTGAATAAATGGAGCTAACTTCTTGTTTTTCTTTTTCAACCTCAAATTATTTTAGTCAGAAGATTTAGATAAAAATCGAATGTGAGATTTATCTTCGTTGCTTGCTTTTTATCATACTGGTACAAATTCGGTTCTATCGTTTACAGCAACCCGATAGCGTACAAAAGTAGCGAAAATCGATTTACAAACAAAATGGCAATATCCCATGATTAAATGTTCTGGCATATATTCAAATTCAAGAGATTAAAAATCCAAATATTCAACCGACATTAAGACGGTCATAAATAGAAAACAAAATTAAAATTCTATTCAACTGTTGTTTTAAAATGCCTTTAAAAAAGCATCTTAAAAAGCAAAAAAGGAGGATTTTCATCAATTACAGAAGGGGGATACGTGTATGTAAAAATATTCATAGTACTTTCAAAATAAATTGTATTTTTTTTATATAAAACGGGTATATGTAGCTGACTTTGTAGCTTTAAGCAGAGAGGTAGCAAACAGAATAAAGCACCAACACTAATTTATCCAAAGTAATATGACTTTTTGAATGGATATTTATTCATGCCCCGACAACGAAGTTAGCAGGTTTTATGAATGTCAGCGCACCAAGTTAATGCAATGGATGCCTACCTGAGTTTTCACTTAGTCATTAAGCAACTGAAACAATAGGTTCTATTTTTTTAAAGTTCAAATATGTTTCATTTATTTGATATTTTTTATTGATTTAACATTAAAGATTTCAACCTCATCATTGAATAAACAAGATTATTTCCTATTTAACTCAATAAGAAATTTTCAATAAAATTCAAGTATACCTGAATTGATTCATAAATTTAACAATAAGACCTATTTACATAAATAAAAAAGACTATCCCGGAACAAATACCATTTTCTTTAAATATCGATCTATTCTTATATTTTGTATCAATACAAACTCTTGCAGCAAAAATATTTGAGGAAATCGGTAACCGGGCTCTTTCTGAAAAGGGGATTTCAGTAAAAGAATTTTCAAAAAACATCAAAACAAAAATATTTTATTTACCTATTTAGCAATTACTTAAGTTGTTTTACAAAATAATACGAAACATCAATCAGCTCTTTGGCATGAATATTGAATGGTTAAATAATATCAATATCAGGTATAGGCAAGGATAATTCATCATGACTTTTCAACCTAAACCATTAAAAAAAAGCGTAATATAGTAAATAAATAAGTTTGAAACAGGCATTTTCTGATCAATTCAATCAGAACACGTACCATAAAAAAGGTCAATAAGAATCAAAATTCTTGTACATTTTTAGCTCATTCAGGAATAATACTCCATTTAAATTTGTCATACCAATATTGGAAGAAATCTTGTTTTTTGAAATACGAGGAAAACAGGAATAAAAAAGGCTACAAAATCTTTCAAAATCTTTCAAAAAAAAGTGCCCGTATATATAAAGATACGATAGGAATTCAGATTAATTATTCAAATATTCTTTCTATCTTTGTTTTAATCTTATATTATTTTATATTTATAAAACAATTGATAAGATTAAACTCCTAATTATTTAAATATGACGCGAATTGGACTACTTTCGGATACACATGGCATGCTCGATGAGCGAATTTTTGAACATTTTGAAAATTGCGATGAAGTATGGCATGCAGGCGATTGGGGTTCGTTGGAGGTCGTAAATCAGTTGCGGGGTTTTAAACCGCTTCGTGCTGTGTGGGGAAATATTGATGGATACGAAATTCGCTCAATTTTCCCCCAACATAACAGGTTTGTATGCGAAGGAGTCACCGTTTGGCTAACACATATCGGTGGATATCCAGGGAAATACGATTCTTTGGTACGTCCGGGTATTTTTCAGCAACCACCCAAATTATTTGTTTGTGGCCACTCGCACATATTAAAAGTAAAATATGACAGAAAATTAGAATTATTACACATAAATCCCGGAGCTGCAGGTAAATACGGTTTTCATCGTATTCAAACCCTGGTTCGGTTTGAGATTGACGGGGATAAAATCCAGAATCTGGAAGTAATTGAGTTAAAACAGAAAGAAGTGGAAACTCAGCAATAAAGACTTTTGCAAAATGCTCCAGAAATAAGAGCAAGTAAAGCACAGAAATAAGAAACCGTGAGATTCGGTTCATAAAAAAACCAATTAACCAATTTAAATATCTATAGTATATTGAGGCAGCCAATTCAACCCTACACAGGTGCAAACAATAAAATAATTCTCAAAAAAAATAATTTATTGTAGTAAAAATGTTTAATTTTCAATCTTATAATTATTAAGAATTGTTTAGCATTTATCAATAAATAGCTAATGGAACCTAAATATCAAATTGAATGAAAATATACATCCAAAATATGGTATGCATCCGCTGCAAAATGGTAGTGAAAACTGAGCTTGAAAAACTGAAGTTACATTATTCATCTGTGGAACTTGGAGAGGCTGAGATCATGGAGCATCCAACAGCAGAGCAGCTTAACCAGCTTAACATTGCTTTAAGAAAGAGCGGACTTGAATTAATTGATGACAAAAGAAGCATATTGGTAGAAAAGATTAAAACAATAATAATTGAAATGGTTCATTACTCAGATGACCAATTAAAAACCAACCTTTCCGATTACTTAAGCGAAAGACTTCATCACAATTACACCTACCTGGCAAATCTCTTTTCCGAAGTAAAAGGGACAACCATTGAGAACTTTTATCTGGGACATAAAATTGAAAAGGTAAAAGAATTATTGGTCTACGACGAACTCAATCTTACCGAGATTGCAGAGCGACTACATTATAGTAGTGTGGCTCATCTCTCAAACCAATTTAAAAAAATGACAGGACTTACCCCTACTCACTACAAAAAAAACTAAAAAGGAAAAGACGCAACACATTTGGAAATGTGTGAATGATGTAACTTTTTTTAAAAGTTGTGTAATCTTTCTCTAAAAAAAGAGCCGCACCTTTGTGCCGTGAAATTTAATTCATTATTAAAACAAAATAGATGAAAAATTTAAAATTAATTGCATTTGGAATTGTGCTGTTATTTGCAGGTAGTATGCAAGCACAAATTTCAGTAAACGTAAATATTGGAACACCTCCCCAATGGGGTCCAGTGGGATATTCTGAAGCACGTTATTACTACCTTCCCGACGTGGAAGCCTATTATGATGTACGTGCATCCAGGTTTATTTACTATTCTGGCAATAGATGGGTACACAGAACGTATCTTCCTTCGCGATACAGAAATTATGATCTGTACGGCGGTTACAAAGTTGTAATGAATGACTATCATGGCAACAGACCTTACACACGTTTTAACAACCATCGAAGACATTATTCAAAAGGCTATCGTGGTCATGCACAAAGGACAATAGGTCACCGTCCGGGACGAGGAAATTCACATGTAAACAGGAGTTCAAGAGGTCATACTTACAACCGAAACAGCCAGGTACACCGTAGAAGTGCAGTACAGAGTCACAACAGAGGAGGACAGAGTCATAACAGGAATGTTGGGCAAAGTCACAGCAGGAATGTAGGAAAGAGTCATAGCAGCAGTAGAGGACATAGTAATCGTGGTGGCGATGGTGGTCACGGTGGTCACGGAAGAAAATAAAAAAGAAAACAAGTCATAAAAATCTGATTCCAATAGGGATAGATTTTTATGATTATGTAAATATCAACAAAAATAAAATAAAAAAAAATGAAAAAAAAGATTTTTACTTTCGCATTACTTTTAATGATTTTTGCAGGCAATTTATCTGCTGAGAAAACCGCACGGTTTTCGGAACAACATGGCAACACTTTAAACTTAGGTTTAGGTATTGGTGGATATTCGGGATATTACGGGTATATTGGTCATTCATTGCCAGTAGTTCATATCAACTACGAATTCGATGTGGCTAATAATTTCACTTTAGCTCCTTTTCTTACTCTATATTCATACAGAGACTACTATAACAATCATTACTATCGTGAAACAGTGATACCCGTTGGTGTAAAAGGTACAATTTATTTGGATCAATTACTTAACGCAGGTTCAAGATGGGATTTCTATGTGGCAGGTTCATTAGGATTTGCAATTATAAATCGCAGTTGGGATGACGAGAATTACTATGGTGAAGGTTACCATGAAACAAGTCCATTATTCTTCGATGCTCACGTAGGTACTGAATATCGCTTATCAAGAAACACCGGATTATTTCTCGACCTTTCGAATGGTGTATCAACAATTGGTCTTGCATTTCATTAATTTAATTGAAGGTAAAAGATGGTTCAAATTATTTTGAATCATAAGCCAATACTTACAATTGCCCCCCAATTTGACATTACAGCACATTTATTTTAAAAGTGTGAATATTACAACTTGTTTCTAATATTATGTAACTTACACCTGAATAAAAAGAACGAACTTTGCAATAGAATTAGATCATTAACTTTTTAAAAAATCAAAAGACATGAATACTACTGAAGCTAAAGGAAACTGGAATGAACAAAAGGGTAAGCTCAAACAGAAATTTGCAAATTTAACCGACGATGATTTACTTTTTGCTGAAGGCAAAAAAGATGAAATGCTTGGAAGACTTCAAATGAAATTGAGTAAAACAAAAGAAGAAATACGTAAGCTGATAGAAGAGCTTTAATAGTTCGATTTTTTTTAATAAAGTCATCGCTGAACGAATCTCGTTTAACGGTGGCTTTTTTTTTGCATTAAAAGGAAACAGTAAATATCAAAATATCTATTTCTAAACATATAATATTAAAAAATCTTTACCTTATTCTTCAAAAACTACTTTATCGAGGAAATTAACATTTATAATTAAATTACAATTTTCAAATTGCTCGTAAATAGATTCTGCAAAGGATTTATGTTTTCAAATTTCGGAACTTAACTGTTTTAAGATACATATTTATCTTGTATCTTTGTATTTCGGCAAAAAGGATTAAACAGAAACAAATTACTAAAATTAAAACTGGATAAATTCGAATGTTATTCTGTCCACACTCCTATATTCAAGGAGTAAACTGAGCACAGTGAAAAGTAATTTACATTCAGTAAATCAGTTAAGAACTGATTTACTGAAAAGGTATAGGCAGCATCGGAATATCAATTTTTTAGACTTAAATCAACAGAATGCATATTTGTAAAAATGCAAAAGTCCTTTTTTCAGCAATACACATACAATAAAAGGGACCAGAAAAAGGAATCAATATTTACCAGAAAATAATGGCAGCCCAAAAAATCAAAAATGATCAATGGAAATAGTATCTAAAAATATTTTCATCCTCTTTTTTGTATCATTTTTTATAAGTGGTATTGCATCTGCTCAGCAACATCCCGACAAAAAAGAAAACACCCAACTTTACACAAATATTGAAACCTATTCGAAACGGAGTAAATTAACAAAGTTCATGTATACCTTAGTTTTCAAACCCATTGCTACCGTTTCATCGAACAAATATGCATATAAAAAGCTGATAAAGAAGCGATACGGTCGTTTCGAGGGGAAAACAATCCGACACATCAACATTGAGACACTGAATCCATTTGGCTATTCAATTAGTGACACTGCTTCAGGTCCACATAATTTTATATCGAAAGCCGGAAATGTTATGCATGTTAAATCTCAACACATCACCATTCGGAATCTTCTTTTATTCAGGCAAGGTCAACGATTCGACTCATTACTCGTAAAAGAATCCGAGCGCTTGGTTCGCAACAGGAGATATGTTAGAGATGTTTCATTTGTATTTGAAACTATATCTAAAAATTCGGATTCTGTAGACATTTTCATTCGTGAATTAGATAACTGGAGTATAGTGCCGAACGGATCATTGTCCACTTCTATCTTCACAGTTAGTTTAGCTGACAAGAACTTTTTGGGATTAGGACACGAATTTCAAAATGATTTTACCCGATATGTCACTCTCGGTGAAATTGCTTTCAACACCAACTACTATATACCCAACATCCGCAATACTTATATCAACACAACGCTGCATTACAACAAAGATCAATTAGGGAATTACGTACGCAGCTTCTCTATCGATCGTCCTTTTTTTTCACCCCTGGCTAAATGGGCAGCAGGTGTAAGTCTTACTCAACAATTTCAAAAAAACTACATACATATTAACGATTCTCTTTTTTTTCTGCAACGATTTAAATATAACGTTCAGGATTTTTGGGCGGGGAATGCCATGCAGATTTTCAAGGGGAATACAGAATATAAACGTACAACAAATTTCATTACTGCATTGCGTTTTTCGAGAATGCGTTTTCTCGATAAGCCCGAAGAAAAAAATGATATCAAACATCAATATTCTAATGAAAATTTCTATCTGGCAAGTATTGGCATATCAACAAGAAAGTATGTACAGGACAAATACGTATTTAATTTTGGAGTAATTGAAGATGTACCCATTGGCAAAGTGCACAGTATAACAGCAGGTTATCAAAACAGAGACATATACAACCGAACCTACCTGGGTGCACGCATAGCTACCGGATATTATTATCCGTGGGGATACCTGAGTACTAATTTCGAATACGGAACTTTCTTACGCTCATCGAAAGTAGAACAAGGTGTTTTTTCTGCAAATGTGAATTATTTTACAGGATTATTTAGTATAGGCAAGTGGAAATTCAGGCAATTTGTTAAACCGCAGATAATTATTGGTACAAACAGGTTCTCCGATGATAGCCTGACGCTCAACGATGGGTATGGGTTGGATGGATTTAAAAGTATGGAGCTCACAGGCACCAGCAGGCTGTTATTTACGGTACAAACGCAATCCTACGCACCCTGGAATTATTTAGGATTCCATATCGGTCCTTATCTTAGTTATTCTGCAGGTATGTTAGGTAACGCATCAAGTGGATTCAGAGATAAAAAATTATATTCCCAAATTGGCTTTGGTATTTTAATAAAAAACGAAAAGCTAATTTTTAGTACATTCCAACTATCCATCTCATTTTATCCGAATATACCTGGCATGGGTCAAAATATTTTTAAACCCAACTCAATTAAATCGACTGATTTCGGATTTGGAGATTTTGAGATTGGTAAACCGGCAACTGTTCTATATCGTTAAATGGACTTAAGCATTTTGTATGATTCGAAAATAGAAAACAATTGAAAAAAAAAGGTCCTTCAAAAAGAATAAACGCAAGATTTTTTTTGTTGCAGACATCAAAAAAGAAAATGAACAATCGCTATTAGTTAATATATACATTTACATCTTATTTATAATACTATTGTGTAAGTAGTTATACAAAGTATCATACTGCCGCCTCCTATTAACAAAGAATAGTTTATTTCGTTCTGTTCGTCTATTTGCATTTGTTGCTTTAAAAGTAAGTCGTTAGTGGCAGCATCACACCCCACAAGAATATAACCCGATATATCTGATGAGAAATCAACTATTTGAAAAAACCTTCCAATATATATATTTAATAATATTAAGGAATATGTGTGAATTATGTAATTCTTCTATCTAATTATGTAACACTTTTGGTCAATAAAATATCATCTTTGCACCTACGAATATTTTCAATAATCAGACAACTGAGATTAAATAAAATGGATACTAATCAAATTGAAAAAGCAAAGGCCATCATAATTAACGACATTGTTGAATACGTGCCCAATTCGATAGTCATTAAAACTATTCTGAATAAAACGACAGGAAACGTACGTGTAGTTTCAATGGATATTGGTAAAGAATTAATATGGAATATAGTTCCTTTCGACACCTTAGACCAAATCATAGATGGAGTAGCCGAAATAGTCATAGATGGGAAATCGATATTTCTTGCAACCGGTGAATCAATCATTATACCGGCGCACTGTTCCAATAGTATAAAAGCAAATGAGCGTTTTAAAATGATTTCAACTATCATAAAAAGTGGGTATGAATAAACCTGAAACACAGGCTAATGGGTTTCCATTTCAGTTCAAAAGTGTGAATTTTACAACTTATTCCAAAAGTTATGTAACAGCTTCCCAAATAAATAGTGTCACCTTTGCACTATAATAATTTTTTAAAATCGAAAGGGATGAATACTACAGAGGCTAAGGAAAGTTGGAAGGATCAAAAGAAGAAGCTAAAGAAGAAATTTGCTCTATTAAATGACCATGATCTCACGATGGCAGAACCTGAAAAAGAAGAACAGTTTAGAAAACTTCAAATCAAGCTCGGTAAATCGAAAGAGGAATTACGAAAAATAATTGCAGCACTCTAAAATAGCTAATTTTTAATATCAATTTTGTGACAGAATATTATCTACGAGTTGAAATGATTAAAAATCACTAAAAATAAACAAACTTTAAACCACAAAAAATGAAAAAAACAATCTTTTTCCTGGCTACAACGTTATGTATAGCAGGTACCATACTCACAGGTTGCCAATCGTCGGCATCAAAAGTGGAGAATGCCGAAAATAAATTACGTGATGCAAACAATGAAGCAGCAGAGGCAGAATTAAATTTGAATGAGACCGTACAGGACTCAATCTCGGATTATGAGAAATTCAAAAAAGAGTCTGACGCAAAAATTTTAGCGAATGAAAAAAGTATAGCAAAATTCAAAGCCAGAATAGCCGTTGAAAAGATGGAAAACAAAGCTGAATACGAAGAAAGTTTGCTTAAATTAGAACAGAAAAACAGCGACATGAAAAAGAAGCTGGATGATTATAAAGATGATGGACAAAACAAATGGACATCTTTCAAACACGAATTCAACCATGATATGGATGAATTGGGAAAAGCATTTAATGGTTTAACTGTTAAAAATGTCAAATAACTTGTCAACAGTGTATTTGATCAAAAAAAAGTAATAACTTCAAAATTAAAACAAAATGAAAACAAAAACGATTATTTTAATGATTTTGGCAGTGACTTTAATAGGAACTTCTGTCAGTGCTCAAGGAAAAAGATCTAAGAAAGCAAAATCGAAAATTGCGTTGAACCAAATCCGACAAGATTCTATCAATGCGCATCAAGATTCCATTAAATTGCAGCAAGATTCTATTCTTATTATGCAATATAATGCCATCACTGCACACCAGGACTCTATCCTAATGAAAGAAAAAGCAATGACTTTGCATCAGGATTCTATCAACATGTTTAAACAAGAAGCAGGTATTAAAATTAGTGCTAATGAAACCAGCATTAATGCATTAAAAGTTGGCATTACTACTGAAAAGAAAAAACTCAGAGCCAAACGCGGATTGGAGTTGGCCAAGATTGAACAAAGTAATATTGATATAAAAAACAAATTGACTAATTACATAGATGATGGACAAGCCAAATGGGAATCATTTCAGATTGAAATTAACCAAGGCATAGATGCAGCAATCAAAGCAATCACTGATTTCTCGGTGGTGAAACCTAAATAAGCTGAAGAACCTGAAATCAAGGTTTTTCTTAGTATGAATTTAAAACAATAATAATGAAAAAAGTATTTTTTTTAATTGCAGTTGTCACCCTCATGGGTAGCACTGCCAGCGCTCAGAGTGATGGATCTGATTCTCGTGAAAAACTTCAATTAGGTGTTAAAGCCGGTGCAAATCTTTCCAATGTATATGACTCAGAAGGTGAAGATTTTAATGCAGACCCTAAATTCGGTTTTGCGGTAGGTGCTTTTGTGTCAATTCCTGTTGGTAAATTTATCGGTGTACAACCTGAAATTTTATTTTCACAGAAAGGTTATCAAAGAACTGGAGCCGTACTTGGGAGTGATTACAAATTCACACATACATCAAGCTATATCGATGTGCCCATTTTATTACAAGTAAAACCAAGTGAAATGATTACCCTGTTAGCCGGACCTCAGTATTCTTACCTGTTGAAAGAAAAAAATGTATTTTCGAATGAATTTGTAAGCGGACAAGATGAACAAAATTATGAAAATGAAAATGTTCGTAAAAACACCCTGGGTTTTGTCGGTGGTGTGGACATTAATTTGAACCAACTCGTATTAGGTGTAAGAGCCGCCTGGGATCTACAGGACAATAACGGAGACGGTACATCTGAAATACCTCGATACAAAAACGTATTGTATCAGGCAACTGTAGGATTTAAATTCTAAGAGTAAACATAATAGACATTTGTGATGTTATATTTTATATCACAAATGTCTGTTTTTTCTCTTGTCTAAAGGAACGGAATAATCAACAAAATACATCAGTAAAAGTTTATCCTTAGAAAGGATGATGCCGGAAGTACTGAATCTGGAAACTATCCAGATCAATCGAGTGAAAACTCTTAAAATTAATTAAAACAACGAACTAAATCATGGGAAATCTTCTTTATATAATAGCTGTCATTATGATTCTTTTATGGGCAGTCGGCTTTTTCGCATACAGTGCCGGAAGCATTATACACGTATTACTTGTTATAGCAGTTATTGCCATCATACTAAGGATAATTACAGGGAAAAAAGGCCTTTAAAATTATCGCTATCAAAAAAAATAACCATTTAAAAAAAAATAAATTATGGACACAGGAAAAGTATTATTAGGTGTATTGGCAGGCGCAGCCGCTGGTGCAGTATTAGGTGTTTTGTTTGCTCCCGATAAAGGCATTGATACCCGTAAGAAAATTTACAAAAAGGGAGAAGAACAAGCCGACGCACTTAAAGATAAATTTAATGAATTTATTGATGTTATCACCGAAAAATTTGAAAAGGTAAAAGAAGATGTTACCGAATTTGCTGATGCTGCTGAAGTTAAAGCCGAAAAAGTTGAAAAAGACCTAAAATAGTCTGAATTATCAACTTTTGTGGTTATTTAAATCAATAAGTCTGCTCCGGAAAATCCAATGTTGAGACTATTCCCGAAAATGGATTTTCAGAGTGGACTTTATTATTGCAACATTTCCCATAATTTTCGCATAAGCGGAAATAACTTATAATAGCAATAAAAAAATTTCAAGTCCAAAACTTATGGAAGACAACACGAAATTAATTGAATCACTGCTTGGAAAAGCGACAGAATACGGCAAAACGAGTTTAGAAATAGTTAAACTAAAAGCGCTGGACAAAACATCAGATGGAATTTCCTCATTTATAACTCATTCGGTTGTTTTTATTTTAATTGGATCATTCCTACTTTTTCTCAATTTCGGACTTGCCTTTTGGCTAGGCGAGATTCTTGGAAAACTCTATTACGGTTTTTTTATAGTTTCCGGTTTTTACGCATTCGTAGGCTTCATCTTACATTTTTTCATGCATAACTGGATTAAAAGAATGCTAAACAACTACATTATTAAACAAATGTTTAAATAGTAAGTTTACAATACATTATAGCAGTCAAAATCACTTTTGAATACAGACAAATCACCACATATTATGGGAACAATTACTTCAGCTGCAGAACTCAAAAATGCGATTCAACTCTTAGAGCTTGAACAAACAATTTGCGGACAGCAATTAAAAGAACATTTTTTTCTTACCTACGAGAGTTTTAAACCCGCAAGTCTGATCAGAGATACATTAAACGATATTGCCACATCACCCTATTTAGCCGACAACATGTTGGGTGCTGCGTTAGGTTTGGTGTCCGGTTATATTTCAAAAAAATTGGCCGTAGGTGAATCCAGCAGCATGCTTAGAAAGCTATTGGGTTCTGTCTTACAATTTGGTGTTACAAACCTGGTAGCTCAACACCCCGAAACGATTAAATCTATTGCCCGCTTCCTACTTCAATATGTTATTCCAAAAAGAAATAAATAACTCAAGAACGTGATTGACAAAGAATTAAATATTCCGTTTTACGCAAAGACCACGATCTTTTTTATAGGCTTAATCGCTTTGATAACGATTTTATACATCGCTCAGGGTATAATTATTCCTTTTGTTTTTGCTCTCATCATTGCCATTTTACTCAATCCAGTCGTTAACTTTTTTGTAAAGATACGAGTAAACCGAATACTCGCTATCTCAATAACTCTATTGCTTTCTGTTATTATCATTGCTGCGTTTTGCCTTCTGATGTTTTCTCAAATAAGTCAATTTAGTGAATCATGGCCTCTGCTGGTAGAGAAATTCACGTTGATACTCAATCAAAGTATCAGCTCTACAGCCGGTTATTTTAATGTAAACCCCGAAAATATTCATGCGTGGATAACAAAAACACAAAGTGAGATACTTAATATCAGCAGTTCAGCAATCGCACAAACACTCGTCACAGTGGGTAGTGGGTTAGCAGCCGTACTTCTGATTCCCATATATGTTTTTTTGATTTTATTTTACCAACCTCTTCTTCTTGAATTTATTCGACGACTTTTTAAGGACCAACATCAGGGAGATGTGACCGAAATCGTTACTCAAACCAAAACAGTTATTCAACGCTACCTTTTTGGGTTGGTTATTGAAACTGCTATAGTAGCTACACTGGATGCAAGCGCGCTACTGATACTTGGTGTTCAATATGCCATTTTGCTGGGGATAATAGGTGCATTATTAAATTTGATTCCATACATTGGAGGATTAGTAGCAGTGGCATTGCCCATGATGATTGCTTTGGCTACCAAATCATCAGCCTGGTATGCAGTTTATGTTCTGGTTATCTATTACATCATTCAGCTTATTGACAATAACTACATAGTACCAATGATAGTGGCTTCGAAAGTGAAAATTAATGCGCTTTTCTCCATAATTGTAGTACTCGCGGGAAATATGTTATGGGGAATACCCGGTATGTTTCTTTCCATACCGATACTTGCCATAATTAAACTCATCTGTGACCATATAGAATCGTTAAAACCATGGGGATTTCTATTGGGTGATACCATGCCACCTTTATTAAATATTAAACCTATTTCGAGAAAGAAAAAGAAAACAACCAATAAATAGCCCGATAACAATTTGGAATTAAGAAAAAAGGATGGAGATAAGATCTTCAACCAGTTCTGATTATTTGGCAATACAAGTTCATTCCAAGGGTACATCAATGGCAGTCGTTACCGCACCAAATAAGTTAATCTGACTTATTATCTATTTTGCCATAAAACAAAAAAAAATGAAAAAAGAAGAAATAATCACTCAACCGAATTCTGATAAATCAAAAAAACTGGCCGAAATATTGGTTATCACCTCTTTTCCTCCCCGGGAGTGTGGCATAGCAACCTATTCGCAAGACCTTATAACAGCAATTAACAACAAATTCGATCAATGCTTTTCAATTAAAATTTGTGCGTTGGAATCAGGCAATTCAAACTATGAGTATCCGGCCGAAGTGAAGTACACATTGAACACTTCTCATGCAGCGGGGTTTAAGAAATTAGCCCAAACCATTAATGAGGACGAAAACATTAAAATCGTACTAATACAGCACGAGTTTGGCTTTTACAACCTTCAGGAACAAGCATTTCAACAATTTTTATTTGACCTTTCAAAACCTATTGTCACTGTATTTCATACCGTATTGCCTCATCCCGACGAACAATTCAAATTAAAAGTAAAAAATATCGCATCGGTCTGCAGATCAATTATTGTAATGACCCAGACTTCAGCCAATATTTTAATGACTGATTATGGATTACCAAAACAAAAAATAACTGTAATTGCGCATGGAACACACCTGGTTTCCCATTTAAGCGAGAAAGAATTAAAGTTAAAGTATGGGCTAAAAGGTCGTAAGGTACTGACTACATTCGGCTTACTTAGTTCGGGAAAAAGTGTTGAAACAACCCTCGAAGCATTACCAGCGATTGTAAAAGCCAGCCCAGAAGTTCTATTTTTAGTGATAGGCAAAACTCATCCCGAAGTGGTGAAAAACGAAGGTGAAAAATACCGGGAAATGCTTGAGCAAAAAGTAAAACAACTAAACCTACAGGATCACGTTAGATTTATAAACCGCTATTTGCCTTTGCCAGAGCTACTCGAATATTTGCAACTTTCCGATATCTATATTTTCTCCACCAATGATCCAAATCAGGCGGTAAGCGGAACCTTTGTGTATGCCATGAGTTGTGCATGCCCCATAATCTCCACCCCCATTCCACACGCAAAAGAAGTATTGACAGAAGATACCGGAATTATATTTGATTTCAAAAATTCAACACAACTCGCTGCAGCGGTTATCAGTTTACTTAACAATGAGCCCTTACGCAGAAGTATTAGCTCCAATACCTTGCAAAAAGTAATTTCCACCGTTTGGGAAAATTCAGCGGTGGCACATGCCATGTTGTTCGAAAAAATTCTTGGCGATAAAATCGCCATAAAATATAATAATCCCGCCATCAACATGTCTCACCTGAGAGAGATGACAACCGATACAGGCATGATTCAGTTTTCAAAGATCAATCATCCGGATATCAGCACCGGTTATACCCTGGATGACAATGCCAGGGCGATGGTTGCTACAAGCATGTACTATAAATTGACTCGCGATGAAAGTAGCTTGGATGATATCAGAAAATATCTTAGCTTTATAAAATACTGTCAGCAAACCGACGGAGATTTTTTAAATTATGTTGATAAGAATAAACTATTCACCGACCAAAACAACGAAGTCAATTTAGATGATTCGAATGGACGGGCCGACTGGGCACTGGGATATTTAATATCACTCACAGAGATATTGCCAGTTGATATTTATTCGGAAGCCGAAATTATTCTGGAAAAATCGCTTATTCATATGCGCACTATAAATTCGACACGTGCGATAGCATTTACCATGAAAGGGATTTACTATTACCAAAGCATCAAAGAGTCTCCGGAAAACATAGTACTTATGAAAATGTTCGCCAACAAGTTGGTTCATATGTACAAACTCGAAGCAACCTCCAAATGGGAATGGTTTGAAAGTTACCTGACCTATGCCAATAGTGTACTTCCCGAAGCCATGTTATATGCATGGAAAATGACAGGCGAACCCATTTATAAAAGCATAGCCATAAGTTCATTCGATTTTCTTTTATCGCAGACTTTTAATGAAAACGGGATAGAAGTCATTTCAAATAAAAAATGGTTGCAAAAGGGTCAGGAAGCCGGACACTTTGGAGAACAGCCTATCGATGTAGCTTCTACCATCATGACACTGAGCGAATTCTACGATTCCGTCGGAAATGAAGACTACCGTTCTAAAATTAAAACAGCGTTCAACTGGTTTCTGGGAAGCAACCGCCTACATCAGATAGTTTACAACCCATGCACGGGTGGATGTCACGATGGTTTGGAGGAAACGCATGTAAACCTAAACCAGGGTGCCGAATCAACCGTAAGCTACCTAATGGCACGTTTTACTATTGAAAAGTATAATTGAGAAACCGCAAGAACAATCGACTGGGTTGGACTTCATATTATTCATTTTAATTTTTGATTTTTGATTTTTTTAATCATATTATTTTTTCAGTTTTGAGTTCGTGTTAAATATTCTCTAAAAAAATCGAACAAATGAATATTTTTTTCTAAATTTGTAGAACCAAATACTCGTACCCTTCAACAAAGTAGAAATAGTATTAAGTCATCAAAACATATACACGTGAAACCAAAATCGACTATTAAACCGAATAAAAAAACGGATGAATTAAACAAAGCTAAATTTCCAATAGTCGGTATTGGTGCTTCAGCAGGTGGACTGGAAGCTTTAGAACAGTTTTTAGGTAATGTACCTAAAAACAGTGGCATGGCATATGTGGTTATCCAGCATTTGGATCCTACACAAAAAGGTATGTTGCCGGAATTACTTCAACGGATTTCTGCCATGGAAGTTTTTCAGGCAAAAGACCACCTGAAAGTGAGACCAAACTGTGTGTATGTAATTCCACCCAATAAAAGTATGTCCATTCTGAAGGGAATACTTTATCTGTTTGACCCAATTGAAGTAAGAGGACTGCGTCTTCCTATTGATTATTTCTTTCGATCACTGGCTGAGGACGCTCACGAATATAGTGTAGGAGTCATTCTTTCGGGCATGGGCTCCGATGGAAGTTTAGGTCTGCGAGCCATAAAAGAAAAAAACGGGATAGTAATAGTTCAGGATCCTGCATCCGCCAAATACGATAGTATGCCGCGCAATGCTATCGATTCGATATTGGTAGATCTGGTGGCTCCTGCCAATGAGTTACCAGACAAACTTATGTCTTTTCTAAAACATATTCCCGTAGTAAAAACAGATCTGGAGATAGACATACAAAATAAAAGTGCTCTCGATAAAATCATTATTCTCCTGAGAACTCAAACCGGCAACGACTTTTCATTGTACAAAAAGAACACCGTTTATCGCCGCATTGAAAGACGTATGAGCGTACACAAACTCGATAAAATATCATCTTATGTCCGTTTTTTACAGGAAAATCCGAAGGAAGTGGATATTCTTTTTAAAGAATTGATGATTGGTGTAACCAATTTTTTTCGTGATGCTGCTATTTGGGAAAAGCTTAAAGAGACAGTTATACCAACTATTATAAATAACATGCAAGCTGGGTCCACATTACGAGCCTGGATACCTGGATGTTCAACCGGCGAAGAGGCTTATTCAATAGCCATGATATTTAAAGAAGCACTCGAAAAAATCAATTCCCACGGAGGCTTTTCGTTACAGATATTTGCTACCGACCTGGACAATGACGCCATTGAAATTGCCAGAAAAGGACTATTTCCGGCGAATATAATCGCCGATGTCACTCCAGCACGCCTGACCCGTTTTTTTAATAAAACGGAGGAAGGTTATCGGGTCAACACAGAAATAAGAGAAATGATTGTGTTTGCACAACACAATATTATCATGCATCCACCTTTTACGAAGATCGATATACTTTCATGTCGCAATCTGCTTATATATATGGATGCAGAATTACAAAAGAAGTTACTGGGTGTTTTTTACTACAGCATTAATCCGGAAGGCATTATGGTTCTTGGCAGTTCCGAAACATTGGGCACACAGAGTCATCTTTTCACTCCGGTGGATGCCAAACTTAAAATTTACAAACGCTCGATTACCAGAGCGGCAACACCTGAATTATTCGACTTCCCTTCTTCTTACTCCAGAACAAAACAGATCAATATTGAGAAACAAATGCCGGCCAAACCGGCTCTAAACATTGAAACACTGGCAAATCAACTGCTGTTGCAGCAATTTTCGCCTCCGGGTGTTTTAGTGACTGATAAGGGTGACATTGTTTACATTAGCGGACCGACAGGTAAATATCTGGAGCCTGCTGTGGGTAAATTTTCGCTATGTTGCGCGAAGGTTTACGCAACGAATTTTCAGTTGCCTTTCACAAAGCCATCAACACAAAAGAGCTTGTAGTTTTGAACAATATAAAAGTTGGATCCAATGGAACAACGCAAACTGTAAATGTCAAAATTCAGCGGATAGACAAACCTGATCAATTGAATGGTATGGTTATGATCATTTTCACGGACATGCAGGAAAATATTAAAATCAAACAGAAGGAAAGCAAAGGGAAGAAATGTATAAACAGCGCCAGGGAGCTGGAGTTGAATGAAGAGTTAAAGAATACCCGGGAAGAGATGCAGAGCACCCTGGAGGAAATGCAAACCTCACAGGAAGAGCTCAAATCGACCAACGAAGAATTGCAATCAACCAACGAAGAGCTGACAAGTTCCAAAGAGGAGATGCAGAGCCTGAACGAAGAACTTCAAACGGTAAATGCAGAATTGCAGTCGAAGATTGATGATTTTTCGCGCGTGAACAACGACATGAAAAACCTGCTTAATAGTACCGATATTGCTACTTTGTTTCTCGACAAAGATTTGAACATCCGTCGTTACACCAATGAAGCCACCAAAATATTCAAGCTCATAAAAACCGATGTTGGACGTCCGTTTACCGATCAGGTTTCCGAACTTATTTACCCGGAATTGGCTTCAGATGCAATAGAAGTATTGAATACTCTCAGTTTTATAAAAAAACAAATTCCAACTATAGACGGTCGCTGGTTCTCAACCCGCATTATGCCATACCGAACTTTCGACGACAGAATTGATGGACTGGTTATTACATTCTTCAACATTTCCGATCTCAAACAGTTGGAATCCGAGTTACACGAAACAGCACAGATGCATCGTTCAATTTTAAATTTATCATCAGATATCATCATAAAATTATCAGCTGATGGAGAAATTTTGGAATATAATCCAGCCGCTGAAAAGTTTTTCGAAAAAAAACATGCTGTTGCTATAAACCAGAATTTTATACAGATGTTTGTTGATGAGAAAGAACAAAAGAAAATTGATAAGGATTTGAATAAATTACTAAAGGAAGGACAAGATGTGAAATTCGATATACAGGTAATAGCAGCCGGAGGTCATTTGGCTGTTGTTGAATGGAATGTAAATGTATTACTCAATAACAAAAAAGAGCCCACAGGAATGATAATTCTCACTAAAAACGCAACCAAGCCATGAGTAACGAAGAACTGGATTTTACAGATCCCCAAATGCTACGTAAGAATGCTGAAAAGCAACTGAAAGAGAAGCAAAAAAAAGTTGGTTCACCGGTAATGGAAACCGATGAAAAAAAGCTGATGCATGAACTTCAGGTGCATCAAATAGAGTTAGAAATGCAAAACGAAGAATTGCGACAGGCATATGAGACTGCGGAAGCTGCTCTGAAAAAATATACTATGTTGTACGATTTTTCACCTATGGGCTACTTCACACTCGATACCGAAGCAAATATTTGCGATCTGAACTTTACGGGAGCTGATATGCTTGGCGACAGACGATTTAATTTGCAAAATTCCAATTTCAAGTTATTTATGTCTGAAGAATCGCGGCCAGTATTTAATACATTTTTCAGTAAAGTACATCTAAGCAATGACGTAGAATCATGCGAAGTAATGCTTGCTTATGACAACAAACCTTTATGCCTGGTTTACATTGAAGGGATAGTTACCGGGAGTGACCGTAAATGTCTATTGTCGGCTGTTGATATTTCCAGCTTTCGGAAATAGAACAATTTAAAGATTACAAATCATTAACTAATTAAATTTCAACATCAAACGATGCCAGATAATTATATTTGAATGAATTTAGCCAGTTTAATATTGTAACCATTTTTTAAATATTCCTATATAGTTAAAACACAATTCTATATTTTTTTATGGCATATGTCCATTGAAATAGCAGAACGACCACCATTAAATTGTTTATCAATTTAATGATGGTCGTTCGTTAAACTGGTAGATTGTAAACTTATTACCAAAAGGTTTTTTTCAAAAAGGAATAATCAGTTCTTTTAAAAACTTTCAACCACATGGATTACCCTTTCATATGGATTTAGTTATCTCGGATCACCCGTAAAAGTTGTGGGATCAATAAAAATTAATAATTTTGCAATTGACTTATAATTGCAAAATCAGATGAAAGAGAATCCGCTTTTACTTACTCTGGTGAAATATATATTACCAGAAGAGATATTTCAATATTTCGAGATAACCAAAATAGAAGAACATGGCAAGGAACTCCATATTTATCTGGATGAAAATCCGGACAAACCCGATTGTTATTCTGAATACAATTTATCATCAAAGGGTTTTCATTCTGAGGTGACAATAAAAGATTTTCCAATACGTAATAAAGCAGCTATATTGCATGTAAGAAGACGTCGTTGGCTGGTTGAAGATACAGAAAAAGTGGTTAGTCGAGAGTGGAATTTAATGGCTGAAGGAACGCGTTACACAAAAGGTTTCGCGACTTTTTTAAAAGGACTTATTGGATACTTACCCGATACACAGTCATTCCCTTGAAAAATTCTATTACATAGACGGTGAACAGTTCGGTCGCCAATACAAAGAACATTTGAGTGATTTTGGTACCTGGGACCAAAAGAAACATGCCGACAAATGGCTTCTATTCCCAGATAATTTAGGGACACATATTAGTATAGATGAAACTTCGGTATCCAACGGCGAATTATACACTATGATAACCAACAAGGCTGCAAAAGGGAAGAAAGGTAGTCTAATAGCCATTATTGAAGGGACTTCTTCTGAGCAAGTTATTGAAGTGCTGGAGCGGATTCCTCAGGAGATACGCAATAAAGTTGAGGAAGTAACGCTTGACATGGCTGACTCTATGAGAAAAATCGTACGATCTTGTTTCCCTAAAGCAATTCGTGTTATTGATCGCTTCCATGTTCAAAAACTAGCATTTGGATGCCCTACAGGAAATGCGCATTGCATTTCGTTGGGATGCTATTAATGAGGAAACAAATGCTAAGGAACACGCTAAATTGGCTAACACAAAGTATCATCCTGTATTGTTTAGAAATGGAGATTCAGCTAAACAATTACTGGCAAGAAGTAGATACTTGCTTTTCAAATCACCTGAAAAATGGACAGAAAGCCAAAAGCTAAGAGCCGTAATCCTTTTTGAACAATATCCTGATCTACAATTGGCTCATTCTCTAACACATTCTTTGAGAATGATATACGCTAAAAACACAATTAAGGATGCTGCAAGGTTAAGTCTTGCTCGTTGGTATAATCAGGTGGGTGAATCAGGGTTTAAATCATTTAATACTATTGCAGCAACTATTTATGAACATTACGAAGAAATTCTTAACTTCTTTATCAATCGATCTACAAACGCATCAGCGGAATCATTCAATGCTAAAATAAAAGGATTCAGAGCATCTCTAAGAGGAGTAATTGACATTAAGTTTTTTCTCTTTAGATTGACTAAAATCTATGCTTAGTCCACAACTTTTACGGGTGATCCGTTATCTCAAGTAGAATGATAAAAAAATTACCAACTAACAATAGGATAATGACTTGAGTTATTAGTCATCAAGAAACGGTCCTCCGACCATGACAACAATACTCAAAATATGTGAATTATGTAATTTTTTTTTAAAATTATGTAATACTTTTCCGGTTCTAAGTGTTTAATTTTATAGAATAAATCAAACCTTGTAAAAGACAGAAACAAACATTAAAACTCGGCAGAATACTTACCCATAAAAATGAACGCCTTATGAAGACAAAAGATGATAAATCGAACCTGCATCGTCAACAAGTAATTATCGAAGGGGAAAATGAAGAAGAAGGTTACCCCTTATATCCTGAAAACGAAGATATTTACAATAAATTCAGGAAAGAGAAGAGCATAGACCCGGAAGTCATCTCTAAGGTTATAGAACCAGTAGTAAAAATCATTAAAAACAATGCTAACGACATCAACGATGATGAATACGGCAGCGATTTAGATGTTCCCGGAGCAGAACTGGATGATGATATGGAAATAATTGGAAGTGAAGATGAAGAGAATAACTATTACAGTTTAGGGGATGACGATCAGGAAGATCAGGTAGAAGAAAAATAGAATATTCAAAATGAAACAATTAGCAATGCAGTTAAGAACGGCTATTGCCTGAAAAACAGGACCATGAACTATTTTTACTTTTCCTTGTTCTAATTATTACACTTTAATAAATTCAGCATATGAAAGAATACAAATTATTTATATCCCAAAAAGTTGGATCTATTCAGCTGGAGAATAGGATGGTTATGTCGCCTATGACCAGGTGCAGAGCTATAGAAAATATCCCAAATGAACTTATTGCAAAATATTACCAGCAACGTTCCAGTGCCGGGCTAATCATTACCGAAGGAACAGCACCATCACCCAATGGTTTGGGATATGCCCGAATACCGGGAATATACAATAAACAGCAAGTCGACGGATGGAAGAAGACAACTTCAGCAGTGCACAACAATGGTGGAAAAATTGTAGTGCAACTTATGCATACAGGGAGGATCAGCCATCCGCTAAACATGCCTAAAGATGCAGAAATACTTGCACCTTCGGCAGTAAAAGCTGCCGGACAAATGTGGACAGATGCGAAACAAATGCAGGACTTCCCAGTTCCAAAAGAGATGAACGATGAAGATATCACAAAAACTATCGGTGAATTTTCAGTAGCAGCTATAAATGCTATTGCAGCCGGATTTGACGGCGTAGAATTACACGGGGCTAACGGCTATTTACTCGAACAGTTTCTTTCACCTATAAGTAATATCCGCAAAGACAAATACGGAGGAAGTATAGAAAACCGGTGCCGATTCGTACTTGAAGTAGTAACAGTGGTTGTTCAGGCTATTGGTAAAGAAAAAACAGGTATCAGGTTATCACCTTATGGTGTAGCGAGCGACATGCCACATTATCCCGAAATAGATGCCACTTACAAATATCTTTCGGAACAATTGAACAAACTCGACATAGCCTATATCCATTTGGTTGATCACTCTGCTATGGGAGCTCCTTCGGTTCCGGTAGAAATTAAAAATCTTATTCGTGCTAATTTTAAAAATACGCTGATACTTTCCGGTGGATATAACAGAGAAAGTGCCGAAGCAGATATTCAGAGCGGATTAGCGGACCTTGTTGCATTTGGTCGCCCATTTATCAATAATCCTGATTTGGTTGAAAGGTTTAAAAACAACTGGCCTATCTCTCAAAACATCAACATGGATTTGTTTTATACTGCCGACGAAAAGGGTTATACCGACTATTCATTTTTCAGGTAACTACAGGGCTTTTGTGTGAGATTTCAGGTTTCATGAGTCATTATTCTAAAATGGTTCTATTCTTGTTATAGTTTTTTTTTAAGCAGAACTAATTTAAAACATTATAAATGCGGTTGTTCTGAAAAATGGACAACCGTTTTTTTTATAAAACCGGAAATGGATTCACAAATATCAGGGATCAGAATGCTGACGATATCAATGTTGTTGACGCATAGAATCAACAAAAGTCAGAAAGAAAAGGGTAGATATTATAAGTTAATTTGCTTATTAAACACACATTATTAATTACTTATGACATACATAGATTATTACAAAACATTAGGAATAGATAAAAAGGCTACACCCAAGGACATTAAAAATGCCTACCGGAAATTGGCCCGCAAATATCATCCCGATTTGAATCCGAATAATGCGGATGCAAAAAAAAATTTCCAACAGATTAATGAAGCAAATGAAGTCTTGAGTGACCCTGAAAAGCGCAAGAAATACGATCAGTACGGAAATGATTGGCAACATGCTGAAGAATTTGAAAAAGCAAAACAGTATCAGAATCAATCTTCCAATGCTCCACGTGGGGCGAGATATTCGAACGCAGATCCAGGTAGTAACTTTTCCGACTTTTTTGAATCGATGTTTGGTGGAGCCGGGTTTAGCAGCAGAAGCCGGCAGGCAAAATACAGGGGTGAAGATTATACAACTGAAATTCAACTTACATTACTGGAAGCGTACCTTACGCACAAACGAACCCTGGCTGTAAATGGGAAGAATATTCGTATCACCATCCCGGCAGGCATCGAAAATGGGCAAACTATTAAAATCAATGGGCATGGTGGCCCGGGAATAAATGGTGGTCCGAATGGCGATTTATACATTACTTTCTCAGTTTCCAATCATGACACCATCAAACGGTTAGGGAACAATTTATTTACCACCGCCGATTTGGATTTATATACGGCTGTATTGGGTGGTGAAATAACTCTCGACACCCTGGATGGGAAAGTAAAACTCAAAGTTAAGCCTGAAACTCAAAATGGCACTAAAGTCAATTTGAAAGGAAAAGGTTTTCCTGTTTATAAAAACGAAGGACAATTTGGGGATCTACAAGTTAGTTTTAATGTTAAAATTCCAACGGATTTAACTGCCAGGCAAAAAATACTCTTCGCAGAATTAGCAAAGTCATAAATAGCATTAAGTTAAAACAAGCAATTATGTTCTTTATAATCCTTCTAACATCAGCAACGCATTTTTTTCATTAATCCAACTAATCACAGTTTCAGCCCTAAAATTTAAAATTCATTCCGTACAAAAACATATGAATAATGTAAGTTTTTTTAAGAATTATGTAACTATTTAACATATTTATCCCCGTATATTTGTAAAGTAACATAAACTATTTTTCAACTATTAAAATTAAGATCAATAGAACAAGATCAAATCATGCATTATGTTAACTGACAAAAAACATACAGGGCACTATAAACAGATGCAATTGAGCCGACTAATTTTAAGTGAAAATTTCAATGCAGATGACAGATCAACGGAATGGAATGAGAATCAGGCTGGAATTCAGCATAGAGATTATAAAATAGAATAGATAAACTTATTTATTTCACTAAAAACAAATATCATGATGGACGCATTTAATAGCAGTTGGGTTTTGGGATACGGTATTGAATTTGGTTGGATCATTGGACTAATCCTGGTAGGTGCACTTATTATATTAGCCGTAAAATTTTTGAATCATAGTCACAGGATTTACAAACCAGGTTTTAAAATAGTTATGGCTATTTTAAACGACAGATATGTCAGCGGTGAAATTGATAAAGAAGAGTTTGAAGAAAAAAAAAAGAACCTGAGATTAAGCATAAAATAGGATAAAAGAAATCATGAATCAACAACACAATACAAATTCCCAAAATTGTGGACAAATAAATTTGATTTCAATTCAAATGAAACAAAGTGCAGACAGGAAACAAAATATTTTAAATCATTCTAATTAAATACATTATGAAAAATCCAAGCAATTATATATATTCACTTGGTGAAGATTTTTATGATTTCCAAATGGAAAAAAAAGAAATTATCTCCAAAAAAAAATCAGCAAATAAAGTATCAATAGAAAATGACATAAAAATCGAAGAAAAAGATTTGGATGCTGATTTATTAACTGATGTAATAACTGAATAAATCTATAACCATATAAAGTATAAATAGTCTAACGTATTAGACTATACAAATAAAACCGTTAGAAAGATCAAGCAATTAAATGTAGACTGACTTATAAATTTTGGATACTTTAAACCGTAAACATTAAAATAGAAATAAATGCAAAACGAATATTTAATACCTGTAGATGTATTCTGTGCAAACCACCATATTGAGATTTCATTTATCAGTTCGTTGCAACAAACTGGATTAATTGAGATTACAACGATTGAGGATGGAAAGTTTCTTAATTCCATTCAACTACAGCAAGCTGAGAAATTCATTCGTTTCTATTACGAGTTGGATATTAACCTGGAAGGTATAGAAACCATCACACATTTGTTAGAGCAAATTAACCTAATGCAGAATGAAATCAAAACGTTAAAGAACAGGCTTCGCATTTACGAAAATAATTGATAACTATTGGATAAACAAGAAAATAAGTGCATTAACTCTCTTTTTATCGTGCTTATCCAATAATCATCAATTTTTATATTTCAAACAGATGGCTATTACTCTAAATGTCTTACCTTTGACAACAAGATAAAATCTTGTATCATAATTAAAATTTGAATGATTAAAGTGCCTCCTTTTTTAAAAAAAACGTTGAAGTTTATCATGTGGGTGGTCATAAGCTTCGTGCTTATTTTCGTCATTATTGCTTTACTAATTCAAATTCCTTCCATTCAAACAAAAATCGTTCATTATGCTACTTCTTTTGTCAGCAACAAAACCCACACCAAGGTTGAAATAAAGAAGATCAGTATATCATTTCCAAAATCAATCGATATTGACGGCCTTTTTCTGGAGGATCTTGAAAAAGACACTCTTCTATACGCCGGTGAAGCAAAAATAAACATTTCATTTAAAGATCTATTAAACAGCGAGATAAATATAGGTTCTTTCGCTCTGGAAGACGTAAATATCAACCTGAAACGCAACCAGGGAGATTCACTGTTCAACTTCAATTTTCTAATTACAGCTTTTAGCGATACTACCAATCAGGCGAAAGTGAAACCTAAAACAAAATCAGCCTGGACTTTCAGCTTAGATCATTTGAGGATGAATAATATCAGGCTACATTTCGACGATGAGTACGGTGGAACGAATGTAGCAATTGAGCTCGATGATTTAGACGTAAAAATGAATGAGCTTGACATACTTAAATCCGTTTATAGTATTGACCGACTAACTATTGAAGGTCTTATGGCTAAGGTTTTTATAAAAGAATCCTCCATTCCAAAAGACAATACATCAGCAAGTGTTTTACCAAAAATAATTGCCAATAACATTCTGATTCTTAAATCAACCATCCTCTTCGGGGATTCAATAAATAAACAATCAGTCAGCGCCAATATTATCCGGTTTGAATTAGATGAAGGAATGGTCGATTTACAGAAAGAAATAGTAAACATTAATGATTTCTATTTATCTAAAAGCAATATTCGATATTCTACAAATGGCACAACATTAGCTTCCGACTCTTCAATTATAATAAACGATACTACAAAAAAAAGCGACTGGAAAGTTTCCCTTAAACGAATTTATCTGAGGGATAATTCACTGGCTTACAAAGTGCTAAATAAGCCGGAACTAAAAAAAACATTTGACTCGAATAGCTTGGATTACAAGCATTTGAAGCTCACCGCAACAGGCGTCTATTATTCATCAGCAAAAACCGAAGCAACCATAAAAGAATTCTCGGCCATTGATCATAATAATTTTGCCATCACGAAATTTCAGACTGATTTCAGGATGGATACACATTCCATTACTGCAAAAAGGACGAAAGTCAAAACTACCCATTCCAGTCTGGATGGCGATTTGAACATACGATTTTCATCTTTAAAATCTCTACAGGATTCACTCCCATTCCTGGTTTTGAATTTAGACCTGAAAAAGGTGATTATTCAAAATTCAGATATTCTTTATTTTAGTCCGGATTTAATTAAGCAAGACTTCTTTAAAAACAAGACTAACAACACAAGCATTTCCGGGATAGTAAAAGGAGCTTTGAATAATCTTAGCGGCAAAAACATTCTTATCAAAACGGGGCTTAAAACAATTTTTAAAACCGATTTCAGAATAATAGGGTTACCGGAAGTTGAAAAGGCATATTTTTATTTTCCAAACTTAAAAATTAATTCAATAAAACAAGACCTTAAAATGATGGCGGGATCTTCCATCCCGAAAAGTATTGAACTCCCCGAAAATATAGATATGCAGGTAGTTTTTAAAGGACGGATGAAATCCTTTGAAACAAATACCAGTCTGAATAGCAGTTTTGGAGCTGCCAAACTATATGCAGCCATAGATAAAAACGAAAATTTCCGAAGCAAAGCCGACATCACTAATTTCGATTTGGGTAGCTTGCTTAAAAACAAAGCTATGTACGGACCCATAACTTTAATTGCAGAAGCCAACGGTCATGGATTAAACAAAAATACGATCAGGGCAACTATCAAAGCTGACGCCTCTCAGTTTTATTTAAATAAATACACTTACCATAACCTCAGGATAGATGGTGCAGTTTCCGGTCAGGAATTCACCGGGAAAGTAAATCTGAATGATGTGAACGCAGCATTGGATTTTGATGGGATGGTGAACTTAAATCCAAATCAGGAACACTATCAGTTTCGGTTGAACGTAAAGGGAGCTGATCTTAAAAAACTCAATTTCACGAAAGAGGATCTGAGAATTGGTTTTGTTGCAACAGCCGATTTAAAAGGAGGATCGATAAATGAAATGAACGGAAAAGCCGGTATCTCGAACATTATAATTGCCCATCTGGGTAAAAAATATGTACTCGATTCCCTACTGGTAGCTTCGATAAATGAAAAGAGAAACAAGAAATTGGATGTAAGCAGTGCACTGATAGACCTAAAATATTCAGGTACCATCTCTCCTACTGCCCTACCGGCATCGCTGACGCAATTCATCAATAATTATTTTCCATTCTCCAAGGTCAAACCAACCAAAGTGACTAACGATTCTTCAAATTTTAATTTTGAGATACAGCTTCACAATCATCCCATCCTCACGGACGTTTTATTGCCTCAATTAAAGGAGTTCGAACCCGGTTTAATCAAGGGCAGTTTTGAGAGTCAGACGAACGACTTGAAATTAAATGTAGCGATGAATAAAATCGTTTGGGGAACTACAGAAATAAAGGACCTTTTGGTGGATGTAAAATCAGATTCTACCGAGTTGAATTATAAGATTTCCAGTAGTCAGATTTCAAACTCGCAGATCAAGCTTGACAATTTTTTGTTTGATGGAAAACTTGCAGACCAGAAAATATTGGCAAATATCTCATCCATTGATAATTTGCAAAACAAAAAGTTACTGATCAGTTCGGAAATTGTCATGGATAAGGCAGATTACAAGCTAATGCTCAACCCCAAAGACTTTTATCTCATGAACGATCGCTGGGACATTGCATCCGACAACTACATAAAATTCGGGAAAAAAGGGTTTTTGATTCATCATCTTTTCATGAACAAAAAGGAGAGTCAGATTAATATTGCTTCTGTACATGACAAATTCAATGATGATCTGAACATTGCCATTAAAAACTTCAAGTTGGATGACATTTCTCAAATCATTGAAAAAGACACCAGCCTGGTAAAAGGGGATGTGAATGGAAATGTTTTACTTAAAAGGGTGAATAATAGCTACGGAATCATTGCTGATGCAAAAATTACGAATCTGATTGTACGCAAAGTACCCATCGGGAATTTAGCATTAAAGGCCGACAACCCAACAGCAACGAGGTTTGATATTGATATGAATCTGACCGATTCCGTCAACAACTTCACAGCCAATGGTTATTATATACCCAAAGGCGGCGATAATTCAATCAACTTAAAAGGTGTCATTCAATCGCTTTCCATGAAAACCGTTCAGGCATTTTCTATGGGTCAAGTTACAGAGGCAACAGGGAAACTAACCGGAAATTTCTCGGTACAGGGTAGAACCGATGCGCCCGAATTGACCGGTGAGCTGGTATTTAACAATGCCTTTATCACACCGGCCTTTTTGAATAACCGGTTGGAATTGAAACATGAAACAGTACAATTAAAGAAAGACGGGATCTATTTCGACACCTTTACGCTGCTGGATCTCAACAAACATAAAGCTGTTATTGATGGGAAAGTACAAATGAAACAATTCCGGGATTTCATCTTCGACTTGCAGGTAAAAAGCAGGGATTTCCAGTTATTTAACACCACAGCGAAGGACAATAAAGAATTCAACGGCCGCATGGTTATTGACAGCCGTATTGACGTAAAAGGGCCCATGTCACTTCCGGTAGTTAACGGGAGGGTGAAGATGAAAAAGGGTTCCAATTTTACATTTGCAGTACCCGAGGAAAAACTCACAACCAATAAAGGAGAAGATATAGTAGAATTTATAGATACTTTAAAACTCAACCCAATACTTTACAGAGCTGAGAAAAAAGAGAAACTGCAATCCAGTTTCACCGGGTTCGATCTATCTACCATTATTGAAATTGATAAAGAAGCAACTCTCCGCTTGTTACTGGATCCGGCATCTACCGACTCCCTGGTGGTTAAAGGTGAAGCTGCCTTAAGTTTCGCTATCGACCGCAGCGGGAAAATGAGCCTGACCGGTGCTTATAATTTGAGCGACGGCAGTTACCTGGTTTCGCTGGAATCGGTCATTAAAAAGAAATTTGATATCAATTCAGGAAGCACTATTATTTGGAATGGTGACCCCCTGGATGCAGATATATCGATTGATGCAACCTATTTGGTCCGGGCTGCACCATACGACCTGGTGGCTGACCAGATGTCCGGCTTAAGTGACGTCGATAAAGGTGGATATAAACAGCGTTATCCTTTTCTGGTTTTATTGAAATTGCGTGGTGAAATTTTACATCCTGTCATTAGCTTTGAGATACAACTTCCACAGGAAAGTAAGGGTATTTTAGGTGGAGCAGTTAATCAGAAACTGGCCATGCTGAATGATGATCCATCGGCATTAAACAAACAGGTATTTGCATTATTGGTACTGGGTCGGTTTATTCAGGAGAATCCGTTACAAACAGAAGGAAGCGGAACTTCAACATTGGTACGTTCAACAGTAGGCAATTTTCTGTCGACACAATTAAATCAGTTGAGTTCCAGAGTGGTACCCGGAGTAGAATTAAATTTCGACATTCAGTCTTACGATGATTATCAGTCAGGACAGGCGCAAGGTAGAACACAGGTTGAAATTGGCGTAAAGAAGCAACTTTTCAGTGAACGGTTGTCAGTTCAGCTTGGGGGAACAGTAGATGTGGAAGGAGAAAAGGCGAAACAAAATTCGGCCAGTAATTTCACGAGTGATATTACGGTTGAATACAAATTGACCAAAGATGGGCGCTACCGACTGAAAGGATTCAGACACAATCAATACGAAGGTGCTATTGATGGTCAGTTAGTGGAAACGGGTGCCGGTGTAATGTACGTCCGTGATTTCAACAAATGGAAAGAATTTCTTAAAGCACCCGTAAAGAGAAAACGCATTAAAACTCTGCCAACCAGTAAAGAACTGTAAGTCGCAGCATTTTATGAATTAAATATATGAACAACTTAACTAAATACTTTCTGTTATTTTTATGCATACTGTTTTCAGCATGCAGCGGAATAAGACTCTTGCCCCCGGGGGAAAAGCTTTATACAGGTGCAAAAATAAAACTGGAACCGACGGATAAAAAAATAAAAAACAAAGGATTTATTAAAAACGTTGCCGAAGATGCAGTACGTCCGAAGCCAAATCAAAGTATTTTAGGCATGCGCCCCCGATTAATTATGTATATGGCGGCCGGGGAAGCACCAAAAAGCAGATTCAAAAAATGGCTCAAAAAAACCGGAGAGGCTCCTGTGTTGATGAGTAGTGTTAAACCCGGAGTGACCTCATCTATCATCGATGCTAAGTTATTCAATATTGGGATTTTTAAAAGTTATACAGTATCCGGCATCATTGAAAAGAAGCATACTTCCAGGCTTATTTACACCAGTTATATTCATAAACCATTTACTGTTAAAGACATTGTTTATTCTGTTTCAGATGATAGTTTAAGTCATACCATTCTTACAGCCAAGGAAAAATCATTCATTAAACCCGGTATTGACTATAATCTTGAATTAATTCAAAGCGAAAGAATCCGCATTGATGCTTTATTAAAAAACGAAGGTTATTTTTACTTCAACCCTGATTATTTGCTTTACAAAGCGGATACATCGGCAATAGAAAACACGATTACCTTGAGGCTTACATTAAAAGACAACCTTCCGAAGAACGCATTGAATGTATACCACATTAACAATGTGTATATCAATCAGGACTATTCGCTAAGGAGAGATACGGGAAATTTAAAGGACACAATAATCTTCGAAAACACGGTGTTTTCAGGAAAGAAGCCAGATCAAAAAATCAGTCCAAGAGTAATTTTACGATCGGTTTATCTGAAAAAAAATGAAATATACTCCAGACAGAATCACATTATCACGCTTAACCGCCTGATGTCTATGGGAAATTTCAAATTCGTTCAGGTTAAATTCGTTGAAAGTGATAGCATAAATTCCAACGGCTTATTAGATGTCACCATTTTAATGACACCTATGCCCACGCACACCTTCAGTGCTGAGCTCGACATTGTCAACAAAACAAACCCCGACCCTATAGCATCAAGGAGTTACACGGGTCCGAAAATGAATTTCAGCATTCTGAACAGAAACACTTTTAAGGGGGCTGAATTGTTTAAAGTAAATATGGCAGGATCGTTTGAGGCTCAATTGGGTGGTGTAAACAGAAATTCCTATTCATACTCCTGGGGTCCTGAATTGGAGTTATCTTTTCCACGATTTATTGTTCCTTTTCCTTTAAAAACGACTAACAGTATCTATGTTCCCAAAACACGTTTTGCACTTTCCTATAACTATTTGAAGAAAGTAGACTATTTTGATATGCGTACCTTCCAGTTTGTTTATGGTTTTAAGTGGAAAGAAACTATCCGAAAAGAGCATGAATTAAATCCCATCAATATTAGTTACACATCCTTGGCAAACAAAACAGATTCATTTAATAATTTACTTGAAAACAATCCATTTCTACAAAAAAGCTACGAAGAACAATTTATTGCCGGAGGGAATTATTCGTTTACCTATAACGAACAAGTTATACCCGGAAAAAAGATACAGTATTATCTTCGTTTGACTGCTGAATCTGCAGGAAGCATGTTTTCGCTGGCAAATTCTATTTTTGGGAAAAAAGTTTCTTCTACCGATCCATCCAGGATAGTTGGGTCCATTTATTCTCAATATGCAAAACTGAGTGTAGATGGCCGCGCCTATTACAATTTCAGAAACAAGGACAAATTAGCGATGCGTATTTTTGCCGGGGCAGCAAATTCATTTGGTAATTCATCCGTATTACCATACTCCAAACAGTTTTTCAGCGGAGGACCTAACAGCATTCGTGCCTTTCAGATTAATTCACTTGGTCCAGGCAACTTTAATCAGCGAGAGGATACTACCATTGGATTTTTACAATTAGGAGGTGATATAAAATTGGAAATGAATGCAGAGTATCGCTTTAATATCTATAAATTTTTTAAAGGTGCCTTTTTTATAGATGCCGGAAACATCTGGTTGCAGAAATCAAATCCCAGCAATCTCGGGAGTCCGTTCTTGTTTTCCAGTTTCATGGACGAATTGGCTGTTGGAGCCGGCTTCGGTTTGCGTATAGACGTTTCCTTCTTCATTTTACGGTTCGATCTGGCCACACCACTAAGAAAGCCCTGGTTGGACAAAGGTCAACGTTGGGTGACTGATCAGATAAAATTAGGAAGTTCTTCGTGGAGAGGCGACAATCTGATTTTGAATGTAGCCATAGGTTATCCTTTTTAAGCCTAAACTCATTTAGTACAAGCACGCCCCCAGATATATTTTTGTATTAGGGGGTTGTTTCCGGAAATTGGAATTAACTACCCGGCAAAATGCAGATAAATGTGTGAATTATACAAAACATTTAAAAAGTTATGTAAGGCTTCTTTCCAAATAATTAGTGAACTTTGTACTTAAATTATTAATAAAAAAAAGTAACATGAAAAAAGCAACTTACTTCCTTCTACTTTCATCGTTCATCTTCGGCACACTCTTTACTTCGTGCGGACCAGGAAAAAAATTAGTGGCATCCAGGGTCAGAGTCGATCAGCTTCAAAAAGACAGTGCCGACACTCACGATCAATTGAATGAGTGTACCGTTCTTGTTAAAAATCTAAGAGGTGAAAAAGCAACTCTGCAAAATGAAAACGCTACAGTAAACAACGATTTGAAGGCACTTTCTTCCGAATCAAAAATGACTATTGAAGACCAGGCTAAGCGTTTGAAAGACCTTCAGGACATGATTCAATCGCAGAAAGATGTCATGAACAAACTTAAAAATACCATTGGCGATGCACTGATGAAATACAAAACCGACGAACTCTTCGTTTACATAAAAGACGGTAAAGTGTACGTATCCATGCAGGAAAAATTACTTTTCAAATCGGGTAGTGATGTAATTGACCCAAAAGGGAAAGCAGCATTACAATCGCTTGCACAGGTACTCAACAGCACCAAAGATATCACGGTTATCATTGAAGGTCATACAGATAGTATTCCAATCAAGACTCAACTTTTCAAAGATAACTGGGACCTGAGTACAGCAAGAGCAACATCCATAGTTCGTATTCTAACCAAAGACAATGGCTTTGATTCCAAACGTATCACAGCATCAGGCAGAGGCGAATTTCAACCGGTAAAATCCAATGCAACAGCCGAAGGCCGCGCAGGAAACCGCCGAACCGAAGTCATCTTATCACCTGATTTACAGGAACTTTATAAATTATTGGAACAATAAGAAATAGAAGGTATTTCTTTTATACCTTTGTACGATAAATTATTTCACCGGATTAGTCATTGGTTCTACAGAGAACTAATGGCTATTCCGGGTTAATAAGGCACGGAAACAGGCTTGCTATTTAATATAATAAAAATAAAATGGAAAATATCTGGGGTTACATATTGACTGTTTTCATGGCATTTTTTGCCATTATGAATCCGATAGTAAATATACCGATTTTCGTCAAACTTACTGAAGGACAGGATGAGAAGAAAAAGAAAGAATTTGCTAAAACGTCCAACATTGTTGCATTTCTTATTATATTGGCTTTCATCCTGATAGGCAAGTATATTTTCCAGGTTTTCGGGCTGACCATTCCTGCATTCAAGGTATTTGGGGGTGTATTAATCTTTTTCATAGGATTTGACATGCTTCAGACTAAAAAGCCCAACATACATTTAGTTGGTGAACCAACTTTTGACGACAGTTTAGCCATATCGCCATTAGCTATACCCATTTTGGCTGGTCCCGGAACCATAGTTACAGCTATGAACTTTGTAGTAAATGTAAGCATATTTCAGGTACTTATAACCATACTCATATTTGCCCTCATCATCATGCTTACTTATTATGCATTTATTTACAGCAGTTACATAGTCAAAGTCATTGGCAATAAAAACTTTGTCATCATCGGTAAAATTATGGGGATAATTATAGGGGTGCTGGGTGCTAACATGTTAATTCAGGGAATAAAAATGGCATTTGATATTTAAAAAAATTTTTACGGGAATAACTTAATCCTGAGCCAACGGTTTATCCGGCTACATAAACATGGCTCATCCTTTCCTAATCTTAATTCAAATTTCACCTATCAGAATTAACATATAAACTTATGAATCAATATTATAACAACCAAACTGCAAATCTTATAATTGCAACATCATCATTTTTTATGTTGCTTGTTATTGTATTTTTCTTATACAAGTCATTATTTTTATTATTTAAAAAAAGAATATTTAAAAAACCAGGTAAGTACAATTACTTCATCATCGATCTATTCAAACTACCTGCTCTTTGGTTAATTTATTGGGTCCTTTTAAAGATTTTCATACACCTGTTTCTGAGAACTCTTCCCCTGTTCCCCTATATAGTACACTTCAACAAACTTTTATTAGTATTCTCAGTAACCTGGATAGTTTTGCAGTTTGTACAGGCAGGCGCTTATTTATTGCAAAGGAAACTCGATATTGGTGTTTCCGACAACCTTAGGGCCCGCAAAAGCCTCACTCAAATTAACATATTCAAAGGGATATCGAATTCTATCATTGTCATTATTGCCATAGCAGTTGCCTTATTAACTTTCTCGCAAGCAAAAACCCTTGGTATGAGCATACTTACCTCTGCAGGGATATTAGGAATTATTGTTGGTTTTGCAGCACAAAAAAGTATAGGTATGATACTGGCAGGAATACAGATTGCCATGACTCAGCCCATACGGCTGGATGATGTGGTAATAATTGAGGGTGAATGGGGCCGCATAGAAGAAATAACACTAACCTATGTGGTAGTCAGAATTTGGGACGACAGGCATTTGATAGTTCCGGTAACCTGGTTTCTGGAAAAACCATTCGAGAACTGGACCCGCGAGAATGCTGATATTACGGGTACTATATTTTTATATGTCGATTACAGCTTTCCGGTGGAAAGTCTCCGTACCGCATTACCCGAGATGCTTAAAGGTAATTCCAACTGGGACGGGCGGATAGTGAATGTTCAGGTTACCAAAACCTCCGAGCAGAACAAAGAAATCAGGGTACTGGTAAGTAGTACAGATGCATCGAAGAACTGGGACCTGAGAACGGACATTAGGGAGAAAATAGTTGATTATATCAATGCCAATTACCCCGATGCTTTTGCCAGAATACGAATTGAACTAAAGACAAAAGAGTCAAGTCCCGATAGCTATCGGGACAAGAGCCAAGACAAAGACAATGTCGATTAAACACACTACAAAGCCGATTCGAGACCATACAATGTCAATTCAACACACTACAATGCCTATTCAACACACTACAAAGCCGATTAAACACATTACAAAGGCGATTCGACTCCCGAGACAGCTATCGGGATTACAATGTCGATTTGAGACATTATAATGCCGATTTGAGATATAACACAGGCGATTCTAAAAATAAAAATAGCATCTAGCAAAAAACATACAGCCAGATCAATTTCGAGTGGCTAAACTCAGGTTATAAAAAGCACATATTTCAACTGACCTACCTGAAACGTCAAATAGCCTTTTTGAAGTGTGAATCATGTAATTTTTTTTCAATATTTTGTAACAGTTTTCGAATACAAAGAAGTTACTTTTACTCTGTAAGATTTAACTACGTAAAACGACAACCGGCGGCAGTTCTTTGCTTTGATTTCGGAGATTATATTTCTGATTGACTACGCTTTAGCTCATAGTCAATTCAGGAAAGTAATAAAACATTAAATGCCAGCAATTGCGTCATATAAAATTAAACAGAGTATTCACCTAAAATAAATTAAGATGAAAAACATTAGTATTTTTATAATGCTGCTTGGATTAGGATTAACTATTTTCACGGCTTTTACATTCTTCACGAAAGAAAAGATAGTCGATATTGGAGGAGTCGAAATATCCAGAGAGAAACCACATGACCTTAATTGGTCCCCGCTGGTTGGTATTGCAGTTATGGGAGTTGGTGCAGTAGTTTTTGTACTCTCACGTAAAAAATAACCAACGTTTTAGAAAATAAGAATAGGAATGGCTAATGCATAATACAAAATTATGCATTAGCCATTTTTTTTGATTGGATATTAGAACAGCAGAGCATTTATTTCAGGTTCTTAAATTTCTTTCATTACCATTGTTACTGCCTTAACAATTTGCTTTTTACAACCCCACGAATAATATTGCTATCACCGCAACTTTTTATCCTGATCAATTGTTTATCAGTATACATACAATACTATTTTAAGAGTATTCTGAATGAGAATAAAAGGCATATTGGTTCATATAGAAAATGAACTTTTCGTGTATGAAACCTCAATTTAAAAAAGAAAGGCATATTGGTTCAATTCATTTTAAAAAAAACAAATTAAGATGAAATTATTTATCAAATATATGGCGAGCAACCGCTGTAAAATGGTGGTAAGAGGAGAGTTAAAAAAACTCGGGCTGCATTACATCGTTATTGATTATGGCGAAGTAGATGTACTTGAAGTAGTCTCCGAACAGGTGCGCGAACAACTTAAGTTTGCATTAGCCCAATCGGGTCTTGAATTAATGGACGACAGAAGAGCTGATTTGATTGGTGAAATAAAAAAAGCCGTACTCGAAATGGTTTATAACGGGAATTGGAAAAACGAAATTAACTTTCCTGAATATTTAAGTAAAAGATTCAATCACAATTATTCCTATTTGGAGAATTTATTTTTGGAAGTACAGGGAACAACTCTCAAATATTTTATCAACACCCATAAAATAGAGCTTGTTAAAGAGTTGATATTTGATAATGAGTTAACCAATCTGGAAATTGCTCAAAAATTAAACTACGGAAGTGTAGTCCACTTATCCAATCAATTTTTAGAATCCACCGGCCTTTCGCTTTCCGATTTTAGACATTTGAAACTTAAAAAGCCTGACCCAGGCCGGGGAGATTGGGATGTAATAAATCAAAAATAGTTGTAATTACGTGTAGATCTGTTATCTTCAAGTAATAACAATCATACCCCCCAGTATCCATTTTCTTTTGCAAAGGGAATAAAAATTTCGTTGTTTCAAGTACAATATGAATGAAAAAATGAATTCAAAAAATAAAAAGGAACAAATACTGATAGTCGGTGACAGTCCTTCTCAGACAAAACAATTAAAGTCCCTTCTGGAGAAGAACAATTACAAGGTAATAGTAGCGAATAATGGAAAAGAGGCACTTGAAATAATCGTCAAAGCATCTCCCAAATTAGTTATCAGTGATATTGTGATTTCTGATATTGATGGATACACACTTTGTAAAGCAATAAAATCAGTAGTGAGCACAACCTACATTCCGGTCATCCTGCTTACTACATTATCAGGTACAGAGGACATTCTGGACTGCCTGGAATGCGGTGCTGATAACTTTATTACAAAACCGTTTGATGAATATTATTTAATATCAGTTATTGACCAGTTGTTGGCAAATATAGAGATCCTAAAAAGTGAAAGTGTGAAGTTGGGATTAGAAATTACATTCAGAGGCAAAAAACGTTTTATTTCGGCCTCTCAGCAACAAATACTGACTCTGCTCCTTTCGAGCTACGAAGCGGCAACACAGAGAAACAACGAATTAAAATGTACACAGGCTGAATTGGAAATGCTGACTGTACACATGGAGGAAATATTAGAAGAAAGAACAGCTGCACTTTCGGCAGATATTTATATCAGAAAACGGACTGAAAAGATGTTGCTCGAAAGTGAGAAGGCATTAAAAGAAGCTCAAAAAATAGCAAAGATCGGAAATTGGGAATTCGACTTCTCAACTCATGAAATTAAATGGTCCGATCAGGTTTTCGAATTATATGAAAGAGCTATGGAACTTGGTCCTCCTACAGAAGAAGAAGAGGCAAAATATTATACAGAGGAACAGTCAAAGACATTGAGAGACTATGCTCAAGAATCCATAAAAACGGACATGGAATGGAGTTATGAAATGGAACCGATATTACCAAGTGGTAAAAAAGCCTATTTTTCGTTATCCATGAAACCTATTAAAAACAAATACGGAAAAACAATCAAATTATTTGGAACAGTACAGGACATCACCGTGCGCAAGGAGGCAGAGCTAACATTAAAAGAAAAAAACGTATTTTTAAAAACGCTACTCAACTCAATTCCGACTCCTGTTTTTTACAAAGATAGTGAGGGACGATACATCGACTGCAACAAGTCTTTCGAGACATTCTTCGGAAAAACATCACAAGAGATTGCGGGGAAGTCGGTCTTTGAAATCAATCAAAAAGAACTGGCTGAAATTTACCACATGCATGACATGGAACTATTTCAACATTCCGGGGTGCAGATATTTGAATCGCAGATACATGATAACAGTGGTGCCATTCACGATGTGATCTTTCACAAAGCTACTATTCTGGATTCAACTAATCAGGTCATCGGGTTGATTGGTATAATTATGGACATAACCGACCGCAAACTAAATGAAAAAAAGTTGTTCGAATCGGAAAAACATTACCACATGTTGTTTGATTCAATAGAAGAGGGCTTTTGCATCATTCAACTGATCTTCGACGAAAACGAAAAGCCAGTCGATTATCTTTTCCTGGAGACCAATCCAGCCTTCGAGAAACAAACGGGTCTTATCGATGCCAAAGGAAAAACAATACGCGAACTGGCTCCGGACAATGAAGAGTTTTGGTACGAAACATACGGGAAAGTGGCTTTAACGGGTGAGTCGACCCGCTTTGAGGACCACGCCGGGCAGTTGCACCGGTGGTATGATGTGTATGCATTCCGCTTCGACCAGCCGGAAAGCCGACAGGTTGCGATCCTGTTCAACGACATCACCGGACTGAAACAGATAGAGCAGGATTTAAGCCTGACCAATAAAGAACTGGCCTTACAAAACGAAGAGAAAGAAAAAAGGTCTGAAGAGTTGATCGTTGCCAACAAAGGCCTTGCCTTTTTAATAGAAGAGAACGCACGGCGTGCATTAGAGAACAAAGATCTTGAAGAATTAAGCGATTCGTTGAAAATTGCGGCTCAGTATTCGCTTAGTTTGATCGAAGCCAGCCGCGACCCCCTGTTAACGATAGACCCCGGGGGTAAAATCATGGATATCAACCAGGCTACGGTGAAAATTACGGGCATCGAACGCGACGAACTGATAGGTTCCGATTTCTACAATTATTTCACCGAACCACAAAAAGCACGTGAAGGCTATCAGCAGGTTTTCACCAACGGATTCGTTGTGGATTATCCACTCACCATTCGTCACAAAGAAGGGAATCAGATCGATGTTTTTTTCAACGGATCGGTATACAAAGATGGCAAAGGCAAAGTAATGGGCATAGTGATAGTAGCAAGAGACATTACAGAGAAAAAAAGAGTTGAACAAGAATTGATAACTGCCAAAATATTTGCCGAGCACGCTACCGAAATTGCCGAACAGGCAAAAGCAAAGGCCGAAAGTGTCACTCAAATAGCCATAGATGCGGTGAAATCGAAACAGCAGTTTTTGTCGAATATGAGTCATGAAATCCGCACACCCATGAATGCGATTATTGGTTTCACCAAAGTATTGTTGCGAACAGACGTTTCGGATAAACAGAAAGAATATCTGGAAGCCATAAAATTGAGTGGCGATACCTTGGTGGTATTAATCAACGACATACTTGATCTGGCCAAAGTAGATGCAGGCAAAATGACCTTTGAGCACAAACCGTTCAGGATGTACAGTTCCGTATCATCCATGCTTCATTTATTTAAGACTAAGATTCATGAAAAGAATTTAAAGTTAGTGACCGATTACGACAAAAACATTCCGGTAGTATTGGTTGGAGATTCGGTGCGGCTGCATCAGATTATATTAAATTTAGTGAGTAATGCCGTAAAATTCACAAACAAAGGAAAAATAACCGTAAGTGTTGGTTTGTTGACTGAAGATGAAGAAACTGTATCCATTGAATTTACAGTTACCGATACCGGAATAGGAATACCTGAAACAAAATTAACGACCATTTTTGAAAATTTTCAACAGGCAACCAGTGGAACTTCCCGTCTGTATGGAGGAACCGGATTGGGGCTTTCCATAGCCAAGCAATTAGTGGAAGCACAGGGCGGAACTATAAGCGTGAAAAGTAAGTTGGGCGAAGGATCAACTTTTAGTTTCACGTTGCCTTTTCTGAAAACAACGAATGAAGCTGAGTTAGTTCCGGAGCTATTGAAATTGGACTATGAAATAAAAAATATAAAAATTCTGGTAGCAGAAGATATACCCCTGAACCAGCTACTAATGAAAACGATATTGGAAGATTTTGGTTTCGAATGTGATATTGCAGAAAACGGGAGAATAGCTACAAAAAAGATGAGAACGAATAGCTATGACATTATATTGATGGACTTGCAAATGCCTGAAATGAACGGTTTTGAAGCTACAGATTTCATTCGGAATAAAATGCATTCCAATATTCCCATCATCGCATTAACAGCCAATGTGACAACTGTAGATTTGGATAAGTGCAAAGCTGTGGGCATGAATGATTACATTGTCAAACCGGTTGATGACAGGGCTTTGTACAATAAGATTGTTGAATATACTAAAAAATCTTTCCCGGAAAAACAAAACGGTAAGAAAGTGGTTTTAGAGGAAGAAGATCAGCATACCAGTAGCACTAACCTGGATTATTTAAACAAACTAACCAATTCTAATGCTCCCTTGATATTGGAAATGATTTCACTTTACCTGAATCAAACCCCGGTATTAATCAGCTCAATGAAAAAAAGCTACGAAGTAAAAGATTGGGTATCGTTGCACGCTTCGGTGCATAAATTGATACCATCATTTGCAGTTGTAGGTATTAGTACCCAGTTTGAAGATATGGCAAAAGCCGTCCTGGAATACGCACTAACCCAGGAAGACTCGGATGAATTGCACAAAATGATTTTACAACTGGAGGACATTTGTATGCAGGCATGTAAAGAATTAATAGTAAAGTTAAACGCTTTAAAAAACATAAACTCATGAACGAAAAGAATGAAATCAGACTTTTTCTGGTGGATGATGACACCCTCTATTTAAAATTATTAGAAATAGAATTCAATCAGCTTCCTAATTTCACCATCGAAACATTTGCAACTGGTGAATTATGCTTGGAAAATTTACCGCACAAACCGGATATTATCATCCTGGATTATCTTCTGAATGGAGTCAATAAAAAGGCGATGAACGGAATTGAAACATTGGATAAAATAAAGGCTTCCGATCCTGAAATCCCCGTGGTGATTTTATCCTCTCAGGATAAAATTGAGGTGGCAATTGATTGTATGCATCACAAGGCATTCGACTATGTAGTAAAAAGCGAAACAGCTTTCAAACGCCTGGAAAAAATCATTCCTGCTATTTTACGTTTCAAAAAAATGGAAAAAGAATTGAATTGGTATATGGAGAGAATGTGAAAGAGAGTTTATAGTTTATAGTTTACAGTTGATAGTTGATAGTTGATAGTTTGGGGTTGATAGTTGTTTAGGGTTTAGTGGTTAAAGGTTAGAGTTTTGAACGTAGAACTTTAATCTTTTTTACTGCTATGGTCTCATGGATCATTTGTCTTTGTTCTTGGCTCTTTGATCTTTTGTCTTTTGTCTTTTGTCTTTTGTCTTTGTTCTTTGTTCTTTGTTCTTTGTTCTTTGTTCTTTGTTCTTTGTTCTTTGTTCTTTGTTCTTTGTTCTTTGTTCTTTGTTCTTTGTTCTTTGTTCTTTGTTCTTTGTTCTTATGTGATAATTTTGCAACTCTTTCCCTAAATTGTGTAACACTTTTAGAAAATAAATAGCTCACCTTTGTATGGTGAAAATAATTTTTAAATTTAAGTTACAGATTATGAGAAAGAAAACCTTATTAACAGCCCTTGTCCTAACAACGGTCATACTATTTGCCGGATGTAAAAGCGAAGAACCTAAACAATCTAATCCACAGGTAATACCGGTTCAAACCACCAGCCAGGCGGCAGTGCCACTTGCGGGAGTTGCCCGTTTCGCTATAATTGCCGGTGCAGAAGTTACCAACACCGGTGCTACCAACATTTCCGGCGATATGGGGCTAAGTCCAGGCACATCGGTGGGTGGGTTTCCTCCAGGGATATTGAATGGCACCTTACAAATAAATACGAATTTAGCTACTCAGGGCAAACTTGATTTAACCACAGCCTACAATAATGCAGCCGCCCGAACTTGTACCGACATAGTCACCTTGTCGGGAAACATAGGCGGATTGACTCTTACTCCAGGCCTGTATATGTCCACATCCTCGCTGGCCGTTTCTTCCGGCGATCTAACATTCGATGCGCAAGGCAATTCGGAGGCTGTCTTCATCATACAAATTGCATCCAGTCTTACCACTACCTCGGGGCGCAAAGTTTTCCTGAAAGGAGGAGCATTAGCCTCAAACATTTATTGGCAGGTAGGAAGTTCTGCCACTTTTGGTACTACTTCCGTTTTTAAAGGAACCATTATGGCCATGCAATCCATCACCTTCAATACTGGTGCTACGCTTGAAGGCAGAGCATTAGCCAGAACTGGCAAAGTGACACTGGCAGCAAATACGATAGTGATTGGAGATTAGTTATTTCGTTAATTAGTTATTTCGTTGATTACTTAGGTTCGATCAAAAATGAATCAGTCCCCTGGGAAATGATAATAGTAAGTTTATTTTTTAAACTCAAAAAAAAGTGTTGCTCGTCGGTCGATGGGCGGCACTTATACATTTAAAAAACTGTAATAGAGCATTGCTTGCATAGAAAGGTGTGAAAAATATAACTTATTTCTACAGTTATATGACGTTTGTAGTAACAAAGGTGTGTATCTTTGTCCGCACACTTTTATGTTTTAAAAAAAAAAATCTACATTTTGAAATTATACATCAAATACATGGTAAGTAACCGCTGCAAAATGGCGGTGAAAGAAGAGTTAAAAAAACTCGGACTGCATTTCGTAGTCGTAGATTTAGGTGAAGTTGATGTTATGGAAGACATCACGGAGGAGCAACGACAGCTACTGAAAATCGGGCTATTGGACTCGGGGCTGGAGCTAATGGACGATAAACGGGCCGTATTGATTGGCAGAATAAAAAATGCCATCATCGAAATGGTACATCATTCGGATGAAAATATTAAAGTAAACTTTTCGGATTACTTAAGTGAAAAATTAAACCACGATTACACGTACCTGGCAAATTTATTTTCGGAAGTACAAGGATCAACAATAGAGCATTTCATCATATCTCATAAAATTGAGCGGATCAAAGAATTGATCATTTATGATGAATTGAACATTACCGAAATAGCGCAAAAATTAAATTACAGCAGTGTGGCGCATCTATCCAATCAGTTTAAAAAAGCCACCGGACTCTCACCTTCGCATTTCAAACAATTGAAAGTAAAAAGGAGAAGCCCTATAGAAGACATTTAATTTTTCAAATATACTATAAAACTGGAAAGAGCCTGTTTTACCAAATGCAGAACCCTGAATAAAAAATTGATAAAAATCAGGATGACTCAGATCAAATAAATTTCTTTTTCGAAAGGTCTCAAAAATTATATGGAAAGTTTTAAGTTGCATGAATTGAATAATGCAAACAGGTTGAAAGAGACTAATGATGATCTTTCAACAGCAGGAATTCCTGATTTAAAAGAAGATGTAGGCAACATACAGGACTTATTAAAAGCTGTTTATCAGAAATACGGCTATGATTTCAGACAATACTCTGAAGCACACATCAAACGTAGAATCAGGAACAGGATGATGATGTCGGGAATCGAAAACATCTCTCAAATGCAGGTCAAGGTGTTGGCCGATGCAACACTAGCTTACGATTTTCTTCAGGATCTGTCCATAACAGTAACCGAAATGTTTCGTGATCCCGGATTTTACAGGTCATTAAGAGAGAATGTGATACCGGTTTTAAAGACCTACCCGTTTATAAAAATATGGCATGCCGGCAGTTCTACCGGTGAAGAAGCTTATTCTATGGCGATAGTTTTACAGGAAGAAGGTTTGTTGGAAAGAACAATGATATATGCAACCGACTTCAACCAACAGGCATTGAACCGGGCAAAAGAAGGTATTTTTGCAAATAGGATGATTAAAGAATATACAGCCAATTATCAGTTATCGGGTGGTAAAGAATCGTTTTCGGACTACTACACTGCTGATTGTGAGAATGTGATCATGAATCATTCGTTGAAAAAAAATATTGTATGGGCCAATCATAACCTGGTTACCGATAGTGTATTCGCTGAAGTGAACCTGATATTATGCCGAAATGTACTGATCTATTTTGACAGAAATTTGCAGAACAGTGTGCAAAATCTATTTTACAGTAGTCTGATAAAAGGTGGTGTTTTATGCCTGGGATCAAAAGAAGGTTTACGTTTTGCCGATGTGTATGATAAATACAATACCATGGATGCGAAGCAACGAATTTTCAAAAAAAAATATTGAGAAATGCCTTATGAAGCAATAGTAATCGGGGTTTCTTCCGGTGGTATGAATGTAATGAAAGTCATATTTCCACTTTTACCGAAGGATTTCAGCATTCCCATAATTATTGTTCAGCATATTAGCCCACGTTCGGAAGGCCATTGGATAACACTTTTGAACGACAAGTGTAAGCTGGAAATAAAAGAAGCTGATGAAAAAGAAAGAGTTGAAGGAGGAAAAATATATATAGCTCCACCAAATTACCATTTACTGATAGAAAAGAATAAAACATTTTCGCTGACTGTAGATGAACGGGTAAATTTTGCAAGACCCTCCATCGATGTGATGTTTGAATCGGCCGCCGAAGCTTATAAAGACAAGCTGATTGGGGTTGTACTTACGGGTTCTAACAGTGATGGTTCAATGGGCCTGAAACGGATAAAGGAGTGCGGAGGTTTAACCATTGTTCAGCATCCGGAAACGGCGGAATCGCCTTTTATGCCTGCATCGGCAATAACTATGACCGGTCCCGATTATATTATTGATCTGGAACATATAATCGAATTACTAATAAAAATTGATAATCAAAAAGAATAGTCCGAATGAACTTAACAATCAAAAGTAAATTAATTGGAGGATATGTTGTCCTTTTAGTTTTACTCATCTTTATGGCATTTTTTTCTATCAATCAATTGGCAGAATCAAACCAACGATTATTGAAAATAGTTGAAGTATCATCGAAGAAGTTAAATCTCTCCAACGAATTGATGATTGCGGTATTAGATGCGGCCAGACAGGAGAAAAATATCATTCTGGGAAAAAACACGGATCAAAAGAACTACTATAAGGATCGTATTTACAGATCGTTAGAAACTATTGACAACAAAACAAATGAATTGACGGAGTTAGCGGACGACAACGGGAAGGTCACTATAAAAGAATTTAGCGACACCTGGACAAGTTACAAACCCTTTCTCAATGATATCATTTTATTGGCAATGAAAAATGATGTTGAGAAAGCCACAGCAATTTCCATAGGTAAGGGAGTGCAAGTGAGAGATGATGCTATCAACGATTTAGAGAGACTAGTTGATAAGAACAAAAAAAGCATATTGAGTGACAAAATTCAAAATGATAAAAATTACAATTCAGCGCTAAGTCTGATCATTGTACTGATCATTGCCAGCATTTTAATGGCATTTATCATTTCGTTGTGGATCATTCAAAGTATTACCAAACGAATTTCATACATAGCCAAAGAAGCCCAAAAAATATCGAGTCGCGAGTATACAAATGAAAAACTGGAAGACAAATCGAATGATGAATTAAAACCCATTTTTCTATCCCTGGTTAACGTCAATGAAAGTTTCAGGGAAATTGCCGAAAAGGCAATTAATGTTGCTTCCGGAGATTATGCAGTTGACCTGACTCCCCGCACAGAAAAAGACACGCTGGGTAACGCCTTAAACAAAATGACACGTTCGCTGCGCGAAACCACTGCCACTAACGAAAAACACATTTGGCTGACTACGGGTCAAAATCAATTCAATCAGGTATTAATTGGGGTTCAAAAGGTAGACGAACTGGCAAGTAATACCATTAGTTTTTTATGCACATACCTCAAAGCAAATGTAGGAACTATTTACCTGCTGAATGAAAAAACAAACACCCTGGGGCTTTGTGGTCAATATGCTTTTTCATCGCCCAAAGAAACTAAAAAGATATTTTCAATGGACGAAGGCCTGATAGGCCAGGCTGCCCGCGAAAAGAAACAAATTTCTATAACCGATGTGACTGATGAGCAAATACGCATCACCTCATCCATACTGAATACTAAACCAAAACATATACTCATCACTCCATTTTTGTTTGAAGGCAAAATTTTGGGAGTAATAGAAATAGGCAAGATCACTGAATTCAACGAAACAGAAAAAGAGTTCATCGATTTTTCCATGGATATTATTGCAACCAGCGTCAATTCGGCAGTGGACCGGAAACAAATTTTGGAATTGCTTGAAGAGACTCAGGTTCAGAGCGAAGAACTTTTGTCGCAACAGGAAGAACTCAGGCAAATGAATGAAGAACTGGAAGAGCAAACTCAGAACCTGAAGCAGCAACAAGAGGAATTGCAAATGACCAACGAAGAACTGGAAGAACAAACTCAGTCATTGGAAATAAAGAACACCGAAGTGGTTGCTGCTAAAAACGACATTGAACAGAAGACTAAACAGCTGGAAATAAGCAGCAAATACAAATCGGAATTTCTGGCCAACATGTCGCATGAGCTAAGAACTCCGCTGAATAGTTTGCTTATCCTGTCAAAAGATTTGTCGGAAAACAAGAAGAAAAATCTGGATACCATACAGGTGGAATGTGCCGAAATAATTTACAAAAGTGGATGTGACTTACTGGTTTTAATAAACGAAGTACTTGACCTATCGAAGATAGAAGCGGGGAAAATGCTGATAAACATTGAAAGTATATCGCTGAAAATTTTCACCAACGACCTTATACTCAATTTCAAACATCATGCTGAGCAAAAAGGGTTGAAGTTGACCTGCAAATTGGGAGACAATTTGCCCGAATACATTCTTACTGATTTGCAACGGTTGAATCAAATAATGAAGAATTTGTTGTCCAACGCCATCAAATTCACTGAAGCAGGAAGTGTAAGTATAAGTGTTCAAAATAATTCGAAAAGCACGCTGATTATTTCAGTGACCGATACAGGCCTTGGAATAAAAGAAGAGAAACAGATGGCCATCTTTGAAGCTTTTCAGCAGGCAGATGGCGGCACTTCCAGGAAGTATGGTGGCACCGGATTAGGTCTTTCCATCTCCAGGGAACTGGCCAAACTGCTGGGTTCTGAAATCAAGGTGAGCAGTAAGATCAATGAAGGCTCTACTTTTTCACTCATTATTCCATTGGAAATACAGGCAGCACATGAACTTGTCAAAACAGAGACTTCCGAAGTATCCGATTCGCATAAAATCAGTTCTGAATTTGAAAATAAATACCGGAATTACCCTGCTATTGAAGATGACAGAAACGCCATTACCATCAACGACAAGGTAGTACTTATTATTGAAGACGATTTGGATTTCGCTTCCATACTTTTAAATCAGGCAAATAAAAAGGGATTTAAATGTTTGTCGGCAGCAACAGGAGAAGATGGATTAGCGCTTGCTACCCAATACAAACCGCAGGCCATCATACTCGATATGGGTCTACCGGGAATCAGCGGTCAGGAAGTATTGCACGAATTAAAAGCAAATTCGAGCATCAGTCACATACCTGTACACGTAATTTCGGCCAATGATGCATCGTTGGATCCAATAAAAAATGGAGCCATAGAATATTTGATGAAACCAATAGATAGAAATAAGCTGGAAGCATCATTTAATCGAATAGCCAACTTTGCCAGCGGCAAAATTAAGAACTTGCTCATTATTGAAGACAATGAGAATTCCAGGATAGCCATCCGCACGCTCATTGGAAACGGCGATGTAAAATGCATAGAAGCAGGTACCGGAGCGGAGGGGCTGGCTTTGTATCAGGAGAATCGTATAGATTGCATCATACTGGACCTGGGATTGCCCGACATGAGCGGATTTGAACTAATCCACAAACTAAACGAAATGACGGATCATAAAATTCCGCCTATCATTGTTTATACCGGGAAAGAACTGACCAAAGAAGAAAACAATGAACTTCAGCAATATGCAAAAAGTGTAATTATAAAAGGGGTGAAATCGGAAGACAGACTGCTGGATGAAACCGCCCTGTTTCTTCACCGGACTATTGTCAATTTTCCGGAATCAAATCAACTGAACACAAAGAATTTATATAATAAAGAAGCTGTATTTGTAACGAAAAAAATATTATTGGCCGATGATGATTCCAGGAATGTATATGCATTATCCAAAATATTAAATGATCGTGGAATGGATATTATTAAAGCCGAAAATGGAATACAGGCATTGGAATTATTAAATACACATCCCGACATTGATTTGGTTTTGATGGACATCATGATGCCGGAAATGGACGGTTACGAAGCAATAAGGCAGATACGGCTTCAGAAAAAGTTTATCCATTTACCCGTCATTGCGCTCACAGCTAAAGCCATGAAAGACGACAAACAGAAATGCATAGATGCTGGTGCAAATGAATATATAACTAAACCCATCGATATTGACCGTTTGTTATCGTTGATGCGTGTATGGTTAAGTAAATAAAATTAAAGAATAAAATTTCTTTTTATATGATATCAAATAGCCGTAACAAAATTTTAATGGTAGACGATAGGGCCGAAAACCTGTTTGCCCTTGAAGTAATTCTTTCCAACGAAAATTATTTGTGTGTGAAAGCCAAATCAGGCAAAGAAGCATTATGTATACTTGGAAAAGAACAGGATTTTGCCATTATATTGATGGATGTGCAGATGCCTGAGATGGATGGATTTGAAACCATTCAACGTATACGCCAGATCGATAAGCTCAAACATATTCCGATCATATTTTTGACGGCAAGTATGGATACTACCCTCCAGATTTCCAAAGGTTATCAGGCCGGGGCTGTAGATTATATGACTAAACCACTTTCTTCTGAAATATTAAAAGCAAAAGTGGCCGTATTTGTCGATTTGTATGTAAAAACACAGCAATTAATCATTCAGCATTCAGAAAAAGAAAAAAGAGCAGCTGAATTAATTATAGCCAACAGAGAACTGGCCTTTCAGAACAACGAAAAAGAGAAAAGGGCGGCGGAGTTGAATATTGCCAACAAAGAACTGGCTTTTCAGAACAACGAAAAAGAAAAAAGGGCCGATGAATTAAGCATAGCCAATAAAGAGCTGGCCTTTCAGAACAACGAAAAAGAAAAAAGGGCAGCAGAACTTCACATTGCCAACAAAGAACTGGCCTTTCAGAACAATGAAAAAGAGAAAAGAGCCGATGAGTTAGGCATAGCCAACAAAGAACTGGCTTTTCAGAACGATGAAAAAGAAAAGAGGGCGGCTGAACTTCACATAGCCAACAAAGAACTGGCGTATCAAAACATTGAAAAAGAAAAAAGGGCCGATGAGTTAAGCATAGCCAACAAAGAGCTGGCTTTTCAGAACGATGAAAAGGAAAAAAGAGCGGCCGAGTTAATCATTGCCAACAAAGAATTAGCTTTTCAAAACGTTGAAAAAGAAAAAAGGGCCGATGAATTAAGCATAGCTAACAAAGAGTTGGCTTATCAGAATGATGAAAAAGAAAAAAGGGCGGCGGAGTTAATTGTTGCCAACAAGGAACTGGCTTTTCAGAATGATGAAAAAGAAAAAAGGGCCGATGAGTTGAGCATTGCCAACCAAGAGCTTGCCTTTCAGAACAATGAAAAAGAAAAAAGAGCAGCAGAGTTACATATAGCCAACAAAGAACTGGCTTTTCAGAACAACGAAAAAGAAAAAAGGGCCGAAGAGTTAATCATAGCCAACAAAGAGCTGGCTTTTCAGAACGATGAGAAAGGTAAAAGAGCCGATGAGTTAGGCATTGCCAATAAAGAACTGGCCTTTCAGAACGATGAGAAGGAAAAACGGGCTGCTGAATTGATTATTGCCAACAAAGAGCTGGATTTCCAGAACGGAGAGAAAGAAAAAAGAGCAGCTGAATTAAGGATTGCAAACTACGCACGCGGACTTATAGAGGCGAGTCTGGATCCACTGGTTACGATTAACATTGAAGGTAAAATTACGGATATGAATGAGGCTTTGGCCAACATCACCGAAATGACGCGCGAGGAACTTACCGGAACCGACTTCTTCGATTATTTCACCGAACCACAAAAAGCCAGGGAAGTGTATCAGGAAGTATTTGCCATGGGATCAGTGGCCGATTCACCGCTTACACTCAGGCACAAAGATGGTAAACTAACCGATGTATTGTTCAACGGGTCGGTTTATACAGACGACAGAGGCAATGTATTGGGCGTAGTGATTGTAGCCAGGGATGTTACCGAACAAAAAAGAATAGAAACCGAACTGATAGAAGCAAAAGTATTTGCCGAATTGGCCACATTAATAGCCGAAGAAGCGAAAATAAAAGCCGAAAACGCCACTCAAATTGCCATAGATGCGGTGAAGGCCAAGCAACAATTTCTTTCAAACATGAGTCACGAAATTCGCACTCCTATGAACGCGATTATCGGATTTACGAAAGTACTGCTGAAAACAGATTTCTCGACCAAACAAAAAGAATATTTACAAGCCATCAAAATGAGTGGCGATGCCTTAATCGTGCTCATTAACGACATACTCGATCTGGCCAAAGTAGATGCAGGGAAAATGACTTTTGAACAAACACCGTTCAAGATGTCAGCATCCATTTCGGCCATGCTTCATGTGTTTAAAACAAAGATACAGGAAAAGAATTTAGGCCTGGTTACTGAATACGACAAAAACATACCCGAAATGTTGGTTGGTGACCCGGTACGTTTGCACCAAATCATTTTAAATCTGGTGAGTAACGCTGTGAAGTTTACCAACAAAGGAAAAATCACCGTAAGTGTACTTTTACTTGATGAGGATACGGAGAAAGTAAATATCGAATTTTCGGTGAAGGATACAGGAATTGGAATTCAGGAAAGCAAAATGAGTAAGATTTTCGAGAATTTTCAGCAAGCTACAAGCGGTACTTCCCGGTTGTTTGGCGGAACGGGATTGGGTCTGGCCATTGTGAAACAATTAGTGGAATCGCAGGATGGAAAAATTCAGGTAAAAAGCAAAATAAATGAAGGATCGACTTTTAGCTTCACATTAAACTTTTTGAAAACAAATGCTAAAGCCGAAACAGAAACAGAAATAACAGAACTGGATCAGAAAATTAAAAATGTAAAAGTTTTAGTAGCCGAAGACATCGCACTCAATCAACTTCTGATGAGAACCTTGTTGGATGATTTCGGTTTTGAATGCGACATAGCTGCCAACGGAAAAATTGCCACCGAAAAAATGCAGGAGAATTCGTACGACATCATTTTGATGGACCTTCAAATGCCTGAAATGAATGGGTTTGAAGCTACTGATTTCATACGAAACACCTTACATTCCGATATTCCTATTATAGCGTTAACTGCCGATGTCACCACCGTGGATTTGGCTAAATGCACAGCCGTAGGGATGAACGATTATATTGCCAAACCCGTCGACGAAAGAGCTTTGTATAGCAAAATTGTAAGCTTTGTGAAGAAGGCTGCCTTGGTGCAACAGATAAAACCGGAAGAAAACAATAAAAGAATTCTTTCAAAATGCATAGACCTGGACTACTTAAAAAAACGGACCAAATCGAAGCCACAATTGATGATGGAAATGATTACTCTTTACCTGGAACAAACTCCACCACTGATTAGTGCAATGAAAAAAGGCATAAAGGATAAAGATTGGGATCTATTGCACGCAGCTGCACATAAAATGGTTCCCTCTTTTAGCATTGTGGGAATTAATTCCGACTACGAGGATATGGCCAAGAAAGTACAAGAATATAAAGGCGATAAGCAGAACTTAATTAAAATTGAAAATATGGTTTTACAACTTGAAACTATATGTTTACAAGCTTGTAATGAATTAGAAACGGAATATAATATGATTAAAAATACAATCTCATGAAAAACAAAATAAGACTTTTCCTGGTAGATGACGATGCGCTTTTCTTAAAATCGCTAGAAATTGAATTTCTCCAACATGGCGATTTTAATATTGAGACTTTTGCTACCGGTGAACTTTGCCTGGCTAACTTGTCGCACAACCCGGATATAATCATTCTGGATTACCAACTCGACGGAATAGACAGGAACGCCATGAACGGAATGGATACGCTGGATAAAATTAAAGCATTCAATGCCGAAATTCCTGTAGTGATGCTTTCCTCTCAGGATAAAATTGATGTGGCAGTAAACTGCATGCATCACAAGGCTTTCGATTATGTAGTAAAAAGCGAAACTGCCTTCCTGCGCCTGAAAAAAATAATTCCGGCCATTATCCGTTACAAAAAAATGGAAAAGGAGTTAAACTGGTATATGGACAGAATGTAATTACCATTGACAATTTTCATATTTACGAGTAAGAGATTGTTAGATCATATAGAAACCAAAAAGAGCGTTATCCGTCAATAGATGGATAACGCTCTTTTTTGGTTTTCACTACTTCTACTTTCATACTTCCAGTAACTATTGCTGTAATTCAATAATTTAGCATAGTCTATTCGTAATCTAACTGTAACAAGCCAATAATTATTTAATAATTTGCATTATCCAAATGGGTATTGATCCAAATTAGTTTTACGTTTTATTGATTTTTACCCCCTTATTTTTAAAATAAAAGCTTCCTGATATTTTTTATTTGAATGGTTCCCATTTCATACATTTTTAAATAAGGGGGTGACTCTTTTGTTTCTTTGCTACTAAGGGGCTGCAAAATAAAAACTTGTATGGTCTTATCAAAATGGTTTTGATCCTTTTTTTTTGTATGGATAGTATTTATTTCACCCCCTAATTTTACATATCAATGCATGCCGATGTTTTTCAAAGGTTTCTTTTTCGTACATTTTTAAATAAGGGGGTGACTTTTTTTGTTCCGTTGCTACTAAGTGGCTGCAAAATAAAAACTTGCATGGTCTTATCAAAATGGTTTTGATCCTTTTTTTTTGTATGGATAGTATTTATTTCACCCCCTTATTTTACATATCAATGCATGCCGATGTTTTTCAAAGGTTTCTTTTTCATACATTTTTAAATAAGGGGTGACTCTTTTGTTTCTTTGCTACTAAGGGGCTGCAAAATAAAAACTTGTATGGTCTTATCAAAATGGTTTTGATCCTTTTTTTTTGTATGGATAGTATTTATTTCACCCCCTAATTTTACATATCAATGCATGCCGATGTTTTTCAAAGGTTTCTTTTTCGTACATTTTTAAATAAGGGGGTGACTTTTTTTGTTCCGTTGCTACTAAGTGGCTGCAAAATAAAAACTTGCATGGTCTTATCAAAATGGTTTTGATCCTTTTTTTTTGTATGGATAGTATTTATTTCACCCCCTTATTTTACATATCAATGCATGCCGATGTTTTTCAAAGGTTTCTTTTTCGTACATTTTTAAATAAGGGGGTGACTCTTTTGTTTCTTTGCTACTAAGGGGCTGCAATTCTACAAATTACATCGTTTAATCAAAACTTGTATTGTTTAATGTTGCTCTATAGCAAATAAGGTGGGTAAATATTTTTAGTTCAATTACCAAACCTTATAGAGGCTATATTATTCATTAACTATCTGAAATATCTGCAAACCTAAAAGATAGCTATCGGGAGTTAATCAATGATGTTTAGTTAGGGCTTTGTGTCCGCCGGCTGGAGGATTGTGACTTAGTGGCTTAGTGGCTTTTTTCTTGCCACTAAGTCTCTAAGAAACAAAGGAACACAAAGAATTTGACTAACAATATGACATTGAATTGTAAATCGTAAATCGCAAATCGTAAATCCCATAAGTGTGAATATTGCAACTTATTCCCAAAGTTATGCAACTCGTGGCATAATTGTTGGTTGTATCTTTGCAATATAAATAAATCATAAATTTAAAACAAAACAAAATGAAAATGAAAAGCGTATTTCCTATCACAGCCATTTTATTGGCTGGATTTATGGGCAGTTGCTCTACCGAACAGGAACCAAGTTTGTCTTCCGGAATAACTTCAACCGATAAATCGTCACAAGTTCTGACATCAACCGACGAAGCATCCGCAAATAAGGCAAAAAGTAGTGCACTGGCTGTAGTGAAGCTTGGAGTTGCCGGCGAATTTGTGATTCTGTCCAAATCTGGAATTACCAATGTATATAAATCAGACGTAACTGGAGATATAGGTACCAGCCCTATCACTGGTGCAGCTATCAAATTAACCTGTGCTGAAGTAGCCGGGAATATTTACACGGTAGATGCTGCAGGTCCCCTACCTTGCCGCCTGACTAATCCCAGCCGCTTAACAACAGCAGTAAGCAATATGCAAGCCGCCTATACCGATGCAGCTGGTCGTCCGAATCCTAATTTCATGAACTTAGGTGCAGGTAACCTGGGTGGCAAAACACTCACGGCAGGTCTTTATAAATTCACCAGTAACGTAGTGATCCCAACGAATATTACGATCTCTGGTAGCTCTACCGATGTTTGGATATTTCAGATTGCCGGAACACTTAAAATGAGTTCAGCTGTAAAAATCACCCTGGCCGGTGGTGCACAGGCAAAAAATATATTCTGGCAGACTGCCGGTGCAGTCACTTTAGGAACAACTACTCATTTTGAAGGAAATATACTTAGTCAGACTGCCATCAATTTGCAGACTGGTGCTTCTATCAACGGAAGACTGTTAGCTCAAACAGCCGTAACTCTTCAAATGAATTCGGTTACAAAACCACAATAAAAATAGAGCAAAGACTTTATATATACTTTACCAACATATCCGTTTTAGAAAGAGGCATTCACCGAGAGGGTTTGCCTCTTTTTTTTTGTTCAAATCTGATTTTTCAAAGTCGATTTGACATTACAATATCGACTCAACACATTACAAAGCCGATTCGACAAATCACAAAGCCGATTCGACACATCACAAAGCCGATTCGACACATTACAATGTCGATTCGACACATTACAAAGCCGATTCGACACATCACAATGGCGATTCGACATATCACAAAGCCGATTCGACACATCACAATGGCGATTCGAAACATCACAAAGCCGATTCGACACATTACAAAACCGATTCGACACAACACAATGGCGATTCAGCAGATTATAAAGCCGATTCAAAAAATCACATGGGAGATTCAAGGTATTACACTGGTGATTCAAAAAATCAAAAGAGCAATTGCAAAAAAAAGATAGCCCGACTAATTTTGACCATTAGTCCCAGGTTTTAGAAAATTGAAAAAGAATGCTTGTCATGGTTGAAAATAAAAACGCAGATAAGACGAATTTCCCGTAATTAAAATGACAAGTAATACCATAGCTAAACAATAAATAGCATCAGATTGATGACTACAGGAAACAGGCACATTTGCAGCATTCATTTTACAATCTGTTAAGCAAAAGAGCCTTAAAGAAACAGGTGTGAATTTCATAACTCTTTCCAAAAGTTATGTAACACTCATCCTCCAAAAGGGAAGTACTTTTGCGTGATCAAATTTATTTACAATTAAAACAATAAAGAAGATGAACATTAAAAATTTAGTAACAGGATTTGTTATTGCATCGGCTATTCTATTTACAAGCTGTAACAGCGAAGATAACGATCCAAACAATCCAAATTCATTTCCCGATCAAAGCAAAGAACAGGAAACGGTTGCCCTAAACAGTGCCTCTAACTTCGCAGTGCTTTTAGGCTCTGCACTAACCAATATAGGAGCAACCCAAATTACCGGTGATCTGGGTTTAAGCCCCGGCACTTCAATAGGTGGTTTTCCTCCGGGGATATTAACCGGTACACAGCACGTCAACGATGATTTGGCCAAACAAGCAAAACTCGATTTGACCGCAGCCTACAACGATGCAGCCGGTAGAACCAGCACCGACATAGTAACCCTGTCGGGTAATATAGGTGGAATGGTACTGACTCCGGGCTTGTATAAATCCACGTCGTCGTTGGCTATTTCATCGGGTGATTTAACCTTTAATGCACAGGGAGATGCCAATGCTGTATTTATAATTCAGATAGCTTCCAGCTTCACGGCCACAGCAGGTCGTAAAATCATTCTGGCAGGAAATGCAAAGGCATCCCATATTTTTTGGCAGGTAGGTACTTCAGCTACTTTCGGTACAACCTCCGTTATGAAAGGAACATTTATGGCCATGACAGCCATCACTTTTGAAACCGGGGCGACGCTTAACGGCCGGGCTTTAGCAAGAACAGCCGGAATAGTTTTGGCCGGTAATACCATAGTAAAAGAGTAATGAGTAAATTATATAAGTACATTATATAAAGTGAATACTTTAAAAAAAAATCAGAACCTTCATTTGTAAAAGAGCGTTGTCCGGTAATTATCAGACAACGCTCTTTTTATTGTTTAGGTAAATCAAAATCTCTAAAAAGGTGTGAATGTTACAACTTTTATATATTGAAATGTAACATTTTGATGCTTTAAACCTATTACTTTTGGCTTAAACTTCTAAAAGTTATCAATATGTCACTACTATCAATTTTACTCGTCATTATCATTGTGGGAGTCGTTCTTTGGCTCATCAACAATTTTATTCCCATGGATCACAAAATCAAAAGAATCTTCAACATTGTGGTTGTAGTAGCTCTTGTCATTTGGCTACTCAAGGTCTTTGGGCTATTCAGTTTTCTGATGGATGTACATGTATAGAAAATGAATTCCATTCCAGATACCGAATCCAACCGGGCCCTGACTATTTTATAATTTATTTACAAATAATAATAATTTCAACTATCAATAATTATGAATCTAAAAAGAATTTTCGGAGCGTTACTTACTCTCCTTGGAACTGGTGGTCTTATTTATGCTGCCGTATTATTCGTGAATACCTCCGGGGGTACACACGACGTTAAAGCGTTAGCTACCTACGGAATACTGGGACTTGTATTCTTTGTAGCAGGTATAAGTTTGGTGCGCACAACCAAAGACGAATCGTAAAGAACAAGGGCAAAGAAGCTGGACTAATTTCGAGGAATGGGGAAAAAATAAATACTATTATTTCACTCTAAATACCATATGACTACAATTAAAACAGAAAAATAATTTTACCTTGTTAAATAATAGTTATAAAAAAGTAGATGTGTGAATAATGCAACTCTTTCCCGAAATTGTGTAACACTTTCTTAAAGGAAAGTCCTCACCTTTGTATTATTAAAGTTTCTAAACAAATAACAAATAACGAATAAAATAAACAAACACAACACTACTTAAAATTAAATGTATGATTAAGAAAAAACTTTTTTCGGTCCTCGCAATCCTGGCGATTGTATTGATGGCTGGGTGTAAGGAAGATGACTACGTCGAGGTCAACGGTGTATGCCCGGTCGTGGTATCTACCAACCCAGCAAATTTGTCCACCGGAGTTCCACGTGCTCAGGTAATTTCGGCCACCTTCAATGAAGAAATGAACCCTTCGACTATCACACAGTCGACTTTCACAGTTAAAGAAGGAACTACAGCAGTAGCCGGTACAGTTACGTACAACGGATTAATTGCAAGCTTTACACCTTCCAGCAGACTGAAACCCAACACTACCTACGAAGGAAGACTTAACCAGAAGGTTATGGATTTGAGAGGTAACTCATTGCAAATGGATTATGTATGGACCTTTAGTACAGGTGCTATTGTATTCCCCATGATCACAGCAACCGATCCGTTGAACCTGGCAACAGGAGTAGCCTTCAATAAGCTTATTGGAGTTACATTTAGTATGATGATGGATCCCTCGACAATCAATTCTACGACTTTTACCTTAAAACAAGGTACTACAGCAGTTGCAGGTACAGTTTCTTTCAGCGGTCAAAATGCAAGTTTTACACCTTCATTAATGCTTACACCGAATACGGTTTATACAGCTACTGTTACAACCGGTGCCAAGAATTTATTGGGTGACGCTATGTTGAAAGATTCAGTTTGGACATTTACTACCTTGCAAATCATTGCTCCTACAGTAATTGCTACCGACCCTATCGATTTAGCGGTTAATGTACCGGTAAATAAAACGGTGTCGGCTACCTTTAGCCGAAAAATGAATGCTGCATCGATTACCGCATCTTCATTTACCTTGAAAGCCGGAACTACAACAATTACAGGTGTAGTGAACTATACAGATTCTACAGCTACTTTTAACCCGAATAGTGATCTTGCAGCAGGTACAACTTACACAGCTACAATTACCAACGCAGTTAAAAATATAGCCGGAACAAACATGGTTAACGATTATGTATGGTCATTTACAACTTCTGTTGCCGCAGCTCCTTTAGTAATACTTACCGACCCCTTAGATTTGGAAACCAATGTATCGGTTAGTAAAACTGTAACTGCCACCTTTAATATGTCAATGGATCCTTTGACAATCAGCAACACAACCTTTACGTTAAAGGCTGGAGCTACTTTGATTCCGGGAATGATAAGCTATGCTAATTCGATGGCCTCTTTCAATCCAAGCAGTGACCTGTTAGAGAACACCACATACACAGCTACCATTACAAATATGGTTAAAAACGAAGCCGGTGTAAATATGGTTAATAACTATGAATGGAGCTTTACTACTCACTCAAATTCAGTTACACCGGTTGTAGATCTTAAATCGGCTGCTGATTTCGGTATTCTCGCAGGTGTTGGAGTAAGCAACCAGGCTGGCTTCAGTGAAATTAGGAACTTGAATGTTGGGATCTACCCAGGACTTCGTTCATCGGTTGTCGGATTTCCTCCAGCAATTGTTGTTAACGGAGCAATTTACGCAGCAGATGATATAGCTCCTGCCGGTGTAGCCGCTATGCTTAACCAGGCTAAATTAGACTTAGTTGCAGCGTATCTTTATGCTGAAGGAGCAACTTCCCCGGCACCTGCTACCGTTCAAGGTGATCAGGGTGGTAAAACACTTGCCCCGGGCATTTACAAATCAACTTCAACCCTGTTAATTCAGAGTGGTAATTTGACTCTGGATGCTCAAGGTGATCCGAATGCAACATGGATCTTCCAGATTGCCTCAGGCTTTACCACAGTAGGTGGTGCAGGTGGTAGTGTAATACTTACCGGTGGTGCTCAGGCCAAAAACGTATTCTGGCAAACAGGCAGCTCTGCTGTCATTGGTGACTACACCGTGTTCCAGGGTAATGTATTAGCTTTACAATCCATAACGATGAATTCACATGCAACTGCAGTGGGCAGAATGCTTGCCCAAAATGGAGCAGTAGTAATGACTGACACAAACATAATCACCAAACCGTAATCATAAAAGATATGAACTCAAAAATTAATTCAAAAAAGGAATCGCGCGTAGCGCGGTTCCTAAATATCCTGCCCGTTAAAAGTGTTGTTTTAGGCGCTTTAATTTTAACTGGGATTCAGGCACCTGTTCAGGCACAAGATGCTCAATATAGCAAACCTTCCTGGTATTTTGGGGCTGCAGCAGGAGCTAATGTAAACTTCCACCGCGGATCAACGCATGAAATGAATGCAGACTTCACTCCTCCGGTTACCTTTCACGATGGACAGGGAGTTGGACTCTACGTGGCTCCACTGATTGAATTTCGCCCGGCCACCTCACAATGGGGTATTATGCTTCAGGCTGGATTCGATAGCCGCAAAGGTAAATTCGAAGAAAACTTATCGGACTGTAATTGCCCGGCAGACTTAAACACAGACATCAGTTATATTACCGTGGAACCAAGTTTACGTTTTGCCCCTTTCAAATCTAATTTTTATTTGTATGGTGGTCCCCGTTTTGCCTTTAATTACTCAAAAGGATTCAAATACCAGTTGGGTATTAATCCGGCTTATCCCGATCAGGATCCTACAGAAGGTGTTAGCGGAGATTATAGCAATGTGAACGACAACCTGATCTCGATGCAAATTGGAGCAGGACTGGACATTCCTCTTTCGTCACAGAGTCATCGTACACAATTTGTACTTTCACCCTTTGTTTCTTTTCAACCCTATTTTGGCCAGGACCCACGTTCAATTGAAACATGGAACGTGACTACACTGAGAGTCGGAGCCGCCCTAAAATTAGGACGTGGACATAGAATTTTTGCTCCTGAGAAACAAGTTCTTGCAGAGCCTATTATTGCATTAGAACCTAAAATTGACTTTGCAGTAGTTGCACCTAAAAATGTTCAGGAAGAACCACAGGTCAGGGAAATATTCCCACTAAGTAACTACGTATTTTTCGATGCAAAATCGACTAAAATTTCAGATCGATACGCATTACTAACCAGAGAACAGGTTTTGTCTTTCAAAGAAGACGAGTTGGAATTAGCAGCACCGGATAATATGTCGGGTCGTTCAAAAAGACAAATGACTGTTTATTATAATGTATTGAACATCCTGGGTGACCGTATGGCCAAAAACCCTACTGCAACTATCACCTTGGTAGGTTCTTCGGAACAAGGTCCTGAAGATGGTGAGTTAATGGCTGGATCAGTCAAAATTTATCTGGTAGATGTATTTGGAATTGCTTCTTCAAGAATTAAAGTTGAAGGACGCACCAGACCAGTAATTGCTGCTGTACAACCGGGTGGAACTGTTGACCTCGTACTTCTTCAGGAAGGTGATCGCAGAGTATCTATAGAAACTAATTCACCAGCCTTGTTGATGGAATTCCAAAGCGGTCCCGATGCTCAACTGAAACCAGTAGAAATCGTAACCGGAGAAGTAGCTCCTATTGAAAGCTATATTACTTTCAACAATACAGGAGCAAAAGAAGGTTTGGCTTCATGGTCATTGGAAATCACAGACGAAAATAGTAACGTTCAAAATTTCGGACCTTATTACGAAGACAACGTAAGTATACCAAGTGCATCCATTTTGGGAACTCGTCCCGAAGGCGATTATAAAGTAAAAATGATAGGTCTTACTAAGGACGGGAAAACAGTAACGAAGGAAACTTCTGCACACATGGTCCTTTGGGTACCAGCCGAAACGAAGGAAGCTATGAGATTCAGCGTACTTTATGAATTCAACCGTTCGAAAGCAATCGCCATGTACGAAAACTATCTGATTAATGTAGTAATACCAAAAATACCTCAGGGTGGAAATGTTATTATTCATGGACATGCAGATATTACAGGTAGCGAAGGTTACAACGTCAAATTATCATTGGCTCGTGCAAATAATGTGAAAAACATTTTAGCTAAAGGTTTGAAAAAAGCCGGTATAAAAGATGTGACCTTTGAAGTTTACGGTTTAGGTGAAGATGAAAAATCTGCACCTTTCGAAAACAAATATCCGGAAGAACGCTTTTATAACCGCACGGTTATCATTGATATAGCAGCACAAAAGTAAGTTTCCTGATTAATTGGATTTTACTTCTTACAAAGACAGAGACCATGATATTGGTCTCTGTCTTTTTTTTTATCTGCGTTCTGAGTTCTGTGTTCTGTGTTCTGTGTTTCGGGTTATCAGCTCGCAAATTATTCTTTGTTCTTTTGTCTTGGTTCTTGGCCCTTAACTCTTGACTCTTTTGTCTTTGTTCTTTTGTCTTTTGTCTTGGCTCTTGGCTCTTGGCTCTTTTGTCTATCTAAAAACATGTGAATTATATAAAATTTAAGTATTATAGTGTAACTTTTATACGGAATTATTAAGTAGTTTTATACTTAGAAATTCATAGTAGAACCTTAAGAATAAAAGTCATGAATACTAACACATTAGGTTATTGGAACCTAACAAAGGAGAAACTAAAAGTGCAATTTCCTATCATTACCGATGATGATTTAAGCTTTCGGGAAGGGAAAGAAACATTAATGATAGAAATGCTTGGACACAAGCTAGGAAAGACAAAAGAAGAGATGGTTGCTATTCTTGCAGCATTAAAATAAATGATCCGGCGTATAGCAATTAAGTATATAAATTGAGAGTACCCATTTAAAAAAACGATCGATTATGCTTCTACAAATTAGAAATATGGAAAGTAACAGTGGCATATCCTTACTCAAGGACGCACTTTCAAGACTTGGACTTCACTTCAAGACCATGGAACTGGTTGAAGTCAATTTGAACGAAAATATTTCAGGTAAGAAATCGTCAGTGGATGACATTGACATTGAGAAAGCGATGCCCGATTTAGTCAATGAAGAAAACAGACGCCACGTAGAAAATATTAAATCGGCAATCATACAATTACTTAACTTTCCGGTTGACCGGGTGAGACCCAGTTTAAGCGACTATATCAGCCATAAACTGAATGAAGATTATGTAGTGCTCAACAATATTTTCTCAGAGTTGGAGGGAATAACCATCGAAAAACATTTTTTGGAGCAACGAATAGAGCGAGTTAAAGAATTGATCAAATACAGTGAGCTCGGCCTGAATGATATTGCCTCCAAGTTAGATTTCGAAAGCGAATCCCAATTATCAAAGTTGTTTGAAAAAATAACCGGTTTCACTCCTGATTCCTATAAAGAACTTAGGACAACTACCCGCTACAAATCGCGGGAGGAAAGAATCGTAAAGATAGAATCACTGACAGTAAATGAAGCTACGGAATAAATGTATGCGGAAAAGATTCGTAGTCACAGTTATTTTCATATACTTTGAAAGAATAAAAAATCCCTTGCTATTATTTAGCAAGGGATTTTTTTAGGTATCTATGTTTGTGAGCTATTCAATTAAAGAGACTATTAGGATAATGGAATTTCGACGAAACCAGTAATGGAACTTGCGACATCCCGCTTGCAGGACTAATTAACCAATCAACTAATTAACCAATGGAGCTTGCGACATCCCGCTTGCGGGATCCCTATTTTACACCATTCATCAGTTTCTGCAACCACTTGGAGAGTACAAAAAGGATAATGGCCGCTACACCCGCCATAACGACGAAGAGCATAAAGAAATCGTAAAGGGAGGTAATCTGATATCCTGCAATGAATTTAGTTTTACCTGCTTCGGGGTATAAACCGCTGAGAATACCGGCAAATTTATTGGCGGTGGCTGTAGACAAATACCATACACCCATAAGCAAAGAGGCAAAACGCATAGGAGCCAGTTTATTTACCATAGATAAACCGATAGGCGAAAGGACTAATTCACCCATGGTATGGATAAAGTAAAGGCTCGTGAGCCAAAGGATACTGACTTTCACACCCGGTTCAACGTTTTTCACTCCCAGTGCTATCACTAAATAGCCCAATGCCAGTAAGAATAAGCCAATGGCTTGTTTGGTAGGCGAAGCAGGATCAAGGTTTTTTTGACCCAACTTAGTCCAAAGCATCGAAAGAATTGGAGCAAAAAGAACTACAAATACCGGATTAAAGGATTGGAAGTAACTGGCAGGCATTACCCAACCCAGCACATTTCGGTTTGTTTGTTCATCGGCAAAATAAGTGAGTGAAGCACCGGCCTGCTCGAAAGCAGACCAAAAGAAAATAACGAAAAAAGCGATGATATAAATAACCCAGATTCGTTGACGCTCGGTTTTAGTCAGCGAGCGGTCGGCAATAACATAGGCCGGAATAATGATACAGGAAGCAAAAATGGCTGCTCCGATAATATCGAATGCGAGGGCATAACGAAACAGTACGAATAAGATGGCTCCACCCACAGCCCAGGCCAGTAATTCCGCCAGGTTTTGCTTTAAACTGATAACCGGTGAAGCAGCTTTTTCAGATTTATGTGCAGCCACTTTTCCCGCAGCCACTACCCCTAATTGTTCTCCTTTAGGTCCAATCAGGTATTTATCTTTCCAACCGATAAAAAGAATCAAACTGAACATCATTCCTACAGCGGCAACTAAAAAGCCCCATTTAAAATCTTCGGGACTGCCCGTGTCGCCAAAGAAACCGCAAAGCAAAGGTGCAATAAAAGCGCCTACATTAATTCCCATATAAAAAATGGTGAAGGCCGAGTCCAGTCTTTGGTCACCGGGCTCGTAAAGTTGCCCTACAATAGTGGTAATATTCGGTTTGAAAAAGCCATTACCAAAAATCAACAGAGCTAATCCGCCGTACATAAGCCAACTGGCCAGTCCTATATTCTGGTAATTTAAAGCACTGGCAAACATAAACAACTGGCCAAGCACCATCATCACCGCACCCCATAAAATAGAACGCCTCATACCCCAATACCGGTCGGCAACATAACCACCAATCAGGGGCGTCAGGTACACCAACCCGGTATAATTTCCGTAAATAGTAGAGGCTAACTCTTTATTCATCATCAAGGCTTTGATGAGATAAAGCGTAAAAAGAGCACGCATACCGTAATAGCTGAAACGCTCGGACATTCCGGTAGCAAAAACAAAGTACAGTCCCTTGGGATGGCTTTGTTTGATTTCGTTTGTAGACATAAATTAATTTGGTTAGACCACTAAACCCTGAAGTGTGATAAGACAGCGATGTGAAGCACTGAACTTTTCGACTTTTTATCAGTTGTAGAGTAAGATTCGTTTATTTTTGACTCAATGTTTCATTGAAGGCACAAAAGTAAGCTTTTTGATTGGAAACCGGGCAAAATGCAAACTATATATTTTATTATTATACAGTTTTCTTTCAAAAAGTCCACAAAAAGGGAATATGAAAAGAATTAAGCCTGGTAAGTTTGTGTTTAATAATACACATTCCGTTTTTTTGTAGGATAATTACTTCCACTACGCTTTATCCCTGATGTTTTTAGAAAAAAGTTCATTTGTACTTAGCTGAGTCAGCTTTTTCAACGAAAAAATCATATACCAAAAAATAAGCATCATGATGGCAACCGAAGGTATAGCTATAACCGGATAACTAAGCATAGTCATTCGTCCAATTTCCTCATTAAACTGAATAGTACCAGGCAAGCTTTGGACGATAGTTTTGGCCAGAAAATAATTCAACGTAGCCGAGAAAAGGAAAGAAGCCGCCAGGAATGTATTCGCCCTGTTAAGCATTCTATTTAGTTCTGCCTGTAGATTCGCCGAATTAATTCTTAATTCTATTTCTTCTATATCAAACAGTTCACCATTAAAAAGAAGTTTTTTGACAATTTGCCAGGATGTTCGGGTAGAAGTCAGTACCACAAGTCCAATTAATAAAGGTATAGCCGATTCTTTAACAGCAATCCAATGCGGCGGAAACTGCCATAAACCAATGACGCCAGTCAATAAAATACTTACAAAACCTAAAATGGAGATAAAACTGCGACGTTTTTGAATGATTAACTCATACAAGCCATAAATGAGTGGAAGCGACAGGGCTGCCATTAATCCAAATACCGGCCCGAGGTACGCATCTTTACTAAATTTGGTGAGTATGATGGTGGGTATAATAATACTAATAAACAGGTTAATGAATTGATTATCTTTCTTCATAATGGGAATTTCGGTGTCTTTTTTAAATTTCTGTTTTTCGGTTACCAGAGAGTTCAATGCTAACCCGTTCAACTTTACCGCCCAGTGGTGGGTTGAATTTCGAAAGTTTGACATCCAGGTGCTGAATTTGCGGAAACTTAGTCAGAATACCATCCAATATCCGTTGACCAACATGTTCTATCAGCTTGGATGGATTTTCCATTTGCTCTTTCACCACATCGTACACCAGTTGATAATTAAGTGTATGCTCCAACTCATCGGTACGTCCGGCAAGTTTTGTATCCAGCTCCATGCTGAGACTCACCATAAAAGTATTGCCAAGCAATTGTTCATGTTCCATACAGCCGTGAAAGGCGTGAAACTCCATATTTTCGAGAGATATTTTTGTCATAATTGAATTATTTTTAAAGAGGCCAGATCATCCGGAACCTTTTTTCTTACAGAATTGTTTTCATCAATTTATACCGGTTTCATTTTCAAATTAATCTAATCAGTACATTTTCACATTCTCAAATCAACAAATTTTCAAATTTTCAAATTAACACATTTTCAAATTAATCTACCTCGCTTCCAAAATCTCCATCAATCAGATAAGTTCTGATTTTATCGCCTGCTTTCACTTGACCGGCAGAAGTAATTCGTTTTCCGTTCAGGGTAGTTATGGTATAACCATGCTCCAGCAAATAAGCCGGCGAATGTGTTTCAATATTTTTTTCGAGCAATATCAGCTTGCTTTTTTGCCTGACCATTTGCATGCGCACACTGGAGATCAGACGATTTTTTTGTCGGTCGAGTATATGAGTTTTTTGAACTGTCCAGTTCCGTAGGGTATGCTTTATACGCAACTGAACCTGATTGATCGTTCTCGATTCGTTATTAATTACATTTTTAGCGAAGCTTATTATATCAGAAAATAAATCGTCCAACTTATTATCTACTTCCTGCAACCTGGAAATCAAAAATTCAGCCACAGCAGTAGGAGTTTTCAGGCTTGAATGAGCCACCATATCCAGGATAGAAACATCCCGTTGGTGACCTATACCGGCTAAGATGGGTAAGGGAAATTGTGCGCAGTTCAATGCCAGCTCATACGAATCGAAGCAAGCCAAATCGGTTGTAGCTCCCCCACCCCTTATAATCACAACAACATCAAACAAATCGATGTGTTCGTAAATCTTTTCCAAAGCACCAACGATGGAAGCTTCGGCCTGTTCACCCTGCATAATGGCCGGAAACAAGTGAGTATAAAAAACAAAATGCGAAGGATCGTTATGCAATTGGTCATTAAAATCGCCAAAACCGGCTGCTGTAGGCGACGAAATAATGGCCAGCCGTTGGGGAAGCACAGGCAGGGGCAACTGTTTGTTCATATCCACTATGCCATCCTCCTCCAACTGACGAATAATTTGCAGTCTGCGGGCAGCCATCTCGCCCAGTGTAAAAGTGGGATCAATGTCCTTTACATTCAGGCTAAAGCCGTACACACCGTGAAATTCCACCGAAACTGATACCAACACATTCAATCCTGCCCGAAGCGTCTGACCGGTACTGCCTTCGAAGTACGGTTTTAGCATGCGGTACGTGGAAGCCCAACAAGTGGCTTTGGTTTTGGCAATCAACACATCCGAATCCTTATCCTTTTCTATCAGCTCCAGGTAGCAATGACCGGTAGGGTTTTCGCGCAATTCGCTGATTTCGGCGCGTATCCACACAGGAGCATCGAAACCATGACGTATGGTTTCCTGAATGCGATCGGTAAGTTCGGAAAGGGAGATTGAGGTCATGTAAAAGGTTTGAAAATTTGAAAGTTTGAAAAGTTCTGTGTTCTGTGTTCCGGGTTTTGCGCTCCGTGTTCCGTATCCTGCGTTTTATCTTGGTTCTTAGTACTTTTGTCTTTGTCTCTTTTACCTTTGCCAAAGCCTCTTTTGTCTTGGTTCTTTTGTCTTGGTTCTTGGTTCTTGGTTCTTGGCTCTTGGCTCTAAAATCTATTTCACCTGATCACCACTTTATGCGTACTGGATAGCTTTTCACCAAAAATGCAAACGGCGTAAATTCCGGGTGCAAATGTATCGGTATGGAACAATATTTCTGATTCGCTAACCGACTGATTGATCATCAAATTTCCGGCGACGGAATAAATCCGTATTGCATTTACTTTATTATTCAAACTGTCAAGAAACTGAATTTTCAAAGTATTGTTTTTATCGTCCATGGCAAGAAGAACATCTTTCACTTTGTCTTTTTTTAGAGAAGTAAAGAAAGGCAATTTTGCCAGAGCAGTCTGGAAATTTGGAATTCCAAAACCCATTTCAGCTGTTGGACTGGCATACAAACTCCCGCTTTCTTTTACTGCTTGCAACAGCGTATCCATATCGTAAGGTGGATAAAACGATTTAGTTGCCTGCAAGAAACAAGCCATCATTCCCGCCATGATAGGCGCAGCATAGGAAGTACCGTTACCATACGAAGGGACACCACTGGTATTAATCAGTGCAGCCGCTGTCCCCAACGCGCACACGTCGGGTTTCACACGTCCATCGAAGCTGGGTCCTACAGACGAAAAGCTACTATAATTGCTGTCTGTGGTGATAGCTCCAACAGTGATAATTCCTTCGGCATCCGCCGGCGAACCAATGTAATGAAAGGATTTATTGCCTTCGTTGCCGGCACTGTTCACTACCGCAATACCTTTCTTCGAAGCCATAGTGGCCGCCCTACTGGCACGTGACACTTTTCCGTTCATATCGGCGTATTTAAAATTCATATCCGAATCGTCGAAAGCCGTATAACCAAGCGATGAACTGACTACATCCACTCCCACGCTGTCGGCAAATTCGATTCCCGAAACCCAAAAATCTGTTTCAACCAGATACTCAGACGGTGCATACTCGGTGCGTATGAGCCAGTAAGAAGCATCGGGTGCCGTTCCAAGAAACTGTCCGGGTAAATTTGCAGCCATAGTAGAAAGAACCATCGCTCCATGGCTGTCCAAAACATATACATCCGATGCAGGATTTATAATGTTTCTGGTACCCAAGATTCTGTTTTGAAGACGTAAACTATCGAAGGCAGGATTGGTGTTTACATTCAAAAAACCGGCATCCAGAACGGCTATTTGCATGCCTTTACCACGAAAACCCTGGTTGTGCAGAAACTCTCCGTTAAGTTGGGTGATTTGGGTAGAAGCTGTACCGTAATCGCTGATTGATTTGTATCTTTTTCTTTTATTCGTAAGCCTTGCAGCAACATCTACTTTACCGGTATATTGAACCTTCTTCACAAAAGGCAAAGCACGCACCAGACTCATTTTACCTGAATCGGCAAGCAAAACGGTAACTCCATTCATCCATTTGCTGCGCGAATGAACCGGAACGCCCAAATTTTCGACCTGAGCCAAATAAGATGGATTTACCGGTAAATCGGTAGAGTCGCAAATCAGTTCATAATGCAAACGACGTGCAATAGCGCGTTCCGAGAGAAATTCAGCCGGATTGGTCAATGAATAGGGTGAATTGTTTTTATCGGAAAACTGAACATAGAAATAATAGCTCATCTCCGCAGCCTGAACAGCAGCCGACATAGAGAGAAGAAAGACAACGAATATGCTGTTGAGTAGTTTTGGAGTAGTTGTAATTTTCATAAGAATTCTTATTTTACTCTACAAAAATACTTCTTATTTCATGAGACTGGTGAATTCAGGATGAATATTTAAAAATTATTAAAAGAATGACCCAACTGAATAATGTCTACGAATATTTCGTAGTTTTGCGAAGTGTTCGTAATAATACATCATATCAAACGTTTATTAAATAAATAAGTATGGAAAAGCTAACAAACCAGGAAGAGGAATTGATGTTGATCATTTTTCAGCATGGAAAGGGTTTTATCAAGGATTTTATTCAACTCATGGAAGAACCTCGTCCACCATATACCACAGTTGCATCCATTGTGAAGAACCTGGAACGAAAAAACTTCATAAAAGGGAAACGATATGGCAATACCGTTGAATATAGCCCGGTGATGGAAGAAAGCGAATATAAATCGAAATTTATGTCGGGCGTGGTGCAAAACTATTTCGAGAATTCGTACAAAGAGATGGTGAGTTTTTTTGTGGAAAAGAAAAAAATATCCGCCGAGGAATTACAAGAAATCATTAAACTCATAGAAAAGAAATGAATGACGCTTTCATGTATTTTCTGAAAGTGAACATCGCGATAGCCTTGTTTTACTTGTTTTATCGTTTGCTGTTTTACAATGACACATTTTGGGGTGCACGCCGGTTTTACCTCGTTTTCGCCATTCTGCTCTCGGCTTTGCATCCATTTATTTCCCTTACGGGTTGGCTGGAAAAGCAGGAACCTATGCAGGCGATAATGACTAACTACGTGCAATTAGAGGAAATAACAGTGAATGCCGCTCTTGGTTCGTATCTGACTATTGAAAACATGTTGCTGGCGATTTACGCTTTGGTAGTTATAATTCTTTTATCCAAAATGTGCGTGCAACTTGTTTCTATTCTTCGCTGGCGAATGAAGGGAAAGCGACAAGAACTTTACGGAATTGATATTGTATCCATCGATGCCACCATCACACCTTTCTCTTTTTTCAATTCCATATTTATGAATCCCGCTTTGCACAATGAACAGGAAACCCTGCAAATACTGACTCACGAAAAGACACATGCGCTTCAAATGCACAGCCTCGACGTAATACTAAGCGAAATGCTTACCATTACCTGCTGGATGAATCCGGCTGCCTGGTTACTGAAACGCGAAATGCGACAGAACCTGGAGTTTCTGGCCGATAACAGCGTATTGAAATCGGGTTTCGACAGCAAAGACTATCAATATCATTTACTTCAATTATCCTATCAAGTTCCAAAAGTTAACCTCGTAAATAAATTTAATGTGTCACCCTTAAAAAAAAGAATCACTATGATGAATCAACAAAAATCAGCAAAAGCGGGCATTCTTAAATACTCGTTTATTATTCCTCTGGCTCTGGCATTAGTGCTATCGAGCAATATCCAAACTTTGGTAGCTTCGGCAAAAGGTACAACTACTCAGAATAATAACGTAAGTCAGGCTACTAAAAAAGCAATTACCCAACAGAATTCGAGCGTGAAAAAATCAAAAGCTCAGACAAAGAAGGTTGTCAATGAAAAGCCCTACAGTATAGTTGAGCAAATGCCTCAATTCCCGGGTGGTGAACAAGCATTGATGAATTTCATTGAAAAAAATTTAAAATACCCGGTTGATGCACAGAACAAAAGGGTACAGGGCAAAATAATTTTGCGTTTCGTTGTTAATTCAAATGGCAAAGTCGAACAGGTTGAAATACTTAGGGGATTGAGTCCAAGTACTGATAAAGAAGCTATACGGGTAGTAAACTTATTCCCAAAATGGACACCGGGAGTACAAAACGGAAAAAGTGTATCCACTTATTATGTTTTACCCATCGCATTTAGATTGTCGTAATTATAAAAAAAAATGAAATAGGATGAGGGAAGTAAAAACTGATTCTATCTGATAATCAAACCAAGTCTAAGAAATCAGCAAAACCAACAAAAAAAAATGATATGAACGAAATCATCATGTATTTTCTGAAAGTGAACATTGCGATAGCCCTGTTTTACTTGTTTTATCGTTTGGTATTTTACAATGACACGTTTTGGGGTGCACGCCGGTTTTACCTCGTTTTCGCCATTTTGCTATCGGCTTTGCATCCGCTTATTTCCCTTGCGGGATGGCTTGAGAAGCAGGAACCTATGCAGGCGATAATGACTAACTACGTGCAATTAGAGGAAATAACAGTGAGTGCCGCTCCTGGTTCGTATCTGACTATTGAAAACATGTTGCTGACAATTTATGCTTTGGCAGTTATAATTCTATTCTCCAAAATGTGCGTACAGCTCGTTTCTATTCTTCGCTGGCGACTGAAAGGAAAGCGACAAGAACTTTATGGGATAGATATCGTGGCCATCGATGAAACCATCACCCCTTTCTCTTTTTTAAATTCCATATTTATGAATCCGGCATTACACAACGAGCAGGAAACCCTGCAAATACTGGCTCACGAGAAAACCCATACCCTTCAAATGCACAGCCTCGACGTAATGCTAAGCGAAATGCTGACCATTATCTGCTGGATGAATCCGGCTGCCTGGTTACTGAAACGCGAAATGCGTCAGAACCTGGAGTTTCTGGCCGATAACAGCGTATTGAAATCGGGTTTCGACAGCAAAAACTACCAATATCATTTACTTCAATTATCCTATCAAGTCCCAAAAGTTAACCTCGTAAATAAATTTAATGTGTCACCCTTAAAAAAAAGAATCACTATGATGAATCAACAAAAAACAGCAAAAGCGGGCATTCTTAAATATTCGCTTATCATTCCACTGGCTTTGACATTAGTGCTGTCGAGCAATGCACAAACTGTAGTAAATAAAGCAAAGAAAGCTTTATCAGGCAATACCGAAAGTATTAGTCCAGAAAAGGGAATCCTTGCAACAAACGAAACTGTTGCACCAGAAATCAAAGTCATTCAACCCAAAGAAGGGAAAAAAGATGTTTATCAGGTTGTTGAAAAGATGCCTGTTTATCCGGGAGGTGTAAATGAATTGAGGAGCTATCTGGCAAGAAGCATAAGATACCCTGTTGAAGCACAGAAAAACAACGTACAAGGCAGAGTAATTGTACGGTTTATTGTAAATGAGAGCGGTAAGGTTGAAGATGCCACAGCCCTTAAAAGTACACTTTTAAAATCCGAAAAGCTCGACGAACTCGTTGTAGTAGGCTATGGTCCGGCAAATGAAGCAGGGAATGCAACAAAAGCAGAAACTACCCAAAGCTCAACTTTAAAACAATTGGCTATTTTGGAAAATGAGGCAATACGTGTAGTAAGCGCCATGCAAAACTGGATTCCAGGAGAACAGAATAGTAAGAAGGTATCTGTATATTACACCTTGCCAATTGTATTTAAGTTGAATGGTGGTAACAAAAGCACTGAAAATAAAGACAATGGCAAATTGAATGTCAAAGCAATAAATGGTAAAGAAACCCCATTATTTGTGTTAGATGGTAAAGTAATCCCGGCAAGCGAAGCTTCTGAAATCAGAAATGATAATATCAAAGAAATCAACGTTTTAAAAGATCAGGCCGCAACGGCTGTATATGGTGAAAATGGTAAGAACGGAGTGATTCTAATTAGCAGCAAGAAATAAAAACAACCAATTTTAAGTTTTACCTTAAAATTTCAGAGTTGAAATTAATTCATTTTTCTTTATTGTTTTGTTAAATAAAAAGATATCTGTACTTTTGCGATTCCTTAAATCAGTACTAAATCTATAAATCACGAATATGAAACAACAAAAATCAAACTTACTTAAGTTTTCGCTTATCGTTACAATGACTCTTGCCTTTGTGATTTCCGGACAGTCACAAACTTCAGCAAAAAACGTTTTAAACACAACTAAAGATTCAGTGGTTAATACAAATAAAGCTGTAGAGGCGAAGATTAGCAAGGAATTTAAACCGGTAGTTGGAAAATATGACAAAGAGCAAACATTTTCAGTTGTTGAAAAAATGCCACAATTTCCCGGAGGAGAAAGTGAATTGATGAAATTCATCGGGCAAAATCTGAAATATCCGGTTAAAGCTCAGAAGATGGGGATACAAGGCAGAATAATTATACGGTTTGTTGTGAATAAGCTTGGGAAAGTGGAAAAGGCAGAAGTTTTGAGAGGATTAGATCAGGAATTAGATCAGGAAGGACTAAGAGTTATAAATACTTTACCCGATTGGATTCCTGGTGAACAAAAAGGTAAAAAGGTGAGTGTTTATTATGTGTTACCTATTACATTTAAGCTCACAGGGAATTCTACACAAAAAGCAATTGATCCGAAGAATCTACCGGTTTTTGTATTTGATGGTAAAATACAACCAAAAGGTTCTAATATGAGTTCCATCAATAAAGACAGTATTCAATCGGTAAATGTACTAAAACCGGATACTGAACAAAAGAAAGCAGACCTTATAAGCAAATATGGTGAAAACGCTGTAAACGGAGTAATTGAAATTACCAGCAAGAAATAAACAACAACCCATGTTTAGTTTCACTTTTTAAAAACAGAGATGAAGTATATTCATTTCTGTTTTTTGTTTTAGTTAATACACAAAAAAATAGCGTACATTTGTGTCCGGTTTGGAATTTGACACTTCCAACTCATTTTACTCAATTATTTAGTTTGAAACACATACTATTTTCACTATGAATCAATCAAAAACATCGAAATTAAGTTTTATCAAACTCGCTTTTTTCTTTCCGTTAGTGCTGGCTTTAGCACTGTCGAACCACACACATGCTTTAGTAATAAACAGCAGTCGACCAGCCCTCGATTTACAAAGTATTTCGGTTTCACAAAGCACCGAAGATTCCGTATATTCGATGGTTGAAAAAATGCCCGAATTTCCCGGAGGCGAAAAAGCGGTTATCAATTTTTTGAGCCAGACAATCCAATATCCCGAAAAAGCTCAGAAGAAAAAAGAACAAGGGAAAGTGACGGTGCAGTTTATTATCAGCAAAACCGGGAAAGTAGAAAATGCGAAGGTATTAAAAGGTGTGTCACCCAGTCTGGATAACGAAGCATTGCGGGTTATTAGCTTACTGCCCGACTGGATTCCGGGAGAACAAAACGGCGAAAAAGTAGCTGTTTACCGCATCATCCCCATCGTGTTCCAAAATTCGTCATCCGATGATGAAAGCACATGGGAGGCCAATGAAAAATCGGTGATTGTGATAGATGGAGTAAAAATGCCGTCCAATTTCAAAATAAATATATTAAGTTCGGATAAGATAGCCGCCATTTCGGTACTTAAACCCTTCCCCAAAAAAGAAAAATCAAAATTAATGGATCAGTATGGTAAACAAGCCGCCGACGGAGTCATTTTAATTACCAGTAAAAAGTCAGAAATAAAGTTTACTTATCCCGATTCAACGGTTAACGAGCCTAAAGACAGCCTGTGCAAAGAAGCTGCCATCGTACCTCAATATCCAGGTGGAGAACTGAATTTAATGAAATATATTGCTGATAGCATTCAATATCCTTTTGTGGCACAACGGTTGAAAACTCAGGGAAAGGTTTTGGTTCAGTTCCTGGTTGATACTACAGGTAAAGTTCAAAATGCAAGAGTAGTTAAGTCTATAGATTATTTTTTAGACAAAGAAGCATTGCGCGTTATCAATTCCCTGCCCGATTGGACTCCGGGTCTGAAGTGCGAGCAAAAAATAAATATTCTGGTAACAATGCCGGTAGTTTTCAAGTTGGACCTTCCAGCAGCAGAAAAAGGTTGGGAAAAAAATGATAAAACTATCGTCTTGTTGGATGGAGAAAGATTACCATCCTCTTTCGATTTAGCATGGCTCAATTATACAAACCTGTCATCCTATAAAATACTTCAACCGGGCAGCAAAGAGATTAATAAAAAGTTAGTTTCCGAATATGGCAAGGATGCAGTGAATGGGGTGATTTTGATTAGTACGGCCAAATAGTTTGAAAATTACAGAAAGTCGTTAAGGACTTAAATGTGACATGATACTAAAAAGAGTCTTTCTCAAAATAGGATTTGAGAAAGACTCTTTTACAATTAATTACGCTATATTAAAAAAGTATTATCTTACCACCTTTATTTTTATTGAAGCTGCCGGAAAGCCCTCACTTTTCGCTATGACAGTGATAATTTGCGGGCTATTTCCAGCTTGCAAAAGGGTTGTCGCCGTTCCGCCTTCCGCTTTTACCTGATCTGGACCAATCAGCTTGCCGTCCCCTTTGACTTTGAATTGTATGTTTCTATTTGAATCCTCAACCGGATTTCTATTTTCATCCGTAATTGTTGCATACACAAAAACCACATCTGCTCCATCTGCTTTCATAGGTTTTCCGCTTTGATCATAAGTAAGCCTGATTTTAGCAGCTTTACCGGCTGTATTTACAATGTCCTGAGCAACGGCTATGTTATTCACAAATCCGATTGCTTTTAGTTGACCGCTTTGGAAACTTTTAAGATTAAAAACAAAAGGCGGACAAGGAAGATGATCTGATATTTCGTTCTTATCTCCGACCTTGCGTGCTACGATTTTATTGTTAAGATACAAAGCCACTTCGTCACAATTTGAATATACTTTCAGATTCTGGAAATCGGAATTTTCATTCCAGTAGGATGCAATTTTCAGGGATGGTTTATTATTAATAATCCCTTTCGTATTAGGTTTGATTTGAGTTTTATAGAAATAATAGGAGAACTTAGGCAAACGGAAAACATCCATTATACCGGAGGATTCTATATCAGGTGAATAACCCCGGTTATAATCAAACATTAGCCAATTAGCATCGCCCAAATGTGGATTTCGAAGGTTGTCGTTATGCGCTTCCTGAAAATTAGCAGCTTGCTGAGCTAAACGTTTTTCACCATCTCCACGTAACTGACGGCTCGTGCGTTCATCACTTTTCAAACCCGCATATCCGGCCTGATTCAAACCGGCATCTTGTGCAAAATACTCCCAGTCACCATATTCCCCGGTAAATAAAGGAATTTTACCATTGTATTTTTTCCAGTAATCCGGAGCTTTAGCATGTTGACGGGCAGGGATATATACGTCGTAAAACTTATTAATCCAGCCGCAGGTAATCAGTTTCGATTCGGGGGATTCCTCTTTGGCTATCTCTGTCATTTTTTTCATAAAGTTATCGGGCATAGGCGATTCATTCAACGACAATTCCCACATGGCAACGCTTGCATGGTTTCTATCCCGGCGGATTAAATCGCGGGCATCCTGATACGAATGTTGCATAAAGGTTTCATTGCCTATAAACTGCCAACCCGGAATGGCGGCAATGGTAAGAATTCCCAACTCGTCGCAGGCATTCATAAAAGCCGGCGACTGCGGATAATGCGACAAGCGAACTATATTAAACCCGGCTTCTTTGATTTTCACTGCGTCGCGGTATTGTGCATTGTCGGATAGAGCGTTACCAATGTAAGGATATTCCTGATGACGATTTGTTCCAACCAACAAAACAGGTTCCCCGTTGATATAGAATTTACTGTCAGTAATCTCAAATTTTCGGATACCGATTTTAGTCCTGACAACATCAATTACAGCTTTATTCTCAATTACATCTATTCGCAGCGTGTAAAGGCTTGGATGATTTGGATGCCAAAGATCGGGTGTGTTTACTTCCAGATTTTCAAGAATGGTTTTTTCTGACCCTGCCGCGAGTGTGATTTTTTGCGACGATTTCTTCTCAACTGTGGAACCGGTTTTATCGAGAACAACGTAGCTTAGTTCAAATTCTTTTGGCGTATCGGATTCGTTGCGCACCTGTGTTGAAACCGCTACAGTGGCCAGTTGTTTAGATATTTTTGGGAACCATACACGCACGCCGCCAGATGCCGGTTGATTTGCTTTGACTGCATCGGTAATATGTAAAGGATTGGTAATGATCAACGAAACATTGCGGTAGATACCACTGAAATAGCAGAAATCCAGACTCATTATCGGTTTTCCGGGAGGGACATCTGCATTATCGTGATTATCGGCTTTTACAACTATCCGGTTTTGCTTTCCGTACATAATTTCATTGCTGATATCGATGGTAAAAGGTAAATATCCGCCCGTATGTCTGGCGATAGATTTACCATTCATCCAAACTTCAGCTTGTTGCATCACAGCTTCGAATTCAATAAAAACCCTTTTGTTTCTCCACTCCACATTCGGTTTAAAATCCTTTTTATACCAACTAACGCCTACCCATGGTTTTATAACTACCTGATGTTCAATTTTAGCTGTGTGAGGAAGTGTTACCGTTTGCCATTGACTAAATACATAACCAGCCTGATCAGGTAGTTTGATTTCAGTGGCAGCAATATCTTCCTGATTGCAAAACTGCCAGTTGGCGTTGAAAACTACTTGCTGACGGTTTTGAGCAGCAGTTGAAAAGCTAAGCAACAGAAAGGGCAATACTAAATAATAAAAAGTTCTCTGATTCATCAATTGTCTCATTTGGTGTATATATTCTTGAAATTTTAATTATTTAAATGCATCCAGAGCTGCTGTTGGTTTTCCTGCGTTATCGAATGCACCTAAAGAGTAGGACTGCCAATTGTTGTAACATTCCGGTTCCCAGTAAAGAACTCCCAAGCCTTTTTTGCCGCTAACGCTTTTTGTTTTGGTAATAAGATCAGTCAAAAAACTTTTGCACGCGCCCGGATTGTCCCAACTCATACCGCATTCTACTATCATCACTTCAGTACCGTAACGTGCCACCATATCGTTCATATTGGCAAGGCAATCTATGTTGCAGTTTTGCCAGTCGTTTTGCGTTTTGTACCAGTATGGATATACCGACATGCCGATAACATCCCATTTTGCACCGTTAGCTTTTAATCCGTCAAAAATCCAACGGAATGTGCTATTATTCTGACCATTGTTTAAGTGTACAATTACTTTGGCAGTTGGGAAAACGGCTTTTACCGCATCGTAACCTGCATTAGTAAGGTCGGCATAGTTTTTCATGCTGACCGATGCTTTGCCATCAGTCCACAGCATTCCGTTAGAGGTTTCGTTACCCACCTGCACCCATTCTGGTTTAATATTGTTTGTTTTCAATACATTAAGCACTTCAGAAGTATGATTACCGACGGCAGTTTTCAAATCAGTAAAACTTAGGTTTTTCCACGCAACTGGTTTAGTCTGATTAGAAGGATCGGCCCAGGTGTCGCTGTAATGAAAGTCAATCATAATGCGCATTCCAAGAGCGTTGGCTCGTTTAGCTTTGACAAGCAAATCAGCGGTATTATTCCAACCGTTGGTGGGATTTACCCACACACGTAAACGAATGGTATTCATGCCCAGGCTTTTCAATAAAGCCATACATTCCATTTCCGTACCGGAAGCGTTGTAAAATTTTTGGCCGCCGGCTTCCATTTCTGTAACCCAACTTACATCAGCTCCCTTGGCAAAGACAGCAGTAACGGTAGAAGTAGTGTCTTTTAGATCTTCAATTGGATTGGTTTGTTTGCAACTTGATCCAATTCCAAAAATCACAAACCCGATTACTACTAACGATATTTTTAAAAAAGATATTTTCATGTTTATTTAGTTGTCTTTAGGCAAAAATTATTTAAATGCATCCAATGCTTTTGTAGGTTTACCATCATCGCCCCAGGCGCTCAAGCTATACTGACTCCAACTTTGGGCACCTTGTGGTTCCCAGTACAATACACCCAGACCTTTTCCTTCGGGTACTTCCTTTACTTTTTTCTGAACAGCTATAAGCATATCGTAGGTATTTTGCACCTGCGTATCTACCCCACCCACTTCCACTACCATCACTTCTTTACCGTAGCGCGAAGCCATATCGTTCAGATTGTTGGCTAAATCGCTTATTGACAACGTGTAGTCCGGTTTTCCGTCAAGCCAGAAAGGATAATAGGAAAGTCCGATGACATCATATTTGGCACCATTGGCTTTAGCAGCATCAAACCACCAGCGAAACCGTTCGTTATTATTGCCCTGATCGACATGCAAAATCACTTTTGATGTTGGTGAGACAGCCTTTATTGCATCATATCCTTTGTTGATCAACTGAGCCAGTTGCGGCCAGTGGTCGGTACTTCCTTCGGGATAAACCATTCCACCGGATGTCTCGTTGCCAACCTGAACCCATTCCGGAGTTATACCGGCAGCTTTGAGGGCAGTCATTACATCGAAAGTATAATCGTACAAGGCTTGTTTCAGTTGTTCGAAGTTAAGGTTTTCCCATGCTTTTGGTTTCACCTGTTTTGATGGATCCGCCCAGGTGTCGCTGTAGTGAAAATCTATCATCACACGCATTCCATATTTTTTTGCTCTGAGTGCCATTGCCACCGTTTCTTCGGTGCTGCAATGTCCGGTACTTTTATCATCCGACGGGTTTACCCATGTTCGGAGTCTGACAGAGTTCATACCATGCTCTTTCAATATTTTAAAACAATCCTCCTCTACGCCTTTATCGTTTAAGAATTTATAGCCGCTTGCTTCCATTTGAGGCAACCAGCTAATGTCACCACCTTTGGCAAATTCGGGTGTTTTAAGAGTAGTGGCAGGAGCGATGGTTTTGCAACTTTGCAGGACACCAATAAAAGTAATCGAAAGTAAGATGATTTTCAGAATGTGTTGTTTCATTTAAATTAAGTATTTGTAATATTACACAAAGAAAAATGTTATTAAAGTATACATTTAGTAAAGAGCACTTTACATACATTACCTCAAATACGAGAATCAAATCATGCATTTAATTTCAGACTCAAATTGGTATGCTCTATCAGTTTACAATTCTAATTGAGTTATCACGAGGAATAAGATGATAACTCCGCAGGAGTATTCCCTACCAAATTTCTAATTAAAATCGAATTTTTTGTAGGGACTCTTGCGGAGCAGTCGTTAACTAAACAACCTTTATCATCGTTTCATCGTTATTGAATTGTGTAAGTATATTTCAACGGGTTGCTCAAATCCATGGTTACAGTGTGAGTGCCTGCCGAAGTAATATTGATTTTTTCTCCGGCTTTTAGCTCTCCATTCGCACTGTTATCACCATACACAATTACCCAATCGTTGTTCGCAATGATCTGGAAACTATTGCCCCATTCGCCCGGTTGAAAATTACAGGTAGCCGTCCAAAGTTTGGTGGTTGCATCGTAAGTCATTGGATTAGCTGTGGAGCTCCAGCTATTGTAATCGCCACTGATACTAAACGCTGTGATAGCCGTTTTATTCCAGGTCAAGGCATTGGTATTCGCTTTTACAAGGAAATAACCACCTTCATCGAACCAGATATTCCATTGAGCAGCCGAAGCGTCCAAAGTACTAAGACCAAGGGTTGCTGATGAACCATAGGTAATTCCAGTTCCATCGGACTCTGTCATAAACTTAAAGTTTTCCCAGGCTGCTGCTTTTACGTATCCTTCATATTGACCATTACTTGAACGGGAACATAATTTGGTTGTAAAGTTTGCCCAACCTCCACTTACATCGCCGGGCATGTACAAATAGGATATTACGTCGTAAGGTGTAACTGAACATGTAACCACATTGCTGTACAAAGGCTCAACGTTTGCACCAATGCTCGATTTTAAACGCACATAGATGGTTTTAGCAACGCCGGTTTTTAGTTCCATGCTCAATACAAACGCATTGAGGGTAGCGCTGGTAAAAGATTTAGAAGTCCCGGCTTCAAGCGATTCTTTGGGGTGAGTGAAAGTTTGCACAGTATCAAACTGCAAGGTGTTTGTTCTGGCAGTGGCCGAAAGTCCGTACTTTGCTGTGTCACTGATAGAAAGAGCGGGTATCTCCCAATTTATAGCTAATATTACATTTTCACCTGTTGATTTCGAGAGCACTACGGCACTAACCGAAGAAGTCAGTTGACCTTGTTGTACATCAGCTAAAGTAACTATGTCACCATCATTATTGCACGAAGCAAAGAATAATGGAATAAGTAAGCAAAATATATATTGATGAATTGTTTTCATATTTCTTTTTGTGTTTTTGTAATTCAATAACGATTAATTTTTAAAACCTTCGTTTTGGATTAAATTAGGGTTAGCAGCTAAGTCGGCAGCAGGAATAGGGAAAAGATTATATTTTTCATCCACGGTCATTCCATCTTTTACGCCACCTTTCCATTGCCAAACGTAGCTTGAACCGGTGAACTTACCGAATCGAATTAAATCAGTTCTGCGGGTACATTCCCAGTACAACTCTCTGGCTCTTTCAGCTAACAAGAAGTCGAGTGTCAAATCGCTTTCGGCTATATTTCCACTTGCATTTCCATAAGCGCGGTTGCGAATAAGATTGATGTAATTCACAGCAGTGCCCTTATCGCCACCTGTGCCACCTCTTACCACAGCTTCGGCATACATCAGGTACACATCGGCGAAACGAATCATAGGGAAATCGGTATCAACCAAACCATCGGCATAGTTAGAACCGTTTGCACCTGCTGCCGTTTTATTTGTGTATTTCACTATGGCATATCCATCCGTTTTGAGAGTTGGATCCAGAATGTCGAGGGTCTGTCCGTTGGTATAGAATGATGCTCTTTTGTCGGTTGCTCCGGTAATGTCGGCAAATTGATTAACAAATTGTTTACGGGTGCGGATACTTCCCCAACCGGTTTGCACTCCATAATCGCTGGCCACCATTGAACCTACAATTGGACCACAAACCAGGTAAGTAGTTCCTCCCCATGTTGTAGTATGTTGTCCGTCTGCTTCAACAGGAAAAATGATTTCGTTAGTACGTTTGTCATTGTCGGCATTGAAAAGATTTTTGTAAGTTGGTTCCAAAGAATATCCACCACCAATTACTTTACTACAATAGCTAATACAATCTGTATTTCTTTCTGTTCCTGTATATACTTTTGCATTCAAATAAAGTTTTGCCAGCAAAGCCCATGAAGCCGCTCTACCTGCTCTTCCGTACTCGTTTGCTTGTGGAAGTGGTAATTCTTCCGAAACAGCTTTAAGTTCCGATTCTACATAAGTGAACAATTCGGCTCTGGTTTTGCGTGGAGGGAAAAATGCCCCAACAGGATCACTTTCGGTTACAAAAGGGACATTACCAAACAGATCTAACGCATGTGAATATACCAATGCTCTCAAGAATCTCACTTCTGCACGATAGGATTTAATATCAGCTATTTCTGTATCAGTGAATTTGGCAATTTTATCATCAGTCGCATTTCGCAGAAATTCGTTGCACAACGCTACAGTATAATAAATACGGTAGTACATGCCCGATACCCACTCGTCGGTAGCATCCCATTTCACAAATTGTATCTTAGTCAATGCATCACCACCTGCCCAGGTATAAATAGCTTCATCGGTAGGTAGTTCTTGCAGGTTGAAATAGATGCGCAGATATCCATTGCTGGTTTTACCACCCAAGTCGGTATTACCATCTCCTTTTTCTTGACCGGCAATAGCCAGTGAAGCATAGGCTTTGGCCATAACGGATTTATAATTTGCTGCATTAGCGTAAACCGAAGCCGAAGTTACCTGTTTTACAGGCGTTTGATTCAGATCATCGGTACATGAAGTAAAAAGCCCAAAGCTGATTACCATCAATAATGTATATAAATATTGTATATTTTTCATCTTACTAAAATTTCTGATTGATTAAAAATCAAGATTAAGGTTCATCGAAATAGTTCTTGGCCGTGGATAAAACTGACTGTCGAAACCGCTTGGCACTTCAGGATCTACTCCGGAATAATTTGTAATAGTGAATACGTTTTGAACCATTGCCCCCAGACGTAGATTTACACCTTTCATGATCTTGCCTACGTTGTAACCCAATGAAATATTATCCATTTTAAGGTAAGAAGCATTTTCTACAAAGTAGTCTGAGTAAAACTGACGGGTTGTGAACCCGGTGTTCAGATAGTCCGAAGAGAGATTATTCAGTTCATACGAATTGTATTGCAAGGTTTCCAACGAACCTTGGTTCGCTTTCATATTGTTGTACACGTAGTTTCCAATACTGGCACGCAGGGTAAATCCGGCCGTCCATTTTTTGTAGCTGAATTGCGAATTGAATCCCAAAATGAAATCGGGCATGGGAGAGTGGTAACGGTATAGATCTTTATCGTTCACAACTCCATCTTTATTCAAATCGGCATACATTCCTTCAATTGGTTTGCCGTTGGTACCATACACTTGTTTGTAAACATAAAACATATAAGGAGTATATCCTTCGGTCATGATTTGCAAACCTCTTCCACCAACCGATGGGCCTACAAAAGAGCCAATGGAAGTCGTTCCTTTTACCATCGATAAATTAGTGATTTCAACTTTTTGATAAGTGGCATTAAAACCGACGCTCCAGGTGAAATCTTTTGTTTTTACGGGTTCTGCATTTATGGAGAATTCAACTCCATTGCTTTTCACATTACCCACGTTGGTAGTACCGGCATCACTAAAGTTAGCACCGGCTGCTAAAGGTACATTGGCTAATAAATCCTTTGTTTTGCGATTGTAAAAATCTATACTTCCTGAAATACGGTTGTCGAAGAAGCCAAAATCAATACCTGCATTGTAAGCGGTGGTAGTTTCCCACTTCAAATTACTGAAATAGGCGGCAGGACGATAGGTATTGTAATAGGTATTGCCAAATTTGTATTGCGCATATTCATTTCCCAAAACATAAACAGGCAAATAAGAATAATTACTGATACCTTCTTGCTGTCCGGTAATACCATATCCAACACGAACTTTCAAATCGCTTAACGGGGTAAAATCTTTCAAAAAGCTTTCTTCTTTTGCTCTCCAGGCGAAGGCAAGTGAAGGGAACGTACCCCAACGATTATCGGTACTAAAACGCGAAGTTCCATCACGACGTACAGTTGCTGTTAATAAGTATCTGCTGTCGAACGAATAATTTAATCGGGCATAATACGAAAGCAATACGTGACGTTGATAATCTGCGGCTGTTATTGACTGAACATCTCCGGCTACATTCAATTCGTTATATTGCGGAGTTTCGGCCAACCAGTTTTGATAATCATGTCCCACAGTCAAATCCAAACGACTTTTTATTGGTTCAAAATCTTTTACATAATTCAAATAAGCGGTAAACAATTTATTCGATCTTGTTTGAGAATAAGCTGAGTTGCGTCCACCGGTTTTAGAATTAGACGCTGCCGATTCGGGAATGTAAACACTACCGCTACCTTTGGCATAGTCGTATCCAAGCGTAACGTGTGCTTTTAGTTCAGGCAGAAAATGGAGCTTATAATCCAGATCTAAGTTACTGATACTTCTCTTTACCGTACTTGTATTGTTTTCCTGCGTCAATAGCCCAAGCGGGTTCAAATTTGCTTTTACTACGGGCAAACCGGTATTGTCGATGGTTTCGTAATATCCGCCAAAATTGCTGTTGCCCGAATAAATGGGTTGGGTAGGATTAAATGCTGCGGCAGTCCAAATGGCCGTATTGTTGGCAAATTTATTATCGTTGACAGAACCTTTCACATTGAAATTTACTTTCAAATGATTCTCGAAGAACGAAGGAGTAACAACGAAGCTTCCCGACATACGTTTTACGTTATCGGTTTTCAAAATTCCATCCTGGTTCATATAGCCAAATGAAGCTCTGAAAGGAACTTTTTGGGCTATTCCACCCGACACACTGAAGTTATTATCGTTACCCACTGCTGTCTGAAATATCTGATCATTCCAGTTAGTGGTAGTATTTCCCAATAATGCTTTTTGGGCATCAGTACCTTTTTCTGTTATCAAGTCGCGGAACTGTTGTGCTGTAAGCATATCGGCGGTACGCGTTTTTTGTTGAAGCGAAAAGGATGTACTGAAATTGAATTTCAATTTTTCCAGATTTCCTTTTTTGGTGGTAATCATCATTACTCCGTTCGAAGCTCTGGAACCATAAATAGCCGTAGAAGAAGCATCTTTCAAAATGCTGATATTCTCAATATCATTCGGATTCAATAGACTTAAAAAGTTATTGTCGTTTCCTTTGATGCCACTACTTTCTAATGGCACACCATCAATTACAATCAATGGATCGTTACTCGCATTCAATGAAGCACCACCACGAATGCGGATAGAGCTACCCGAACTGGGTGAACCACTGTTTGACATGATTTGTACACCTGCTACTTTTCCGTTTATCAAATCGGCTGGGTTGCCCGAAACACCCGAATTAAAATCTTTGCTTCCTACGCTGGCGATGGAACCTGTCAAATCTTTTTTGCGTTGAGTACCATAACCGACTACGATCACTTCGTTTAGTTTTTTGTCCGAAGGTTGAAGTTGAATGTTTATAAGTTCTTTTCCTGCTATGGCTCTTTGTGTATCATAGCCGATAAATGTAAATTCCAATTGTGTGTTGTCAGTTGGAACGGTTACAGAGTATTTGCCATCTAAATTGGTAACAGTACCGTTTGAAGTCCCTATCACCCGGATATTGACTCCCGGCACAGGCATTCCAACTTCATCTTTTACCACTCCGGTAACCCTCTTTTGGGTATTTGTCTGACTCTTTTGCTGCTGAGCCGAAAGGAAAGATGCGCCCGGCAGGCCCGGAACACACAGCAATGCTACAATCACTACTGCCATCCGAAAATGGCTGAGATTTACGAAATAACTGGTTTTTCTCATGATATAATACTAGATTAATATTATTGTATGCGTAAGATCACAGTTGTAGCGACAGAATTGGGTTGTGACTTTTCAACTGTAGATTTAAACGTTGCAAATATAGGGAAAACGATAGCCAACTATTAAGCACAAATTGGACAAAAGACACAACAAAATGGACAATGAAGGAGGGAAAACAACAGACTTCTGCCCATAGTGTTATAAAACTAATCTGTCTCTGCTTTTTAATGTGTAAAGTGGCTTTTCCATTTTCGGAATTGGCTTTGCTTACTGTCGGCGGGTGGTCATATTGAACTGGGACCGGATTTCTGATTTATACTATAAAGATTCAATTTACTCAATTTACTTCCATAAACTGTTTAGGCGTTTTTTCATACTCAGCCTGGAAACATTTGGAAAAATAAGAGTAATTGGAAAATCCAACCATGTACATCACTTCGGCTACCGAGAATTTTTTTTGTGCCAAAAGCATGGCCGCCTTTTTCATGCGGATGGAACGTATAAAGTTTACAGGAGTAAGTCCTGTCAGATGTTTTATTCTTCTATATATTTGCTTGGTACTGATGCCGGAAATATCACTCAAACTGTTTACGTTTAATTCACTATCGGCTACTCTATCTTCAATAATTTTAGTGATATCGGCCAATAGTTTTTCGTCCCACGATTCAGCTTTAATTTCTTTGGGTGCAATCAATGCTTCTATTCTAATTTTCTCCTCTTGTTTTTCTTTTGCGCTCAGCAATTGTTTTATTCGTAGTCGCAATAAGTTGGTGTCGAAAGGTTTAGACATAAATACATTTACACCTATTTCTATACTCTTCACTTCGGTTAGTTTGTCGTCTTTAGCCGTAAGCATAATTATGGGTATTAAGGCCATTTCATTGTTCTTGTGCAGCAACCGACACATTTCTAAACCATCCATCACCGGCATCATTAGGTCGGCAAGAATTAAATCGGGTTTGTTTTTTATAGCCATATCCAATCCGGTTTTTCCATTGTGAGCCTTCAGAAAACGATAGTTTGACGACAATGCAAGAACAATAAAGTCGCAAACCTCCAGGTTATCTTCTACAATCAGAATCAGCGGTTTATCCAAATCATTGCTGGTACTTTCTTTCAGAACAACTGTTTCGGTATTCGGTTCGGTTACTACCACTGGCAATGTAATCAGAATGGTGGTTCCTCTTCCTTCTTCCGATTCAATACTTATTTTTCCGCTATGCAACTCGACGTAGTTTTTTACCAGATACAGCCCAATTCCACTACCTTCTTTGTAACTCGACGTTTTACGCGACTGGTAGAAACGATCGAAAACAAATGGGAGGTCTTCGGCCGGAATACCTATGCCGATGTCGGATATACTTAGGGTAAGCATTTTATCATCGTCGGCAGAATGATTTAAAATCAGCTCAATTTCTCCGTCATCATTCGAGAATTTGAGTGCATTCGAAATCAGGTTATTGAGCACCGACTCTATTTTCAGCACGTCAATATTTACAAGCAAACTTTCTACATTGGATTTAAAATTGGCCTTCAAATTTTTAGAAAGGAATGCCTCTTCGTACACAGAGAAAATACCTTCAGTAAATTCTTTGAACTCAACATGCGAAAATATCAGACTATTTTTAGATGAATCATCCAAACGTTCAAAACCAATAACCTGTTGAATCAGGGCGTTAAGGCGTAAGGCATTCTGCTGAATCAAGCTTAACTGTTTTTTTAACTGGGTGTTTTTTGTTTCCACCAATAACTTGCTCACCGGAGCAATTATCAGGCTGAGTGGGGTTTTAAAATCGTGTGAAACATTCGTAAAGAAATCAATTTTCAGATTGGAGAGTTCTAATGACTTTTCTTTTTCAATACGCTCGATGCGCGTACGGTGGCGTTCCTGAAAATAATTGAAGACCCAAAGTAAAAAGCCAAGTATCAGGATAGTATAGACTGTTTTCGCCCAAATACTATAGTACCATGGCGGAATAATAGTGAGTTTGAAATTGAGAAGGGGAATCACCGTTTTACCATCAGGATCGGAACTTCCAATGGTCAGTCTATAATTTCCAGGCAATAAATTAGCATATGATATTCGGTTCGAATTAGGCTTCACGGTGCACCATTCGTTATCCACTCCTTCGAGCTGATAAACGTATTTATTGTCGTCAACCCGCGAGTATTTCAAATCGGAGAATTCAAACGAAATGTTATTTTGATCATAGCGAAGCGAAATATTTCGGGCAAACAACATGCTCTTTCCTGTATAATCGGCACCAGGTTGAAAGAAGCGGTCGTTTACATAGAGCGCTGTTAAAATCACGGTTGGTCTTATTTTTTTTTCGCTTAGGATAGTTGGTGAAAAAACCACGAAACCGTCCACACCACCCAGGTAAATTTCATTTTCAGAGGCATTGTAAAAACTGCTTGAAAAAGTTTGGTTTGTAATTCCTATAAATTTCAATTTCAATGTTTTCTTATCCAACACAAATGTTCCGGCTGATGTAGTAATCCATACATGATTATTTTCCTCGGTTAGCAATCGAATCGGTGTATCTTTAATCCCTTCAAAACGGATGGTCTGAACACTGTTTGTTTTTGGATTCATTCTGCTTATGCATCCCAAACCACCTATCCAAATGGTTCCTTCCCGGTCGCAAATAAAACTATATGCATTTTCTTTAGTTCCGGAAAATTTGGTAATCACCCCAATTTTTGTATCTATTTTATTGATTTCATTGGTATTGGTCAATGCCCATACATTGCCTTGCAAATCGTTAATTACCTGTACAATGTAATTGTCTGTCAATCCGTTTTTATTATCAGTATTTTTGTAAATATTTTGTTCGGCCACATAAAAACCGGAAGTACTTTTGATTAGTTTATTTTTATTTACTACAAAAACGCCTCCCAAATAAGTAGCTATCCAAAGTTGTCCCTGCTTGTCTTCAAACAGGCTGTATGCCCAATTGGCATTGCGGCTTCGGGTGCTGTCTACGATATCGTAATGTATAAACTGATGGTTCTGATAATCATAACGGTTAATGCTCCCATCGGTGGCTACCCACAGGTTTTTGTCCTTGTCTTCGTAAATACACCGAATCCGATTGTGTGAAATGGGGTAACGGGCATCACCCATTTTGTACCAGATACATGTTTTAGAACCTGGCGAAGTAAAAATCAATCCGTTTGTGCCACCATACCAAAAGTTATTTCGCGAATCTTTATAAATGACCTGCAACTGATTGCCATCGCCAACACCCGTAAGCTGTGAAATGGGCATATACCGGTAATTCTTATTGTTTTTTGAAAGCGAAACCCCGTAGTCAGTACCAAACCAGACGTTTTTATTCCGATCCGTAAAAATACTCCAAATAATATTATTGGTTAATGATTTTCCATCACGAGAGTCATGAACCACGTGTTTCAAAAAACCAGTTTCCTTATTGTAAATATACAGTCCGTTGTCGGTTCCAAGCAGCAGATTTTGGTTTTGATCCAGTGCCAGTGATTTTATCGAATTATTGTCAAAAGCCCTTATACTTTCAACGTCTCCAGTGGCGGGGAAGTATTTAAAAAGATACCCTTCCGTGCCCACCCAAATGCATTTTCGCCCCTCGTCTTCCAACAAGGAGTTCACCAATAAACTATTTTTAGCAAAACGAACTGGAAGGTTAATTTTTTCGAAACGTTTGGAACCGGGTTCAAGCACACAAAGCCCGTTATAGGTTCCCACATAAAGCTTTTTTTCTTTCGATTGCAGAATACTATATATTGCCCGATGAGGAATCCCTGTACTTTTACTAAAGTTCTCGAGATACTTGCTGTTGAGATTATAACGATACAAACCATGTAGCGACCCGACCCATAAATAATTTTTGCATAAGACCAATGATCGGACATCGGTTGGAAAAGCAACCGTATTTTTTTCGAACGAATACTTTTCTGTATTATAAATCAGGACTCCTTTGTCAGAACCTAAATACAGGTGCGTGGCATCTACAAGCGCTCCACAGTTAATCATTTGGTTGGCCTGATTATTTGTCTCTGGGTATGGATAAAAATGATGCTGAACGGTATAACCATTGTAACTGAATAAGCCTTTGTTGGAGCCAAACCAAACTAATCCCTCCTTATCCTGAATAAAACAATTGACAATGGAAGCATCGGAATTCAAATATATATTATCGAATGTACGATAAACGTCAGTTTGCGCGGATATAGGCAAAGTGAAAAATAGAAGGCACGTAAATAGGGCTTTTTGCATTATTACAAAGGGAACATGGGGGGAAATCAGACCAGTTTTATTTAATGCAGACATAAGGATTAGTTCGATAGTGTTAAAGCGTTGCAAATATAACAAAAACTTATTGTTAGTTTGCGTTTGATTAGAGTTCTGTTTGAAATAGAATGCATGTTTGTTCGTCATAAAAAAAATTCTCACTCTGTGCAAAAGCGTGGTGAAAGGGCATAAATTTCCAATAAACATGGAAGTTAAATAGGTTATATGCTTGTTTATGCCACACATATTTAGAAATCTCAGGTGATAATGAAACAGCTCATTTCTGATTCAGGAATAGGGTGATCGATCAGAATAGTGAATGGCCAAATACAGAAAAATAAACCTTTTTAGCCTTTGAGGTGTTATAACACTATTGAATTAATTATAGTATGCTTACTGGCATCATTACTCACAAATAAATAAAAACTATGGAAGACGACCCCATTATATGCGATTGTATGGAAGTGTGCAAAAGTACAATTGTAAACGCCATCAAGGAACACAGCCTTAAAACAGTAGAAGAAGTCGGCGATGAAACCGATGCCGGAACTGTTTGCGGAAGCTGTCAGGACGACATTCAGGATATTCTGGATGAAATCAACGGAAAATAAATTGAAGCGGGGAAGACGGAAATTTTCCCCGCTTTCTGTTTAAAGGGCGACTAATTTCCACCAAGCGGAAGTCGTACTCCCAAAAAAATAAACTATTTTTGTACTAAATAGAATCTTCATGCAAAAATATCTCGACATACTTAAACAATACTGGGGCTACGATCAGTTCCGTGCATTGCAGGGCGATATCATCCGCAGTATAGCTTCGGGAAAAGATACGCTTGGACTTATGCCGACCGGAGGAGGCAAATCACTGACCTTTCAGGTACCGACTATGGCCATGGAAGGCTTATGCATAGTGGTTACCCCGCTTATTGCGTTGATGAAAGATCAGGTGGACAACCTGAAGAAACGCGAAATAAAAGCCGCCGCCATCTTTTCGGGAATGACGCATAATGAAATTCTAATGACGCTGGACAATTGTGTATTTGGGGCCTATAAATTTCTGTATGTTTCGCCCGAGCGCCTGGCAACTCCCATTTTCATGGCGAAAATCAAACAGGCTACCGTTTGCATGATAGCCGTTGATGAGTCGCATTGCATTTCGCAATGGGGTTACGATTTCCGCCCGTCCTACCTCCGCATTGCAGAGATACGTGAATTACTGCCCGATGTGCCCGTATTGGCACTTACTGCCACCGCCACGCCCGAAGTGGTGGAAGATATTCAACGTCAACTTCTTTTCAAAGAACCTAATCTATTTCAAAAAAGCTTTCATCGTTCCAATCTGGCCTACGTAGTAAGGACGGTTGAAGATAAAGACCAATGTTTACTAAAAATATTGAATAGCGTCCCCGGTACTTCGGTGGTGTATGTCCGCAACCGGAAACGAACCAAAGAAGTGGCCGATTTCCTGACTGCAAACGGCGTAGCAGCCGAAAATTTCCATGCCGGACTGAAAAACGAAACCAAGGATGCCAAACAGGCACGCTGGAAATCGGGCGAAACGCGTGTCATTGTTTCCACCAACGCTTTCGGGATGGGGATCGACAAAGCTGAAGTACGCACGGTAGTGCATATGGATTTACCCGACTCGGTGGAAGCCTATTTTCAGGAAGCCGGACGTGCAGGGCGTGACGAGAAAAAAGCCTACGCCGTAATACTTTACAACAACAGCGATGCCGTTAAAATGCGGAAACGGGTAACCGATAGTTTTCCCGGAAAGGAAATGGTCATCAAAGTGTACGAAGCCTTGGGAAATTATCTACAATTAGGTGTGGGTTCGGGGTTGGATGCTGTGTACTCGTTCGACATTTCCGACTTTTGTATGCGGTTCAAATTACCAATTCTTATTTCTTTCAATTGCCTTAAAATTCTTCAACAAGCAGGATACATCGAACTGACTGACGAACAGGACAGTTCATCCCGCGTACTTTTCACCGTAGGTAAAGATGATTTGTATAAGATGAAACAAACTCCAGCTCAGGAGAAATTAACACATATCCTACTTCGCTCCTACACCGGCTTGTTCACCGACTTTGCATCCATCAGCGAAGAAACAATTGCCAAACGGTTGCAATGGACGCGTGACGAAGTTTATCAGCAATTGATTGGTTTGGCCAAAGAACGTATCATTCAGTTTATACCCCGAAAGAAAACTCCTTATCTCACTTTCATCCGCGAACGGGAAGCCACCGAAAGGGTCATACTAGGGAAAGAAGCTTACGATGACCGCCGCGAACGCTATATTGCCCGCGTTAAGAGCATACTCGATTATGCAAAGGAAGAAAATGTGTGTAGAAATCAAATACTGTTGTCCTATTTCGGTGAAAAAGATACAAAACCTTGCGGAAAATGCGACATTTGCCTGAAACGAAAAGAAACAGAAGTTTCCGGAGATGATTTTGAAAACATTCGCCTGGCTATTCAGCTAGTATTAAGCACAAATCCATTGACTATAAATGCCCTGGTAAAACAAATCCCCTTCAAAGAGCCGAAAGTATTACAGGTTATCCGGTTTATGATGGATAACGGACAGATAACGGAAAACGAGTCGATGCGGCTTGAATTAGTTAAAACGTACCAAATTAAAAAAGATCAGAAATAATTCTCTGAAAAATAATAGTATTTCATCGTGCAACTTCCAGGCAGTTTACTAAATGAACACTTCAACTGCCATCTCTGTAATGGTAAAAATAGAATGTCGCATTACTTATTCATTATTTGACCTTCTCAGTCTCCATTTTTTTTCTTAGTTCCTGGCTCCTGATTCTTTTGTCCTGATTCCTGGTTCTTTTGTCTTTGTTCTTTTGTCTTTGTTCTTTGTTCTTTGTTCTTTTGTCTTTGTTCTTTTGTCTTGGCTCTTTGTTCTTTGTTCTTTTGTCTTTTGTCTTGGCTCTTTGTTCTTTGTTCTTTTGTCTTTTGTCTTGGCTCTTGGTTCTTGGTTCTTGCAAACTATTTAAAAAGAAAATGTATCTTTGAACTCTTAAAATTTATACGGCAAGATGAACAAAGAACATAGATTAAAGTACTACGGTTGGAGTTTAGGAGATCGCTACGATGGCTGGCGCATCCGGAATGTGGATCCTATTTTTTCGGTAATACCCTATATCCTTCGCACCCGCATCGATTCCCAGATCTTTTTTCAGGAAAAAATAAATATCGATCCGATAGAAGCCTTTATTCGGTTACACAAAAAAGATATACCCGATCTCTCCATTATGCATGTGATTATGGCTGCACTCGTGCGTCTGATGTCTCAACGCCCGCATCTGAACAGGTTTGTGGTTTGGAATAAGATTTTTGCCCGCAATTACGTGAGTTTCTCCCTGGCCGTTAAAAGTGCTATGTCCGACGAAGGGGAAGAAATGACCGTAAAACCATACTTCTTGCCTACCGACACTCTGGTCGATGTAGTTCGAAAAACAAATATTGAGATAGAAAATAACCAACATGCTGGCAAGCAAAATACAGCCGATATTATTGCAAAAGTATTTGCCTATTTACCGGACCTCTTGCTACGTGCTACCGTCAGCCTGATATTATTATTAGATAAAATTGGAATAATGCCCAGATTCATTCATCTGGCCAGTCCGTTTCATTCCAGTTTTTTTCTTACCAATATCGGTTCGGTAGGCATAGAATCCATTTATCATCACTTGTACGAAATTGGTACCTGCAGTTTATTTGTATCCATGGGCAAAAAGACAAGAATAAATGTGCTGGAAAAAGATGGACAAATTAAATCGAATAAAAGCATTCAGTTGAAATTTGTTCTCGATGAACGTATCTGCGATGGATTTTATTATGCCTTGTCCATGCGCATGCTCGTCAAGATTCTGGCCGATCCATCCGTATTACTTCTTCCTCCCGAAAAGGTAATTGTAGATGAAGGAGTGGGAAAAAAGCGAAGAGACATTTAGTATAACTTTCGGACCCGACTTATCAACATCTCTTTCAAAAAAAATAATCTTACAAACAATAAAAGCCTCCCAACCGGAAGGCTTTTGTTATTTGATTTCGTTTGAAAAATGTTTATCTTCCAACAGTTCTATTTTTTTTCTGATTTCTTCCGAAATAGTTACTTTATGATTATTGATAAAATCATAAAGGACCATGATGTCCTGTGCTTCAGCGATTAATTCACTTTTATCGTTGAATAATTTGTGATTTATTCTAAAGCTGGTTGTTTTTATGTAATCAACTTTCGAAAAAACAGTAACTTGTCCGGGGTAAAACAAAGGTTTCCGGAACTGACAATGCGTGGAGGCCAGGATAGGACCAATTTTTTTCGCTGTATGTAAATAATTAAAGCCAATTGTTTCAATATAATTAACACGGGCAGTCTGAACATATTTCAATATTGCCAGATTATTGATATGCCCCATGGCATCTATATCACTCCAATCGATGCGAATTTCTTGTTTAATAAAAAAATCTGTCATTTAAATTTTTAAAAATATTTTTATCTTCTAAAGTTTGAAAAATAAATAGGTAATTTGAACAAAAATGAGGTAGTATAATTTGCAGAGTACTGTCTTTAAAAAGATCATTCAATAATACCAATTACTCACCTTATCTTCTTATCTATTTAATTCTACTTTACTAAAATTAAATACAACAAAGATTTTAAACCACCCTAATAGTTATCGGGAGCATAATAGGACCAAAACAACATAAGAATGGTCGTAATCAGAACATACATAACGGTATTTTAAAATTTAGAACTCAACAATAAAAACAAAATGAATTTTTCCTTTTGTGAACTATTGTGACCATTGTGGTTCGTTTTTTATTTAGTAAAGTAGAATTAATGCATTCTATTTTAGAAATCCATTTTTTCGCTGTCTATCATAGTAACCGGCTTACCCATCTTTTTCTGAATAATCTTAAAGTGATGTTCGTCTTCCGGTGAAACAAATGAAATAGCTTCACCCGGCGATTCGGCACGACCAGTACGTCCAATCCGGTGAATATAATCTTTGGGTGAACGGGGCAATTCATAATTTATCACATAAGGCAGGAATTGAATATCTATACCACGTGAAATCAGGTCAGTTGCTACCAACACCCGCAATTCACCCTCTTTAAACTGACTCAAGGCTTCATTTCTGGCACCCTGACTTTTCTTACTATGAATGGCCGAAGCTTTTATTCCGTTTTTTCGAAGTTTATCGGCCACATTATCGGCTTTATAAACCGAAGAGGTAAATACCAATACCTGTTTTAAGTCATTTTCCTTAATCAAATGACGCAACAAAGGACCTTTTTTTTCTTCCGAAACAAAATAAGCTAATTGTTGAATCAAATCAAAATTATCCTTTTCTTCTTCTATCTTAATAACCAATGGATCACGCAGGATAAACTGGTTGATAGCCGTAATGTCTTCATTCAGTGTGGCCGAAAACAAGAGGTTTTGACGTTTCTTGGGTAGAAGCGCAAAAATTCGGGTCATTTCTTCTTTAAATCCAAGATTCAGCATTTTATCGGCTTCGTCCAACACCAAAGTTTCAATTTCCGAAAGGTGTACCGCTTTCGAATCCACCAGTTCCAGCAACCTTCCGGGAGTGGCAACCAATACATTGACGCCCTGTAAACCTATCATCTGCGGGTTAATGGAGACTCCACCAAAAACAGCAACTGTCTTGATGCGTTCAGGCAATACAGAACTAAATAACTTAAACACGTCACAAACCTGCATTGCCAACTCACGGGTAGGCACTAATACCAACACATTAACATGCCTGTTTTTGGTAATCACATGACCCTGAAGGTTCATTAAGATAGGTAAAACATAACTGGCGGTTTTACCGGAACCGGTTTGCGCTATACCCAACAGGTCCTTTCTTTTCAGAATGGCAGGTATGGCTTCTATTTGAATGGGATAAGGCTGAGTATAATTTTGATTGGCCAGTGCTTTTATTAAAACTGGCGAAAGGCCTAAGGATGTGAACGACATAATTGTTTGTTATGGTTATGATTGAGGTAGAAATTTAGAACACAAAGATACATGAAAAAATCAGGAAAAAAGTTAAATTGGATATCCTTTTTCCTTAAATATTTCATTAAATTATTTCTCTTCCAAACGGAGTCAACGCCAGCCCTGCTAATTTAAAATGTTGCATGGCAAAGGGAATCCCCACTATGGTGATGGCAAAAAGTATACCGAACAGAACATGAGTCAAAGCAATCCAGATGCCACCAATACAAATCCAAATCAGGTTCATGAGAGTGAATAAACAACCTGAATCGGTAGAACTCTGCCTGATTTCACTCCCAAAAGGCCATAATGCCAACACAGCTAACTTCAAAGTCTGCAAACCAAACGGAATGCCTACTATCGTCACCATCAATAGCACGCTGGATATCAAATATTCCACAGAAATAATTATACCACCAAATACCAGCCAAATAATATTTCCTAAAAGTTTCATAATTTATTTTTTCTATATTTCAGAAAATTGTAAATTGTAAATATTTTTAAATTGTAAATTTCTTTATGACATTCTCCCCTTATAATCCTCATATCCGAATTCCCGAATCATTTTGAATTTGTTATCTTTGGTCCAGATTCCAATGCCCGGATGAGAAACACCGTTGAACATGGTAGTTTTCACCATCGTATAATGAATCATATCTTCGAATACAATGAGATCTCCAATTTTCAATTCGCGATCGAAAGACCAGGAGTCGAAGTAATCACCCGAAAGGCAACTGTTTCCACCCATTCTATAGTTTGGTTTACCCGGAGCAGCGTCTACGGCTCCAACTATATCGGGTTTGTAAGGCATTTCCAGGCAGTCGGGCATATGACAGGCAAAGGACACATCGAGCATGGCCGTGTGGATACCTTTATTTTCAACCAGGTCCACCACCGAGGAAACCAACACACCCGTGCGCCAGGCAAAGGCACTTCCGGGTTCGAGTATCAGTTGCAAATGAGGATATTTTGCTTTAAATGCCGTCAACAGTGAGATTAAATGTTCCACATCATAACCATCGCGGGTCATCAAATGTCCACCGCCCATATTCAACCATTTTATTTGCGAAAAGTATTTACCGAATTTTTCTTCCACCACCTTCAAAGTCCTTTCCAGATCATAAGAAGATGATTCGCAGAGCGTATGGAAATGCAGACCTTCCACACCTTCGGGGAGTTTATCCCCGATCAATTCAGCCACCACACCCAGTCGCGAACCGGGTGCACAAGGATTGTACAAATCGGTTTCCACATCCGAGAATTCCGGATTAATGCGTAATCCACAAGAGATAGAATTTCCTAGGGTTTGGGGATAGAAACGGTGGAACTGATTCAGCGAGTTGAAAGTGATATGACTGCTGCAAGCCATAATTCCGGGAAATTCCTTATCCGTATAAGCAGGTCCGTATGTATGCGCCGGACTTCCCATTTCCTCAAAAGCCAGACGGGCTTCTGCCAAGGAACTGGCAGTGGAATGGGAAATATATTCGCGCACGATGGGGAACACGCTCCACATGGCAAAGGCTTTGAAGGCAAGAATAATCTCTACTCCTGCCCGTTCCTTCACCGAACGTATCAGTTCCAGGTTTTTACGAAATGCTACTTCATCGAGGACGTAACAGGGAGAAGGTATTTTAGTATAATCCATAAATTTTATCTGCAAATTAACCATTATTGGTTGTAAAGATACTGATTTTCGGGGAACAAAAAGAGTTCGCAATTTATCAGTGAAACAAGAAAGCCCTTGAAAATGTTTTATAGTTCAAATGACATCATCAATTAGAACTACTACGCCATCAAACAGGTAGAGACGCAATGCATTGCGTCTCTACAAAATAATATGAATAAACTATTCTTTTTAAACTTCCAGGTCCAAATCATGCAATTCGTGCCAGGGCAAACCCTGTTTGTTAAGTTGTTCCATAAACGGATCGGGATTGAATTCTTCGACGTTATAAACTCCCGGTTTACGCCATTCGCCTTTCATAAACATCATGGCACCAATCATGGCAGGAACACCGGTGGTATAACTAACTCCCTGTGCACCGGTTTCTTTATAGGCAGCCTGGTGACTACAGTTGTTGTACACGTAATAGGTTTTTTCTACTCCGTTTTTCAATCCTTTGATACGACAGCCAATGGATGTTTGTCCGGTATAATGTTCGCCCAGATCACCCGGGTTAGGCAACACTGCTTTCAGGAACTGGATAGGCACTATCATTTGTCCGTTGTATTCCACTTCGTCGATACGCGCCATTCCAATATTTTGAATCACCCGTAAATGCGTCAGATATTCTTGTCCGAAAGTCATCCAGAAGCGGGCACGCTTCAATGTCGGATAATGTTTTACCAGCGATTCCAGTTCTTCGTGATAAATGATATACGATTCTTTGGGACCTACTTCGGGGTAATTCAGCGCTTTGTGAATTTCGTGTGGTTCAGTTTCCACCCATTGTCCGTTTTCCCAATATTTACCCTTTTGAGTTACCTCACGGATATTGATTTCGGGATTAAAGTTGGTAGCAAATGCTTTTCCATGATCACCCGCATTACAATCCACGATATCGAGGTATTGAATTTCGTCGAAATGATGTTTGGCAGCATAAGCAGTATACACACTGGTTACTCCCGGGTCAAAACCGCAACCAAGAATGGCAGTAAGTCCGGCCTTTTTGAATTTATCCTGATAAGCCCATTGCCAGCTATATTCGTAGTGAGCTTCATCTTTCGGTTCGTAGTTTGCCGTATCCAGGTAGTTTACACCACATTCCAGACAAGCATCCATAATGGTCAGATCCTGATAAGGCAAGGCCACATTTACTACCAACTCGGGTTTATATTCGTTAAGTAATTTCACAAGTTCGGGAACGCTGTCCGCATCCACCTGAGCCGTTTTAATTTTAACGTCGAAACGTTTTTTTATATCAGCAGCAATCACGTCACATTTCGATTTGGTGCGACTGGCAAGCACTATTTCAGTAAATACGTCCACATTCTGGGCGATTTTATTTACAACTACTGTTCCCACGCCACCGGCGCCGATAATTAATACTTTTCCCATTATTTTTATGATTGAGATAATTTATTTCTATAAAAATTCACTTCGGGTACAAAAATAGCAATTTTTTCGATAGTATGAAAAAAAATAAATAACCACAAGAATCATTTCTGATATAAAGTAGGGTCAAAACCAGCCAAGGCTTCTTTTCGTTCTACGCAGGTGCCGCAGGTACCACAATGAAGATCCTGACCGTTGTAACAGGAATAGGTCTTTTCAAAAGGTACATTTAATTTTTTGCCTATCAGGGCTATGTCCCTTTTGGAGATTTGAGTAAAAGGAGCCAGAATCTCCGCCTTGTTATAAGTACCGAAGCAGATGGCATCACTCATGTTTTGAATAAATTCGGGTCGGCAATCGGGATAAATGGCATGATCGCCGGCATGATTAGATATTAATATCCGGTTACAGCCCATGCTCTCGGCAATACCAGCGGCTATGCTCAGCATGATCCCGTTGCGAAAAGGAACAACCGTTGATTTCATCGTTTCATCCTCGTAATGCCCGTCGGGGATTGTCCCACCCGATTGCAATAAATCGGATACGAAGCCCATTTTATTCAAATCAAGCTCTATGACCCGGTGTTCTATGCCCAGGGCTTTGCAGTTTGCGGCTGCATATTCTATTTCTTTCTTATTATGCTTCGAACCATAATTGAACGACAAAGCCACGCGGATACGATCGGCATATTCGTACAAAGCAACGCTGCTGTCCATTCCGCCTGAATATAAAATTACTATATCTTTCATTGGTAGTTGGTGAATTGGTGATTAGTTAATTAGTTATTTGGGTGATTAGTAATCGACATACAAAAGTAGTCAAAAACGGTTTTACATGTATTCTGTTTTTCCCTTTTTTGATTTCTTTCCATATCCAATGATCAGGAAGAGGTCGATTTGAAAAGCCAGTCCATCTTTCCATATCCTTTCACTGATAAATAATCTTAGCGCAAAGCTTTCATTTGAAAGAATCATATCTGATAAACATCAATCTTTTTTTGTATTTTTGCATTGCAAATAATTCTGGGAACAACCAAACAAAAGGAAATAATATACATGTCCAATATAAAACCAACCATCGTTTTACCTGCCGAATGGGCCGAACAAGATTTTGTTCAACTCACCTGGCCGCATGAACTTACCGATTGGGCCTACATGCTCGGAGAAGTGAACGCTTGTTTTGTGAATATCGCCAGGGAGATTCTGAAACAGGAAAAACTGGTCATCGTTTGTCACAAAGCAGATACTATCAAAACCTTACTTGGAGACGTTGACTTCACGCGTATCCAATTCGTTGAAATGCCTACCAACGATACCTGGGCACGTGATCATGGCGGCATCACGGTGTTGAAAGACGGCAAGTCGGTGGTATACGATTTTACCTTTAACGGCTGGGGAATGAAATTTGCCGCCAATTACGACAATCAGATTACCCGTCAATTATTTGATAAAGAAGCATTTGGGATTGAGTTCGATTATCAGGTCTGCCTTGATTTCGTACTTGAAGGCGGAAGCATAGAATCCGACGGTGAGGGTACCTTACTTACAACTGCCGAATGCCTGTTATCCGACAACCGCAACAATAAAAGTAAAGTAGAAATAGAAACCCGGTTAAAACAACTGTTTGGGCTAAAGCAAGTGCTGTGGCTACATCACGGTTTTCTGGCAGGCGATGACACCGATAGTCATGTAGACACCTTAGCACGTTTATGCAGTACAGATACCATAGCCTATGTAAAATGCGATGTCTTTAGCGACGAGCATTATGCTGAATTAAAAAAAATGGAACTGGAGCTTCAGTCTTTTCGAACATCAAACAACCAACCTTACAACCTGATTCCACTCCCCATGGCCGATGCAGTTTATGTTGACAACGAACGATTGCCCGCCACCTATGCCAATTTTTTAATTATCAACAGAACTGTCTTATTCCCAACCTACAAATCACCAAAAGACGAACTGGCAAAGCAACAATTGCAAAAGGCTTTTCCCGACCGTGAAATAGTCGGGATCGATTGCCTGGCGCTTATTAAACAACATGGATCCCTGCATTGCGTGACCATGCAATACCCAAAACCACCTGCCACCGAAGGGTGAATTAAGATAGATTTTCAGAATTTAAGGAAACAATATTCATTAAGATATTTACACTCATCACGAACACATTCCTCCCTTTCGGGGATGAAAAGAGAGATACATATGAAAACAGCATTCATTCAACAATCCAATACCGCAAGCCGGGAAGCTAATCTGGCTAAACTGGAACTTAACATACGCGCCTGTGCCGAACAGGGTGCCGAACTCATTGTGATGCAGGAATTGCACAATGGTTTGTATTTTTGTCAGACCGAAGACCCAGCCGTTTTCGACCAGGCTGAAACCATTCCAGGACCTTCCACCATTTTTTTTGGCAAACTGGCCAAAAAGCTTGGAGTGGTGCTGGTCCTTTCCTTGTTCGAGAAACGTGCAGCCGGCTTATATCACAACACGGCAGTGGTGATAGAAAAAGACGGAACTATAGCCGGCAAATACCGCAAAATGCATATCCCCGACGATCCTGCTTATTACGAAAAGTTTTACTTCACTCCCGGTGACCTGGGTTTCACTCCTATTCAGACTTCCGTGGGGAAACTGGGTGTGATGGTTTGCTGGGACCAATGGTACCCCGAAGCTGCACGGCTGATGGCAATGGCCGGAGCCGAAATACTCATTTACCCGACGGCTATTGGTTGGGAAAGCACCGACACCGATGAAGAAAAACAACGTCAGACAGACGCATGGATGATTGCGCAACGGGCACATGCCGTGGCTAATGGTTTACATGTTCTGGCGTGTAATCGTACTGGTTACGAAGCCGATCCGTCTAACATCACCAATGGTATACAATTCTGGGGAAACAGCTTTGTAGCAGGTCCACAAGGTGAAATATTGGCACAAGCTGCAAACGACAAAGAAGAAATTGGGATTATAGACATTGATTTAAAGCGCACTGAAGAAGTACGCCGCATTTGGCCATTCTTTCGTGACCGGCGAGTGGATGCGTTCGGAGAGTTAACTAAAAGGTGGAGAGAGGATTAAATCGATGTGATAAAAGAATTGAAAAAGAAAAGTCTGAATCGGTTTTATTTATACTTTTCTGAGAGATAGTCAGAATATTCTTTTTTTAAATCAATATCTACAGGAAGATGATTGCCCGTTGACATACTTTTGACGAAAGCAGATATCTTGATCTCCTCATTATCTGTCGTATCTGTCTGGCTAACCAACGATTTAAGGTACGATTCCATTATGCGTGAGAGACTTTTTTTCTGCGAAGAGGCATAGTCTTTAGACCTGTCAATCACATCTTTGTTTAGTTTAACAGTCAATTTTGCATCCATAATTTTTTATTTTGTACATACAAAGTCCCCGCGATTTGTAATCGAACAACAAATAAGATAACTTTGGTAATACTTCTATTTCGCAATAAAAAAAAACGAACCACAGGAGGCACAATAGTTCACAATAGAAAAAAATGTTTATAAAAGAGTTTTAAGGCTTAATTAATTTAGGTATTTGTATCCATTTTTTTTTGTGTCCTCTTGTGCTCCCGAGCGATCGGGATGGTTTTAAAAAAATGGAACAGAAGCAAAGTCTTTCTTTTATTCTTCACGCAAATACAATTCAGTACACTCTAATTATCAATATATTACAACTTGTTATATAGTAGTCCCTCAATATGATGCATAAAGCCCCAATGAAAACAACTAAAAACGAATTTAGTTACATAAGAGGGACTGCAAAAAAAAAACATATATGGTTTTATCAAAATGGTTTTGATCTTGTTTTTTTATACGATTATTTTCTTTTCACCTCCATATTTTTAGGATAAATGCTTGGCTTTGTTTTATTTAAAAGTTTCTTTTTCATACATTTTTAAATAAGGGGGTGGCATTTTATATTCTGGTGCTACTAAGGGGCTGCAAAATAGAAACTTGTATGGTCTTATCAAAATGGTTTTGATCCTTTTTTTTTGTATGGATAGTATTTATTTCACCCCCTTAGTAGCTAAAGAAAGTATGATTTTCACCCCCTTATTTTACAGATCAATGCTTGCCGATGTTTTTCAAAGGTTTCTTGTTCGTACATATTTAAAATGGGGTTTACTCTTTTTGTTCAGTTGCTACAAAGTCCCCGCGATTTGTAATCGAACAACAAAAGAGATAACACAGCTCCGATAGCTATCGGGGCTCACAGATGGAGTACTCGACATTCCGTTTTTTCGGAAGTTTTTTCAGAGAAATTCAAAGAGTTACAGTTCAAATGATCTATTAAATTGTTATAAAAAACATGTATCCTAAAGTTGTGTGATTCAGCAGATTAAAAAGTGTTATATAAGAGATATATAGTTTATACGTATAATGCAAACAAATTCGGCTAAATTATTGGAGATGAAACTATTAAACTATATAAATTCTAAATACAACAAAAAGCAAGATCAAGGCAATTTACAGAGCAAATGCAAACTAAATCATTCATAAGTCTCTCATTCTGATCTACAAGGCTCAATCCGATTGCAACGGAATTATTTTTATCTTTTCTCGTACGCCAGCATCGCCTTTTTGCATTCCAATCCCCAACGGTAGCCACCCAGACTTCCATCTGTACGGATAACGCGGTGGCAAGGGATCAGATACACAATGGGATTGGCACCAATGGCGGTACCCACTGCTCGTACAGCCTTCGGTCGGCCAATGACATCAGCAATCTGGGCATAAGTAGTGGTTTTTCCGGCAGGAATGTTTTGCAAGGCCTCCCAAACTGAAAGTTGAAAATCAGTGCCAATAGGATGTACAACCGGTCGTTTGCCTTTTCCGAATATCTGACGGACGTAGGCGGCTACCTTGGTATCATTACGTTTAAAATCTACACCAGGGAAACGGCTTTGTAAATCAGCCCATCCACGGTCCCTGTCTTCGGGGAAAGTTAGTGCACAAATGCCATCATTAGAAAAAGCCATGCAACATTCACCAAAAGGAGTGGCATAGAAACCAAAACAAGGTTCGGAAAGGGGTGGTAATTCTCTCATTGTATATGGTGGGTGAATTTAAAAATAAAATAAGACCTTATTAGGATAATTTTTTCTAAAATAAACTTTTTATCGCAAGATGCTATAAAAAAGTATTCTACATTTGTGACAAAATTACAAATAAAACGAACTCATTGTTATCACATGGCTAAAATAAATCCTACTGTAGTTGTTTTCTGGTTTCGCCGCGACTTACGATTAGAAGATAACGCAGGTTTATATCATGCGCTTCAATCGGGTTTTACGGTGCTTCCGGTTTTTATTTTTGATACAGACATACTTTCGCAACTCGACGATAAGCACGACCGAAGGGTGGATTTTATTCACCAGGTACTTACCCGTCTGCAAAATGAATTAGAAACCATCGGCAGTTCTTTGTGTGTAAAAACGGGAAAACCACTGGAAGTTTTCAACCAGTTGTTGCAGGAGTTCGATGTAAAAGCAGTTTACACCAATCGCGATTATGAAACCTACGCATTGGACCGCGATGCAGAAATAAAATATTATTTACTAAGCAAAAATATTGAACTGAACACTTTCAAGGATCAGGTCATTTTTGAACATACCGAAGTGCTGAAAGCAAACGGCGAACCCTATACCGTTTTTACACCTTACTCCAAAATATGGAAACAAAAGCTCACAGAAAAAGAATATCGCCCCTACCCCTCTGAAAAGAGCTTGAATCAATTCGTAAGCTTCGGGGCGAACACCATTCCTTCCCTGGAAGAAATTGGCTTTCTGAAAACCGAATATAACTACACACCTCCTACCGTTGACCAAAATGTGATTGGCAGCTATGAAAACACCCGAAATTTACCGGCCATAGAAGGCACATCCGGATTGAGCGTGCATTTGCGCTTCGGTACCATCAGCATTCGGAAGTTGGTAGCACTGGCTTTGGAATTAAACGAACAATGGTTGAACGAACTCATTTGGAGGGAGTTTTTCATGAGCATACTGGTACATTTCCCGTACGTAGAAAAAGGTCCTTTCAAAAAGAAATACAATGCCATTGCCTGGCGAAACAACGAAACTGAATTTATACGCTGGTGCGAAGGAAAAACAGGTTACCCCATGGTGGATGCGGGCATGCGGCAACTGAACCAAACCGGACTCATGCATAACCGGGTACGCATGGTGGTGGCCAGCTTTTTGACCAAACACCTGCTTATCGACTGGCGTTGGGGTGAAGCATATTTTGCCAACAAGCTCCTCGATTACGAATTATCAGCGAACAACGGCAACTGGCAATGGGCAGCCGGATGCGGATGCGATGCAGCTCCCTATTTCCGGATTTTTAATCCTACTGAACAAACCAAACGCTACGACCCGGAATTAAAGTATATACACCGTTGGATAAAAGAACTCGATAGTATGGAATATCCCTTGCCCATGGTAGAACATAGTTTTGCGCGCAACCGGGCACTGGAAGCTTACAAAAAAGCGGTAAAGGAAATTTAATGGAGAGTTCGCGAATCCGGATATAATCTATCCATCCCATCGGCCGTTAACACGAAAATCATACTCTTATTTCACTTCAATCGGCATATTAAGCCCAAACGGCATACTTTCAAAAAGCCCCGATATATCTGCTCACCATTTTTTTTGTATAAAAACACACAGAAAATACTAAAAGGCTGATTAGGGTGAGGATTTAGGGAATTTTGGTCGATTTTAACTACAATAAATATACATCTCGTATTTTTTCAACTATTTTTACAATTTTTTTTCGCATATCAACAGAATTTTGTTACATTTGCACCATCTAAATCTGCTAAGCATTATACCGAAATGGCATTTAATCAGTTTTACAAATAAGCTTATCTTATGTTGATTACGAATTCTCCCGTATACGATCCCTCATTCCCAAAACCGGAACAAATAGAATCCTTATTCCAATGGATGCCTGTTTGTGGTATAGTAATTGACAAAAGCGGTAATATTTTTGATATCAACAAGCAAGCACGCATCTTTTTCAGGCTTCCGAAAAATGATGATTTCGACGAAATCAGGCATCTTTCAGACATAGTCGTTGATTTACCCCGGGCCATGGACTATATCTCTGAGCTGCTCAAGTCAAAGAAACCGACAGACAGAAAAGCCCTGCTCCGCCGACTGGATAACAGCATAGTGTACGTGGATATTGTTGCCTGCGTATTTCCAGATAAACAAAATTTCGTTTTGCTTCAATTTTCCGAAACATCCTTGCAAAACCAGACACTCCTCACCCAGCTTATTAAATCTTTTCGTCAGGAAATCATACGCCTAAAACCGTATCTGAATAAACCCGGAAAAGAACTGCTGCAACAAATAATCAAGGATGATGTACTGGAAGGGGTCATAAACAATAAATCCACCCAAACCATTCAACTGGAAGTAGTCCGCGATGAGCGGATAACCCAACTGGTAAGGATGTTCCCCGAATTAACGAATGGCGAACTGGCGCTTTGCGGCTTTTTGTCGCTGCGAATGTCTATGGACGAAATTGCCAGCGTAACTTCCAAAACCCCCAACAGCCTGCGCGTGACCTTTCACCGCATCGTCCGCAAATTAAACCTCAATTCGGGCAAAGAACTCATCAAAAGGCTGGAAACGATTCAGTAGTGAATCGTGTTGCCCTTTTCTGCCGTCTGTACACATTTCAAATCCTTCCTTTTTCAACCTCTATATTTTAAAAAAGTACCATTAACCCTTTTTCAAATTGCCTTATGACGAACCATAATCCGTTCTTCCATGGTTACGACGAAAAGGCTTATTTTTAGTGAAAATTCACTAACATTTATAGTCCAATAAATGCATATACCATTTTTAACATACATTTATATGCTTGTTATTTTGTACTTTACATACTTTTATGGTTTCATTATAACAATGATAACATTTTAATAAATATTATTAACTACATTTGTAAACAAATTTATAATAAAATACCTAAAAAGACAACGTCCTCGATATTTGTGCCGCTATTTCATGAGTTTTCAAAAACCCTTTGAAGCGCACAAATATTTCGTTCAAAATGCTGCTTACTTTATGCGTTGAAGATAAGAGGAATATTGACATTATTACCCTTGCAAGGATAAATATAAACATCCCGAAAACCGTATTATTGAAATGAAAAGGACAAATACACTTTTAATGATAAGTTTATTTACTTCTGCCGCCTTCGCTCAGCTTCCTCAGCGAACTGTTAATTTCAGCCCCGCTATTTCGGGCGCTACTAATTATACGAAAATCGAAGAGGCACTATCCGGCACTAGTCCGAAAACAATTATTTGGGTAGCCGCCGGTACTTACCTCGAAAACGAACTCATAATCCCATCCGGAGTAACCCTCATCGGCGGTTTCCCGGCAAATGCAAGTACTGCAACTGATCGGGTTTATCCGGGCGTTGCAACTGCAAATCAACAGACGATTTTAGATGGAAATTACACCCACCGCGTTGCCACTGTTCGGGGAACTTTAGATGGGTGTATAATAACAAAAGGTTATGCCTACGATGCAACTACCAATAAGTCCAAACCATCAACGGGTAATGGCGGAGGCGTATTCATTGATGGAGGCATTGTTCAAAACTGCTTCATAAACAACAACATCGCGGCTAATCTGCCACCTTTACTTCCAAATATTCCAGGCACTTACGTAGCAAGCATAGGAGATATATACTGTACAGATGGAACAATTTTAAAACCAATATATACCATTGACGCAGATGGAAAATACGTAGCTACTTTATCAGCTTCTGCGTTTAACGATCATATAGTGATGGGTATCATTTTTTATATTGACCCAGCTCCTACAAGTCGCCGATTCTCTGTTTTAGGGAAACCCTCCATTGAAAAAAACTGGTCGGGAAATGGCATATTTAACATCCCCTTACTTCCTGACATAATTCTACCGGCTGATGCCAAAGCCGATTATAATGGTGCATTGAATACTGATAGAATATTTACTGAAATTAATAAACAAATTCCTATCTGGAATAATAATCATAACAGTTGGAAAACTGATTCTTGGAACTCATCTGCGTTAAAATATATTCAGGATTACGATACCCCTACAGGAACAATTAAACAATGGTATCTGCCTGCCGGCAGGGAAATGACAAAAATATGGGAAGCCAATTCTCAAGTCGATGGCTGTGCCAGATTATTAGGCTGGAGTTCAACTTCTATATTCCAGAATAAAATATATTGGACTTCAACCGAGTATGGTGAAACAATGGTCTGGGCACTTGATTATTACTCCACGAACAATACAGATCCCGTAACATTATATTTAAAAAGGAAAACCGATCCCGGTATAGCATTTCCTGTTTCCATTATCAATTATTTGAAAAAATAATGTATGAAAAAAATCTTATCTTTATTTCTCATTACAATTTGTAGTATATATTTACCTGCACAAACAGCAGAAGGAGGAGGTGCATACATACAGGGTAATGGGAAGTTACTAAACTGCATAATCACGAAAAACTACGCTACTAATGGTTTCGGGGTTTCTGGTAGTGAGGGTGAAGTAATAAACTCCACGATAGAAGGGAATCTTTATTTGAGCAAAGAAATTATTGCACCCGGAGATATCGTATTGAATGATGGCACCATTTACACGCCACAGTACGATAATTCAGGCGCTTTAGTTTTTCCAACCGGTTATAATGCCTCGAGTGTAACCGGAGTTTGCTTTTGGTCGAATATAAACAACGACTATCTGAACGCGAAAGCCTGGATAATTGCAGTCACCGAATCACCTACTTCGTGGTCTCCTACCCTAAATAATAACACTCCAAACATAACTCTACTACATAATTATAATAATCCGGGTGTTGTAGACATAGATAAGGACGGAGTAGGAAATACATTAGCAATTATTTCCTTTCCGGGCTTTGTTGAAAATCCATCAGCAGGATCGTATGCTATAACAATATTAAACTGCGCAGCCAAGTACTGCTACCAATACGGCTCTGTGCCTGGCATATGGTTTTTACCTGCTTTAGGACAATTGCAAGAATTATTCCGCACGCTTAATACTGTTAATCACATACTAACACAGTTACAAAAAACAACTATTTCAGCATCAGAATATTGGTCATCAACCGAAATTTCAGATCAGGGAGCATGGAAATATAATTTAGCTACAGGAGCTGTGTCATACAGCCCAAAAACTACTGCTTTAAAAGTACGTGCCATGAGGGAAATTAGCAGAAGCAACTGACATGGACAAAATAAAATCATCAAAAACAAACAGATTCGTTGCCGGGCTGTTGGGAATACTTATTATTAGCATTCCTATTCAGGCAACAGATCTCATTGGCGGAATTGCCGGAAGTCTGACTATAACAAATTGCCTTATTTATGGTAATGATGCACCAGCTCAGGTTAAATTATCTTCCTCATTGGTCAACTACTCAGCCATTGAAACAGCAACTACAAGAACTGGCACAGGGAATCTTTCCATCTTAAAAACGTTGATTTACAAAGATGCGAATGCAGCCTTTAAGAATAGTGCAACCTACTTTTTATCTTCCACATCAAACTTAAGAAATGCGGGAAGTACAACTTCCCCGACTAATTTTCCCCTAAAAGACATAAACGGCAACGACCGGATATATGATGGAACCATTGATATTGGCGCTGTAGAATATTCAATGATTCATCAAACCGTTGCCGGAGAATGGTCCACGACAACAGGATGGAATATTGGACGTATTCCAACCACCGATGACATAGTAACAATTCGCAGTAATACAACGGTAAATACTCCCAATGCGGTATGTAAATCCATTATTGCTATTGCTGACAATGTAACGTTGACTATAAATCCGGCCATGCAATTAAAAGTGACAACAAAAATCATCAATACCAATGCTGACAAATTAATAGTAAAAGCATCAGAAACACTGGCTAATGGCACCTTGATTTTTCAGGATAAAACAATCAAACTATTTGCAACAGTGGAAATGTATTCCAAAGCAAAAATTCTTTCTCCACTTACCACACCCAAAATCGGCTTTCTATGGCAGTATTTTGGTATTCCTGTCCGAAAACTGTTATCGGCCAGTCCCACGCTGGATGGTTCATATGTGCGTGAATACAAATATAATAACATAGGTCAATATAAAAAATGGGATCAATTGGTAAATTCGTCCGCTCTATATTCTTTCAAAGGATATGAAATTTCACAGAATGCTCCAACGACCATTACTTTTAAGGGAACACTGGCGAATAATGATACAACTATTTCATTGCCAATTTCAATAACTTCAGGCGTATTTGAACCGGGACAACATATTTTATCTAATCCCTACACAGCCGCCATTGACATTCGAAAACTGGAATTCACAAACGCCGATAAAGTAGTTTATTTATACAATACAGGTACCTTCGATCAATGGGGATCTTATAATTATGGGGAAGCAACATCCGATGAAAAGGCTTACAAAGAGGGTCAATATTTAGCAATACCACAACGGGTAGCCGGAGGGAATGAAGGACTAACTGATGACATTCCTTCTATGTCCGGTTTTCTTGTAAAAGCAACGGGTAGTAATAGCAACATTAAAATAAAATATAATGATGTAACTACCAAAAACGTAAACCCTCAACGCGTAACAGGAACCGATGAAGCAAATACCTCCGATTTGATTTCTACCAGATGTGATTTAACCAGCGAAAATTATTCAGACCGTATGTGGATATTTACCGAACCAGGCTGCACAAAAAATTATGATAATGGTTGGGATGGACCGAAGATTATGGGTTCAACCCTTTCACCTCAAATTTATGCAGTTGAGCCCGATGGCTTCTATCAGGTTAATTCGATAGACGATATGAACAACACCTCTATAGCTTTTCAGCCGGGTATTGACACAGAATATACGCTCACCTTCACCCATACAAACACACAAAACAGCTATGCCGGCGTGTATCTGGTAGATATGGCAGAAAAACGCACCATCGATATCACCGAAAGCGGAACGAAATATGTATTTAATTCGGAACCTATACCCGGTGCCCTAAGCCGCTTTAAAATTTATACCCGGCCCTACGAAAAAGAGGCAAGTGCCAACACGCAATTAAAGATTTTCGGTTCACAGGGCATAGTATTGGTGGATAACAAAGGTTCAGAAAGGGGAAATGCGATTCTCTACGACACGAGCGGGCGACTGCTGCAAAAGCTAAGCTTAAATGCCGGCGGTATCACCGCCTTTCCCAAGAATTTAAATGCCGGAGTTTATATTGTAAAAGCTGTGACCAAAACGGAAGAACGGACCGAACGCTTATTAATATCCGGTACTACCAAATAGAATCATCCTACGGTTTCTACCACTGTGTTTGTTTCTGTATCCTTTCGCATTTTTATTAAAACTTCCCGGTAATTCAGCTTTGCACATCTCATTCCCCCGTTTCACCTCCCTCCCCCATATTTTTTAGGACAGAGGAGGGTCAAAACTACACTTAATTTACCGACCTAACTAACTATAAGGATAGGAAGTAAGACTTTCTGTAATGTTTTGTAACTTTTTTCATTTTGTACAAAGTACATTTTCATGTGAAAATTATTTATATTTGTAGATTAATATAAAAATGTACAAAATATATCTATTTCGGGACCTTAATTTCGTTACTGCAGCTCTTAAAGTCTGAACTTTTCCGTCTCATCTTTTGCTTGCTACCAACCTCCCGTAATATTCACTATAACACTGTACTACAAGATCCTAAAGCGAGACTAACAAGGCTCTTTCTTTAGGTATAACCGCGGATGAATTTTTCGATGCGAAACTTAGAACCGGGTCTTTTTTATCCAACAGTCTGAAGGCTTACACAAAACCCTGTTATTAATTAACGATTATTGCGTATGAACCAACTATATACACACTTATATATTTTTAAACAAACGAATATATTTACATTTCTGCTGTTCACGCTGTTATTTTTTGGAACAGTAAATGTTAATGGAGTAACTAAGACATGGTCAGGTGGAAACGGAACATGGAACACAGCTAGCAATTGGGCTCCAAGTGGAGTCCCGGGGGCTGGGGATGATGTAATTATTAATTCTACGGGAATAGTTACAGTTAATATAACTTCTGCAAGCTGTAATAATTTCACATTAAATACAGGGACATTTATTTTAAATAATAATAATACAAGTAATAGTTTCTCTATTACTGGGGATTACAATCAAACAGGAGGAACATTTAATTTTAACGCAGGGACTTCAGGGGCAAGCAATATGTACCTTGGTGGAAATTTCACACAAACTTCAACTTCGGGAAGTATGACAACAACTGGAAATACTGCAAACGGAAATATAATTTTCAATAAGAGTGGTGTTCAAACAATAAACTTTAAATCTGAGTCTGGTTCTAATTATGTAAAATATATAATAAATCCATCCAGCACTTTGCAAATACTTTCAAATTTCAATTTAGTACGTTCAGACACTGATAAATATAAAGGAGAGATAACTGTAAATGGTTCTATTGATTTTGGAATTTATAAAATTACGAGCTTTATATTAGGTACTACTGGTCCTGCTATTTTCACTCTTAATTCTGGAGCTACATTATTAACGGCAAATTCTGGGGGTATAGATGGATCAATTTCATCTTCATTCTTAACTCGTACTTTTAGTCTAAGTGCAAATTATACTTTTAATGGCACTAGTGCTCAAATAACAAGTGCTGGTATGCCTACAACAGTAAATAATCTTACTTTTTCTAATTCGGGTTCTATTGTTACTCTCAGCAACCCAACTACTACAAATAGCAGCCTTCTAATAACTAAAGGTACCTTAAACACCAATAGTCTGAATATGACTATTGGTGGGAACTTCACAAACAATGGAGCATTAACTGCAAATGGATCAACCCTTACCTTTTCCGGCGCAACAAAGTCATTAAATGGAACAAGTGCAACCATTATACCTAACGTAGTTGTAACCGGAACCTATACAAACAATACAATTCTTACTGCTGGGACATCACTTACGGGTAACGGAACTTTAACGCAAGGTATTTCAAGCACCTTAAATATCACAGGAACTTCAACCATTACAAATCTTACAGCCACGGCAAATGGCAATACCGTAAATTATAACGGAGGAGCACAAACTGTTCATTCAAATGACTATTATAATCTCTCTCTTACAAATACGGGGATTAAAAACTTGCAACCTGGAACAAATTCTATTCTTGGAAATTTCTCAATTACAGATGCAACGACTACAGCAGTCAAAACATTAACTATTGGAGGCGATGTTATTCTAAACAATGCATTTAATTTTACGGGTGGGAGCTTTATCCATAATGTTGGCGGAAATTGGACAAGAAATGGATGGAATAACTATACACCGGGAACCGGAACAATAAACTTCACAGGAAATAACTCTACCATAAATGGAACACAGTCAACACAAACTTTCAATAACATTATTATTGCAAAAACGGCCGGCCAGAATTTAAGTATAGGTGGCAGCCTTACAATATTAAATATAGATGGCAATTTGACATTAAGTTCCGGCGCATTTTCACCGGGCGCAATCCCTACAGCAGTTTCCGGCAACTGGACAAATAATGGTGGTTCACTTACTTCTGGAACAGGAACTATAACTTTAAAAGGTGCAGGTAAAACAATTGGAGGTACAAGTTCTACTATATTTAATAATTTAACTATCAACGCATCGGGAATGCTACTCGGAATTGATCAAACTGTAAATGGAATGTTGACTTTGTCGAATGGTATTCTGAATCTGGGAGCATATAATTTAACCTTGGGAGCTTCATCTCCGGCAATTGTTGGAGGTCCATGGTCATGGACAGGAAATATGATAGTTGCAGTTGGTACAGGTGAACTTCGAAAAATATTTACCGAAAACGGATCCTATGTTTTCCCGATTGGAGATGCCACAACAATTTCGCCCATAACCTTAAATTTTACTTCTGGAACATTTGATACAGATGCTTATGCAGGCGTTAATGTTACAAAAGCCAAACATGCTCAAATCAATAGCCCAAATTATTTGAACAGATACTGGTCAGTCAGTCAATCGGGGATTCACTCTTTTATATGCAATGTGACCGGTTCTTATGTTTATGCCGATCTGGTAGGTGCTGAAAACCTTCAGACTACAGTTGAATATACTGGTTCACTCCCATGGCTAAATTATTCAGCCCTCAGTGCCTACACCCTTAAAGCAAATGGAGTCAGTACTTTTGGCATTTTTACAGCAATGGGGCTGCCCTCTTTAAGTACTGATGTGTCCGTGAGGGATGGATTTACCTATATTCATTATGATGGACCTTCGGCTCCAAAATCTTTTACCGTGGCAGCGCAAAGTCTGACAAATAATGTAATAGTTACAGCACCAACTGACTTTGAGCTTTCAACCTCCTGGGGGGGACCTTATTCGCCTGCACTAACATTAATACCTTCCAATGGGATTATAAATACTGCTATATATGTTCGATTGAAAGCCGGATTAGCAGTTGGGGATTATTCCAATGAAACTATTGTTTGTTCAACTACAGGATTAAACCAGGTAAACGTCCAGCTTACTAATGCTACTGTCACAGCACCTGTATTTTGTACGCCTACGGGAGACGCCTCAGGATATAGCATTACTTTAGTTAATCTTGGGACTTTAAACAATATAAGCGCAAAACCATCAGGCTATACTGATTATTCAACAACGCAGCCAACCAATCTTAAAGTTGGTAATACGTATCAACTTATAGTGAATGTAAATACAGACGGGAATAAACAGGTAGGAGCAAAAGCATGGATAGACTGGAATAACGGTGGTTTTACATCTAACAGCGGTTATATATCATATGATCTTGGTATTGCTACTAACCAAATTAATGGTAAAACCAGCAGTTGCCCAGTGACAATCACAGTTCCAGCCGGAGCCAGTTTAGGCCCTATCAGAATGAGAGTTGCCTGTAATTATTGGGGTGCAAACAACCCTTGTGATTTAAATAGTGAAGTTGAAGATTATACATTAAACATTATAAACCCCGTCATTACAACATCAGCTTCTACATTAGCCGGCTTTAAATACGCAGCCGGAAATGGGCCATCGAATGAATTACCTCTTACCATAACTGGAACCGGACTTGCAGACAATATTTTGGTAACACCACCTTTAAATTATGAAATTTGTATACTTTCGGGGGGTATTTTTCAGTCTACTCCACTCACCCTTACCAAAACCGGGTCTAATGTTAATGCCACCATTTATGTCCGCTTGAAAGCAGGATTGACTGCCGGCACCTATGGCCCCGATCCTCAAAATATTACACTGACTTCAACAAGTGCTATAACAAAAAACATTACCTGCACGGGTATTGTTACACCGGGTATTACTGCCGGAGGCGGAGGATCCTATTGTTCTAACCAGTCAATTACGCTGACTAGTTCGGCAGTGGGTTATACCAACCTTTATTGGGAAGGGCCTAACAGCTTTTACTCTCTTAATAATGTATCCCCCATAATTGCTGCACCTTTAACAGCGGCTATGAAGGGAGATTATAAAGTTACTGCAAGTTTCCTGATTGCAACAAATCTATTGAAAAATGGTAATTTCGAATCTACAGGGAATCTACCTGTAGATTTCACAAGCAATTATACACCCAAAACGCCTAGTGGCGATCAAACTTTATGGGATCCTGCAACATATACTGTAGTTGCCAACCCGAAATTAGTTCATGCCAATTTTTCTGATTGTTCGGATCATACAACCGGAGGATCGACGCCAACAGGAAAACAGATGGTGATTAATGGTGCTGGAGTTGCAGATGTAGTTGTATGGGGACAAGAAGTGGTAGTAGTACCAAATGCGAATTATCAATTTACATATTGGGTGCAAAGTGTTGTTAGCACAAGTCCCTCTGCGCTACAGTTATATGTCAACGGCATAGAGGCTGGTCCTATTTATAATGCTGATCCCGGACCTTGCGTTTGGAAACAGTTTTTATATAACTGGAATTCCGGATTGAGCAGCAAAGCAATTTTAACTTTAAAAAACAAAAATACAGATGCCAACGGAAATGACTTTGCTCTGGATGATCTGGTTTTTCAGCAAGTATATACTTCTTCAGCCACGGTCAATGTTTCTGTCATCACTGTAGCAATACCGGCAAGTGTAAGTATTGCAGTTAGTCCAGGGATTACAGTAAACACAGGTACGACTGTTACATTTACTGCCACTCCAACGAATGGTGGAACAGCTCCAACCTATCAGTGGTTGAAAGGGGGAGTTGAAATTTTAGGTGCTACAGGACCTGTTTATGCCTATGTTCCATACAACGGAGATGTGATTACCTGTAAAATGAATTCAAGTTCAACTTGTATTAGCGGTTTAAATTCCTTAGTCACTTCTAATTCAATTAGTATGGTAGTGGTCAATAATGTTGTTAATTATTGGAATGGGACTACAAATTCAAACTGGAGCGACGCATCCAACTGGACTGCTAAAGTTGTACCTGGCGACGGTGAAAATATTGTATTTTCCACTGTTTCAAAGGGCGGGGGTAATGCCTTAAGAGATTTAGTTGTAGATGTTGATAAATCAATTGGCAGTCTGACGAATGAAACATCTCCTATGCAGCGTTTAATCATTCCACCTGCAAGATTTCTAACTATAAATGGCTCTATTTCTACCGGGAATGATCCGGATCGAATATATATTCAAGCATATCCGGATGGTACGCAACAAAATGGTTCGTTAATATTTCATACTTCTGCACCCGTCTATGGTACTGTAGAAATGTATTCAAGGGGGCATTGGAATTCGGCTGGAGTCACATATGAAGGCACGAAATATTATTACAGTTGGCAATATTTTGGGATTCCGGTTGAGCCCTTAAAAGCCAGCCCAACTTTCGATGGATCATACGTTCGTAGTTGGGAAGAATCCGGTAAAAATATTTCAGATCACTGGGTCAGCTTAGCCAATATGGATGAATTAAAACCCTTCTATGGGTATGAAATCACCCAAAAAGTACCAGTAGGTAAGACTATAATTTTTAAGGGACAACTATTGAATCGAAATTGGGAGACCCCAAAATTAACGAATACTTTTACTATAGTTGGGGCTCTTATAAACGCCCTATTCCCAGGTCAACATATCTTAGCGAATCCGTATACCGCTGCTATTGACATTAAAAAATTCCTGAACAGGAATTCAAGTGCCATATTCGGTATTAAAGGAGAGATATACCTGTATAGTACCGGATCATTTGCCGACTGGGGTTTCAGTAATAAAGGGACAAGCAATGGAGCTTCTTCAGGCCAATACCAGGTTGCTTCACAAACCACCGGTATAGATTTACCGACACAAATTCCATCCATGCAGGCATTTTTAATACAAACAATTACAGTTCCACTGATCGATTCAAAAGTAAGCTTCAATTATGCTGATGTTGTTAAAAACAATTCTCTGCAACGGGTAAAAGATGCTGATGCATCTGTTTCTAATTCGGTATATACAAAAATCGATGTAACCGGTTCTAATTACTCTGATAAATTGTGGATATTTTCGGATCCTGCTTTTACCCGTAATTATGATAGTGGTTGGGATGGAACCAAAATGTTTGGGATCGCCCTGGCACCCCAATTATTTGCGCTCGAATCGGACGGTTCATACCAAATAGACTGTGTAGATGATATGAATAATACCATATTGGGTTTTCAAAATGGAATTGATGTTGAATATACACTTACCTTCACCCACGAGAACCTGGATACCCGTTACGCAGGCATATACCTGGAGGACCTGGTAGAAAAAAGAACGATAGATATTACTGCCAGTGGCACAAAATACGCCTTTATGTCCGAACCATCTGCCACGGCAGTTAAACGCTTCAAGATCATAACCCGTACGGACGGAAAAGAGGATGCTAACGCGCAATTGAAGATATTTGGGACGCAGGGAACGATTTTTGTACACAACCTGAGCGCGGTGGCAGGTTATGCCCTGCTTTACGATATGTCAGGGCGGTTTTTACAAAAACTACCCTTTGATCCTGCTACCGTAACTGCTTTCCCTATGAATATCATCCCCGGTGCCTACGTGATAAAGGCAATAACCAAAAATGAAGAAGTGACAAAACGTTTACTAATATCCCGGAACGAATAGCATGGGACAAAGAATGAAAATCATATCAGCCGGTTTGATTACGGGGGCAGTTTTCGTACTGTTCCTGTATTCGCCAGTCGGTAGCCCTGAACTATACAGGACTGCTGCCTATGCTACTGTGATGGTCAGTCCGGGTGTTAATTTTGCCGGCGGCACGACCGGTTCATCCCGTTCCAAAGGTAGCGGCTCCTATTCCCCAATCGTAGTTCCTACATCTGCCAACTCTTCAGCAAAACAAAATATCAGCGCACAAGCCTCATCCGTTGCGTCCTCCTCTTTCGGACAAAGCGGCGGAAATGCGGGAAATGTTTATCAAACCAGCCGGGAAACAAGCTCACCATCCGGTGGGGCCATGCTCTTTGCAGGCGGATCTTCTTCCTCTGCTTCCGGCCGTAGTTCGGGTAATAATTCCGGCGCATCCAGTTATGGATTTATAGCCCTGGCCACCGATGTTAGTTCAGATGGTTCTACTTCATCTGGTGCCTCTGCGGCAGATCCTACTCTTATTAATGGCGCTACCGACCCGGGGGGTGATCCTATAGGTGATGCTATTCCGGTTTCCGATGGTTGGATTTTCATGTTAATGATGGTCATGGGATATGCCGGATTTAAAGATTTGAAAAGGAAAAAATTACAAGTTAAAAGAAAGTGAGAACAAATAAATCTAAGAATCATTCAACCTGTTAGATTATCATTAGTTAGCAATTAGTTAAGCCCTATTTATTTTTGAACAATGTTTACTATATACACTAAGCATGAGAAAGAAAACATTAATACGACTTATTTTCGCCCTGCTATGCTGCTGCCCCGCTGCCGCCCTGGCTCAGGTTACTGTTACCGGGTCTAATAATGCAGATGGGAACTATACAACTTTAACTGCTAACCTTGGAGCTCTCAGTAAAATTAATGCTACTTCTCAATCAAATAAAAACATTGTTATTACAATTACTGCAAATTCAACTTCAGAGGATGGTTTATACAGCCTGAATGGATCATCAAATTGGACTACTTTAAAGATTTACCCCACTATATCCGGACTTTCTCTGAGTGGAAATAATGATAGTCCAATTATTAATCTTGATGGAGCAAAAAACGTGACGATAGATGGACGCGTGGGTGGGAATGGTTCAACAGCAAGTTTATCTATAAAAAATACGAGCAGTAATTCCAGTAGAGCCATACAATTCATAAATTCGGCGCAAAATAATATAATTAGGTATTGTATTATAGAAGGCGCATCAGGAAGTGAAGTTGGGGGTACTATTTTTTTCGCCGGAGCAAGTTCGGGTGGGGGGAATAGCAATAACAGTATAACGAATAATACCATTACAGGCAGATCCACCAATGCTATTTATTCAACAGGTTCAGTTTCGCCGAATAGAAACAGCACCAACAGCCTTATTTACAACAATTTCAAAGACGTTTGGCGTACAGATAGATCTTCAAACGCGATAAATATTGGGGCAAACTCCACGGATTTTATTATCAGCAATAATAGTTTCTACGAAACCGCATCGTTTGCATCTGTAGTAAATACTTATCTTTTTTCTTCCATTTATATCAACACCCTTTCAGGGAATAATTTCACCGTTAGCGGGAATTTTATCGGTGGAAATGCTCCAGCCTGCGGAGGCAGTTATTTGGAATTAGGAGCTGCAAATTCAGCACTAACATATTACCCCATCTATATGAATGTGGGAAATTCCACAGCCTCTACTATCCAGGGAAACACCATTAAAAACATCAAATACGGGAGTTCAAGTGCAACTTCTTTTTCAGCAATTCACCTCAACGCCGGGAAAGTTAATGTAACCGGGAATACCGTAGGAGCTACCACCGGAAACGACGCCATTAGGCTTTTTACCTCGGCTAATTCACTCAGTTCTTATGGGATTTACATCAACAGCGCCGATGAAGTATCCGTAACAAACAACTTGATTGGGTCCATTACAACTACTACCAACAACATTACATCAAATGCGCATAGTTTTTATGGCATATACAAAGCAAACGCCGGCAATATAATCGTTAGCGGCAATGTGTTGGGCAGTGCAGCAACAGCCGGCAGCATAAAAACCAGTTCTGCCGCCACCGGCAACTCACAATTACTATCTGGCATTTATTCAGCCGGAACGGGAACTACCACCATTTCGGGCAATACCATCTCCAACCTGCTGAATGCTACCACCGAAATCGCTTATGCTTCCCGTGTACGCGGAATAATTACTACCGACGGAGCAAATACGATAAGCGGAAACTATGTTCACGACTTAACTACCGGCGGAAGTTCTAATGGCACCAATTATACAAACGCAGCACTTATTGGCATAGCACAAACAAGCGCGGCATCAGGCAAAGTTCAGGAAATTACGGGCAACACCATTTACAACCTGACAAATAATTCAACGGCTAAAATTGAAATGTACGGAATATTTAGCAGTAGACCGGACATTGAAACAACCAATATCTCCAAAAACTTTATACATAGTTTCTTTATACCCGGTGCTACCGATGGATCTTACCTGCATGGCATTTGTAATTATACAGGTACAGGTACCATTTCAAATAATATAGTATTTTTAGGAAACGGCATATCCAAAGGATGTTATTTATTCGGGATATGGAATAGCAGCAATAGTGCAATTAATGTATATCACAACACAGTATATTTCAATGGAACTGTTACTTCCGGCAATAATAGCTCCTTTACTTTCAGAGATATAAGCGGCGAGCCTACAGCCAGAAACATTCGTAATAATTTATTTGTCAATGCACGTACCAACAACCCGGGTACACTAACCGGTAAACATTATGCCATTCATCTGGCAAAAACCTCAAATCTGACTCTCGATTACAACAATTATTGGGTGTATGGAACCGGCGGAGTATTAGGTTCAAATGGTGGTGATAAAATTATTCTACCTATTGTAAGTGATCAGGATGCCCACAGTTTAAATATTGATCCGATGTTTATAAATGCCGGAACTACTCTTCCCACGGATTATAAAGTCAAGCAACAATTACAGGGTGATGCGAATTTACTCACCTCCATCCCCGATGACTTTGGTCGTATAAATTACCGCTCCACTCCTACCATGGGAGCCTGGGAACAAAAAAACTACTGGAAAGGAACAACAGACAAATACTGGAGCAAACCCGAAAACTGGACCGAAGGTTTCGTGCCACTTAGCGGTCAAAAGATCAGCTATTCCACCCTTATCAATTACGGTTCGGTAGCTGCCAGTGACCTGGAAGTAGATGGCGATTATACAGTCGACAGCCTGATAAATGCCACGGATAAAATGTTGCTGATCCCAGCCGAAAAAAGCCTGACGGTCAATAAAGCCATCAATACCTCGGGGAATAATCGTATTACTATTTATTCCGATCCGGTTCTGGCAAACGGTTCGTTGATTTTCCATAATGCCTATGATAAACCGGTAAAAGCCACGGTGTGGATGTATACCAAGGCATCAAAACCCGCCACCAGTTACAAATGGCAATTCTTCGGCATTCCCCTGCGCAGCATGTCGCCCAGCCCTACTTTCGATGGCTCCTATGTGCGTGAAATGCACGAAAATGATGCTCCCAGACACTGGGAGCAATTGACCAATGCTTCACAGATGAGTTCATTTACCGGTTACGAAATCACCCAACTATTGGCAAAAACCATCTATTTCCAGGGTGAATTAGAAAATAAAGATCTGGTTAATAAAGCAATTACGTTCACCGAAGATCCGAAAATGACTTATCCCGGTCAGCATCTGATTGGCAACCCCTATACAGCTGCCATCGACATCAGTAAAATAGTATTTGGCTCGGCAGATCCTTTAATTATCGACAATACGGTTTACTTATACAATACCGGTTCTTATGATGAATGGAAAAGTTTTGTTTCGGGAACACCCTCAATTGACAACAGTACATTTCCCGGACAATATACGGCTATTCCAATTAAGACTACCGACAGAGGAGTTGATGTACCAAAACAGATACCCTCCATGCAGGCTTTTATTGTAAGAGCAAGACAAAATCATCCACTTGCAACAATATCCATCCCCTACAGTACGGCGCTGACGGCAGTAAAAAACAGCTACCCGCTACGCGCACCGGCAGCAGGCAAAGCATCCATGCGCATCGATGTAAAAGGCAGCCGTTTCTCCGACCGCATGTGGATCTTTTCCGAGCCCACCTGTACCCGTGGCTTCGATAACGGCTGGGATGGCGAAAAATTCCTGGGTTCGGCTCTGGCTCCGCAGCTCTATGCCATGGAAGCAGACGGTGATTACCAGGTAAATTCGGTGGACGATATCAACGGCACCGAACTGGGATTTTTGGCTGGCGAAGATAGCATATACACACTTACCTTTACCCACGAAAACATGGAAATGCAGTACCCGGCCGTCTATTTGCTGGACCTGGAAACGAATATTACTACCGACATTGCACAAAGCGGGACTACTTATTCGTTTGCCTCACGGTCTACCGCTTCACCGGTAAAACGTTTTAAAATTGTCACCAATCCGGATCTGTCTACAGATATACAACCGGTGGATAATGCACAGGCTGGTTTGCGGGTATTCAGTTCGCAACAAAACATTTTCGTTCAAAATTTCAACACAGACAAAGGTTTCCTGTATCTCTATGATATCTCCGGACGGTTTATTCAAAAATTACCATTCACCGCCGAGGGCATAAGCACATTTCCCATGTCGCTGACAGCCGGTTCCTATATTGCCAAAGCCATAAGCGGAAAAGTGGAAGTGAATAAGCAGGTGATAATAAGAACCCCCAACCCCTAAAGGGGGGTAAGAGTGAAATCAGGATTAGATGTGAAAGAAATGGAATTGTATAAAAATTTTTTAAATATCGAACATTCCGACAAAACCTACTCGAGGTTTACCAGTGAAAAAAGGATTATCTTCTTGTTTTGGAAATGCGAGCCCCCCTGCCCTCCGCCGGCTGGCGGAGGGTTCCAGATTGTCTGAGCACTTTCTGTGAAAGGAATATACGAGCTAAAGATTAGTGTTTTTACTAACCAAACTTCTTATGGATTTTACTGTATAAAAAACACTTCTTGGTTTTACTCGTAAGCCCCAAAAGTTTTTTTAAGAATATTCGATATTTTAATTTTTATTTTGCAAGTTTATTCCTTTCACTGAAATTCCTCGAACAGTCTGGAACCCCCCATTTGGGGGGCAGGGGGGTCCCACTCTTGATTCTCTCACCATTTTGTTTTTTTGCATTCATCCCTATAGTTTGCAAAGAAAACAAAACAGCCTGTTTCTACAAATAATATTCTACCTTCAATCGCTTAGGTGCTAAATACCAGTCTTGTATTGTTAGCAAGCAACAGGATTATACACAATCTTTAATGTCTATTTATTTATCTTACCTGTTTTAGCAAAATTTCAGTACTTTTGTGTATCCTGTTTTATTCTTTTCCCGTTGTTTTTTTCTTCGGATGATAAGAATAAAAACGTTGTGGCAACCACATCTTTTGAAATAATATAAATGGTATGATAAAATCAACCTTCGTATTTAAGTCTAATAAACCTACCCGGTTTTTCTTCGCGATTATCCTTTTTTTGCTCGGCATTAGCATTTCAAGCTTTGGTCAGACTACCCTGGCAGCCTGGAATTTCCCGAATAACCCGGATAATGCTACCTGCGACCAAGCTATTGCAATAAATTCAGCAAAAACAATTTCATTGGTTAATGCCAATACCTCTCCTGTAAATACAATTGATTTTTCAAGGGGTGGAACTACCACAAATTGCGCAAGCTCCCATAGATGGGACGATGGAGTGGGTACAAAATGTTTTATTTTTAATAATATTGTTACAACTGGATATAAATCTATTACTTTTTCTGCAATAATGAAGGGGAATAGTGTCAATTGTCCGCGTAATTTCATGATACAATATAAATATAATAATGGCACATGGATAGATATAAATTCATTTAACCTTACTACTACCTATTCTTCAATTGCAACAAACTTATCTTTACCGAATGCAGTTAACCAAACTGATGTAGATATAAGAATCATTCAAACATCAAACAGATCGATAAATAGCAGAAATGAAAATGCTGGGACCGATGTCAATGACTGGGTCGAAATAGATGACATAGAGATTAAAGGAATTTTAATTGTTCCTATTATCACCACTACTCCAACTTCTTTATCCGGCTTCTCCTACGTATTAGGTAATGGCCCTTCCACAATTAAATCGTTTAATGTAACAGGTTCCAATCTTGTTGCAGATATATTGATAACTCCACCGGCCAATTATGAAATATCTTTATCTGCCGGCAGCGGGTTTACCCTCACTCCCATTATGCTTCCAAATATAGGTGGGAATGTGAGTTCTACAACTATTTATATACGGTTAAAATATAATTTGCCTATTGGTAATTACAATGAATCTGTAAACCTGACATCTTCCAGTGCAGATACCAAAACAGTCAGTCTAACCGGGGGAGTTATTAATATGCCTGTAATAAAAACCTCTACTACCAGCCTGAGTGGATTCATTTATAAGGAGGGAGATACCGTATTTCCGGAACAAACTGTTACCGTAAGCGGTGTTTTCCTTCTGGGGAATATTTTGGTAACTGCTCCGGCAAACTACGAAATAGGTACCTCAACCGGCTCTTACGGAGCAACAATTACCCTGCCTCAAAACATTGCCGGAACTATCAATGAAACAATACTTTATGTCCGGCTAAAGGGAGGATTGGCAGTCGGCAGCTATAATCTTCAGGATATAGTTTTTACCTCAACGGGAGCAGTAAATAAAAATATTACCTGCGGTGGAGCTGTAGTCAGCACTCCTACCATATTAGGATCACCGGCTGTTATAAACGGTTTTAGTTATATGCTTTCCGCAGGTCCTTCTTTGTTGCAAACTTTCACGGTTAGTGGTGCTTCACTCACTGCCGGCATAACGGTAACACCCACAACTGAATATGAAATCTCAGTAAACCCTGCAGGACCGTTTATTACAGCTTCTATAACGATTGCTCAAACGGATGGGAAAGTCAATCCTACCCTAATCTTTATCCGGTTAAAAAAGGATTTAATTGCCGCTCCATATAGTAACAAAATTATCTATTTAACCTCAGAGGGTGCAACAAAGGAATCCATCACTTGCAATGGATTGGTTTATATTCAACCCACTATACTTGCCGGCGTCACCGAGCCAGTTTGTAATGCTATTAACCTCACAAGCACCGAAACCGGCATAGTGAGCCGATATTGGACCGGTCCGCTGGGTTTTTACACCACCCTGCAAAATCCGTCCATAAACCCGGCAAGCGCATCCAACAATGGTAGCTATATAGTCAAGGGTGATGCAATCGTAGATCTGAATCTGGTCACTAACGGTGATTTTGAAGCTGGGAATACCGGATTTTCAAGTAGCTACGGTTATGTTGCTCCTGTAACTAATGCACTGACCCCGGAAGGAAAATATACGATAGTTACAACTCCTAATCTGGTTCATAATGACTTTTCCTCAGAGCCCGACCATACAGATCCGGGCACTTTGCAAATGGTTATTAATGGATATGTTACAGCAGGTGTATTCGTTTGGAGGCAGACTGTAAATATTATTCCAAATACATTCTATCGGTTTACCTATTGGGAACAAAGCGTTCATCCTACCAATCCTTCCGTGTTGCAACTCTATGTAAATGGCGTTGCAGCCGGCCCGGTATACACGGCCGATGCAGCCACTAACATATGGAAAGAATTTGTATACAACTGGTATTCTGGCAACAATACGGTGGCAGAGTTATCGCTGATAAATCAAAACACAGTGGCAGCCGGAAACGACTTTGCGTTGGACGATATTGTTTTTCAACAAGTCATTCCGGTTGAGTCAGCTATAGATGTAGTAGTATATCCCACTTTAACCCCGGCTGTGAGTATTGCTGCCTCGGTCAGTCCGCTATATTCAGAAGTTTCGGTTACTTTTACGGCAACACCGGTCAATGGTGGCTCCACTCCAACATATCAATGGAAAATAAATGGTATCAATATAGATGGAGCAAATAGTTCCACCTATACCTATAACACGGTTTTAACCGATCAGATCACCTGCGAAATGACTTCCAATTATCCATGTACCACTATAAGTACAGTCACTTCGAATACTTTAACAGTAAGCTCACTCCCCAATTTCTGGATAGGAACTGTCAATACCGATTGGTCTGATCCGAACAACTGGACTGCTTTAAAAATTCCTTTGGATGGAGATGATGTTATATTTGCCACCCTGACTAATAATTCCGGCAAGGCGGCTATTAATGATCTATTTTTGGATACCGATCGCACTATAGGTAACCTTATTAATGAAACTGACAAGAAAATAGTGATACCTACGGGAAAAAGCCTAAAGGTAAATAATACCATAACCACCGATGGCAATCCGGATCGTATACTCATTCAATCGAAAGTGGATGCAATCAACGGCTCGCTGATTTTTCTGCAGCCTAAACTGAATTCTTCGGTTCAGGCCACGGTGGAAATGTATTCCAAAGCCTTTTATAATCCGGGTGGTTTGTCTAATAATAAATACAAATGGCAATTTTTTGGCATTCCGGTCAGCGAAGTTACTGCCAGTCCCACTTTCAATGGTTCATATGTTCGCTGGTACGACGAAACCGGAACCAGCATTTCCAATCATTGGCTTCCATTGACAGACACTTCCATACTGACTCCGCTTACCGGTTATGAAATAACCCAGGAGTTTGGCAAAACCATTACTTTTAAGGGTCAATTAGTGAATACCGATTTGACGCGAACGCTGGCTTTTACCATTATAGCTCCACCTGCAGACCCTGCAATTTATCCGGGCCAACATGTTTTCGGGAACCCATACACAGCGGCCATTAATATTAATCAACTTGAATTTGGTGCACAAACAATAGCTTCTGTATTTTTATATAATACAGGCACCTACGATGACTGGACAACTAACATCGGTCAAACGTCTGACGGGACAAAACCTGGTCAATATTCAGTTGTCCCAAAGAATTATGTGGGAATACCGAGCATTCCTTCCCAAATTCCCTCTATGCAGGGATTTCTGGTTAAAGCCATCAGCTTTTCCCCGGATGCTACTTTTAAAATTCCCTATAGTTCGGTGATTGAAGAAAATACCGGACCGCAACTTACTCCGGGAGCCAAAAAAGGGAGTTCATCCGCGAAAGTATACACCATCATTGATGTCAAAGGCGCCCGCTATTCGGACCGCATGTGGATTTTTTCCGAACCTGTGTGCACCCGCGGTTTCGACAACGGCTGGGATGGCGAAAAGTTCCTGGGTTCAGCCGTGGCACCGCAGCTCTATGCCATGGAAGCAGCAGGCGATTACCAGATTGATGCCGTGGACGATATTAATGGCACCGAACTGGGATTTTTGACGGGTGAAGACAGCATCTATACCCTTACCTTTACCCAAGAGAACCTGGAAACACGTTACCCGGCCGTCTATTTACTGGACCTGGAAACGAACAGTACCACCGAAATCACCCAAAGTGGAACAATTTATCCGTTTACCGCACAGCCTGGCAGTTCACCGGTAAAACGCTTCAGAATCGTAACGAATATAGATGTATCTGCAGGTATACAACCCACAGATAATAAGCAGGCAGGTTTGCAGATATTTAGTTCACAACAAACTATTTTCGTTCATAATTTCAGCGCGGATAACGGATTTCTGTACCTCTATGACCTATCCGGGCGGTTTATTCAAAAATTACCATTCACCAGGATGGGCATAAGCACTTTCCCCACGAACCTGGTGCCCGGTTCTTATATCGCCAAAGCGATAAGCGGGAAAATGGAAGTGAATGAGCAGGTGATAATAAAATAAAGAACCCCCAACCCCTAAAGGGGGGGTAAAACTGTTCGAGGAATTTCAGTGAAAGGAATAAACTTGCAAAATAAGAATTAGAATAACGAATATTCTTGCATAAACCTTCTGAAGATCAAAAAGCGAAATCAGGAAGTGTTTCTTGTAAAGTAAAATCCATAAGAAGTTTGATTAGCAAAATATTGTTCTTTAGCATGAATATTCCTTTCACTGGTAGTATTCAGACAATCTGGAACCCCCCATTTGGGGGGCAGGGGGGTCCCGCCATTGATTCCCTCACCCATTATATTTTTTGCAAATAAACCATGATACTTTATTTTCAAATAACAGTTGTGAATTCGAGAATATAATTTTATTTCAATTTTGTCAAATAAAATTCATAAAGGCACTCTTCTTTAGCTCGTTTATTCCTTTCACTGAGAATCCTCTGGCAGTCTTAACCTCCGCCAGCTGGCGGAGGGCAGGGGGGTTCCGCCATTGATTCTCTCACAATTTTTTTTTTACGTATTCCCCAAAATACTCTCTTTTATTTTCTCCACCACCCATTCTATCCTATTCAATACCTCATCGTTTGTAAACCGGATTACACGATAGCCATTTTCCTCCAGAAGCCGGGTACGCTCTTCATCCTTTTCGCGCTGAAAATTATGTATTTCGCCATCCACTTCAACGATAAATTTGCAGGAAAGAGCCACAAAATCGGGGATAAAACGTTCAATCATATGTTGCCGTCTAAATTTCACACCCAGTTTATTGCTTTTAATATGTTCCCAAAGTACCGATTCAGCCGGGGTCATATTATCTCTCATATGTTTCCGTTTATCTTTCAATAATGGATATAAATAGGCATCTGCCGTATTCCAGGCTGGGCAAAAAGGTGGAAGTTCAAAAAACTCCTCCGAATTGGCTGAGTTTATATCTTTTTTTGCTTGTTTCATTTTGTTTAAAAGCCAGAAAATAAGAATAAAGATTAACTACGAAATTTTAAACGGTAATCAGCATAGTATCATTCAATAACTGATTTTATTTCAATACAAAAAAAAACAAACGCATGGTTCCAAAGACTATAGAATCTGATATACCGGAAAACTACAGAAGATTTCTTTCTCTAAAACATTTCATCGTTTCACACACGAATCCTATGCCAGCCGGTGGAGGGCGGGGATCCCAAAAATCACCACAGACAAAAAACTATCTTTCCCCTGTGGTGATTTTCTTAAATTAACTAAAAGGCCTCTCCTATTCCCCTTTTTTGTCAGGTGCTTTGTCATTGACACCTTGTTGCCGCGCCAAAGTAATTTTCAGGCCGACTATCACACCATTGAGTTGGGTAATAAAGCTCTGAAAATTATCCACACCGTTAACCAGTACCTGGGCATTAATTTTATCTACAATTGCCTTGTAATAAGGATCAGTTTCCTGGCGGGCTTCATGAACGTTTCCATCAGGGCGGGAGCCGGTCTCTTTAATCCGCTGAGCGTTAAGCTTCAAACCTTCAGCATTTAATTCAAATATCTTAACAACCCAATCATGCGCACCCAAAAGCATAACATCTGGTGCAATTTCCGGACCTTGAAGTTCGAGAGTCATATTATTGAAATCTACAAACTTTTCGACCCTGGTTTTCTTGTGGATGTTGGAATACTTTTCCAATACCCGGTACACCCTTTTAGCAGCATTCACCTTAGCCGGGTCAAAATGCAACAATCCATTTTCAATCAAATGATTAAAACCGACATAGAATTTCTCGCGCTGAATAATCAATTCATCAATCTTTTCGGTGATATCGCTACCACGTTCTACCTCTACGGCTTTATTCTCCCTGTCAACCGCCGATTGAAACACCGGGAATAAGGAAGAAATTCCTAATTTTTCGACTGTTTCTTCAATAATTAATCGAATTAGTTCAATCATTAAATGCAAATGTTGGCCGTTCCTCATTCGAGAAAGTGGGGCCGGAATGATTTTTAGCATGTTGTTTTTAATTTAAATTATTTATAGTTGAAAGTAATTTTTCCTTTTATATAAAATAAATTCGTCGGACCATCTGCAACATCATCGGGCAAGAACACTTATATTTAAATGGGAACTTTATCAGCATAAAAGTTCAATATTAACCGTTACTGCTGCCCATCATCCATCATTTTCATCACATTGTATGCCCTACAGGCACATCATTTCACTGAAACCATCACATTGTATGCCCTACAGGCACTTCTTTTCGCTGAAATCATCACATTGTATGCCATACAGGCACTTCATTTCGCTGAAATCATCACATTGTATGCCATACAAGCACTTCATTTCGCTGAAATCATCACATTGTAAGCCATACAAGCATATCATTTCGCAGAAATCATCACATTGTATGCCCTACAAGCCGGATATCGGGTCAGGATTTCAACAAGGTATATCGAGATTCAGACTCTTCAGATCGGGACAAAGTTAAGATCACGATTTTTCGGGTCACTTCAACCTCTTAAAACCTTCAAAAAACGTTTCAAAACTCCCGTCAATCCTATATTTCTTAATTTCAAACAAAGCATAGTACCATGACCTTCAAATAGCTGGACAAATATATATATTTTATTTATGTTTTAGTGTTATATCTTAACTGTTTTTTTTATTTATTTTTTTATCATCTTCTGGAAAGAAAAAAAGCTTGCGAAATCCGGAAAATTAAGTCGCCTGTCTTAATCTTATCAAACCATCTGTAAAAAACTGTAAAACAATGCGATAACAAATATAAAGTCAATGAAAAAGTAATTATATTTGTGCATCCATTAGAAGTAAGTAAATGATAATATTTAATGATATTTTCACAAAGCTAGACCTATTCCGATAGCCCCGACAGCTACCGGGGGAACCCTCTCCGCCTCCCGATAGCTATCCCGACAGATTTTTTTCATGTCATATATCTGAAACACTATGAATACTAGTGTAATAAAATCTTTAATATTGGTTGGGGGATTGTTCTTGAATATTTTCCCCGCTATTGCCGACGTCACCAAAACTGTCGGATCTTCCGGTGCCGATTATACTACATTAAAAGCTGCCTTCGATGCTATAAATTCCGGAGCCATCAACACGGGCGTTATTACCCTGCAAATCATCAATAATACCACCGAAACAAGTTCCGCAGTAATCTATCAAAGCGGATATGGTGGCACTTCAAACTACTCAGCCATTCATATTTATCCCACGGTCACCGGAAAAACGATAACCGGAAATTTAGACGCAGCCCTGATTGACCTCAACGGAGCCGATAGCGTGACCATAGATGGACGGCTAAATGCCACCGGATCCACCAAAGATTTGATTATTACAAATACCAATACCTTGTCCACTGCAGGCACTTCCACTATCCGATTTCTGAACGATGCCACCAACAATATAATAAAGTATACCACACTAAAAGGTTCTTCAACCGATGCGGATGCGGGCATCCTTTTTTTTAGCACAACCACCGGAACAAGCGGGAATGATGGAAACAACATAGACAATAACAGCATTACCAATTCGGCTGATGCCAACAGGCCCATCAATGCTATTTTCTCGGCGGGAACTGCGTCCAAAGAAAACAGTGGCAATACGATAAGCAGTAATTACATTTACGATTTTCTAAAAAAAGGTACGGCATCCAAGGGGATACAACTTATTGACCATAATACAAGTTGGACCATTACAGGAAACAGCTTTTACGAAACGGCTTCATTCGCACCCTCAGCTTCGGTCGAATATAGCATCATTCATATCAATAGTCCATCAGGAGTTTCATTTACCGTTTCCAACAATTATATTGGGGGTAGCGCTGCTTCCTGCACCGGCACCTGGACCAAGACCAATGCATTTAATAATATCTTTAATGGTATCTACCTCAATGTGGGAAGTACTGCCAGCAGCATACAGAATAATGTAATTAAAAATTTCAACGTCGCCAACTCTGCAAGTGCCAACTGGACAGCTATCCATGTGGCAGGGGGCGCGGTAAATCTGGGAACGGAAACAGGAAATACCATCGGGGCAAGCACAGGTACTGGCTCCATAACGGTCACCAATAGCACAACTGGTGGAACTGTTTACGGCATCAACATTTCAGGACTTAATGATATTAATTGTCAAAACAACCATATCGGCTCTGTGACCGCAGCCAACAGCAACGCCGCCAATGCCACAAATTTATATGGCATATTTAAAGCTGCTACTGCCGGAACAACTATTTTCAATAACAATACGGCAGGAAGCACATCTACTTCTAACAGCCTGCAGACAACATCCAATGCAGATGCAAATCCGCAATGGCTATGCGGGATCTATTCGGCGGGAACAGGAAGTACCACCATATCGGGCAATACGATTGCCAATATGCTGAATGCATCCATCAATGGCACCAGCAACGCATCTACTACCACCCCCATGCTCAATATTTCGTGTCTGCGGGGCATTCTAACCATTGCCGGAAACAATACCATACAAAACAATATCGTTCACGAACTCTCTACTGCTATTACTGATCCCGATAACTACGAGGATGCTTCGTTGGTTGGAATTGCTCAAATTGGCATCAGTTCTGCTTCCACACAAATTATCAGCGGGAATACGGTTTATAACCTGACCAATACAGCCAATACAAAAATAGAAATGTATGGCATTTTCAGCAAAGGTGCGGCAGATGGCACTTCCACCATCTACAAAAATTTTACGCATAGCTTTTTTTTACCCTCGGCAACAACAGGCAGCTATCTTCACGGAATCAGCCTATATGCCGGCGTTTCCATCGTGTCAAATAACATAGTTTTTTTGGGGAATGCTATTTCCATAGGATGTTTTCTTTTCGGGATATGGAAAGGAAGCAACAACAGCATGAGCATTTATCACAATACAGTCTATTTCAATGGGACGGTTACATCCACCGGAAATTCAGGTTCTTTTACTTTCCGTGATTTGAGCAGCGCTCCTGATGCACGCAATATCCGGAACAATTTATTTGTCAATGCCCGTACCAATAGCCCAAGTACAACTTCGGGTAAAAATTATACTATCTACCTGGCTTCTACCGGGAATTTAACGCTTGATTACAATAATTATTGGGTGTCTGGAATCGGTGGAGTACTCGGATCAAGTGGCGGAGATAAAACCACCTTACCCATCGTCACCGGACAAAACGCACACAGTTTAAACATTGATCCGCTGTTTATGAGTGTCGGAACCAGCATTACAACCAACTACAAAATAAAACAACAATTACAGGGTTCAACAGACCTGCTCGCCGCTTTCCCCGATGACTATGGCCGGATAAATTACCGGGTCACACCCACCATGGGTGCCTGGGAACAAAAAAATTACTGGATGGGTTATACCGATATGGCCTGGAGCAAAGCCGAAAACTGGACGGAAGGCTTCGTTCCGCTCACCGGGCAAAACATCATCTATTGCACCGTGGCTAATTATGGCACAGTAGCTGCCAACGATTTACTGGTAGATGCCGATTACAGCATTGGAAGCCTGACCAATGCCACGGAGAAACGCCTGGTGATACCAATAGCCAAAAGTCTGACGGCAAACAGCACGATTACAACAGATGGAAATCCAGACCGGATATACATACAATCGGGCGAATCGGTAGCCAATGGTTCGCTCATTTTCCCGAACGCCTCCAATGTCTATGGTTCTGTGGAAATGTACTCCAAAGCGGCTTACAATCCCGGTGGACTTATTAATAACAAATACAAATGGCAATTCTTCGGGATTCCGATCACTTCATTGATAGCCAGCCCTACTTTCGATGGCTCATGGGTACGACGATACGACGAAACGGGCACTACCATTTCCAACCATTGGATTGCATTAACCAATTTGTCCGATATGACGCCGCTTACCGGTTATGAAATCACCCAGGTAACAGGCAGAACCATTCTGTTCAGGGGCAATCTGGTAAATACAGGTTTCACACGAACTCTTGCATTTACAGCACCTACCGCTTTGTATCCGGGACAACATATTTTTGGTAATCCATATACTGCTGCCATCTTCATCAAGCAACTCATTTTTGGATCTCAGACTGAAGCATCAGTCTACCTCTACAACACTGGATCATTTGAGGACTGGACAACAAACAACGGCGAGAATATCCCCGGCGAAAACCCGGGTCAATATACCGTTGCCCCCAAAGCTACCGCTGGAGATGGGGGAATTCCCGCTCAAATCCCCTCCATGCAGGGCTTCCTGGTGAAAGCCATGAGTAGCTCCACGGATGCTACATTTCAAATTCCATACAACGCTGTGGCGGTTAAAAACACCGACCCGCAGCGGGCACCTTCCAACCAGAAAAGCAGTTCTCCGGATAAAGTATATACCATCATCGATGTGAAAGGCTCCCGCTATTCCGACCGCATGTGGATTTTTACGGACCCATTATGCACTCACAATTTCGATAACGGATGGGATGGCTATAAAATGTTGGGATCAACGGTTGCACCACAACTTTTCGCCATGGAAGAAGATGGCGATTACCAGGTAAATTCGGTCAACGATATGAACGATACTTACCTGGGCTTCCAGGCGGGAGAAGATAGCCTGTATACACTGACCTTCACCCACGATAATATTGAAAAACATTATTCTGAACTCTATTTACTCGACCTGAATAATAATGGGATCACCGATATTTTTCAAAATGGCACAAGCTATTCGTTTACTGATCAACGCACCCAAACCCCTGAGAAACGATTTAAAATTATTGCCAGTCAGGGTTCGGTCACTATAGATAAAACCGACCTTAACCTTCAAACCGGAATAAAAATAGTATGCTCAAGGAGAATGATTATTATACATAATTTCAGCCCCCTGGATGGAATTTTATTTCTTTACGACTTTTCCGGAAGGATTATTCAAAAACATACCTTCACCGCACTGGGGATCAGCAAACTCCCAACACCTATTTTTCCGGGATACTACCTCGTAAAAGCAAAAACAGATAGCATTGAAGTGAATAGGCCCCTGGTTGTTAGGTAATATTCTGATGTTTGGTGATTGATGATAGGCACTTTCCCCTTGAATCAAAATCAACTGACACACTTTTCTGAATACTCCCCGACTCCCCTCCCATCACATCAACTCTTCTTGTCCTTTACTCTTTTGTCTTTACTCTTTTGTCTTTTGTCTTTACTCTTTACTCTTTTGTCTTGGTTCTTGGTTCTTGGTTCTTTTGTCTTTACTCTTTTGTCTTGATTCTTTTGTCTTGGTTCTTGGTTCTTTACTCTTTACTCATAATTACGTTAATGTTGAAACAATAAAAATATTCACAGACCAATTTCAAGCTACCATTACGAATAAATGTTGTTCAATTCATTTCTCATACTGACAACAAAAGTCAATTACTCATTCGTACATCCCTATATATCTGAATTATACATCGCCTCAATGCCTGAATTCGGACTCAATCGGGCTTGTTATACTATCAATTTGTGTAAAAATCCCATTATTTTTATAGGCCGATTCCCTTTCTCTTTTCAACCCTGAATGCAAAAACTATATATAATCAATTCTCACTGCAAAATGCCGGCAAATACTGGAAGTTCTGGCTCGGACATCAAACCGGGGACCCGGAGTTAATCGCATCATTTCCAGCAACATCCAACCATATTTATTGTTTTATGTCGTATTTTACACTTTTTTTACACTTACAATATACTGATACATAGAAGAATGTAATTGGCTGTAATATATTGTAACCGATATATACATGCATCAGCTATATTTTTAATATATATTTACAGCTCAAAACAAAAAAATATATTTTACATTTAGTCCCTGACAATCAACGCATTCTTCATCATTATCACACATTTCTCTTTTTCTCTCTGTATTTTTATTTTATTGAGTTTTTAGTTTTAAACGCTTTTTAATAAGAACCGTCATGAGAAATGGACCACTATCAGTCTTGTTTACAAACCAGACTATTCTCATCTCAGGAGCAATTGTTTATTCCCCAACTTACATCATAGTGCCTATCATCAAATATGGCCATTTATCTTCACACTCCTAAGGGAGTTTTGTGAGGATAAATTTCCTTGTTCCAGCTATTCTTATGTTGCCGGCAGGGAATTCCTACGCCATTCAATAAAATAGTCAAATAAATAAATCAATTTAGACGACTGAATATCTGACTTTTAAGGAAAATATTAGCTGCAATTTAAATTCCTGTAAAAAATATCAGTTCTTCTAAATCCATCTTCTATACCTGAATAGTAGAGTATTTGAAACATATAAAAAACAAACATTATCCCTGTGCCTTATGAAATTATTGATACAATTTTCAACTGGAAATCTGTTTTTATTTTTAGTATTTTGTTTATTGATGGGAGCTTCTCAAATTTCTGTAGGAGCTACTATCGGTGATTACAGATCAGTAAAATCTGGGAACTGGGGTAAGTTAGATACATGGCAAAGACTGAATATACTTCCCGACACTTGGATAGAACCAACTTCAGCTCAAGGGTTCCCTGGGGAGAAAGAAGGAACAAAAAATGTTTTAATTCAAGGAAATACTGTTGATTTTTTTGGACAAAAAGTGCCATTTAGTATTGAATCCTTAACTTTTGGATCCTCAACAGACAGGGGGATACTTAATTTCACAAACAATCCTTCCAGTCTGACAATAAAAGGGAATGTCAATATCATTAATGGGGATTTTATGGTAATAAATGCTGGTGGAAACACACTTCATAATTTAACGATTGGTGGAAATATAAGTATGGACAATGGACAATTCAACATGAAAGACAATGGAGGTTGTGTGGTAACCATGAATGGAAATACTTTACAAACGATTAACGGGACAGGGGGTAATTACTTTTTTTTTGACTTACTTATACAAAACAAGGTTGGCGTTAAAATAAGCCACGACAATGCCATTTTTATGCGCAACCTGACTATCGATACCGACTGTACCTTAGATATTGCAGCAACAAAATTCAACAAAACATCCAGTCCGGATGCTACAGTCACATTAAATACAGGATCAAAATTAAGGTTAGCAGGTACTTCTGGCAAAATAAGCAACTTTGGAGGAGCAGATGGCAGTAATTTTCCTTGCCGTGTAAGCTCTGAGTCTACTACAGGAACACTTAATTATTTAATTCATCCTAACAGCACTGTAGAATATTATGGCAATGGAGAAACAACACAAACGGTTTGCTCAAGTTACACTACAGGAACAACATCGAAAACGAAAGATATAATTTACGGTCATCTGTTATTAACAAACGAAGGAGACAATGGAGATGCCACTAAAATTTTAACGACCAATTTGGCCACTATTGTCGGCAATTTAATCATAGGAGATTTCACTACTTTCGATGCCGGGTCATATACCTTCCCTGTTAACGGAACCACTACAATAGGAAACGGAACGAATGGAAAATTGACCATGAAGGCAGCTCCATTATCCAGATTATTCACCGGGCGTGTAACAATTGCCACAGGTGGGATATGGGACAATAACGGTATTTCAGCAGTTGAATTTAAAGGAGGGATAACCAATAAGGGCACATTTAATGCCGGAACAGGAATTCATACTTTTTATACCAATGACCAGGCTCTGGCAGGTACTTTTTCAATTCCAAAAATGACTGTTACCGCCATCAAACTGACAAACAACGACATTCTTACTATAGAAGCAGACCTTTTGGGAACCGGCGAATTGGTAAATGCTGCAACAGGTATACTCAACCTTGGCGGGACTTCTACAATTACCGGACTTACGGCAAGTGCTGCAGGAAATATTGTAAATTACACCGGTGTAGAACAAACTGTTAAGGCTATTGCATATTCTAATCTGTCTTTTTCCGGTACAGGAGCAAAATCAATAACAGCAGGCACTACTTCCATTGCAAAAAACCTGTCCATATATAATACTATAGCCAAAGCAAGTATTTTTAATGGACTTACTATCAACGCCGGGACGCTGACTCTTGGGATTCTTAAAAAGAGGGATGGAACTTGGGGGTCAACAGCGTCAGCAGCAACAAATAAAAACGACGATTATTTTACAGGTACTACCACAGGTATAGTAGCCGTAAGCAATGATACCAGATTAACACCTGCCTTCTCCGGATTAACTGACAATCGCGCAGTTTGCCTTGGTTCTACAGAGACTCTTACTGGTACCATTAGCTACGGAAATTCTATCTACCCGGCAGCAGGTGAACAAGTTTCTGTCTCTATCAATGGAAATACCCAAAATGCAACTATATTAGGAAGTAACGGTGGGTTTTCGATAAGTTACAACACGATCGGAATTCCGGGTTCAGCGACAGCTTACCCCATCACTTATTCATACAAAGGGAATGAAAACTTAAAATCAATTTCAGATAACAGCAGTAGAACACTGAATATAAATTCGATACCCGCTGTTACCAGCAATGCTACGGGGTCAATTTGCAGTGGCGCATCACAAAACTATGACATCACTTCGAAAGTAAACAATACAACTTATAATTGGAGTCGCGCCGTAATGAATGGCATCATCAATGAGGCAGTTACAAATCAGACAAGTAATCCGATAACAGAAGTATTGAATAACTCAACCACATCAGCTTTGAATGTAAAATACATTATTACTCCAATAGCAAATGGATGTTCAGGACTTCCATTCACCTATACAGTAACAGTAGAACCGACACCGGAAATAAAACCGATGTCTACATCCACCTGCAGCGGGAGTGAGTTTACAGTTTCACCAAATAGCGACCCAACAAACAGAGTGCCGATTGAAACTACTTATAGCTGGCCTATCCCAGAGGGTTCAGGATTTTCGGGCGGAGAGGCAGGTATCAATGCCGCAGATATCAGAGGAACAATTACAAACAAAACAAACACGCCACAAGTAGTTACTTATATTGTAACCGCCAGGTCTGGAGCAGCAGACTATATAGGCAACACATTTCCAGTAACTATAACTATTAATCCAATTGCACAAATACCAGACTTTTCATTTGAAGTTTTCAGTGGAGTCCCTTTTGACACAATACTCATTAACAACCGTAATGGAATAATACCAGAAGGTACGTCTTATAGATGGTCAGGTCCTACAAACCCTAAAATTTCGGGTGGATCATCTGGAAGCGATGCAAAAAGTTTCAATGTAACACTTACAAATAATACAAATGAAACACAAACAACTATTTATTCGATAACACCTTTCTCACGTTATTCAATCACGCCTTTAACACTCGGTTGTTTTGGATCTGAGTTTACTATTAAAGTAACAGTCGACATCAACAAATGGACAGGTAGAGTAAGCAATGATTGGAATAATGAAGCCAATTGGTCCGAAAATAAAGTATTGAATGAAAATGCCAATCTGGTCTTTACTGAGCATCCGGGGTTTAGTTGCTATATGGACAAGGAACACACCGTGAAAGATATAACCATACAAGACAATCACTTATTGTCAACTAACGGATATAAACTCAACATAAGGGGCAAAATATACTTAACCAACGGCGGGCAAATTGATGCTTCGGCTACAGGATCAACCGTAGAGTTTAATGGCTCCGTGACACAGGATCTTCCATCGGAAACATTTTTAGATAATAAAGTATATAATCTAACTATACACAACAAAAACAATGTAAAATTGAACGGAACACTAAAAGTACTGAATAATCTGACAGATATTTCGGGAAAGTTAGATACAGGCACCGGATCCAACACACCAACAGTAATTTACGGCGGCGAAGCAGCTCAAAAAATTGATTCAAATCCCTTCCTGAACAATGAAGTACTTTACCTGACCATAGATAATGATGTCACACTAAATACCGACCTGATAGTAATTAAAAACCTGATCATCAACCCAGGGAAGCGATTGACGATTTCTACAAACAGCGAATTAAATGTAAAAGAAATGATACAAAACAAAGCTGGAGTAACGGGACTGGTCATCAAAGCCGGCCAGGAACAGGTCAATGGTACACTTATTTTCCACAACCCTCAAACAGCGGGGTTGTACGTACCAGCTACTGTAGAAATGTACTCTAAAGCTTACAGGGATAAAGAGTCCCCCTTTAAATATAAATGGCAATTCTTTGGCATACCCATCAGAAAGCTTGAAAAAGCAAGTCCAACACTCGATGGGTCTTATGTACGACAAATGTATGAAACGGGTATAACTGATACTGATCATTGGATACAGTTGAAAAACAATTCAACATTATCTTCCTTTACGGGTTACGAAATCACCCAGGCAAATCCAACAACTGTCAGTTTTCAGGGGGAACTAGAAAACAAAGACTGGACTTCCGACGAATTATCGAACACATACGGGGCAAAATTCAAGGGACAGCATTTGATAGGTAATCCATATACAGCAGCCATCGATATCAGTAAAATTGAATTTGATTCATCTAATCTGCTAACTATCGATAATACAGTAAACCTTTACAACACCGGTTCTAAAGACGACTGGAATACTGCTAATACTGCCGAAATAGCTTTAGATTGGAATAGCCTGCTTGCAGGTCAATATATATCTATTCCAAAAAATGTTGCAGGCAGAGAAGCCAGTCTTCCTGGCAAAATATCTTCCATGCAAGCATTTTTAATTAGATTAAAGGGAGATTATTCTACCGCCAAAATATTTATTCCATACAGCTCAACATCGTCGGATGTGAAAAACTCAGAATTGCAGCATACCCCTGCCACCGGGAAAGTATCAACGCGCATAGATGTAAAAGGCAGGCGTTTTTCCGACCGCATGTGGATTTTCACTGAACCTGGATGTACGCGTGGTTTCGATAACGGTTGGGATGGAGAAAAAATGCTGGGCTCCCCACTGTCACCTCAGCTCTATGCAATGGAAGCAGGAGGAGATTATCAGGTTAATTCTGTGGACGATATAAATAATACTTACCTGGGATTTCAACCCGGTGAAGACCTGCAAGATACACTTACTTTCACACATGAAAATCTGGGAATGCGTTATGAAGGTCTATACTTGCTTGATCTGGCAGAAAACAAAGCCATCGATGTTACTCAAAGCGGAACGAAATATATTTTTTCAACCGGGATTAGTCTCGAACTAATTAAACGTTTTAAAATCATCACCAGCCCGACATTTGGTGACTCAACAGACGTGACTACCGGTTTGAGAATATTCAGTTCACAAGGAACTGTTTTTGTGCATAACATGAGTAATGAAAATGGATATGTATTGCTCTATGACATGGCAGGCAGGATGTTGCAAAAACTATTCTTTGAAGCCAGCGGAGTGACGAGTTTTCCAATGAACCTGACTCCGGGTGCGTATATCGCAAAAGTCCGGACCAGTAAAGAAGAAATCACGAAACGGTTAGTTATACCTCAAAACGAAAAATAATGGAAACGATAGGCAAAATAATATCGGCAGGAATTATAACAGGGGCAGTATTCATACTTTTTCTGTACTCTCCCGTGGCAAGTCCCGAATTATACGAAACAAACAACCAGATGAATACAATGATACACCCGAGTATATATCTTGAAAGCAAAATTACCAAATTGCCTAAATCGAGAAAAAACAGTATGCATCATAGTGCCGAACTACAAATAACGAATTCGCTTGCGGAAAGTCCTAAAACATTCATTCAGAAAGAAGCAAAAGAATTTAATCCTTTTGGGGACAATTCAGAAAATATAAAAAACATATATACAACCAGTCGCTCGAATATCAGACATACAGGTGGGCATATCATTCTTTCCAATGGAAATTCCGTTTCATCCTCAGGTAAAATCATTGCCAACAACATACAAGGTCATGGGTTTATGGCTCTGAGAACAAATGGAGATGTAAATAATCCCGCGTTATCAGCAGCAGTAACTGATGAAACCACAGGCAACACCAGCCCAGGGGATCAACCCACCGGTGATGTTCTGCCTTTGTCCGATGGTTTGATTATAATGCTACTAATGTCGGTGGGATTTGCCGGGTGGAAAAAAGTACGGATAAGGAAGGGAGTTGAAAAATAGGGACAAGATTGTTTGATTACCAAACTGATATAAGACCCAATGGAATATATATTTATTATAAGTGAAAATAAATAAAAGTTAAATCATAGTATTAGAACAGGTCATCAGTATATTAAAACTGAATACAGCCACCTACTTAAAATATTATTGCGCAGGGATAACAACTTCTGACATAAATTATATGCACAATTTAATCGGCAGTTAAAAGCGAATATACTGGGGGTAAAAATCGAATATAATATATTTCAATACAATTCAACAGTGCATCATTCCTCCCAAATGTTTTTAAGGGTGTATGAACTACCCGGCAACGCACAGAATGCACCGGTAGTAATACGCAAATTACGCTCCAATATAGCCATTTCGTTCATATCGTCTGTATCCAAATGCACGTTAAGTGCACCGAAATTTTCCATAATTCGTACCCTATGAACAGACTTTGGTATTACAGCAGTTCCTCGTTGCATCCCCCATGCCAAAAGAACTTGCGCGGTTGTACATGCATGTTTTTTAGAAATTTTCAAAACCACAGCTTCCCTGGTCAGTCCATTTTCACTTTTTATCAGATGAGAACTTCCTAAGGGCGAATATGCAGTAACTAAAATCTGCTTAGATTGACAAAAACTAACTAAATCCTTTTGTTGGAAATAAGGATGCAGCTCAATTTGATTCAGTTCGGGTATAATACTCGTTTCATCTATAAGTTGTTGTAGTTTTATAATATTAAAATTTGACACTCCGATATGCCTTGTCAAATTTATAACTTTCATTTTTGCCATGGCCAGCCAGGTAACTGAAAGAGGAATTTCCTCCAGCGATACCAAATCCGAAGCCTCACCGGCATGTTCGCAACCAGACCGGAAAGCTACAGGCCAGTGAATCAGGTACAAATCTAAATATTCCAGTTGCAAATCGTTCAATGATTTCTTTAAGGCCATTTCCACACGCTCAGGAGCATGATCGCTGTTCCACAATTTGGAGGTAACGAATAAGTCTTCACGTTTCACTAATCCATCTTTCAACGCATCATGAAGTGCCCGGCCAATTTCCGCCTCATTACCATAAATCGATGCACAATCGAAATGACGGTATCCAATATGTATGGCATCGGACACAGCATTATAAACCTCATTTTTATTTAAAAGCCATGTCCCCAGTCCCATCAAAGGCATCCTGTCTCCGTTTTGGAATTCAATTGCTCTCATATTATTTCTCGTTTATTGTAATAACACCAATAAATTCAATTTGTTTGACATTTCATACATGCAATAAAAACACTTGAAAAATATAAAACAAAGCGGGAATTATAACGAAATATAAAAGGGGGAAAATCAAGTGAATATATAAGTAATGTGGATATTTTGCGAAGAAGTTGCGAAGAAGTTGCGAAGAAATATTTTTCAGTTGAGAAGGAATTTGAATCATTAAATACAAACTATATCTAACTGATTAGCTGATATTTTACGAAGTTAGAAAATCAACATTAGGGGACTTAATCCGCAACTGTGAGCGAAGATAAATAAACAGTTTATTCTATCTTTTTATCGGGTTTTCAACATGAAATACTCAAAAACAAGCAGTTGTATTTTTATTCACAATCATCTCAAAATATCAAACCTCTAATTTACAACACAATAACCAAAACAGTAATACAATGTAATAAATTCAAGTTTTTATTTTAATTTAATCATATTATCTTTGTATTCGAAATGAAATGAATACAATCTTTCATAACCTATTTTACAACAAATTGTTTCCTTAATTGGTCTTTATCTTATATTCTTCTTTTCAATAAGAATAATTGAACCGGCCAAAAGAGAAAACTTAAAAATCTTCAAACATGACTTTTTTTATCTTCCTCGGCTATTTTTTGTTCGCAGTTGTTATTTCAGCAATCATTTTCTTCTTTGCTAAATTAGCATTTAGTTTTTTTGTATTTGTTATCCAGAACAAAAATGACGAACAACAATTAGAACAAGGAAATCAAGTCCGTTAAATCAGGCGTGAATATTCATTGTATTTTCAATTAGCAGATGGGTGTAAATACTCTGTATGCTTTCGTAACCTGTATTTCGATTGATCACACAGGTTTAAAACCAACCTCACAATATTAACACAAGGCTTTGAAATTAAATTTCAACGCCTTGTTCTTTTTACATCATCGCTGGCTGATTTAATTTCAGCCACAAGTCAACGACTTCCCACATCTACATCGTAGCCTAAGATTCAAAAAGCAGTTCTATCAAAGAGTAATAGGGACAATCTTTAATACCCTTTGAGCAAGTGTTATAAGCATTAATATAGAAATTTATATTGATAAGGTAGTATTCTGATTAATAATCAGATATAAAAAACCGTAATATATTGTAACATAACCGACTAAACTTATTACTTCAATAATCTATTATCTTTATAAACGAAGAAAATGGAGGAACAAATCTACTCTGTTTTTTATTGGTGATCTATCTGCTTTGAAATAATTATCTCTTAAACAAAGGGATGTTGCCATATAAATTTAAGCATTAAAAATGGACCATTTTTACCAACTATACAAATTATGAACCCTATAGAATTCTACTCACTGTTGTAGAAAATTGATGATTTCTTATTTTACGAAAACCTACTATAGCTTATTTATCTATTTACGCTAACCATCTAAAAAATATTAATCATGACAATACTAATTATTTTCGGCTATTTGCTGTTCGTCATCCTGATAAGTGCTATTATTTTTTTCTTTTCTAAACTAATAATTAGCTATTTTAAAACATTTCTATCCCACAACCAAGGGGAAGGGCAAAGTATAAATAAAGAACAACAAGCCCATAATACAGATAACGGATGATTAAATTTATTACGCTAATAAAACAAGTCAATTTACAATCAGAAAACGAAAGCATTTATTACTGGCCAAAAAGCTTCACAGAAAAACGCAAAACAGACTTGCTCAAAAAAAAAAGGACAAGGTGCTGAAATTTAATTTCAACGCCTTGTTCTTTTTTTAAGTAAAAAACCAGTTATCTTGCAAATTCAGGAACACATGTCGATAGTCATTATTTTTTTATGTTGCATTGCAACCTAATTACTTTGAAGATAATATTGATGCTAAGATAATATTTTTCTGCGAGTATATAAACTCAATAACAGAGCGTTACAAATATAATTCGCCAATTCAGATCAAGAATTAATTTTTCACACATCCACAAAGATGAAACTTTTTTTTCTCAACATTTTTACCGATATTCGACAGTTAGAAATACTTACTCAGAATAACAACTTTATCGGAAACGGCCTAAATGATGAAAATCAAAATTATTTTTTTTTATAAATATCACGAACTTAAAATTTTATATTATGACTGAATTAATTTTCACCGGGTATGTAGTCTATGGGTTAATGATTGGTGTAATGATTATTTTTTTTTCAAAAATAATCATTAGCTTCTTTAAAACATTTACACCGCTAAAACAACTGAAAAGTCGTCGTTTCAACAATAAAAAACAAATATGATTTCGCACAATTTCCGTTTTTTTTGGTTATCAATAATAGTCAACAATTATCTATCTGAAATCACACAGAATACTTGTATTCAGGAAAAGAAATGACTTCTATAAAAAACAGATTTAGTATGTAAATTAAATTTCAACGCATATTGTATTGCTTTTGCAGAAGCCATCAATTCAGTAGATTTCAAATTGTCCATCCCAACTATACTTTCGTGACAGAAAGTCTAATGCAGATCAGAAAGCAAGAGTAGATTCTATTTAACTGTAAATATGCATGTTATTCAGCTAGGTGTTCAAAAAAGATTTTCAGGACACAAGAACTCAGTTATCTGACACTAATTTAAGTTATTAATAAAGAAAAAACAAGCTCATAAGAATCAATTTACTTACATATTAATTATATTTGCATCGATTTAGTTACGTAACGAATCAATAACGCTTCTTTTTTAACGATGTCGAAACTTTAGATGGATTTCAGAGCATGGTAATCATTAAAGTATGGTTACATTATTAATTGATTTATTTTAAATTTTTAAAGTAACGATTTTAAGTTTTCGTATTATGAGTTTTTTTATCTTTTTTGGTTATGTGTTCTTCGCCATTTTGTTAAGTTCAATTGTTTTTTTTATCTCAAAATTGGTGATTAGTTACTTTAACACATTTTACCTCAACAAAAAAAGGGATGGGCAGGGTATTCATAACGAACAACAATCCCATTAATCCCAGCAGTGAATTTAGCGCTGCCTTTTGAATATTAAAAAAAAAAAGAGTTTGTTAGCTTCTTAAAAAAAATTAGAAAGATTATTATTATTAGTATTATTATTATTATTATTATTATTAGCTTAGAGTAAAGAGAAAGTAATAGACTTCTGCAAGATGAAACAAGGCGTTGAAAATTAATTTCAACGCCTTGTTCTTTTAAATTAATTTCGAAAAATTGTTATTTCAGCTTAGCTAAAGCCTCTTTAATCCAACTCAATGCTTTCACCAGATTTTCATCGGAAGTTGCATAAGACAAACGCAGGCAATCGGGAGCGCCAAAAGCACCACCACCAACGCAAGCCACATGGCCTTCTTCCAATAAATACAGAGATAAATCGCTCGAATCGGCTATTGTTTTTCCATTGTACGATTTTCCGAAATAGGCACTACAATCGGGAAAAATATAAAAAGCTCCCTGAGGATCGTTTACTTTCAGTCCGGGAATTTGACGGGCCAAATCCACAACCAACTTTTTACGGCGTTCGAAGGCAGTACACATGTCAAACACGCAAGTCTGATCGCCGGTATAAGCAGCCTCAGCTGCTTTTTGTGCAACAGAGCAAGGACCGGACGTATATTGTCCCTGAAGCGTATTACAGGCAGTTGCGATCCATTTCGGAGCTGCCATCCAACCAACACGCCAGCCTGTCATAGCATAAGCTTTTGACACACCGTTAATGATCACCACGCGTTCACGCACGTTATCAAATTGAGCAATGCTTTCGTGCTTACCCAAATAGTTAATATGCTCGTATATTTCATCGGAAAGAATAATTATTTGAGGGTGCTTTGCCAACACATCTGCCAAAGATTTCAATTCGTCTTTGGAATAAACGCTTCCGGTAGGATTGGAAGGAGAACAAAGAATGATTGCTTTTGATTTAGGAGTGATAGCAGCTTCCAACTGATCGGCAGTAATTTTAAAATCCTGATCGATGCCCGCAGAAATGACTACGGTAGTTCCGTCAGCCAGTTTTACCATTTCCGGATAACTAACCCAATAAGGTGCAGGGACTATCACTTCGTCGCCTTTACTGATAATGGACAGAATAACGTTACAAACTGATTGTTTGGCTCCGTTAGAGCAAACAATCTGATCGGGTGTATATTCCAAACCGTTTTCGGATTTCAATTTAGCACAAATAGCATTACGCAAGGCAGGATAACCTGGCACAGGTGAATAAAACGAGAAGTTATTATCCACAGCCTTTTTAGCGGCTTCTTTTACGTGATCGGGCGTATTGAAATCGGGTTCACCTACGCTGAGGTTGATCACATCGATACCTTGAGCTTTCAGCTCATTACTTTTTTGTGACATGGCAAGTGTCTCCGAAGGAGACAAGGCTGCCAAACGTTCTGATACTGGAAACATAGATTGTCAGTTTTTTTGTTATTAATTCGCTACAAAAGTAATCAAAAAAATCAAATTCTTACATTCATGTTGTCAAATGAAAATTATTTAGCACTTTTTTATATCGCCTTCGTATCCAGTTTCATCAAAAGCAATTCTTTGGTAGTGCGATATCCCAATTCAAAGATTTCGCGTCCTTTGCCCCCGCTAAAAGTTTCATAGTTACCCATATCTACAGGTTCTATCAGCAAATCGCATAGTTCTTTATCGTGCAGGATATTGGCTTTAAACATAAAATGGTAGGAGCGCGATGCCACATTTAAGATGCTCATTTTATATTTATCAGCTACCATAGGACTGGCATTAATGCCTATAACAATGTCACATTCGTTGCGTATAGTGGAAACGGGTAAATTTTTGAGTACACCTCCGTCGACATAATTCACGCCATCAATATTTTTGGGACTAAAGAGAACAGGCACACTGCAAGAAGCCACTATGGGATCAATAAGTGAGCCACTTGAAAAAGTAACGGTTCTGCCTTTGTCAAGATCAGTGGCTACAACGCGCAAAGGCATGTTCAATTCTTCAAAAGTTCTCGCCCTCAATTTTTTAGTCAAAAAATCCTGGAAAACATCCGTCTTAAAAAAACCGCCATTGGGAATCCTTATTTTGGTCATTTGACGGAAACTAATCTCTTCGAAATGTGATGCTATTTCATCGGGCGTATACCCGTCTGCGTACAAAGCTGCCACTATGGCGCCGGCACTTACACCCGAAAGAATTTCAGGGATTATTCCTTGCTCTTCCAATGCCTTCAAAACGCCTGCGTGGCACATGCCTTTAATACCACCGCCACTGAGTGCAATACCAACTTTATAAGGTTTTCGGTTTAATAGATCTAATACATCCATGGGTTGAAAAGTTCCGGGTTTTGGGTTCCGGGTTTTGGGTTCTGTGTTCTGTGTTCTGCGTTCTGCGTTCCGGATTATTGGCTCGTAGATTATTCTACTTGATTCTTTTGTAATTAGTTCTTAGCGATTTGATCTTATATCTTTGATCTTGGTTCTTTTGTCTTGGTTCTTTTGTCTTAAACCGTATATTTCGAAAATTTAGTCATCACCCGGTCGTAATATGTTTTTGAAACGGGTATATCGGGTGTATTTACGGCATCGAGCTCCAGAAAAATACCTTCGCTGGTTCTTCGGAGTACCTTTACCTGATCCAGATTCACGATAAACGATCGGTGACAACGCACCATTGGACTATCTTTTGTAATATTTTCCTCCATCCATTTCAGTGAATTGCGAAGTAAAAAATGTGATAATTTTAATTTATTGAGGTAATGAATGGTGGAGTAATTATCGGCCGAATCGACATAAAGTAGATTTTCGAGCATAATAGAGATTCTTAATTCGCCTTTTTCATCGGGAAAGGCAATCAGATTTTTCTTGCGAACATCTGTCTTTTTTTCTTCCATAGCCATTTTCTGAAGCATCTCGTTTTTCTCGCACCACGATAAATAAAGCCAAAGGATAGCATAAGGCAGCAAAAGGACCAAACTGGTATTGATAGTAGATTCCCGAAAAATGGTCATAAAATCACGATCCAGCCCTCCCTTTGGTATGTATCTTGAAAAAAGGGAATAAAAAAGTGACATAGAAACGATTTCCACTAAAACCCAAAAGGCATATTGCCAATACAGAACGCTATGTTTTTTAGTGTAGGCATACATAATCAAACGACTGATAACCACTACCAACATACCGGTAAGGATAATCAGACTGGAAAAGAAGAAATACCTGAAATCAGAAATATTAGGATACCAGGCTCTGGAGCCAAAAGGTTGGAATATATTAATAAATAGCAATGCAAAGATAGCCGTAAACAATATCAACCGAATGATATTGTTTTTGTCGTATAGAAAAGCGGGAATCTTTGTGTCCATGGTTTTGTTTTCGCAAAAATAATCACAAAGGTATAATATTCTCCGCAAAAAAACAAACAGTTTATTCACACCTGAGTAAAAATTCGCTAAATAAAATCAATTTCAACAATCGTATATATCAAAATATTTACAACTTTAAATCAGCACTTTACTTATTCATAGATACAGAGTACGACGTCCATAATCCAATGTTGGCTTCTTTCGAACATATATTCTGTCCCACGAACACTTTATTTCACCCCGTCATTTTATTTTTCGCCCCATATTCACCTTTTTAGCCCCATTCTGTCAACTAACTCCCCTCCTTTTTGGCAAGGAAATATTCATTTACTTACTTTGCATTCGAATTTAAGTAGTAAAACATTATGAATTACTCCCAACGCCATCTTGAACTAAACGCCCAATTTCAATTGGGTAAGGATATCCATTTAGATGAATCCAATATAGATATTCGGTTTTTCACTTTTAGAAGTTTACAACATCAGATAGTAGATGAAAACATCAAACTGAATCCTGTAGATGCTAACATCGACGAAAATCTGGTGTTTACTTATCCCATTTTTTTTCCACATGGGAAGCAACGGACAAGCAATGCTATTTTACTATTACATGGTCTGAATGAACGTAACTGGAGTAAATATCTGACGTGGGCAGAATATCTTTGTGAATCAACAGGGAAACCGGTCATTCTTTTTCCCATAGCTTTTCACATGAATCGTTCGCCACAAACCTGGTGCAATCCTCGTTTCATGCAACCCATCATGGATCTGCGACGTACCCGAAACGGGAAGGACCGATCGCTCAGTTTTGCAAATGTGGCATTCAGTGAACGTATCAGCGAAAATCCATTACGGTTTTATAATTCCGGTCGTCAAAGCCTTTATGACCTGGCACAATTGTTCGAGGACATTAAGATTGGCAATCATCCTTTATTTAACGAAAACACTCACATTGACATATTTGCCTATTCAATTGGAGCATTTCTGGCTGAGATCACCTTAATGACTAACCTTCACGGATTGTTTTCGGATTCAAAATTATTTGTTTTTTGCGGTGGAGGTGTTTTCAGATCCATGTCGGGCGAATCGCGTACCATTATGGATAAAAAGGCTTACGAAAGCCTGTTTAACTACTATCTGAACGATTTTGCGGGCGATATAAAATTTGACATAACACGCGACAAAGTTTCTGAAACATTTTATAGCATGATTTCACAGGAACGGAATCAGCATGAAAGAGAGCAGTTCTTCAACCAATTAGGGAATCAAGTCAAAGGAATTTCTTTAATTCGTGATAAAGTGATGCCCTACTGGGGCATGTCAGATGCATTTGGTACCGATTTTGCCGCTTCACGAATAGCACAATTAGATTTTCCGTTTTCCTATTCGCATGAAAATCCGTTTCCAGTGGGTGATTTATCAGAATTTGATGCAGTTGATAATTCATTTATACATATTTTTTCAGAGGCAGCGCAATTTTTAGCATAAACACTGAATTTGCACTAATCTCACCATGCTAATTCCGGGCATAATAAATAAACTTGCATTTACAACTTGAATCTTGTTATTCAGAAGTTATTTACAAGTGACCAAAAATATCTCCACCAAATTTAGTAAATAATTTTATGGTTTTGCAACCAATTAGTGTTGATCCCGGTGGGCATCAACACTTTTTTTCTAAAAAGTTTCACCGTCCGATCAATTTTTCTACTATATTTGTGATTGCATTTAGATTTTCATTGGGATACATACTTATGCAATAACTGAATTACAAATAAATACATGGACATTTTTCTGATTATTTTAGCCGGGCTATTTTTACTATTGGGTTTTATTGGCTGCATCTTGCCGGTACTACCTGGAGCACCACTCAGCTATCTGGGCATTTTAATCCTGCATTTCACTTCCAACATTCAGTTTTCCACAGAGTTTCTGATTCTTTGGGCTATATTGGTTATCCTGGTTCAAGTGCTGGATTATGCGATCCCCATTTGGGGAACCAAAAAGTTTGGCGGGAGCAAATCCGGCGTATGGGGAAGCATGCTGGGCTTGATAGTCGGTCTGTTTTTGGGACCGGTTGGTATCATTCTCGGACCTTTCGTAGGAGCTGTATTGGGAGAACTACTCACAGGAAGGAACAAAGCCGAGGCTTTTCGTGCCGGATTTGGTTCATTTGTAGGTTTTTTACTCGGAACCATTTCCAACCTTATCGTTTCAGGTTTTCTGATTTATTATTACGTAGAAGCTTTGATATAAGCTAAATTTCTAAAGACTATTTTGTACAGAAAGAAAAACAAAAATGTCCCGTAAAGCATCAGCTTACGGGGCATTCATATATCACAAAAAAAAATCAACTGGAAAGCCGGTCAGAGAAAGGTCTTAACTCAACCTCTCCAACATTTCTTCCAACGAAACCAAGCCCTGTTCACCTGTCTTCATATTTTTCAACATTACTTTGCCGGCGCTCATTTCCGTTTCACCGACTATGGCTACGAACGGAATTTTTTTATTGTCGGCATAGCTCATTTGTTTTTTCATTTTGGCAGGTTCCGGGTAGATTTCGGAATTGATGCCTTTTGCCCGTAAGCTATTGAGCCAGGGCAGGCTGTACAATAATTCTTTTTCGCCAAAGCTGACGAAAAGGATTTGTGTTTGCTCGGTAGAAGTTTCAGGATACAAGTCCAGTTGATTCAGCACATCGTAAATACGATCGGCTCCGAACGAGATGCCCACGCCCGAAACGCCATCCAAACCAAAATAGCCGGTCAGGTTGTCATAGCGACCGCCACCAGTAATACTGCCCATTTCCACATCCAAAGCTTTCACTTCGAAAATGGCTCCGGTATAATAATTCAGTCCGCGAGCCAGAGTTAAATCGAGCTCTATGGTAGTTTGCACCTTCATGGCTTCGCACAATCCGAAAATGGTTTCCAGTTCTTCGATTCCCTTCAAACCGACTTTGGAAGATGCCAGGGCAATTTTCAGGTCAGCCAACTTTTGGGTGTTGGTTCCACTAAGTTTCAATATTGGTTGCAGCAGAGCAATGGCTTCCGCAGAAATGCCTTTGGAAGCAATTTCCTCGTTTACTTTTTCCAACCCGATTTTATCCATCTTATCGATGGCCACGGTGATGTCGGTAATCTTTTCGGCTTCGCCAATGATTTCGGCAATACCCGAAAGTATTTTGCGGTTGTTGATTTTCAGACAGACATTGATTTTCAGGCGGCGATACACCTCGTCAACTATCTGTATCAATTCCAATTCATTAAGCAACGAATCGCTTCCCACTACATCCACGTCGCACTGGTAAAACTCGCGGTAACGTCCCTTTTGAGGACGGTCGGCACGCCAGACCGGTTGAATCTGATAACGTTTGAAAGGGAAACTGATTTCATTTTTATGTTGCACCACGAAGCGGGCAAAAGGGACAGTTAAATCGTAACGCAAACCCTTTTCAGATATTTTGTTGATCAGTTTTACGCTGTTGCGTCCCTGCAATTCCTCTTCGGTCAAACCCGAGAGATAATCACCGGAATTGAGGATTTTGAACAATAATTTATCACCTTCTTCCCCATATTTTCCCATCAGTGTCGACAGGTTTTCCATGGCCGGTGTTTCTATTTGTTGAAAACCATAGAGACGAAAAACGTCTTTAATGGTATTGAAAATATAATTGCGGTTTGCCATTTCAGGTGGCGTAAAATCGCGTGTTCCTTTTGGGATAGATGGTTTTTGCATGATAGAATAAAAGAAACCCAAACCCGTCCATCCGACAATTATCGTAGGATATTGAGAATGAGATGATTAAATTAATATTTTTCGCTAGATCATTTCAGTTGTACTACCGCAATGCCACTCATAATGAGGGATTTGGCAGGTTTAAAACTTTACAAATTTCGGCTGTAGCTCCGGTATTTTTCGTAACATATTCTCCGGCAATTTTCCCGGCCTGTTTATCCATAAAAAGTTTATCCAGTCGGGCTTCCAGCTCATCGTAATTATTGACAGAAAAAGCTCCACCTGCGGTAATCAGTTCACGTGCCTCCCTGAACTTTTGGTAATTCGGCCCAAACACAACAGGCACACCATATACCGCAGCTTCCAGTGTATTGTGAATGCCAACTCCGAATCCCCCGCCGATATAAGACACATTTGTGTAGCGATAAATGGAAGAAAGCATGCCGATGGTATCTACAATCAGACAATTTACTGAAGAAACAGAGGAATCAGTCGCTTGTGTAAAGCGTACAAAATCAGTATCGAGTAATTTGATTATTCCTGATATATGTGCTTCATGAATTTCGTGTGGTACCAGAACAAGTTTAACATCAATATGTTCTTTCAGATAACGTACGAGCAGCTCTTCATCTTTAGGCCAGGTGCTTCCGGCAACGATTACTTTGGTAGCATTTGCAACGAATGCTTCAACCAGCGGTATTGTTTTGGCTTGCGTGGCCAGGTCCGCTACACGATCGAAACGCGTATCTCCGGCAACCGAAATATGCTGAATACCATGCTTAATAAGCAGATCAGCTGAAAAAGAATCCTGCACAAAAATATGTTTGAATGTACCGAGTAAACCGAGATACCATTTACCGTACGATTTAAAAAACACTTGCCCGGGTCTGAAAATTGCCGATATACTGAAAACCGGTACTTTAGCCGCTTGTAATGCCAACAGATAATTTGGCCAAAATTCATACTTTATAAAAATGGCTTTCGACGGTTTTACTAACTTCACAAAGCGACGTGCAGCCCTGGGAGTATCCAGAGGTAAATACGAAACTATGTCAGCGCCGGCATAATTTTTTCGGACTTCATAACCCGAAGGAGAGAAAAAAGTCAGTATTATTTTGGTTTCGGGATCATCACGTTTCAATTGCTCGATGACCGGACGACCTTGTTCAAATTCACCCAGAGATGCAGAATGAAACCATACGTAATTGGCATTCGGGTCGACTTTTTCTTTCAATAACACAAAAGCTTGTTGTTGACCCTTATATAACAGCCTTGCCTTTTCATTGAAAAGTGAAGCTAAAAATATCAGTGCGCCGTAAATGGATATCGCTATGTTGTATAGATGATTCATAATTAAAAGGCAAATCCTGAATCCTTTTCCCAATAAAGGACGGGATAAATCTCAGAAATACAGGATTATTTTGTCTTATTTTTATATATTTACCGAATAGAATATTTCATAAACTTAGTCTTAAAATTCCTTACTTTAACAGCTTTTGGATAGGCAATTTTATAGATTTAAAAAGAAAAGGCATTTCAAAAAATTTTGAAACGCCTTTTTAAAGTTTTGAAAGCCAGATTTACTTTCTGATACCCAACTCTACGATAATTGCACGGTAGCGAGCAATATCATTATCTTTCAAATAATTGAGAAGACGACGACGTTTTCCTACCAAAATTACAAGAGCGCGTTCTGTACTATAATCTTTTTTGTTTAACTTTAAGTGACCAGTTAAATGGTTGATACGGTATGAAAACAATGCTATCTGGCCTTCAGATGAGCCAGTATCAGTGTTAGACTTTCCGTGTTTACCGAAGATTTCTTGCTTAATTTCAGCTGTTAAATACATATTATTTTTTTTAAATTTGAGTCTGCAAAGATAAACCATTTATTTCGATTAATCAACTCATTGACTCTATTTTATTAAAAAAACATCAAGTAATAAGCATTCCGGGCAGTTACAGAGAGCTTAGTTAGTAACTGGAAAAGAGAAGAAAAAGGAACATGGGAATATGAGAACCTAAAAACATCTGATTTCGGGACTCTTCAGGCAGGGACGATGAACGCGCAACACAGAACGTAGAACGCAGAGCACTTCAAACTTTCGTACTCCTCAGAATTTGCCTTTTTCCGGGAGGTCCCTGCAAGCGTTCGACAGTAAAACCGGCGGCCTGCATGGCACGACGGACAACGCCTTTGGCACAATAGGTAGTCAGAATGGCGCCGGGGTTACAATGAGCATACAAAGTTTCGAATTGCTGCTGGCTCCACATTTCGGGTTGCTTTTCGGGCGAAAAGGCATCGAAATAAATAATATCGTACATACCGGTAAAATCGAATCGTGTAAAATCAGTTTCGATTTTTTCAAGCGTAAAAAACGGAGAAATTTGAATTTCTGTATTCCAGGGAGCGGTATGCAGCAACTCAAAAAGGGCTCTTTTATCCGAAGCCAATTCTTCGGGGTAATTCAACTGCAAGGCTTTTTCTACTTCCACCGGATAGAGTTCCAGCGAAGTATAGTGAATTTGTTTCAGACTCCGCTCCGCCTCTATCAGAGTCAGAAAGGCATTTAAGCCCGTCCCAAAGCCAATTTCCAGCACCCGGATATCCGGTTTAATGCATTGCTTTAAGCCCGCTTCTATAAATATATGACGCGACTCCTGCACCGCTCCGTGGGTGGAGTGATAACATTCGTCAATGGCCGGCACAAAAAGGGTGTGCGAACCGTCTTCAGTAATTAATAATTCAGAATTCATAACTCACCATTTTATTCCACAAAAGTAATTAAAAACCGCTAACCAATACAACTGCCATTAAATTATGAAATGAGATTATCGAATCAGTAAATAAAACTATTCTTTTTATTCAAAATATTTTTCTTTTTTTTTGCTTTTCGATAACTTTAAAGTTATCTTTGTGTCGTGAGACAAGAAAGACAAATTTTATTCCACGAACATTATTTTCAGGAATTTTACCTGGAAGTAAATGACAGCGTGAAAGATAATATTGGTTATGTCTTTCGGATTATAAAATCGGTAGACAAGGTTCCTGAAAAGTTTTTAAAACACTTACATGGATCAGATGGACTTTATGAAATCAGAATTGAGGTTGGAAGTAACATTTACCGATTGTTTTGTTGTTTTGACAAGGGAAACCTGGTTATTTTATTCAATGCATTTCAGAAAAAAACTCAGAAAACACCCAAGTCAGAGATTGAATTAGCGCAAAAACTAAAATCAGACTATTTTAAACTAAAAAGTCAAGAAAGATGAAAAAACAAGATGCAATAAGAAACGCTAAAAATTTTGACGAAATATTAGACATTCAATATGGTCAAATTGGGACAAAAACCCGTGACGAGTTCGAAGAGAAAGCCCAGTATTTTGTTATTAGCGAGACGCTTAAGGATGCACGACGGGAAGCTAATTTAACACAAGAACAACTTGCAACTAAAATCGGGACTAAAAAAAGTTATATTTCACGCCTTGAAAATGGAAAGTGTGACATTCAATTATCCACTTTATACAGGATTTTCGAAGATGGACTTGGCAAAAAAATCAGTTTATTGATTGAGTAATCAAATTGTATATCAAAACACTTAATTTCGCATTAACGCGCAATACCGGATAAAGAGTCATCATTTATCCATTTTATGATCTTAGTTTTACACAAAATCATTCGGCTGCACTCCAACCAGAAAGTTCAGCCGTTTTTTTTTTGCATCCCTTGAAAAATAAAATTTAAAAGTCTACACCAAACAAAAACAACCGTCATTCACGAATGAACAACGGTTATTACCCTCCCCATTTGGGGAAATGTTAGGGAAGATGTCTCAATAGTTTTGTTTTTCTTCTTCAAAATAAGCCTGTGGATGCGCACAGGCAGGACAAGCTTTAGGAGCTTCTTTACCGGTGTGAACATAACCGCATTCGCGACATTGCCAGGTGGTTTCTTCTTCGCGGGCAAATACCTGACCGGATAAAATACGTTCCAACAGTCGGCGGTAGCGTTTTTCGTGCTGTGCTTCCACCATGGCAATTTTGCGCCAGGCAGCTGCAATATTGGCGAATCCTTCCGATTCAGCTACATCGGCAAAATGAGGATAGTCGTGTGACCATTCTTCGTGCTCTCCATTGGCGGCTGCCAGCAGATTTTCACCCGTAGAGCCGGTCATCCCCGCAGGATAAGAAGCCGTGATTTCCACCATGCCACCTTCCAGGTAGCTGAAGAATTTCTTGGCATGTTGTTTTTCCTGTTCTGCTGTTTCCAGAAAAATGGCAGCAATTTGTTCAAAACCTTCTTTTTTGGCAGCTTTAGCAAAAAAAGTGTAGCGATTACGCGCCTGACTTTCACCGGCAAACGAGATTAGCAAATTCTTTTCGGTTTGTGTACCTTTTAGACTTTTCATTTTTCAATATTTTAGTGAGTTGATTTTTTCTGAAGAATTATATTCCCTGATTAATTTGAAAGTATAATTTAAAACTAAATATAGAGATCACTCTTACCATAAAAAACATTTAGTCATATCCATTTTATTTATGAAAATTTCCGATTCAAAAATAATCAAATCTTTCATATCAACCAACAAATCATTGACTTATTTTGCATTCTAATCCCATTTGACTATTTTTCACAAAATCAATGCCTTAAAATCCGTATCTTTGCATTCTGAAACAACAAACGAAAATTTATTCGCTTGTCTCACTAAATTACACAGACAATTATGATCAGTTACTTGCAGGTAGAAAATCTTACCAAATCCTTTGGCGACAATCTGCTTTTTGAAAACATCTCCTTTGGTATATCCGATAACCAACGTGTGGCTTTGATAGCCAAAAACGGTTCAGGAAAAACTACTCTACTCAATATTCTTTCAGGTTTAGAAGATTACAAAAACGGAACCATTTCGTTTAAACGCGATTTACGTATCGGTTATCTGGATCAGGCCCCCGACTTCCCTAAGGATTTATCGGTTATGGATGCCTGCCTGCAATCGGACAACGAAGCGGTACGCACCATTGCCGATTACGAACGCTGCATGTTATCGCCCGATCAGGCAGGACTGGAAGAGATACTCACACTCATGGACCTGAACAATGCCTGGGATTACGAAACCCGCATCAAGCAGATACTTGGCAAACTAAAAATCACCCGATTCGACCAGCTTATCAGCGAACTTTCCGGCGGACAGCTCAAACGGGTGGCGCTGGCAAACGTGCTGATCGGAGAACCCGATTTGCTTATTCTGGATGAACCGACCAATCACCTGGACCTGGAAATGATAGAATGGCTGGAGGATTTTCTGAAACGCTCCACCATGTCACTGCTGATGGTAACGCACGACAGGTACTTCCTCGATCGGGTGTGTACCGATATTTATGAAATTGATCAGCAAACCCTGTTTCAATACAACGGTAATTACAGTTATTACCTGGAAAAACGCCAGGAACGGGTGCTGTCATTTAACGCTGAAACCGAACGCGCCAACAATTTATTCCGCAAAGAACTGGAATGGATGCGCCGCCAGCCTCAGGCACGTGCCACCAAAGCCAAATCGCGTATCGACAGTTTTTACGTCATTGAAGAACGTGCCAAACAACGACAGAACAGTGGCACTATGAAATTGGATGTGAAAGCCAGCTACCTGGGTTCTAAAATCTTTGAAGCTGAAAAAATTTGCAAAGCTTATGGCGACTTAAAAGTACTCGATAATTTCAATTACAACTTTGCCCGATACGAAAAGATGGGTATAGTTGGAAAAAACGGAACGGGGAAATCAACCTTGCTGAAAATGTTGTTGGGCGAAGTAAAACCGGACAGCGGTACCTTCGATGTAGGCGAAACGGTGGTATTCGGATATTACAGTCAGGATGGACTGGCATTCGACGAACAAATGAAGGTGATAGATGTGGTTAGCGACATTGCCGAGGATGTACATTTGGGCAATGGTCACAGCATGTCGGCTTCACAGTTTCTGCAACATTTCCTCTTTACGCCCGAAACTCAACAAAATTACGTGTACAAACTGAGTGGTGGTGAGAAACGACGCTTACACCTTTGTACTGTATTGATGCGCAACCCCAACTTTTTGGTACTGGATGAGCCAACCAACGACCTGGACATTGTCACCCTGAATGTACTGGAAGAATACCTGCAATCGTTCAAAGGTTGCGTGATCGTGGTAAGTCACGACAGGTATTTTATGGATAAAGTAGTCGATCATTTACTGGTTTTTAAAGGCGATGCCGAGATCAAGGATTTCCCCGGGAATTATACCGATTACCGCGAATGGAACGAATTGCTGGAAGAACAGGATCGTGAGGACAAGAAACTGGCGAATCAAAAGAACCAGAAACAAAAAAATCAGCCTAAACCCAAAGAAAAGGTTCAGAAAATGAGTTTCAAGGAAAAGCAGGAATTTGAATCCCTGGAAAAAGAGATCCCGCAGCTTGAAACTGAAAAAACAGAAACAGAAACAAAATTAGCTTCGGGAACTTTAAGCAGCGAAGCCATAGTTGATATTTCACAACGTTTATCGCAACTCGCTGTTTTGATAGAGCAGAAAACTACGAGGTGGATGGAATTGAGTGAAATGTAAAAATTCCGTATTCTCCAATATTAAAATTTAAACCGGGCCAGTTACTATGATAACTGGTTCGGTTTTTTATTTCAGGGAGAATTAGGATTCATCATTACTACCAGATAATCAACACATTTTCCGTGTTAAATTCCAAAACACAGAGGATGTAGTAGAACTTTGACTTCATTCCGGTCTATGCCCACACACCACTCGAAGTCCAAAAAACGTGTTATTTTCAAGCACAACTATCTTCTAATCTTCCTTCACAAAATAAAGCTTATTATCTTCGACTAAGTAAAACATTGGAGCGATTACAACGTTCGGATAACGTAATCTTAAACGTTTAGTTTCGCTTAAAATAAAGTCTGTTTCGTTACCTATTTCGAACATAGGTGCAAATTGCATAAAATGTTCTTCTGCTTTATCTTTTTTCCAACCGGCAATATCAACAAGGCCATTAATAAATTCAGTTTTTCGGGAAATCAGATTAACCATACCACAATTATTGTGTTCTATCAGCGCAATATGGCTAACCCGCCCAACGGCAATAGCATAGGAAACTTTGAACTCGCTATACCGCAAATTAGCACCACCGGAACGAATAATATAAGCAAAATTATCGGGCATATATAAATGCTTTCGGTTATCCATACACATGCCCACCAAAAGCTGAGCATTGCTGAAGGCATCAAACTGCCGGTTCAAATTGTGATATTCCAGGAGCAGTCCGATTGGCGTTTGACGATAAACCGGAGGTATATCCTCAATGGATTCAACAGATAGGATATGGGTCATTTGTCTGGTTTTTTAATAAAAATATAAGCTTAATTCACCACGTATCTGTAACTTGCTTTTCGTATTCTATCCATTACAGCAACTCCCAAACCTGTTTCTTCTACCGCTTCAATAAAAATCTGATGCACTTGCGAGTCGTCCTCCAGGGTATGCAATGCAATAAATAAATTGGCTGCAATTTCTGCCTGATTTAAACTGTCGGAAGTGTAAAAAACACGATGTGCATTTGTAATAATACTTTGTTTCTTATGGAGAATAAGACCCGAGTTGAGAGGCAGATTATTCAGATTTTCCCTAAGTATATACAAGGGTTTATTAGGCGAATAATGACTTTTCAATAATCCGGGTGCGTGAAGTTTATCCAGTGAACTGACGTTACTGATTACACTACAGGGAACAACTTTTTGTATATCGGTCAATGAGATAGCTCCCGGACGTAATAAGATACATTTTCCATTATGAACGGAAACAACAGTAGATTCAACGCCAACCATTTCGTAATTATTTTCCAACAAATACGCTACATCGGTCAGTTGCTTTTGCACATGTTCCGGGCGAGTTGGGCTTAGTTGTCCAAATCGATTGGCACTCGGAGCCGCAATCGCTGTTCCAGACAAACGGATTAACTCCAAAGCGATAGGATGAGAAGGCATTCGTACTGCCACAGTATTCAATCCGGCTGTAACTATATCAGGCACACGAGCCGATTTTGGGTGCACAATAGTGAGCGGCCCAGGCCAAAAGGCTTGAGCCAATGCATATACAATATCGTCTATATTATTATCATACAAATCATTGATCTGATTCATTTCCGAAATATGCACAATCAACGGATCAAAAGTCGGACGTTGTTTTACTTCAAAAATACGCGCAACAGCAAATGGATTGAACGCATCAGCGCCCAATCCATATACTGTTTCAGTAGGAAATGCCACTAAATTACCTTCAGCTATGCATGTAGCAGCAAACTCTATATCAGTTCCGGTTACTATCATAATCTTTACAATGCAGATACTATTTCGTTATCTTCCAAAAGCTTTTTTCTTTGAACACCCTGAAATTCAAGCACTTTATTTTTCACGTTTTCATCACTTAAAGCAATGATTTTTGCTGCTGCCAGTGCTGCATTTTGAGGTTCAAGAACTAGTAAAGGGGCAACACCCGAAGGCATTCGCAAGCTTGAGAACACATCCCCACCAGCAAAAGCATCACTATATGGAGGACAAGCTATTACAGGACAATGCGTTTGAGCATCAGAAAAACCGCTCAACGCATTACTCCTTCCGGCAACAGTAATAAAGACAGGATTTTCCTCTTCGTGGGCTTTAATTATTTCCAGGCATTTAAGCGGAATTTTGTGAGCAGAAGCTACATACATTTTCACCTGTATCTCAAAAGTGTTCAATGCTGTTGCTATGCTCTGCGACCATTCCAGGTCGGATTTTGAACCCATTATAATTATTACTTTGTTCATTATTCTTTCGTTGTTAAAAATGAATACTGATAATTCATAGGAATAATTTCATTGTATTCTTCAACGGAAGCGTTGGCCAAACATGCTTCAATAATTTTTCGTCCCAGCGGATTTAACTCGGGAGTTAAGAATTGCTCCAATTCTTTTTTGAAAAACTCAGTCAGTATTTCTGCTCCCGCATCATATCCAGCCACACCCACTTCGGGTTGACGGTGTACCTGAAGAAATCTGGAAGGAATTTTCGCACCTTCAATGGTCAGATAATTCAATTCATAGCCCAATAACGGGCATCTGGCTGGTTGATATTGGTCGGCACGTAATTGTGCATTTCCCCGGCGGGCAAGATATTCACGCATAAGTAACTGCGGCTTAAACCCTACTTTCCATACACCAATATATTGATTTGGTACCAATGTATATCTCATGCGTGGAGTTTGTACAATTTGTTCCAGCAGCAGATTGGCATGTGTAACCATTTTTCCTGTTGCAAATGGCCAGTAAGAACCAACACCTTCGGATGCCATTCCATCACCACCAATAATGCTTGGATTTGCATGACCACGTGGCGAAACCAATCTCCACAACCAGGCCAGGGCTGGTGGCAATATATGAAATAGTCCAAATATTCCATAGTTAGGATTTTCCATGGACGATGGAGGAGTGCGCACTCCAAAACTCCTAACATCAACTGTAACTGCTTTGTTTATTACCGATGGTACTATATTTCGTGGCACAATGACCCTTGGATTTGGACATCTTTTACCGGGTTCATCCTCTGTATGATCCCAAATTAATGCCGTGCAATTTGGATTTGTTTTTATATTCAAAAACAACAAGGGTGTTTTAGGTTTAATTGTCAACTTTTCAAGAGTTGGATCATCTCCATACTCACGGATACTATCTACACGGATAAACCAACCATTCTCAGCATCCAAAACAGTAATTTTACCGTTGTCCTTTTGAATTGTCTTTGCACACAAAGCCATGTCATCGGTTACCGGATTAAATAAGCAGAACAAGGATAAATTGATCAACCTTTTTTCGCCGGAAATAATATTTTCACCAATCAAAACCTGACCATTTGGCTCACGTATAATGTGTTGCAACATTTCACTTTTACCGCCACCACTTGCTCCTTCATGCATAAAAGTAGTCAGATTGTCATAGGGACTAACCACCTGCACTGTAGAGCAATGAGCCGTTATCCAACCTTCTTTTTCTCCTTTTGTCAACAAAGCGCCGTACAGTCCCTTTTTAGCACTTGGACCAGGATAAAGATTATAGGAATAGATTTCGTGACAATTTTCAGTGCGGTTGTGCACTACCACTTGTTTTCCGCCAAAATGAGTGTGACGGAAAGTAGGTGCTACATAAATAACTGAATCGATGCCAAATTCATCGGTTAATTCTGTGACAGGTATAATGCGTTGCAACATGGCCAAACCCATGGCAAAAAAACCTGCATTGGCTGGTGCAATAGCAATTCCACCAACACCAATATCTTTGTTTCCTGCAAAGTAAAAAGACACTGCCAACTCTTGATTTTTCAACCAATTAAAAGTTTCCGTTTTCAGAGAATCAAATTCATAACCAAATTTGTCTTTGAAACGTGTTTTGTCGCTCGGCAAACTGTCTGCTATTGCCATAGTATCCGGATCACGCCGGCGCATATATGCATCTGTGTAATTGGCAGATATTCCGTTGGTTACTTTATGAATTATTGCCTCAGTATATTCTCCTTTTCCGGGAATATCATATTTTACTTCAAAACTTGTTTCGTTTGCACCACCTACTGCCGCATCAGCTAATTCTTCCACTGAGTTGTAAACAGTGAATTTTTTACAGCTGCTTAACAAAACATATACATCATCTGGCAAAGTAATTTTATTCTTTTCCAGCACTTTAAAGAAATCTTTCATTTTGCTTTTTTTTTAAAATTGGTGTAATACTATTAATTGTCGGTTGGAATACTTTTTAATATAAGTTTTGACGCTTCAGATATATTTTTACATATAATGCAATCTGAGTATAATTCATTTATATGCTTCTCACCATGACCAGTCAGCACATAAATTGCTTTTAAACCGGCATTTAGGCCACACTCCACATCAGAGGGATGATCGCCGATTATATATGAATCATTAAGATTTAGATTGTAAAGTTCAGCAGCCTGGTGGATAAAATAAGGCTTTGGTTTTCTACAAATGCAGTTATCTTCACTTGCATGTGGACAGCAGAAAACTTGAGTAATAAGTATCCCTTTCGACTTAAGTATTTCAACTACATAATCATTTACCAGTTGTACTTCACTTGCTGTAATTTTGCCCAGTGATATTCCTGATTGATTGCTGATAATAAATAGCAGAAAACTTTCCTGCAATCTTAAAAGAGTGGGAAAAGTCTCCGGGAAGAAATTTACATCTTCTGAATTCTGGAGATAGCCCTGATCTTCTATTATCGTTCCATCTCTGTCTAAAAAAATTGCCGGGTGTTTCAATCTGCTGTCGTTTATTTACTTTATAACGACAAAGATAGTAAATTTGTTCTTCATTAATGAAGTAACACTTCATTAATGAAGAACAAATCAGGAGTGTAATTTGTATTGACATAGAAAATATAATATTCAATCAGCTGAATATTATTGTTTTAGTCATTTGAGGAGAGTATATTTTTATTTTTTTTTAAACAAAGTAAATTGGATTGCTTTTTAAATCAGGGTTGCAAAGAATCCTAAACAGACATAATCCAGACTAACTCACAAATACTATCAGAATTATTAATGGCTGAGTAAGGAGCTTTTGAATTAAAATAGACACTATCACCAACATGAAGCAAATAGTTTTTATTTTCTATGAAAAATGAGATTTCGCCGGAAACAACATAACAAAAAATCTGACTGGAATTCGCTGTGAATAAATCTAATAAATCTGAATTCTGAACAAATCGCACAAAATAAGCGTCCATTTGTTTGTTCAAATCATAATGCGCAAGCAGAAATATTTCGGTGCCGGAAACATTTCTTTCCACAAATTTCATTTCACTTTGTTGCACAACAGGGTTTTTACTTAGCGTTTCATTTTCACCAATCAGCTCACCTACTGTGGTATGCAAATTTTCGGCAATAGATTTCAGAGTAATAATGGATGGAAAGGCTTTGGCTTTTTCAATTTGAGAAAGAGCACTGGGACTTATACCTACCTTTTTAGCCAAATCATTTAGTTGCAGGTTTAGTTGTTTCCTTTTGGTATTTATTCTCTCACCGATTCGTTTCATAACTATAGTCCAAACTTAAATTGTAAAATATTGCTGCAAAGATAACACATGTTATTTTACTTTTTAGGAAAATATTTATTTCACAAAGAATATTTATTTGAATCTAAATCTTTTATTCTTTCAATATCTATGTCATGTCATTTGACAAATGGCTGCATTCTAACTATACTTTCGAGGATAAATTGATATTGATAAAGAAACTAATATTTTCCAGACAATGATTAGATTTTTTTTCCTTACTTGTTTCTTGTATTAAAGACTTATGTCCGCCGGATATATATAAAATTCCTCAAAGTTGAATATTTTTAATAGTTTGAGGAAAATACAGATTAAACCATTAATAAATTTAAGTTAGTGTATGCCTTGCTTTTAGTGTCAAATCAAGAAATATTGTTGATGTCAACTTGTTTGTTTTCAGTTTTAATATTATCATCCGTTTATGCCTTTCCTTGCAGCACCTGGTATGGATAGAACTAACATCATTTGAAGAAAGCAATTACCGTATTTCTACCCAAACAACACTGATCCAGTAGTAAAACACGAGGTAAAAATTATAACACACGACAGGACAGTCAAAGCATAAAGGTAGTGCATTATTGGCTGGGATTTTTTTATTCGTTCGTTTTCAGTTCATAATTTGTACTTCTTCCTCCAGGTTCACTTTTCATGAGCATTCCTTTTTCAATCAAATCCTGAATGTCTCGTAATGCGGTATCTTGCGAACACTTTCCAATTTTCGCCCATTTAGTCGTGTTTAGTTTTCCGTCAAACCCGTCCAATAATAAATTCAGAATTTTGTATTGTCTTTCGTTGGTAACAATTGACCTGTTTTTAACCCAAAAGAAGTGTTTGAAAATTATTTTTTCTAATAATGTTTCTGAAGATTCTAAAGCGTGAAGCAAACAGTTTAAAAACCATTCCAACCAATCCGTTATATCTGAACTTCCCCGTTGAATTTTTTCGAGCATATCATAATACGAATTTCTTTCTTTTCGTATTTGTGAAGACATACTATAAAATCTGTACGATTGGTCGTCGGAACGTGCCAGCAATATTTCACTTATTGCTCGGGAAATTCTTCCGTTTCCGTCTTCAAAGGGGTGAAGTGTAACAAACCACAAATGTGCAATTCCTGCTTTTAAAACTAAATCAGTATTTTGTTCCTGATTAAACCAATCTAAGAAAATCTGCATTTCATTTTCGAGTTGATTCGCTGGTAGAGCCTGATAATGGACTTTTTCTTTTCCTAATGCTCCTGAAACGACTTGCATCGGACCTGTAGAGTCGTCTCTCCAATTTCCAATGATTATTTTATGCATTAAATTGTATCCGCCTGGAAATAGTGCTGCGTGCCATGAAAACAATCTAACTTTGTCAAGTTCTTTGTCGAAATTTCTTGTCGCATCAAGTAACATTTCTACAACGCCATCCACGTTTCTTTCAGAATTTACCAATCCTGACACATCAAGTCCTAAACGTCTGGCAATTGAAGATCGAACCTGTTCAGGGTCTAATATTTCACCTTCAATTTCAGTCGATTTAATGATTTCCAAGGTCAGTATTTCAAGATTCGCCTGGTCTCGAAGTTCAAAACCCAAAGCACCCATTTTCCCAATTAGTCTTCCTTGTCGATTTCTGACAAGAGCAAGTAATGGTAACAGTTTTTCACTATTCCACTCAAAAGTAGGCTAATTTTTATTTTCGTATATAAACATAGTTATTCTCCGCATGACAAAATATTCTCCGCACAATGTGCGTATATTAGTCGATTTATTCTCCGCATCTGTCATTTTATGCCCTTGCCCTTAAAGACTAAGGCTTTGGAAATTTGTCCGTCAGCTGACGGAGGGAGCGTTCGCTGTCATTTAGCCAACGGACAAAGTGAATGTGGGCGTAATCGCGATGGCCATTGGGACGCTATCTACTTTTTTTGTCATGTACTAAGCTTTCATTTTTATATCTTCGGTTCAGATAAAGTATTTGGTTGTTTTAAAAACGAAATCCAATTCCCGCATAAATATACCTCGTTAAACCCGGGTAGTAATATCGTGGTTCATTGTTTCCAAATCCTAACGCATTTACTACCAGCATCGACGCGTAATGTATGTTCGTCAGGTTATTTATTCCTGCATAAATATGAAATGTTCCAGCCGTCTTAACAGAGAACTGAGTTGCCACTTTCAGGTCAGCTAAAAAATATCCTTCATATTTCAGTGAGTTGGCATCATTTAAAAATTGATTGCCAGTATATTGCAAGTGGGTGAAAACTTCCAGCTTTTTTAATGGATTCCAGGTTAGTTGCAGCTGCATAAACTGATCAGGGATTCCGGGTAAATCGTTGCCATTGTAAGTATTTCCATCATCAACAAAATCAATAAACCGGTTCCTCGAAAGTGTGTAGCTAAACGTTGAATTCAGTTTTCCGGGAAAGCTTTGGAGTTCGAAAATCCTGTTTCTTAAAAGCAGTTCAAATCCCTGGTGCCGCGTTTTTTCGGCATTCATCCCCGTAAAAACATCTTCGGTTATCCGCTTGGTTACCAGAAGATCATTTAATTCAATCCAGTAAAGCGTAGCATCTATTTCAAATGAATTTTCAAAGAAGTTTAACCGTGATCCGATTTCATATTGCATGCCTTGTTCCGGTTTGATATCGCGATTTACATCGCCTGCAGGCAATAATGTTTCTTCCGGGGAGGGAAGAGAGAAACCATGACCCACTGAAGCATAAACCACAAATTTATCACTGGCTGCATAGTTGAATCCGACCCTCGGCGAAATGATTAACGGGAAATTGCGTTTACCCGATTGATCTCCATTGGAAGAATATAAATCAGTAAGCTGATAGCTGATATAATTCAGGGTGCCTGCCATCGAAATGTTGAGTCTGGACGTTGGCCGGTAATTCATTATTCCAAAAACACTGAACTGATTGCGGGTTTCCCGGTTCTCATTCAGCAGGATTTCATCTTTATCTAGCTTCCATTTGTACTTTTCAGCAATCCAGTCTATTCCCAACATCCAATCGGTTTTTGGTCTGTAATAGCTTAGTTTGTTCCGAATTCCTGTACTCAGAGTCTGGTCGGCAAGATTATTAAAAGGACGTTTTTCGGAGCTATCACTCCATTTACCATGAACAGTAAACTGGTTGGTGAGTTTGGATGAAAGGATATTAGTCAGTGTAATTCCTGCCAGCGCTTTTTTATATTTCTTATACCCTTGGATAGCTGCCCAGTTGGGAGCTGCAGACTGCGGATCATTTTCGAATTGAGTTTTGCCCAATGAACTGGGGATTTCACCGTTCACATCCGTGAGCATAAGCGTTGATTTAGCTGACCAATTGGCTTGTTTCCGTTGCGCTGTAGAGAGGAACGAAGTCCGTTTATATTCATTGTTTTCCCGGTAACCATCCGACTGGAGGTGACTCAGGCTACCCCACAAATTTGTATTTTTAGTATTAACTGTGCCCGACAAACTGGTTTTCAAGGTATTGAAATTTCCGTAATTTGCAATCAAATTGCCTTCAGTACTCAGATTTACAGGTGTGAAAAGATTAATACTTCCACCCAAACCTGAACCGTATAAAGCTGAAGCGGGTCCTTTGATGACCTCCATCCGTGCCAGGCTTTGCTGATCAATTTCCTCGGGTGTCGAAACGCCATCGGAAGAAGTTAGTGGTATATCGTTGAGGTACGATCGTATCCGGTTGGTATTATAGGGCGTCCGGCTTCCCATGCCCCTGATAACGATCCGGTTAGTTGCATAGGTTCCGCTTTGTATGCTAATGCCTGGAATTGTGTTTAGCGTTGTAGCCAGGTTTGTGCCATCTGTAAGGTTAAGGCCTTTGCCGGTAAGCACGGATAAACTACCCGGAAAAGTTCGCAGTTTATCGCTTAGCTGGAAACCTTCAACCGTAACTACATCGAGTAAAATTATTGAATCTGGAAGTTGAATACCAGCAGAAGGTTTCGCTCCGGCTTGCGCATAAATATCCTGCAGGCTAAGAAAAAATACAAGTATGATGGTGATTCTGCTTGAATAATACATTTTTAACCTTCATGAGAATGTGGTAATTGAAAATCTTCAGTTTGTAAATTTACAAATCAACTATTAACCACTATTACTCCACGGGAACCAGCCTTACAATTTTTCCCGGATTTTCGATGGCTACATAAATATAGCCGTCAGGGCTAACGACCACATTGCGGACGCGCCCGATTCCCTGCAGCAGTTTCTCGGTGTGCATTACTGTATGGCCTTTCAGCACTACCCTTTCGAGGTACTGAAAACGAAGTGAGCCCACAAACAGGTTATTCTGCCATTTCTTATACCGGTCGCCTGTGAGGAAAGTCATGCCGCAAGGAGCAATTGAAGGGGTCCAGAAGAAAACAGGCTGTTCCATTCCTTCCTTTTCAGTCAATTCAGTGAGGATGGTGCCGTTGTAATTAATTCCGTACGAAATGACCGGCCAGCCATAGTTTTTGCCCGGTTCAATCAGGTTAATTTCGTCGCCACCGCGCGGTCCATGTTCAGTTTCCCAAAGTTCGCCGGTTTGCGGATTGATACAATTGCCTTGAGGATTCCGGTGTCCATAACTGTAAACGGAAGCAACAGCACCTTTTGTTTTTACAAAGGGGTTATCTTTTGGAATGGATCCATCATCGTTTATGCGGTGCATTTTCCCGTTGGAGTTGTCAAGATTCTGAGGGAAATCATCATGCTGTCCGCGGTCGCCAATACCGAAAAACAAATGTCCTTTGTTGTCAAATGTGAGTTTACAGCCGTAATGGTGCGATCTGTTGTTATCATGATCTCCCCTGAAAATAATCTGCTGATCAACCAGTTTATTTCCTTTCAGCCTGGCACGCATAATAGCAGTATTGCTTATCTTTTTACCGCCACTGGTATTCAACGCACTGTAAGATAAATATATCCAGCCATTCTTCTTGTAATCGGGATGAAGAACTAAGTCGAGTAATCCGCCCTGTCCTTCAGCTCTGATGAGCGGTAAACCTTCGATGGGTGGCGAGAGTTTGCCATCGGAGAAACGATGTAAAGTGCCGGCACGTTCAGATATGAGCAGGTCGCCGTTGGGTAAAAAAGCCAGTCCCCAGGGAACATTTAATCCTGTAACTACGGTGTCTACAATAAAATTCTGCACTTCCGTTTCCATCACTCCGCCCGGAATAACAGCCGGTTTTAGCGAACTTTTATCTTCGGGGATTCCTTTCTTAACATAATTTGCCAGTTCTTCAATCTCTACTACCGTAAACGTTTTCTGAAATGCAGGCATTCCCTGCGATTCAATCCCCAGTTTAATGCTGCTGATAACCGAAGTATTGCCTGCTTCATCCATCCACTTTTTGGCTGTGAACTTTTCGAGTTTATCACCATGACAACCGGCACAGTAAGTACGGTAATTTAAAGCTGCCGGATTTTCAGCAGCGGCTTCGGTAGTAGATGGATTGGTACTTAAACACCTGAATCCGGGCAAACCAATTGTAGCAAACACAATCAGACCGGTTGAAATTATTACGGATCGTTTCATAGTTAAAATAATTACGTAGAAGTCTTAAACACTCTAAACACTTGATGAAACTCATTTGTTCCGTAAAACCATTGAGAAGCGCTAATAAAGTGTAAACTCAGGATTTATGTAATTAATCACCCTGTTCATGATCTTCTTTACTGAGAATACTAAGTACTTATAAACTGATTAGTAAAACGCTATTCCATTTGCATCTTCCTTTTTTAGTAAATCTTGAAAATGTAAAAGCAAAGTCGATTTACCTGGCATTTTCAGAATCAATCTCCGGATTATTTAGCCTGCTTCGCGTAAAATTTAGCCGGTCTTCGGCTGACAGGGCGGGATAACACAAAGGGGTAGTAAATAATTCCCCTTGAGGGGTCAGGGATTCCCATATACCATAAACATGGTATATAAAATACCCGATTATTGCGATTGTGCAGAATCATTTTACCCGTTATTTTTGCATCATAAAATAAACAAACCATTTAAAAATTTATGGGTATGGCAAAAATAGCAAAAAGTCTGACCGAATTAGTCGGTAACACTCCTCTGGTTGAACTATCGAATTACAATAAAAAAAGAAATTTACAGGCACGCGTAATCGCCAAAGTGGAATCATTCAATCCGGCCGGTTGTGTAAAAGAACGTATTGCTTTGGCCATGATTGATGATGCTGAGGCTAAAGGAATTTTGAAACCCGGCGTAGAAATCATAGAACCTACCAGTGGAAATACCGGTATTGGACTGGCTTTCGTTTCTGCCATCAGAGGTTATCAACTGACCCTTACCATGCCCGAGACCATGAGCGTGGAACGCCGTAATTTACTGAAAGCATTTGGTGCCAACATCGTTTTAACTCCGGGTGCCACCGGCATGAAAGGTGCTATCGCCCGTGCGATGGAATTACAGGCAGAAAGACCGGGATCATTTATCCCACAACAGTTCGAAAACCCTGCCAACACAGAAGTTCACAAACGGACCACCGGTGAAGAAATATGGAACGATACCGACGGAAAAGTGGATATCTTCGTTGCTGGTGTTGGAACCGGCGGAACTGTAAGCGGTGTAGGTGCTTCCTTAAAAGCTCACAATCCGAAAGTAATTATTGTAGCGGTTGAACCAGCTGATTCTCCCGTACTCTCCGGAGGAAATCCCGGACCTCACAAAATACAAGGAATTGGAGCCGGTTTTATCCCTAAAATTTACGATGCAACCGTTGTTGACGAAATTATTCAGGTAAGCAACGATAACGCCATTCTGACTTCACGTCAACTGGCAAAAGAAGAAGGTCTGCTGGTTGGTATTTCCTCCGGAGCCGCAGCTTATGCCGCCACTCAACTGGCCTTGCGCCCCGAAAACAAAGGGAAAGTTATTGTAACTTTGTTGCCGGATACCGGCGAACGCTATTTGTCGACTCTGCTTTATGCGTTTGAAGAATACCCACTTTAATTTACTATTTATCGATTTACTATTTACTCTCGAGATAGCTATCGGGAGTACTATTCCTACTTTACTAAATCAATCACAACAAAGATTTTAAACCATCCCGCCCCGATAGCTATCGGGGGCTATTGGGAGCACAAATAGGACACAAAAACAATATAAAAAAGATCACAACATGAAAATACATTACGGTATTTTTAGATTTATAACTCAACAATAAAACAGAAAGTATTATTTCTATTGTGAACTATTGTGTCTATTGTGGTTCGTTTTTAAATTTGTTAAAGGAGAACTATTTACTATTTACTCGAATTATACACGTCCGCATAAATTACCAGCAGGTATTCCCGGACAAAAAAAATTATATTATGGCTGAAAATTATAAATTTGAAACGCTGCAGGTACATGCAGGTCAGGTAGTCGACGGAACAACCCATGCACGTGCGGTACCTATTTATCAGACAAGTTCATACGTATTCGATGACGCAGCAGATGGTGCTGACTTATTCGCCCTGCGTAAATTCGGGAATATCTATACCCGTTTGATGAACCCCACTACCGATGTATTTGAAAAACGCATCGCCGCACTGGAAGGTGGAGTGAATGCCCTGGCAACTTCGTCGGGACAATCGGCACAGTTTATTGCCTTGAACAATATCGTAGAAGCCGGAGATAATTTTGTTTCCACATCGCATTTATACGGTGGAACTTACAATCAGTTTAAAAATCAGTTCAAACGTCTGGGCGTAGACGTACGTTTTACTCCAAACGATGATCCCAAAGAATTTGAATCACGGATTGACGAAAAAACGAAAGCACTTTACCTGGAAACGATTGGTAACCCCGATTTGAATATCCCGGATTTTGAAGCTATAGCCGCTGTTGCCGACAAACATGGCATTCCACTGATCGTAGACAATACTTTCGGAGCCGGCGGTGCCATCTTCCGTCCCCTGGAGCACGGAGCTACCATAGTAGTGGAAAGTGCTACCAAATGGATAGGCGGACACGGAACCTCGTTGGGTGGTGTGATAATCGACAGCGGTAAATTCAACTGGGGCAACGGTAAGTTCCCAGCATTCACCGAACCTTCGGACAGTTATCACGGATTGGTATTCTGGGATGTATTCGGAACCAACGGTCCGTTCGGCAATATTGCTTTCAACATTCGTGCACGGGTCGAAGGACTTCGCGACTGGGGAAACACCATCAGCCCGTTCAACTCTTTCTTATTGATTCAAGGTCTGGAAACTCTTTCGTTGCGCGTGGAACGTCACGTTCAGAATGCACTGGAACTGGCTACCTGGCTCGAAAATCATCCGGCTGTGGAATATGTAAACTATCCGGGTTTGAAAAGCAGTCCGTATCATGAACTGGCTAAAAAATATCTGAAAAGAGGATTCGGTGGCGTACTTTCATTTAAACTGAAGGGCGATGCATTGAAAGCCGACAGCCTGATAAACAACCTGAAACTGATCAGTCACCTGGCCAATGTAGGAGACACCAAAACCTTGATTATTCACCCGGCCTCTACAACTCACGAACAACTTTCGGCTGAAGATAAAATCTCTGCAGGTGTATTCCCAGGAGCACTTCGGATTTCGGTAGGTATCGAAAACATTATTGATATTAAAGCCGATATAGAACAGGCATTGGCAGCAATTAAGTAATTTACGATTTAGCTATTTACAATTTAGCTATTTGTCGAAAACAATAAACTTTTTGGTAAATAATTAAATTCTTTTTTCAGAATAATTTTTAAATAGTCAGTCGTACAAATTGCGGCTGACTATTTTTGTTTATTAAAGAAAAGAAAATATTCGAATAAACTTAGAGATGAAGCATTTGAGACTTTTTAAATCATAATTATTATCGTTTAACCTATTTACAAAAAAAGCATCTCCATAAATTGGAGGGCACTGAAAAAGTACCTTAGTCTTTGGTTCTAAATAAAAAAGCAGTAAAAAAAGGTATAAAAAGCCTTATTTTTGCTGCTTTTTTCGTATCTTTAGGTCTCAAATCAAAGCACTTACATGTTA